>OGNI01000002.1_pt1 | contig 177089 bp, 205 predicted proteins | sample 1573421 | NCBI WGS metagenome assembly OGNI01 (sample SAMEA2581928, study PRJEB24529) | metagenome | biome: Human gut stool | place: China | collected 2011
CTTCTTAAGAAGATTAGGATTCTGTTTATCAGTGGATTTATATTTCTCCGTATCAAGCTTCGCATAATTAGAGTTAATCTTTTTACTTAATTTAACAGCTTCTCCCTCAAGTTTCTCATAACTATCATAATATGCAATAGCATTTTCATATCCCTCAGCTAAGAGATTACCATTAGCATCGAACTGTTTTTTATATGTCTGAGTAAGTGTGTATATAGTTCTGTTGGTATCTTCATACACTTTAATATATTTCTGAGCATCACCAAATTCTTTCTGAGAAAGCTGTTTTAAACCATCTAATTCTGGAGGAGTAACAGGGGTTTTTGTTAAATTAGAATTACTATTCTTTAATTTAGGAGCAGAAACAACTTTATATTTAGGAGAAGTAGGAGTTTCTGGAATTTTCGGTTTACTAACTTCTTCTGATGATTGTCCCTTTCGATCCACTTCAAGAGCTGGTTGGGATTTTGCTTTAGATTTTTTTTTCTCAGAAGGTTCCTGAATGGACGGAATTCCTTTTAAAGTAAACCCTGAATGTCCATCTGTGCGAACCATATCTTCAAGTTGAGTTGCTTGATTTTCAACATCTTTGATGATTTGTACAATTTCATCAGTATCTCCATTTGATTTGTTACGATTATTATACCGCATATCATTTACAGCAATAATTTTTCGAGCCATTCCATCGAGTGAATCAAACATCTTAGGATACGCATCTCTTGTATAACCTAAATCATGCAAAGAATCCTTAATTCCGAAAATTTGTCTACTTGTATTATATGCATGATCATATAGTGATTTAGCTTTTAATATACTGAAAGGATCTTTACCAGTGATATTTTTAAAACTTGACGCAGGAAGTTGTGCTGCCAGCATCTTTATATAAGTCGTTCTGTAATTTTTACGAGCATTAGCATATTGAAAAGGAGATTTTCCATTTTTATATGCTTCTTTTTTATCAATATATTCATCATATGCCCGCATTAATTCGCCTTCAAGAGACCCTAATTGATCAAGTAATTCTTGATCTTCTTTTTCTTTTGATTTTGCAGGTTTAGATGTTGTTGTCTTTGAAACTTTTTTTGCTTTCGGCTTTGTAGGTTGAGACTTAGATTCATTAGCGGGAGCAGTAGCAGGAGTAGATGTAGAAGCATCTTTCTCTTCAACATCTGTCTGAGCAGGAATAGACTCTTTCTTTTTAACAGTTCTTTTTCTTGTTGTCTTCTTAGGAACTGATTTTTCTTCTTTGTTTTCTGCAGCTTTCTGTTCTGTTAATTGTTTCTGAACAGCCTGCTCAATTGCTTTTTGTTTTCCCCCTGCATCAATATCTTTATCATATTCTGATATATCAGATAGAAGAGCTTTATAAAATTCCTCATTGTTTATACCAGATCCGCCTTTAGCAAGATATGTTGACATAAGACCAATGAATTTATTTTTTCTTCGTGTCTTTAATGAATCGTTAAGAGTTTCTGCTCTTTTCTTAATATCAGATATACTTCCTAATGCAATCTCACCAAATTGATCATCTGATAAAATATCTTTTTCAAGTTCTGTAAGACTCTTATTTATATACCTATTTACTAATTCAGAATAATCTTTTTTAGAAAGCCCTTCATTTTGTGATTTTTTAAATATGGCATCAAGATGGTTACTTGTAACACCAAGTTCTATCTTATGTGTTTGATTTGCAACGATTTTATCAATATTATCAGAAAATCCTGCTTTATTTAATGATTGATTTAACAGATATTGAGCATAGTTATTTGGATCATAATCTGGATCATTTTTTTTGATACCCATTCCTAATAATCTACGCATTGTTTTAGAAGAGACATTCTGTTCAACAGGAATATTCCTTCCGTTTGTCTCTAATTGTTTATTTAACTGTCCAAATAAATCTGAGGCAATAATAATATTCTTACTTGTTTTTATTAATCCATTAAGTGCTTTATTATAATCTTCTAAAGATAATGAAGCATCAGGAGCAACAAGATTCCCAGATGGAGTAATAAATTTTCCACTTTTAGACATTTCTTTTTTACTGTCTAATAAATAACTACGAAGTCTATATGCACTTTCAATTTGAGCACGTTCATTTTGAGCTATATCGGATAATCCTTTTTTTTTAAGCTCGGTCATCATTGCACTATGTTTACTAGAAGATAACTCAGGGATATTTGGTAAGAATTTATCCAAACTTGCAAGCGATGCCATGGATTTAGCAGTAATTCCCTGAAGCTTGCTATTCATTTTTGTAGCTGCTTTATTAATAACATTATTTAAATCTTTCGCTACAATATCATTAATAGCTTTTTTATTTATTAAGAACTCCACTTTTGCTTTTGCTGTCGGAAGGTTCTGAAGTGCTTTTATTTCAGAGGCATCAAGTTTTAATTTAACTGGGGTCTCGATTGGTTTTGCCGCTTCCTTTTTTGCCGCTTCAACTTCTGACATATCGACTTCACCTTTAACTGTCAGTGTAACTTCCTTTCCGTTAAGTTTATCAAGTCCTTTTTTTAAATCCGCAACATCTTTTATTAAATCTTTTGTGCCTTTCTGTATTCCGTTAGCCATAAGTGTTACATCGGTATCTGTTTTTAATATAATATGATCGCCCATTAATTATCACCTCGTCCCATAAAGCAATCTAAAAAGTTCGTATTTACTTAAATATTTCTTAACAATTTGCACAACATGTTTTTCTTTTTCGTGAGGACTACTATAAGATTTTGCCCAATTTTGCATTGCACGTACTGGAGAGAAAGTTTTTACAGCAGGTCTAGTTTCGTGACTCCATTTATTAAGTGGACCGCGATATTTTGAACCGCCATGATATCCTTGTCTCATTGTTAAATTATATAATCCTGCATTATTTAAATGATGACCTCCTAAATGATCCTCGTTTAAATATATATCTATAGTATGTTCATCTAACATAGTAATATCGGCAGCTGATTTTAAACTATATAATCTATTATAATATAATGGTGAATATGAATTATACCAATTATTAATAATTTGACTATATGCACGTTTAGCGTCTTCGTATATTTTTTTTGTTTTTAAAGCAGAAAGCTCTTTTGCAATTTCTTTTTCTGAAGATTTTAAGCCATTTAAAAGTTCGTCTACAATAGCATTATAATGTTCTAATGTCATAGTAATTGTGGCCATACACATTCACCCCTATATAATTTAATTTATTTTAAGTCAAGTTTAATTCCATTTTCAGTTATATATTTCATTAATTCAGAAATACCTTCATTGGCAAATACACCAACAGTGGTAGCAAATGCTTCTGTATATTTTGCAATATATGCATCAATAGTTTTATTTTCATCATGAAAATTATCCATAAGTAAACCGTTAATAGTCATAAGTTCATTTAATTCATGCTCACCAACAATGGCACAAATTTGATCTAATAAACCATTTTCAAATAATAAATCATAATCTTGAAATGCATTTGTAGTACTATCATCAGTTTTTACTATATTCAATTTTGTATATAAAATAAGGATAGTAGTAGTCATATTGATTTTAGATAAAAACATATCAATATACTGAACCCCGTTTTTTCCAGTGATAATAGATTTATCAAGTATTGTCTGAAGAACAAGTTTCTTTTCTAAAACAGGGCAATATGTTCTCCAAATAATATTTCTAACAAATTCATCTCGCTGTTCATCTGTTTTCAAGAGATTATATCGTCTGATAAACTCTGGAACATCAATTTTTCTTTCAATTGTATCTGAATTAACTTTATTTATTTCGCTCATAATGAATCTCCTTTTATTCCTTATTTTCTGTATGTTCATGTATGATAAATTCAAATTCTGTTCTTGGATTTTCCTTATCGTATCCGGTTTTTAAAGTGAGAGAGTGCAGATGCTTTTCATCATCATCTACAATGGCCCCAGCCTCAGTCAACCCATCTAAAATAAACTTAGGGATTTGATTATCTACGTCATGTCGTCTTTTTGTATTAAAAAAGACAGTTACAATGAGATCAAAATCATCTAACTGCCTATTATCCATTTTATTTATTTTTACCCAGAATTTTACGAATTCCTTCCACTTTTGTTTTAACGCATTCATCTGTATACGTGGTAAGATCATCCAAGTATTAATCGAAGGATGCCAAGGTTTTTCAATAGGAATTTTCTTGGCTCTTGGATGTTCTAAAAAATAATACTTTGTATACAAATCTAATGTCTTTTGATCAATTGTCAATATAATTGATTTATCCATATATTTAAACCTCTTTTACTAATTCATAACTGATAACAACCGGAATAATAATCAATCCTGCATTAGTATCATGAGTGTCATGTTCGTAGTATTTTATTACAGTCTCTGCAATAGCATAAGATGAGCATTTAGTAGCGTTGTCAATATCTGTTACAAAACTGTATTCAATTTTTTGCAATTTCTTTTTGAGATATGTTGGTTTGCCAGAAACAGTAGTAGCAATAACATATCTTAGAACTTGTTTATCTAAAATTTTTTCTTTCATGTAGAGTTCTCCTTTACTCAAGTGTTCTGTTCAGCCATTGCTGATATAAGTCTTTAGTTTCTTCGATAAGAAAGATATAGACAATGATGTCTTTTCCGTCGTCTGTTACACTTGGATACATATCAATAGGAAATACTCTATGTTTTATATATAAATCCCTCTGTTTGGGGTTTACAATTCTACAGACTTCTTTTTCTGTATAGTCTCGTGGTTTTAAATTTGATTGTATTCTCATAATCCTTTTACTCCTTAAAAGTGAAAAAAGGGGTAGTCTCGAATAGTGAGACATACCCCTAAAAAAATCACTATTCAAATACTATTTACGTTTTCTTGTACGCACTGGTTTACGAGTTTCAATTTCCTCGCTGTTTTCTTCGTCAACTACAGAATCCGTCTCAACAATATCTTTTTCTGAGATCTTCCGTAATTTAATATCAGCAGTTTCTTTCTGAATTTTTGCAATCATTTTCTGATTTACTTCATGAAATTTACTGACATCAGACATATCACAATCTTTCATTCTTTCAGAAGCTTCTCTAGCTGTAATGTTTTCAGCATTATATTCTGTTAATGTATTAAAGATTGTTCTGCAATTATCGCTGCAATAAATCTCCATCCATCTTGGAAGATGGTCGAATTCTTCACAGCGACTACAATATGTATATGTTTTTCCGCATAAAATGCATTTCTTGTTATTTTTCTTAACCATGTTTTCCTCCTTGAATATGGATAGTAAAACAGCCGGTATGCTATGACACATACCGACCGTAATTAGAATAATATTATATTATCTAATGATTATTCTTCGTCTTCATCAGCCCAATAAATGTGATAAAGAGCTTTATCAGCAGAGCAGTAATCTACCTGAAGAGATCCAGAGTAAGCAAGCTGTCCGTCAGTTGTCAGAGAGATTTCAATTTCAGGAGATACCTGGAATGATGGAAGTACAATATACACTCCTTTAAGAACGTCAGAATGACATGGATCAACAGCAAGAGCCTTTAAAGTAAGCTTTACTGTCTGTGGGAACTTATCTGCCTTATTAGTAATAGCAACACCAGATTCAACTTCTCTTTCATACATAACGATGTAAGTATCTACGCCTGCAGCTGTAGGTGGTGTAAATTCTCCCCCTTCTGTAAGAGCGTATTTATCTGTTGCAGCAGCAGTATCCTTCTCAAATGCTTCACCCATAGAACCATTTGCGCTGAATGCATTAACTTTTACAGTACCATCAACAACTCCTGTTAATGTTGCTTTTGCACCAGCTTTTACAGTAATAATTTTTGGCATTTTAATTTTATTAGTAGAAGAAGCAGTTCTTTTACCTTCGCCAGACGCAGCGCCAATAACGTTCAGGTTAATCATTGCATTATTTGCAGTAAACTCACCTGTTTTAGCCTTCCAGAAACGTTTGATCAGGTTACCCTGATTATCTGTTGCATCTGTTGAATCAGCACTGATATTAATAGTTGCATCCTGAAGCTGAGTTAATGCATATAATGGATTTCCGCTAAGATCTTCAGCATATCCATACTGAACACGATCAATTACGATATCATCTAATGTAAATCCCATTATGATTTCCTCCTTTAAATTTTTTGTATATAGAAATTAATTTTTGAGAGAAATTTCTCTCATGAAATTAAGTTCATTCTTATCAATCTTTGAAGCGTCAACAAAGCCGCTATAAATACCTTTAAGTAGAGCAGTAGAAGATTCATAAACTTGTAATCTTTGAACACTGTCCATAAATTCAACAATGCCAACTTCGCGTAATTCATTTTTTTTATATTTGAAACCGGGATGATTAAGACAAGTAGATATGAGTGGTAGAAGAGTGGATTTGTAAACATCATTTTTGTGTTGTTCGAAGCTCATGCGATCTTCTTCAATCATCCATTCTTTTGTAGATTTTCCCCTGGCTTTTTCCACTTTTGGGTAAGTGTTGAACATAGCTCTTAAATATGAAGCCATCTGTAGATATGCGGCTTCATCTATCTGAACATTTTGTTCTTCGTTAAGTAAATAAAAAAACGGTTCCCCGTCTTCTGTTTGTGTTTGTTGCAATTGAAATAATTGGAAATTCAAGTCACCGAATAGTAACTTTGTAGATTTTGAGTCTATACTTGGAACAAGCATACAAAATAAAGAAAAGTCAGACATTTTATTCCAATCAATACCAAGATCCCATAATTGCATGCGATACATAGTAGGATTGGCAATAAAAATATTTATAGTAGAATAAATCTTTTTCTCACCACTTTTTATAATGTCTCCTATTGTAGGTTGATTAATTATAATGTCATTATATGTATCATTTTCGATAACAAATGGTTCACCAAAATATAATTTCAGTGCATCAATTTCAGATTCTTTGGAAATTGTCATATTTGTTATTCATTCCTGCATATAAATTATTAGGACATTCAATTTCAAATTTCAACGTTCTACAATAATACCTAGAGTCAATAATATCTCCATAATCATCTATACATTTAAGTTGATTTCCCAAAGAATTCGTCCAACATAAAAGATCTTTTACGATATAACTCAATAAGTCTGTTCGTACAATCCCATATTCGGTATCAAGATCATCTTCATGAACTAAACACATAACTATAAGTGTTTGTATTTTCATAGCCTTATTGTAATATGATGTATCAGTATCATTTATATCAAACATAATAAAATTTAATACTTCTTTATTAATACCATTCAGTTTTAATATAGGAAGAATTTGTTTCTTATCAACTCGTTTATTATATTCAATGATTAAATTTCGCTCATTTAGTTCTTGAGCTGTGGGATTATTTTTATCTGTATATTTATTCAACGGGCGTTTATCTTTTTTTCCTAAAATTTCATTAAGATCAGGATCCTCATTGAATAGTTTTAACAGTTTATCTTTTTTATAAATGATGTCGTTATTTTTCTTATTTTCAAGATCTCGTGTAATATGTGATATATCTCTATTCATCTAATTGCACCTCCACTTCAATAGAAGAATGATTGTCTCCATTATTATCTGTGGCTGATAAATTAAATCTTTTGCCTATTAAACTATGAGCTTTTCCAGGCTTAAGTGATATAGTGACATTATCCATTACAGTCAATTTCATTAATCCTTCATAATATGATTTTTCTTCTTCTGTATATTCGGAATTTTTGTCAACAAGACTAATATTCCATTCAGAAGTAAGATCGGCATAAGGAAGTTTATATTCAAAATATGAATTTTTTCCAATATAAAGAAACTGTTTTGAACGGTCCAATAATGGCTCGATTTCACCATCGTCATTTAGATACATCCATTCAATTTGTGAACTTGTAATCATTGTTTGAGGTTTCTGAATAATCTCTGTTTTTTGATCACCAGAACCTTTATAATAATTGCAAATTCTAAGTTGAACATTATCAACTTTTTTATTCAATTCATCTTGTTTTATGGAAAGTTTAATTACTCCAGAAGGATTAAGATCTATTATTTTTGTGACTTGATAGACTTTTGGGTCAAGAATGTTATTCGTAAGCATAAAACGTTGTTCGTGCATAATAGTACGATCGTCACTAAGTCCTAAATCATATAAATTATTACCATACGCATAATAAATATCAGGAAGCCATGCAGCTGTCAGATTATCAAGCGAAGATGTATATTGATCGTCCCAACGACCGCTTGTGTAACTATTAGCTGATCTATTTGAACCCCAACATTTATATAATTTGTTATCGTAAATCCATTGAAATTTCCAATTACATTTTAATATATTATATCTAACAAAAGCATTCGCATCATCTCTACCGACAATAAACCACAGTTGTGTAATTCTTTCGTCTGGAAGTGAGAGCGGATTATCAAGTTCGTGCCCAGATATGTTAATATCGAAGTCAGTATCATCAGGAACAAACACATAACTTCCTATTGGATAATGTACTTTAGGCCGAAATTGTAAATAATAATCCACTGCATCTTTAAGAATGGAAAGCTTGGCATGACGTTGATATTTAGCATCTTCCCATTTCCATCCATCTTTTGTTAAAATATAAACTCTTTTATATTGTGCATCGGCAGTAAAAGAATTATTCATAATTGCATCAGACTGATTTTTCTTTACCTGAGCTAGATTACTGCCATATGATGACAAATAATTTTTGTACATTTCTGCAGTAACCATAGAATCAACTCCTAGAATTAATTTTGTCTACTAACGAATGCGCATCTAGTATCAATTTTCGGTAAGAACGATAATTAAAATTATCACTTCTTGTCTCATTGAGAGCCGCCTGTAATAAACTCATAATTGCTATAATTTCTACAGGATAGAAGAGAAGAGTATTCAAACCATCGATTTTCTTCATTAAATTGATAAAATATTTTTCAAAGTCAACATTTTTAAATTCATCTTTTGTTTTTGGGTCCTTATATAAAAGAAGCCAAAACATTTCTTTGTGTAATTTTCCCTTATATTCTTCAATTTGTAAATCATCAAAATGTCCGTAAATTGTATCCATTATGTATTACTTCCATCCAGATAACTATTCCATATATAACCTCTATCTTTAATCAAGTTCTTCTGTTCCTTGATTAATGATTTTTTTAAATCTTTTAAACCATTTAAATGATTAGTCTGAGAATAAAATTTTTCCTCAGAAGATCCAAATACCTGCTGAATATTATTCAGGCTGTTAATTTTGGGTGTAATCCATTCAATTACCATACCTATACCTAAGATATCAGTTATAAATTCTGCATCAAAATCATCATCAACAGAATATTTCATTATATATGTCAATTCCTGAACTGTATCTCCAAGTTTCAATTCAGAAAAAAGTCTTCGAATATAAGGTTTATTTATTGATGCATGTAAATATTCCGGCATAAAAACCGCACTTACATCATCTTCACGATATTGTAAGATATCATAAGCTTCTGCTTTTAATCGAAATTTTGAGTATATTTCTTCGTAATTTAGAGAAGGCATCATATACCTCCTTATTTTTAATTAAATAGTCCTGTCATAATACTCATTTCTGTATCAAAGATTTCGTCAAGCACTTTAATTTTTCTTACACTATCAAGTCTACCGTCACTTACCATTTTTGAAGCAAGATGTTTAATAGAGTCCTGAGCACCTTTTGGAAGTGAGAGAATAGTTGCTTTCATATCTCCTGGAGAAAGTTCTGTAATTACATCTTCAAGTTCCCCTACGGAATATAACGCTTCATAAAGTTTCTTAAGCTGAGGAAACTGTGAAACAAGTTCTTCATCTTCAATTACGAAAAGTGGGTTCATAACATAACCATTATTTGATCTGATTGCTGCCTGCAAATCCTGATATTCAACCTCAACGATATCACCGGCATCAACCCAAGAATATAAAATATTTGACTTAAGCCCTGGCATATAAAGTCCTCCATTTGTAATAGATTTACATGGAATTCCATCAGACGGAGCATAAGATTTCTTTTCTTTCTTTACTTCTTTAACATCTGCTGTTTTTACTGGTTCAGCTTTCACAGATTCTGTAGTAGACTCTGTTTCAACAGTTGTGTCAGCGGTAGTTTTTGCTTTTGTTTTCACTGCAGTAGTTGCCATGAAAATGTCCTCCTTTTATTCAAATAGTCGCGCATCTATATGACACGCGACTATAATATTATTTTACAACAAAATTTTAAGCGAGAGTCCAAACGCCAAAATAACGTCCGATCTGAGTTCCAACACCCATTGCTCTCTGTACTTCGTATTTCATTGTATCGTCCATACGGTCACCTTTATCTGTGATTTCATAAATTTCTGTCTCTCCGACATCAACAAATTTGATGAATTTATCTTCGACCTGTGGCATAATGAACAGAGTCTTAGGATCCATTAATTTCTTAGTTGTATCATTCAGAGCGAATCTCTGCGGAATCTCAACTAATGTATATGGACCATAATATCCAAGACGTCCCATTGTAGCAACATCTCTCTTCTGGTCATCTGTAATCCAGTCAACATCCATAAGTTTCTGGAACTGAGCAAGACCAGTTCTTGTACCCATGATGACGACCTGAGCACCATCATTTGCAAGAGATACATCTTCAAGCAGCTCATCAAGCTTATCTTTTGTAGCATTTGAAAGATCACCTGTACCCTGGAACTGAGCTGGAAGTTTCTTTCCTGCGTTCATCATTTCTGCATAAATATCATTCTGAATCTGTCTAACGAAAGCAGCAGCACACTGATCTGTGAATTTAGACCAATCAAGTCTTCCTGCCAAATACAGATCAATATCAGCACCAACAGCAATACCGTATACACTTGTGGTTACAGTATAACTTTCTCCAGAACCAAGTCTCTGAAGTGTAAAGTCATGATGATCGCCCGCAATTTTTGTTGTAGATAAAACAACTTTATCATCTGTCCAGAATTCCTGGCGATCTCCGCGGGAAAGGTTTCTTGTCTCTACATAGTTATTGAAGAATTCTGATTCTTTAAAGCCTGTTTCGACTTTAATATCAATTTCTTCTTCCATAACTTCGAACAGTTCAATACCATGTTTATTCATAGCACGTTTTCTGTCACGTTTTGTAGAATTTTCATTTAATCCCATAATTGCATAAACAAATTTACGAACTGCACTTTCTGCGTCGCGTTTTGTAATTTTATTTCCTTCGTCATCAAACATTTCGTTTGGATTATGATTAAGATCATATGTAAGCTTTTTGAAGCCTTCATAATTTTCTTCTGGTGTAACACCGTCTTTGCACAGATTAGAAAATACTTCCTGAACATGCGCACTTAAATCAGCAAAATTCATTTTACGTCTCATTATTTTCTTCCTCCTTTCCCTAAATTAACCAATTTTTAATTTTTTGTTTTCACAAGTAACTGTCGCTTTTTCAGCTGGCTCTCCGTCAAATCCCTCAGCGGAAACCTCAAATACGTCACCTTTATGAAGATCATATCCTCTTACAACGTCACCTTTCGCGTTATAAAAGTTAGATTCTTTCTTCCATTTGTTTGTCCAATCCTCTGCAATAAATGCCTGCATGTAAACAAACAGAGCATCTCCTGGATCAACAACCTCTACATACCAATTACCATTAGCAGCCTGTTTCTGAATTTTACCTTCAAATTTAGTAACAGCAGCTTCTGTGTAACGGTCAAGATCTTCAAAATCGCCTCTTGCTACAAGATTTCCATTATCTGTATCAGAGGTCAGTGTAATGTTATAAATGTGTTCTCCACCATTCTGAGCAACAAGCTTAGAAGGGAAGGCCACGGCATGTTTTTCAATAGAATATTTTATAGCCATTGACTTTTTCTCCTTTCATAAATTTTGGCAAAAAAATAAGACCGTATTTACGGTCTGATTTATAAAACAAATATGTTATTTTGCACTATGCAAATAAAGATCCATATCTATTTTTCTTTTTAGTCTGTGATGGATTTCCAAAAGTCTTTTTACTTACTGTTTTTTTTCCGGCGTTATCATCATGCATATCACCATCTTCAACAGCAAAATTTAACTTGCCAGACTTAGCATATGACAGCAATATAGTATCAAGTTTAGACTTTAATTCATCAACTGAAAATTCTGTATGATTTTCTTTTAAACCCTTGAATTCTTCTGATTCATAAATTCCTTTATAATCATCTGACTCAAAAAGTGCATTTTTAGCTTCGTCAGCCTCTTTCTTTTCATAAGAAGCAAGTTTATCTGAAATTGCAGCATAATTTGATCTCATATTCTGAAGTTCAGAATATTCAGAATCAGTCAGTAATTCACGATGAAGATTATATCTTTCACCATCAAATGAAACATTGTCGCCATCTTTTTTATATGCCTGTCCAAAGATTTTATCTCCATCCCAATTCTCATATGTAAAATGAGAATCATATACAGAATTAATAAAATACCAATCATTATCTGCTTCTTCATATGCGTTTAATAAGTTATAAAGTGCACAACGAATATCGCTGTGAGAAAGTTCAAATGATTTTACGAATTTTTCTGGTTCTGTAGGAGCAGGATCACCTGCCGGATCAGTATTAAACGCCTTAGCAAAGGCAGCCTCCAGTTCTTCATCTGAAAGACCTTCATATGTAAAAGTAATATCATCTACAGTTTTTTCGTATTTCTTTAAAAGTTCTTCAAATTTGTTCACCTGATTGTCCTCCTTTCCATCAGCATTTTTTTTATTGAAATTAGAGAGAGTAGCATTGATCTTCTCTAACATTTCAAGCATTTTAGTATTTACATCAAAATTAGAATATACAGAATTTTTTGATTCAAAATCAGCAAGCTGAACATTACTTCCAGCCATACCTGGACCAACATTTTCATTTAGTAAAGTCAATCCACTAACATAATAATCATCCAGATTTAACACTTTATCCTTAGCATTAAATGATAATTCTCTAATACTCAATTCAACACTACAATCAACCTGTTGTCTACGCTGCATAATGTCAATTGCATCTTGGCAATATCCTTCCCAGAGATATCCTTGAATTACAGCTCTGTTAACTCCGGCTTCTTTATCATATTCAATTGTATAATCCTTTTTGATTACACCAACTGGACGTTCCTGATAAATGATTTTTTCTTCTCCATTTTCATCAGTTTCCACTGTAAAATCATGTGATCCAAAATCTTTATTACCATCAGAATTTTTAACGATATTTGCCAGAATAGGGCGATATGGTATAGATTGTGTATTTTCCTGAAATGTATCTTCGTTGATATTAGATTTGTTTAAGTTGACATGATCATGATATGCGGTAGCATTAAAAGGACATAATCCTTCTGTATGCTTATTATCGTCAGACTTTCCAAATGTAGCGACTGCTGGCATTTGGACACTGATTTCTGCATCAAATTCTTTACTGCTGAATTTAGCAAAATTATTCTGTATACAAAATTCAATCAAATCGTCAATAGTTAAGAATTTCTTCAAAATTTTCCTCCTTTCTTTGAGTAATTCTCCTCAAATAGAAGAGGAGTAATCAAATAAATAATTTATCTGAATAGACAACATCACTTAGATTGCTAAACAGCATTTTGTTGTCATTTAAAAAAGTCCACTGTTTACCATTCTGGCTTACAAGATGAAAACCAGTCTGAATAAGCAATGAAGCTGATTCATCGTTTGTTGTAATTATAAATTTCTTATTATCCATAATTATTATCCTCTTATTTAGCTTTATCAGCCTTATCTTTTGATGCTTCTCCGTCGTCTGTGATTTCTGTAGAATCTTTTGTTGGAGCACCACCAGTATCTGAGCTACCACTTTGGGTGTATGAAGTCTGCAATGGAACAAATAAATTCGATATTCCAAGAACCTGCTGCTCTAATACATTTAATGCAAGAGTTTCTTTTTCAGAAAATTGATTAAGAGTATTGTATGCAAGAGCTGTAGGAAGACCATTTTGCGCCCCCTCCAAAAGTTCTTTTTTGAATTCATCTTTTGTATAAGCAGAAACTTCAAAGAATTTTACCTTGGCTGGGTTAGAAACCCAATATGTAAGGAAGCGGTTAACCCATCCCTGAGTCTGTGGTAGAAGCATAGAAATAGCTAATTCTGTATCGGCACGAATTGCTGCTCCAAAGGCTGTTGTACCTGAGATTGTAGCACTATTAAGAATTTGAGCGCCACCAGAAGAATTGAAAAGAGTTTCTGTAGCTTTTGCTATTTTGTTCGTATCTGTTGCTTTATCATTATTAAACGAAATCTGATCTAATTTTCCTGGCACAATAGCAGCAGAAGTATAGTCAGGAAGGCATTCATTAATCATCCTGTTAAAATACTCAATAACAATATCCGGATTAACTTTCCAATCGTCTGGATCCTCACTACCAGTTATCGTTTCAAGTTCTAACCAGATCATTTTATAAATATCCTGAGCGTCAGCAATAGCCTGTAAATCGTCTAAATCAATAAGATTGATAATTCCAGATAACAAACCAGAGAATGGTGGGACTACAGTTTCCCAATCTTCAGCTCTGGCTTTTAAGCAAATAGCATATTCATCTGGCATAGGCTGCCACTTTCCATTTGTAGTATCACTTTCATAGGCACGATACATTGACTGGAAAGGTTCACCCCATAATTCCAACATAGTCTGTCTGGATCTGAAATAACTCATATCCATTGCAAACGCGAAATCACCGGTATTGTATATACCAGAAATTTTACAATAATCTGGATCAAGCGGAAGAATAAACATTCCTATTTCATCATAATAAGCGCATCCATAAAAAACATCTTCTCTAAAACAAATAGTATAAGCTTTTAAGAACTCATACTGAAGATTTAACTTATCCAACACATTTAATGTGTCCTGATAAGAACTAAGCATGGCATTCGTATCTACGCCTGCAACCATATCATATTCCGGAATAACAGATCTTGCATCTAAACAAAACATGTTTGCATTATATGCAATTAATCTATAATAAGCATGACATCGATAATAAAGATATCTTGATAAATTTCTTAAATTCTTTTCATTACTTCCAATATTTTGCAGGTAAGTACGAAGACTGTCCTTACTATAAGCTGTCACCGCTTTAGTGCTTGTCTTAGTGATATCACGAAGAGATTTTGCTCCTTCCATAGCAGCAGCATAATTTTCAATATTTTTTTTATTTTTTTGATACCAATCACGCATTTCAGCCGTATTATTCAGCTGAGAAGGTGCTGGATCAATTTTTTTTGCAGTAGAAACTTTTTTTGCAGAAATATTTCCTTGTTGTCTAGCCAAGTAACAGCACCTCCTTTGAAATATCATATAATTATATTAAGTTTCGAACATAGAACGTACAACGCCTTTTCTGATCGTAAGTTTTTGAACTAACGATTTGTCAACTTTAGGTTTACGTTTTGCAGTAATGTTTTTCCGGCGTTCAGTTTGAAGAGCATAAGAACACATACATGTAACGTAAGCTCTATCGTCATGAAGACGATTAGCTTTTTCAGGACACAATTCAAATGAATCTTTTCCTGATTGGCGTGGAATACGGATCATATTTACAAGTTCCTCTTTTAATGCATCGATACTTGAGAGAGAAGCTTCTTCTTGCCAATTTAATTTTTCAATATGGCTCTTAACATTTTGAAGTTTATCTAATTCTTTTTGAACATTGTAATCAATTTCTTCATCTGTCATTTTCTGTTTTTTATATTTGGCAATTAGATCTTTTTTAGTTTTTTCATATTTATCCTTATCAATATCAAATATTGTAAGATATCCTTTGTTATCGTATGTGGCCGTAAACTCAATTTTATCCTGATTCATCATCTCAATCATGGCTTCATACATTTCTGATTTGTATTTAGTTGGTTCCATTAAATGAAGCTTATTGACTGCATTTGGGAATTTTTTAACATATTCTTCTGAATATTCTTTGTCAATCAGTCCTCTATGAGTTTTACCGGATTTATCTTTCCAATCAGGCATTAAATAGTCAGCAATATTAACACCACCACCACCAGAACCGGCATCAATATAAACTCCGAGAATATTGCTGTAGTTTTCATCCCCACCCTGGTTATAATCGAGAATAACTTGTTTCAAATATTCAATCTGGGCTGGTGTTTGCATAGGTTTCTTTTTCTTTTTATTGCTTATATCAATAAGATTTATACAATTTAAAAGTCTCATTTTATATTCAAGATCCCCATCTTGATTTTTTTCAGAGTAAATTTCACAAACCAAAATTACTGAATTATCTCGACTTCGAGCTGGGTCATATGCAATAACAATTTTTCTTTTACCAGTATCGTTATATAACACTGGTTTACGAATCACTTCATTACGCGCAATAACGCCTCTACGAATAATCGCATTAGCACCTGCATCAGAAGTAAATTCACAATAATACTCTCTACGCGCTTTTTCTGGATTAGAACGCATTTCTGCTGCCACAGTTCCTGGTGTCAATAGTGGTTCCATTATTTCACCACGAATAGTTGGTTTAAATGCAACTTCGCAATCAATATGAGCCACAAAATAATCAGGATCTCCCATAAGTTGTCGTTTGCTAAAATCTCTATATAACTTATAGAATTTTGTATCTGTAGAAGAAGCAGAAGAAATATAAAATAATTGGTTTGGAATATTTGATGGAATACATCTTAGACGGTTACGATCGATTGATTTGCCATCACGATCCTTACCAGACTTAAAGCTTTTATTTACAATTGCAAAAGCTGCATATACCGACATCATTTCTTCATCAAGGAATCCACATTCATCAAATACAACACTACCACGCATACCTCTTTTTTTATCTACATTACTATTAAGTGTTTGAGTAAATGAGCCATTATAAAGGGAATATGAGAATCCATTAGAAGAGTGACTGAAGCCATCTCCAGCAGCATTTTTAATTTCAATTTCTGCCTTAAAAATATAACCTGTAGAACCAAGCATAGTATCTATATTATCATTTGCAAGCCTTTCGAGCGTCGTAAACGTTTGTTCAGCCTGCGATCCAGAACCGGAAGCAATATATGTCCAATAGTTATTAAATAGCATATCTTTCGCCATGATCATAATATCTATCAATGTAGATTTACCGAATCCACGGGTACACACTAATAAAACATTCGGACAGTTCCAGGCTCTCTGAATTACCCATGCCTGTGCATCAAGTAATTCTATATTAAAAAAATCATTTATAAATCTTACAGGATTGCATTGATAATATTTCTGAAGATTTGCAATTTTCATAAAACCTTCAAGTTTGCGTGAAGATAATGGGTAAACTCCAGGCTTTACAAAAATCTTATTTCCCTGTTCACAATAATTAAGCTTCGGAAGCTCTTGAATCAGATCCGGATTCATCATCATCGGCCACCTCCGTTTCTTCTTCATCGGAGGAGAAGCAGGAGAATAGTTCATTTAAATCGACTAAATTATCCGGCTCTATTAAATTATGTTCTTCCATATAATCTTTAAGATCAATATTTTCACGTAATAAAATACGAGAAATTTCTTTGTAATTGTCCAAATCATCACGAAGCTTTGTTATCATTTCTCTTTGTTCTGCTAGCATATCAGAATATTCTGATTCATCCAGTCGGAGCTGCTTCAATATAGAAGCATTACTCATATCCATAACCTGACGCATGCCACGACAAGTTCCGATATCGAATCCGTTTACTTCACCTTCACGCAAATTCATTTCTTTGATTTTACGTATTTTACCAGTCCAAGTATTTTCACCTTTTTTAGCATTTTTATTATTCTTTAAAGAAATACAACTTTCAGCAGCGAGATCCTTAATAATGGCAGTAAGATCTTTTTTACTCGCCTGTAGTGTTTTTATTGTAGCGGAATTTGTTCTAAGTTTTTGAACGTCAGACATATAAGTAGCAATAGCATTATCAATTTTCGATTGCTGTAAAAATGCTCTTACAATAGAAATAGCAGAAGCAGTACGCATCATATCGTCATTTGCGTCTTCACTAGAATCAAGCAACCCAATTAATTGAGAGTATAGAAATGGTTGATCAGACAATGCTTCTTGTTCAAATGGATCATATCCAATCAACCTGATTACATCAGATTTATTCTTTTCAAAACCTTCATAATTATCCTGGGACTCCTTGCCTTTTATAACATCTGCAGGAGTCTTTTCATCTTCATATATAATTTTCTGTTTAAAAAAATCAGAGTCCTTGAATTGTTTTCCAGAATATTGCTGCATTGCAATGGTTCTTATATATGTACTCCATGCATTTTGTTTTGCTCCTGGAATACCAGCATTTCTTTCAGCTGCTTGAACACTACTATTATAGACATTTTCTAAAAACGGTTTATTCAAATACTGCAGAGCAAGAATAATTGACTCTTTTGTCGGTTTATGTTCTTCTCCATTTTCATCTGTTCTTAATGCAATCTTTCTGGCGCATTCAGAACAAATAGCTGCATATCCAGACTTTACTAAAGGATCCGTATTTTTATAAAAATTTTCTCTATTTTTCTTTTTAGGTTTTCCGCACATATAACACCATGCGGTATCTTCTTTATATACTCGAATTTCTTCTTCGAGTGCCTCTATTTTTTTCTTCATCTGAGTCGGAGTCATTTTTACCGGCTCAATTTTCTTAGTTGTTGCCATAAACAACTCCTCCTTGTACTCATAATAAAAAAAATGGGCGTAGTAGGATTCGAACCTACAAAAACCTGATCCTAAGTCAGGCGCGTCTGCCAGTTGCGCCATACGCCCAGAAAATAGGAGAGCAAGAACGCTCTCCTGAAATGTATAATATAAGCAGCAACGCCACTCATACTATTCTTTAATTTCAGTAGCAATACCAGATTTAATTAAAAATCTCGTTTCTGCATCAAGCACTTTTTCAATAACTTCTTTATCAAATCCAGTATTCTCATGTATAAAATTTAATATTTCGTCGAACTCGACAAACTGTTCTTCATTATGTGTTTCCATAAATATTTTCCTTTACAATTTATAATGATGTTCATCTACAAGACCATTTCCCTGTTCAAATACAAACATAGAGGCTCCTGCATTTGACACCTTATTAATTGAATAGCTATACGGATTTACACCAATAATCGAACGTACAGAAATATATTCTGAATTAATCCCAACATCTCCAGTAGTCAAACTATGCCAATGGCCTGAAATAATATAATCCAAAGGCACTTGATATGTTTTTGAAAAATCTTTCAAAGAATCGCCTAGATTTTTTGTTTCAAAATGTCCTCCAAGAATTGTATATGTTGCAAGTTGTGCATATACAAGACCGGTTGGATTTTCTATAATTTCAACATTACGATTATCCTTCAAACGTTCTTTCATAAAAACCAATATGGATTTACTCATATCTTCATCTGGAAAAGCATTTTTAGGCTGTCCTACTAATCTCAGCTGATTGTGATTCGAACGTTTTACCATTTGAAATTTAATTCGAACATGATTACTTAATTCATTAAGCCATGTAGATAAAAAATCAGCATATAATATGGCAGAGTCAATAATTCCATATCTCAACTGCATAAGCTGAGAATTTGCACGAAGAATTCCATCTAAGGCATCGCCTAGTTCAAAAATATTTAAAACTTGAATATGATCTTTTTGAATTTGCTCAATAACTTTATTATATAAATCCCACATACGATTCTTGAATATTTCCGGACTATATGCATTTAAAATATTTCCATATAAATCTTTAATCTCAAACTCAACTCCAAAATGAGCATCCGAAATTGTAAGAAGATATTCTTTATTCATATGTACTGGGGGAATGTACCCTGGTACATTTAATGGCTGTAATTGATTAACAGCATTTACAATATGTTCGGCAATTAGTTCATCCCTAGAATACTCACGAATCCATTTATTAAATTCTTGCTTTTCAGTCTGTAATTTAATACGTTCTTTTTTTAAAGCTATCTCATCAGAAAATCGTCCTAATTGAATAGAAGAGGATGGGAATAAATCCCATCCTGCGTCTATATATTCTAAAAGTAATTTAGACCCTTTACGAATTGTATCGCGGTGCTCTGGCTCTTTACCATGACTAGAACGAAAATCTGCAACATCTTGCCACTCAATAGATGTATCTATTTGTTTTTTCTTAATAAGATCAAGCTGTTCTTTTAGAAATTCGTTATTATCCATATAAAATACCTTAATCTAATTCATCAAGATTGATGATTTCCTCAGTCTTAGTAGTAGTAGACATGTCAAAAGGTTTATCACCATATGCCTTTTCAAAGATATCTAAAATATCAATGATTTCACCATCCATATCTACAAGTTGTCTGTCTACCATATGAAGACCTTTGAGTTTACCATCATATTTAACAGTTTTTTTTAATTCCATGTTATTTTCTCCTTATTCTCCTTGACATATTGAACGTATAATAGTAAAATGATATTTGTAAAAGTTTAAATTGATATTCGGTATTAAAGAATATCTGACAAATCACAATCAACACCAATAATCTTATCTACAATTCCTTTTTCTTTTGCTTCATCTGGGAACATATAATATTCACGATCCTTGATTTCCTCAAGATATTCTGCAGTCATATTTGTATGTTCTACCATAAAATCATTCAGATGTTGCTCTAATTTATCATAAAATTTCTGAATATCTTTACCTTTATTAGATGAACTTACATATCCAGTCTGTCCATCATGATAAAGGACTACTGTATTTGGGAAGCAGTAACGTTTATGTCCTGCAGCCAGAATATAACATGCCATAGAAGCACATTTGGCAAATCCCACTGTAATAATTGGAGTAACAGATGTCTTAATAGAGCTTAATACCTGGTACCCGGAAATAACATCACCACCATCTGAATTGAGATAGAGATAAATTGGTTTCCTACATGATGCCGGAAGTGCCTTATCCTCTTTATTCCATTTCATGATCATTAAACATATATTTTCAATAACATTGTCATCAATAGTTTCGTTGACAATAATTTTTCTTTCTTTTAAATGCTCCTTGATAGTGCTCTGATAGAGACTATCGTCTTCTAAAATGTCTAAAAATTCCATATTCCTTGTTCTCCTATAAATAAACAACCATATCTTTCGATGACACAATCACTTTAAATGATTTGTTTTCTTTAGATATGGCTTCTTTTAAGTCTTCCTTTATACTGTTTTTCGCGACAACAGATCCGTGAACTAAAACTAATTTTTCTGTATTTACCTTCGATCCAAATTCAATTAGTTCATTTCTATTGGCATGACTTGAAAATGTACTTAAAGAAATACAGTCAGCTTTATTTTCGACCTTATCGCCACTAATTTTTATAAATTTATTTTCCTTATAATTTTTAATACGATAGGATAAATAAGAGTTGTCTGCTCCGGTATATCCACTAAAAATCACCATGCTTTTTTCATCATTCAAATATTCATGTAAATAAGAAAGGATCCTGCCGTTTGTACAGAATCCGGAACTACTTAGTATAATTTTTGGTGAATGATTTTTTACACATGCTAAGGAATCTTCTTTTTCTTTTATAAACTTCACATTTTCCCAATTGCATACACTATCCCATAATTTCAAATCGTCTTCAGATAAAAGAGTAGTATATAGATCACAAATATCACATGATAATATTGAATCAACTACAATGTCATATTTGAAATTTATATCATCATGAAAAATGTTATATAAATTGGTAAGAATTTCTTGTGTACGGCTGAAACTAAAACATGGCATGATTACTGTTCCTCCACGTTCTGTAACCGTATCAACTGCTGCTTTTAAATGTTCTAAATCAAATTTTCTTGTCTTTTTATTAATTCTGCCTGGTTCTCCATACGTACATTCCATAATAGTTACTTTATTAAAAACATTTGGAATTTCAGTATTTGGAACATAATGATTTTTTGTATTAAGGGATCCAATGTCAGAAGTGTATAATATAGAATTTGATACACCATTTTGATCTTTAAGAATTAATTGAAGCTGTCTAGCTCCGAGACAATGGCTATTTTCAAACCATTTAAAAGAAACTATTTCATCAAGAACATATAATTCATGTACATTATCATATTCATATATATAATTTAAAGTCGTAGCTACATCCTCTTCTGTGTAAATAGGAGAGTAGTTACGTTTATATTTAAATGATAAAGCATTTGCTTCACTCAACAATATAAAAGCACAATTATATAATAATGGCTTCATTAATTGAGCAGTTGCATGTGAAGCGATAATTTTTCCATTAAAACCTTCTTTTATTAACCTTGGAAGTAAACCAATATGATCAACATGTGTATGTCCTACAAAAACATAGTCGATCTCTGAAGGTTTAAATGGAAATTTCTGAGAATTGATATTATATGAATCCAGATAATTATTGTTTTGAAATAATCCGCATTCAAGTAATATTTTTTTTCCATTATATTTTATATAAGTGCAGCTACCTGTAACATCGTCAGCATTTTGACCTATAAAGTAAATGCCATCTTCTTTTTTCTTCCTGCCTATGTCAAACACCAACTTTCAAATTATTTTACTGCTTAAAATCGAAAATCTTTATCTCTCGGTTTTACAGTAAGAAAATCGGTCTGATTGATTGATTCTCTGTATCTGTTTAACATCTCGACACTACGAACATGCTCTACAAGAAAATAGCTTTTTGCTTTACTTTTATGGTGCTTATTACGTACACGCACATCAAAAGCTCTTCCATGACTACGCAGATATTCTGCTTCTTTTTGACTGATATTTACCAATTAAGTTTCCTCACTTTTATATATTTGTAGACTCAAAAGGCTCATTATCTGTTGCAATCAGAGACAAAACCTTCTAATAAACCTAATCCATGTGTATACACATCTCATAGTAAAACTTATCTACCTGTTTTATGGAGTTTTGATTTAATTTGTCAACCTAGTGGGAGAGGAAGGACTCGAACCTTCGATGTTTCTTTGTGGGGGATTTACAGTCCCTTGCCTTCGCCGCTAGGCTACTCTCCCTTGTGTTAAGATGGGCAGCTACCCTTATCGAATATATAACCATAAGTGGAGGTCATATATTCTGTTGGAACCTTAACTTTCCATATAATTTTCGGTAAAATTATTAAAAAACTTAGCCGCGTCTCGTCCTGACTAAATCCCGCCAGATTTTTTCGCTACAAGGTATCTGGAACTTACCTAACACGCCCCCAAAGACTCGAACTCTGACTAACCGGGTTGGAGCCGGTTGTACTACCAATTATACGAAAGGCGTAAATAAAGGTGACTAATGGGATTTGAACCCATATAAGGCGGAACCACAATCCGCTGCATTGCCAAGTCTGCCATAGTCACAACGCTGCACACAGGATTCGAACCTGCAAGCCCTTTCGGACCAACGGTTTTCAAGACCGCTTCCTCACCAACCCGGACATGCAGCAAAATAAAAGGCAGGAAATTGATCCTGCCTTTCAACCGGAATCAATCCGGTTATCTTTATATTCATGATATGCTACAATCACATAACATAGAGTTACATGGTAGGGTTTTCACCTACGAATTCCCACAGGAGGTGGGCTGTAATCTACATATCTTGTAACGCAAAGCAGAGTAATCGAAACTCAATCCAATATAGGATCACATGACTTAGCAGGTCAGTTCCACACCTAGTGAATTTACTTTGCAAATGGACGGCTCCACGGAGAGTTGAACTCCGGACTCCTGCGTGACAGGCAGGTGTTATAAACCGCTTAACTATAGAGCCAAAATAGGAGGGGAGAGAAGGACTATACAATCCTTCTCATAAACAAAATGCGTAACCAAACAAATCAAAAGAAAGTATAATACTTTCAAATACTACTTCTGGGACTCGAACCCAGACTCCATTATTGGAAGCAGATCTTAAGTCTGCTGCGCCTGCCAATTACGCCAAAGTAGCAAAAAAAATGTCCGGTACGGGATTTGAACCCATGTTACCGCCTTGAAAGGGCAGTGTCCTATACCGCTAGACTAACCGGACATATTCATCTGGGAAGCAGAGGTGCTGCCCCTCTTTTTATTTTATTACTTACTAAAACACAATTATCCGCGGCTCGTGTTCGTTCAGACCTATTCAAAAAATGCCGCATTTCTATCATAAGTAGCCTCGTATTGGCACTTCCCATATATTTAAGCTGGAAAAGCAGGAGTTGAACCTACATTTGATTCGCGAGATCATGTTTTGCCAGTTAAACTATTTTCCAATATTTTTTATTTATGCTGAGATTACACATAAATATAGAAGCTCTTTCGAAACATTATGGTTTCTTTTCTTATCCACTATACGCCGCTTCGCGCACATATAGTAAGCTTCAACAACCGCCTTGTTTAAGAGTGGCACTTCTCTTTAGCCGCATAACTACTCTGTTGTCATCATTCCATTGACGCTGCCGCGCCACAAAATTCCGCTAAGAACACTGTGCAGAATCGGACAAACATATCAGAGTCTTGCGAGACTCATCAATGACCATATTGCATAAAATATACTATGGTATTAGGCTGCTTTCGTTATGCAGAGGTGTAGACTTTCGCTGTATAATATAATATCCCACTTGTAGTTTCTATTAAATCTTTTAACCTTTTAAAATTCAATAAGTATAAGTAATTATTATCTGAAAAGTCTTCTCTACTGAAGATGTGCTACACCAGACGCTCCGATCCCTTTTGAGGATAAGAATACATCACACCTTCATATCGTTCGGTTATTATCCCTACTAAATGTCCATACAAGCTAATTTGGTATATACCAATTCACTTATACAAATGGCTATCACCTTTGCTTAATAAATGCTCAGATTGAATAACCTCCTGATTCACCATCATATCTTCACAGTTTGCATGAACTATCCAGTTTGCGGCCGGAAAGTGTTCCTCAGCAGTCGCCCTTGGACCACCTTATCGTTCCCTGTTTCATGATACTATTTCCGCATAGGATTTAATCTTTTCATTTACCTATACGAAACGAGACCTTTTGAGTCTCTGGCATGTCAGTTTTGCTTAGATTGACTGCAATATAATTGCTTATACCGCAGCGACAGTGTGTAAATCTGCCTTTATACGCCTCACAGCGCACTATCGGAGCCAAGCCTCCATAATGTAATTAATTAAACAGAAAGGGTTGGCATATACAAATGTATATACCAAATAGCGGGAGATGGATTCGAACCATCGTCTCTAGGGTATGAACCTAGCAAGGATCCACTCCTCTATCCCGCAGTTGGAATGACACGATTTGAACGTGCGATGTCCTGGTCCCAAACCAGGCGGATTGCCAAACTATCCTACATTCCAATATAGAGCCTGTATTTCTACAGGCTCAAAGTATTATTTACGCATTAACAGCGTCTTTAATTGCCTTACCAAATTTGCATTTTACTGCGTTCTTTGCATCGACCTCAACAGATTCACCTGTTCTTGGGTTACGTGCAATACGTGCGTCCTTATGTACAACAGAAAGAGTAACACCATCCATCAGTTTTACCTCGTCGCCTTCAACCAGCGCACCATATGTTACGTCCTGCACAGCTTCCATAATTACTTTAATATCTTTCTGTGTATTATTTGTTGCTTCTGCAACAGCCTTAATTAATTCAACTTTATTCATTGTTAGTTCTCCTTTTTCTCATAAAAATAATAGTTATATAAAGCAAAAGCAGTGTACCGACCAGCACACTGCCTTGAATTATCAATATTTAATTTTCAATTATTCGCTGAAAATGTTTGATGCAATTTCAGCTCCAAGATCGTCTAAAGTACAGAAGGAATTGATATATGATACCATTTCATTACCGTCTTTATCTTCGCGCTTAATTTCAATCCCTTTACATTCAGGATTTTTACAAGCCATAACATTACCATGTATATATGTCATTGGGGTGCCACATGCTTTACACTTATGCTTACTAAGAAATCTTTCCTGCTGTTCTTTTAATTTCTTCCTGTCAGAAGTCTTCTTTGTCACAGGCTTCATTCCCCATGCAGTTCTCATTTCTTCAAGTGATGTAAAGTGTTCTGTTGTCCCTTTGGACATTCTATAATTGCTCATGATCTTTCTCCTTGTAGTCAAATATATTTGATTTTTTTTAGCCGTGTATTTAACGCCCACGGCAGGCTACTACACAAAAAAATTCGAATCCCATATTTAAACACGCATTGGAGACAGCGCGGAGAGTTTCGCTTTTCTTCAAACAGCTGTCTGCATACATGTACACATATCCTGCGCAAAATATGTGCCTGAAGATGCAACGAAGCGAAAAGTTATTCCCCTCATATACCGGACGAATTTGTATTTACGATTTTTGTTACTTTTAAAGGGTTTTAGGCTGATTTTTTTTCAGACATTCTGCAGTTTTTCGAGAAATTTTGTAAGAATGCTTCTCTGTCCATTCTATATAATAGATTAAGAAGATTTCTTGTATAACGTGAATAATCCTTTTTTCTTCCCATATTACTTGTATTAAGAGCAATTTCAATCAATCTGCTCATAGTCTTTGGATTTTTTATTTTTATTTTTCTTAATTCCGCTAAAATCTGATCGAATCTCTCGGTATATGCAAGAATTTCATCATCAGACATATTATCTTTACTTAAAAGCTCAAGTTCTTTTGCATATCCTAAAATTTTTTCCATTTGCCTAGCGTTTGCTTTGCCTTTTACTTTTATTACAAGATCTTCAGTAGGAATAGTATTAGTAGAATGTATCGGCTTGATATCATCCATAACAATCTGTAAACTATTCATCGGACATATATAATAGGAAGAAATTCTTCCAGATAACTTTTCTTTCTGCTGATCAACCAATTCTCTTTCCACTTCTTTACCGTTCTTTGTATATTGAATCTTACGCGTATATCTCATGAATTCTGGAAAATCTCGACGCACCTGTTTCTTATTACCAAATTCGTCCTCAACTTCCTCTAACTGCTGCATACAAGGAAGTTTTTTAATACGCTTTATTTCTTCTATAGCATCCACTTCATATTCACGTTTACATCCGTCAATAATAACCTGAGCTAGTACCGAAAGAATAACAAAGTTGTCATATAATTCACGACTTGGGTTAGTCCAATAATAAGTCATTGCAAGCTGTGCGAGATTACTTGATTCTCCAATACCAATACGTGATTTGGCGAATTTATTATCCATACGAGCGTATTCTTTCATTGTATTCTTATATGTAAGGCCACTTTCTTTGAGTTTATTAACAATAGTAGGATACTGTTCATATGCAGCCTTAGCACTTTTAACCATTACTTCATTATTTGTCACAAAAAAGAAATCTGAATCAAAGTCGCAGCCGTTGGCACGATCCTGAATATCTGTATGAATACAATTTACTGCCATGATATTATTACTGAATACAAAATATCGTTGCATTTCATCGCTATATGTGTTATGTAAGTAACAGATGTTATTTGGGCTGTTATGTGGATTTCTAATACCACAAAGATATTCTCCATCTTGAAAACGTTTTGTATAACATTGAATAGTTCCTGGCTCAATATTAAGAGTAGGATCTGATTCCGGATCCATTCCTACAGATTTGAGTAGAAGAGCATATGGATTTCCAAATATTGTAAGATTATCTCCATCAATTGTAATTTTGCCTGTTCTAAGCCTGGTTACATATTGATTGATAATTTTACGTTTCTCTAATCGGAACCATGTACTATTTCCAAAATCCTTATTCCAATCATATAAATCTGCCAACATTTCATAATGATTAATTATCGTAGCATTCTTCCTAAGATACTGTACATAAAGATTATTATCATCTTTCATCCCCTCTACATAATCCACACTGGTTTTTGCCAATTTACGCACATCATCAGTAGAGCAAGGAGATGGAATATCTATATTATAGGAAGGAAGAGTATTAACCATCTGATAACTCATCTGCTGCACACCGCCTAATTTACTTGGATGATCGGTTTTTACTATCCCCCAGTAAGATCCATCGGCATTTACGCGATCACACCAATACTGATAAGCTTCAGCAGGAGTATTACCCATTAAATTCATGAATTTCTTCCATTTAATAGCATTATCAGTTGTAATCATGCGAATATCCTTGAGCTTATGCCAAACTCCGAACATGTCCTGTACTGTATAAGTCTCATAGTCATGTCCAGTTTTTTCACACCAATCCTTAAAAAATAGTTGAATATGAGTGCGAATTCCACAAGCTTTGAAGAAATGTTGTCTTAAAAGTGCCATACCATTAACCCATTCAGGCAAAATATCAGACTCAATCAGCATTTCACCGTCCCAGAGAGTATTTTTAACCTCTGTTTCTTCATCATGAACGACACATTTCTTTTTTATAACATTTACTCGTTTATATCTCTTAGTATATTTCGGAGTAACACCGTCTTTTAAAAATTTTCCTTCAGCAATAGCTCTTTGCTTTGCAATTTCTGTAGCAGTTTCATCTAAAACCTTCTCCTGAACTACATAATCCTCAGCTTTCACGATCTTGGCTATTGTCTTGTAGAAACTATCCGTATCTTTAATAATAAGAATGGCTTCTACAGGACAATAGAACTTTCCAACTATTGTGCTGGTTGTGAGAGGAGCATATGCCGACATCTCTACAATCTTAGCATTTTCCATCGGCATTTTCTTTCCAAGACCCATCGTCAGCCAGTTATATGCCTTCTTATAAAGTTTTGAGTTAATAAACATCACTTGTCCGACTTTTGCCTTAGAAGAGTTTCGGTATAGCATTTTATAATTAATAACAGTCTTTTTTTCACCTTCTTTCTTTGTATATGAAGAAATGTATTCAACATTTACACCGTTTTCATAGAATATTTCCCGGATTTCATCTTTGGAACATTTCATATAATTGTCTTTATTATCAATCACATTTCGAAATATTGCTCTAATACGTTTCTTAGATTCCTCAGATAAAGATTTATCATGTTCAAATGGTCCAAACTGCTTTAGCAAGTGATCCATTTCTTCTTCATAACTACGACTTCCAAAATCAAAATCAAGACAAATAATGTCTCGTGTACTGGTGTCATTCCAAACATTAAGTCCATTCTGTATGATATAATCACTGAATAGACTATTACTGAACATTGCTTCAGTATAATCGTACCGGTTCCTGACTCCCTGGTTATATCCAAAGAGTGTCCCGGCTTTTATATTTTTTATTTTTAATCCGAATTCAGACAAATAGTATACCTCCTTTAAATAGCAGTAAGGTGAAGATTCCGCATATTATCAAAATCTATATATGAGTTCTCCAGACTGGCTATATGCACCTGCACTTGTAAACCCGTCAATTCTTGAATCTACATGAGTAACAGTAGAATATGCTTTCTTACGTTTGTTCTTTTTATGAATTTTATTATATTGTCTTCTCAGTTCATCATATTCTTGCTGCAACTTCGTTTTCATCATATAATTTTTACAATTTAATATAGCTTTCTTTATATTTGAGATCTGACGTTTCAGCAAGGTTTCATCTTCATTCATTGTTTTTTTATACTGCTTATTGTATCGTTCCGTATAATAATTCCTTAGAGCAGGAGAGAATAACTTCATGAGATCTGCCCACTTTATCAGTTCAATTTCTTCAATACTCGCAGATTTAGCATAATCTATAATATCCTTGACAAATTCTAAAGTAAGAATGAATGTTTCATATTTTAAAGTACTTTTAAACATACGAAATTCAATAGTATCCTTATGCTGTAAATTCAATGCAGCACGTTTACCGTGATCTTTATACTTTCCATATAACTCAACGAGTGAATTTTCTTCTTTTTTACTACCGACAAACTCACTGTATTCATTGTCTCGCCTTGCAATCACGCAAATTTCATCATTGAATTTCTCAAGAATATACAGGATCTTAGATATAACTAACTCTTGTGATATTCTTGATTTCCCTAAATAGCTACGATTCGCATGAATATGTAAACCTGCAGTTTCACAATCATGACCTTTATATCCTTCTTTATCAAGATATTCGAACATTTCACGGTAGTTCATTTTGTTCTTATGAAATTCCAAACTGCATGGCATAGTGTCAAATTCAATCTGTACAGTGCTATCATGTGTACTGTAAATAAGATTTTCTTCATCACTATCAGATCCATTCATAATCTGAATACATTTTTTTACTGTGGAATTTTTATCATTATCAGAAGAGATATTATTATTTCCACCTACTTCAATCTCTGCTCCGAGCAGGAGAGTAGTATCTTCTGATTCTCCAGGCATAAAATGTTTTATGTATTTTGGGACATAATTAAATTGATGAATGTAAGTTTTTGTTTTGTTTGAGATAATATTATTAATAAATCCTATATTCCGTTCACTATTATTAAATGAGAATGAAATAGGTATTACTTCAGACCTACGACCTCTTTGCGTATCAGATGGTTCAAGGTGACACAAACGTATAGCACAAATCATGGTTTCATTACAGTTATATACATATGCTTTATTACACGTAGTATCGTATAAGATTCTGTCATGATAATAATTGCCGTTTCTACTTTGTTCTGCCAATACACTATTAAATAATTCAAAATCATTCCAGCCATATTCACGTCTATTAATATTTTCGAGTTTTGTTATTATTTGACGTCTACATGAATCTGTGTCACATTCATGATAGATATTGCTATGTAATTTTAATGCATCATTAATAATTTCAGCGTAATCATGAGGAAGATAATATGTATTACATTCATTGTCAACAATATAACAGGCATCACCTCTATATCCTAAATGAGTATATTTAATAATTTTCCCATTTACTGAATATGGATAATGTAAATTTAAATCGAATGTTTGCCATCTATTTTTAAATCTTATGATTGGTAAATAACTCATATTTTTAATAGGTAAGAGCACCGGCAGGCACTCTTACCATTCCCTCCTTATCTTAAAGTACACGTTTCCAATATTCTTCGTCTTCATATTCTTCATCAGTCATACGTAATAAATGCATCTCCTGCATAAGCTGTGTAAAATCAGATTCGAAAAGTTTTACTGCCAGGTCATATAATTCATCCATTTTTCCAAGAACATTGTCAATGTAATCAATTTTTGTAGGACACTTTTTATGATTTGGTTCTTTATTATATTTTTCAATACGAAGATTAAGATTCATATGATTTATATTCTCAAATTCACGATAAAGCACAGCCCAGCGATTTTGGATAAGATCCTTACTTTTACGTTTCATTACACGATTCAGGATCATACGTTTCGTCGGAGCTGGAACATTTCTTGAAATTGCATTAATCGTTTCCTGCTTCTCATCCACTGTCTGGGTCAGTAATCCGCAGCGACCATTTAAAAGAGCAATCTCTTTCTCTTTACTCTCAATAATCTTCTGAGCTGCAATAAGGCCTGCTGCCACAAGCTGCTCCGGAGTCATGCTCTCTTGATTTCGTATGTAAGCGCCATTCTTACGGATGGATTTAAGAATTTCTTTTACTTTCTTCTTAAATGGCTTTGCTTGTGGCTTACGGGAAAGCATCAATACTTCGTAAAGGCCATCTTCGGTGAGAAAACTGTAGGTTGTATTGGCTTGGAGTGACCCTCCGCTTAATGAGCGGAGGGTACTTTTTAATTCTATTTTTACCTTTTCATCTTCATCAACACTACGCAACATAGATGTTACATCTTTATGTTCAATCCACTCAGCTACATCACGAGCTAAGAACAGTGGATTGTTTACAGTACCGAATACACGAATTGTTTTATGAAGGAATCGCTGTTCCTCAAGCAGTGTAAGAGAAGCAGTCTCGGAATTACTACTGCCTATAAATCCATTTACCGGAGTTGCTTTCAGATTAAGACCGCTATGCTCATTTACAAAACTGCAAATATCATCAGCTGCATCCACCGGAGTATTCATCCCTGGGATAGGATCCATTCCAAGTGCTGTTCTCATTGTTGGGTCTGTAAGAACTTCTTCTGGTACATCTTCAAATTTGGATTCTGGTTTTGTGTTTGTTGTATAAGTACTCATTTTGTTTTTCTCCTTTATTGTTTAATTAAATTTGTTATCGTCATTTTGATCATATTTAATTTCTTCATGATCATATTCATCAGTATCAGATGCAGCACATAAAGCCCAACATCCAATACCGGTTAATACAAATAAAAGAATACATAATATAAGTATTACCATGATTTATCCCCCCCTATTGTGGTATATTACATATTGAAATTTCTTTTTCTCCTATAATATTGAAGAAATCAGGTTCATTATGAGTTTCTTCCAGCCAAGTTTTAATTACCCCCGTCAAACGTTCGGAAAGATCAGCCAGTTGTTCGGTAGTATAAGCTGTTCTACTATCTAACCAGTCATCTACAAGATCACCAACGTTTGCCTCTGCTTCCTCCCAGACAACCTCAAGAACTCTTTCTGCATCAACAGAGATTTCATATGGTCTAAGTTCCTGAATTGTAATTGATTTGATCTTTACATTTTCTTCTGCAAAATAGTCTTGAACATCTGCAATGCATTCTTCTATGGAGTCAAATGCCGTAGCAGAAGTGTAGTCACTGTTGTGTTCTAGCTGCCAAGCATATTTTGTATCTTTATGTTCTTTGCTCTGCATAATTTAATTATTTCCGTCCTTTCGAGAAGTAGTGTTGTTTGGATCATCCGGATACAGATATCTTTCTATATAATCGCGACCTTCACCTATGAATCGTGGAATATCGAGGTCATAAGACCATGTATCTGTTGTAATTTGTTTACCATTTAATAAGAAAGAATTATGAGCAGATCTGATGATACAGGTACCGCGCTGTTTATAGGTTTCAAGTTTATTCCAGTCAATATCTTTCTGCTGGATAAGCATTTCTATGATCTCTTGATTGCATTTGCCATCTAGCTCAGTCTGAGAGAAATGTGCTTGACCAACCATTTGGATAGAATTACGAATTGCGTCCTGCTGCCTCCAGTTAAAATAGTTTGTGACTTCTTCTCGTGGGAGATTGAATACGCATGCAGCAAATTCTGCTCCTTTGAGTGATGCACGAATATAGCTATGGTTTGGAGAATGATATTTTCTGCCGATTGTTTTTACTAATTCTTTAAATATTTGATTGAAATAATTAGTGGCCATAGATGCTGCTATGGAAGCAAGTTTCTGGACCCGATTATCAAACCATGGTGAAGTTTCAAGTTTCTCATAATCAATAAGAAGAAGATTGATTTCATCTGATTGAGTATAAGCCAGAACACAGCCCTGGATATTTCTACAGAGGTATTCTGCAGTATAGCGCATGGCAGCCATAAGTACCGGGTCAAATGGTTTTTTGAACCCCCTGGTAAAAGTATGGAATGCACGACCATCGATTTGGATGATCACTGGGGTGCGAGGGATTAGATGAGCATCTGTAATTGATTTGTAGGATCTCATTCTGAGATCGTATTCTGTTTGATGTGACATTTTGGTTTGTCCTCCTGTTATTACTAAGGTTTACGAGTTATTGATGTGTTATTTAATGTTATTGAATTATCAAAACAAGTTGTGGATATTTGGATTTTGTAGATTTTCTTTGCATACTGAGTTAATTTAGCTTGTTTTGATAATGAGATAATAGCATAGGAAGATGGATTTGTCAAGAAAAGAAGTTAAATTAACTGGAATATTTGAGGTTATGCGATTGGAAATATGGACGGTAGATGTGGTTTGGAGTGTAGTGTGAGGTGAGATTTGAGGAGTGTGGAACAATATGGGCGGTGATTATAGGAGTTTGGCGATGTGGGGAGCGTTACATTTTAATAGGAAGAGAGGGCGTATTTTTCAAGCCAGTGTGGAAGTTAACCGGCTTAGGTCTTTCTGGGTAATTTTAGCCCATTTTGGCGTTAAAAGTACCCCCTTTTTGAGTAATTCCAATTACTATAAATAGTATGCAAAAATAATGCATAAAACCATGAAAAAAGTGTATTTTATGCACTATTATGCACTGTTTTTGCATAAAATTTCATAAACTTTTTTTATAAAACTTCACTATTAAATTATACATGTGCTATAGTATTAATTGAGCAAGGGGAAAGAGCGTTGACCGACGTGTTGAAAACCTCTTGCTCGATAATTTCATATGGCGCGCGTGACCGACGCGCAATTCGAGAACGTTCTGACGTGTGTAATGCACGTTGATTCTAACTCAATTCTTTTTTAGGGTTCTAACCCCTGTTATATACGTTCTCGATTTTTGAACGGTCGACCCCCATTGTCGTGTTGGGTTAAAATGCGGCTTGCACAACGTGCCATTGTGAAAAATGCGGATGGCGCGGGGAACTATCCCAAAATAGTAGGTAATAGGAAACCTATATCAATCCTATCCCGTAACCATGTATACTCAATATAACCCGTCTTGCGCGGAACTGGTCTTGAAAGCATCATTAGCAAGTAGAGGTAAACACGGCAAGATTCTAACATGAGATTAAAGCGGCGAAAAGTGTGGTACGTTTAAATCCGGCGCGGAAAAGCGTTAAAACGTCGAATGAGGGACGACGTAGCAACAGGCAAGCGAATAAAGTAGTAGTTTGGTATGATGGAATAGGTATACAGTGAAGCAATTGACTAAACAAATTGCAAAACAGGTTTCGAAGTTCCTGACGTAGGCACATGGGAAAAGTGCAACAATCCAATGTGGTACAATTCCCGTAACAGTGATATATCTGGTCTCTACTAGGTGTATTGAATACCGTATTATGTACGATATTCCCTATTACAAAATCTGGTAAAAAGAATAAACCCGTTCGTGCTAGTACCGCCACAGGCGTGAAAACATGAGCATATATCATAGAATAAGAAAGAATGAGGTAGCTAATATGTTAAAATCTGAAAATATCGTTATTCGTGTATCTAACCAGAAACCAGAAACCATGGATAAAATTTCTAATTTCGTCCACTATCTTTGTTGGTCGAATGAACATGAGAAATTATCAGGTGCATTCTCAAAAATGAGAGCTATGATTGAATCAACCTATCCGACAGAGGACGTAAGCACAATCAACGATATCTCAAAACTTATTTTAGTTGACGGTCTGGACGTTCAAAAGTTCCTTGATACGCGCAAAGAGCTTGCAAGCGTAAAGGCTATTCTTGTAAAACTTGACGAAAAAGGGTGTAATAAGATGACTTATAACAGTCTTTCAAACACTGATAAAGTATTCTTAGCACTTCAAGCACATACCGCCGTAAAGTCAATCAAACTCGAAAAATCTATTTTTGTAAAAGAGGACGGCACGAGTTACGATTTTTCCACACTTATTGAAAAATGGGTGAAAAGCGGTCAAGGTTTATCAAATATTAAAAAATCACTTTCAAAAGTGTTTTCTAATATTATCGGTACTGAGGGGGATTTATTTTATCCCGTAAAAGTCAAGGGTGGTGACATTCCAGAAACCGACATCAGACAGTTTTTCGGGGCGTTTACAGGTAATGCAGGACGTTCTGGAAAAGATAAAAAAGGTACTTATACATGGGTAACTGACTATTCAGAAAAACGTGTATTAAACGCGCTAACAGATTTATTTGCGGTAATTTTTGAATCTGGTAACTGTGAAACAATCGAATCTAAATTAGAAGAAAAAACAGAAAAACCAGAAACAAAGTAATAAAAAGAGGGTGTGAACCCTCTTTTTTATTGCAAAAAAAAATAAAATCAGAAAAGAGGGTTTACACCATGGGCAAAAAAGGTTTGAAAATGTACACAAAAGTATGTACAAAATACAGCACATTGTTTGAGGGCTTCGCCGTCCCAAAAGGCGCGATTTATGGACGTGCTTTAGTTCCGTATATAGATATCGACGGTACAACAAACGATTATGTTTTCTTTGTTTGCGATAAACCAAAAACACTGAAAACACGTATGTTATCCGTTCATATTATGAAACGTGAATGGAATAACAACGCTACATGTGCCGTAAAACGTATCACATGGCACGACATAAAAGTAGGCGTTAATCATCCTGTATTTACCGCAGTACGTGAAAAATGCGCTGAAATAGGCGGTTATCCTAAAGTAACAACCTTTACAGACCCACATAAAGAGGCTGTAAAAGAGGCTGAGATGTACAGTCAAATAGCACATTCCGCTTGTAAGGTTCGTAAAGCGCAAGAACCGCAAGCACGTTGTTATAAACAATCAATGGTAGATGGTAAAGGATATTCTATTGACTGGGAAGTAAATATTCAACCAATGCCAGAAGAGGGTTATAATGGTTTACCCGTGCAATATCCAAACGGCAAAAAAGCCGCTAGTTTCACACCTTTTGAGGGTATAACTGATACTGAACTTGCAACACGTAGGGACGGTATGAAAGTTAATCAGACTAAAATCCGTCCTGAGACTAAAAAGAACACTGATAAAGTCATTATAAAAATCAACGGTAAAATCATCAAATAAGATTGACCGTTGCACTCCAGTAATGTATTATGAGAGGAGGTGGTATATCTGGAGGTGAAAATATATGAATAACATTAGTATTGAAAAACTTGATTTCCATGATTGGTCTGTTAAAAGACGTGCTAGAATGCTTGACCATATGGACCAGTACATTAGAAAAAATATCGGTGTTGATTCTTCTGCATACTTTTATTGGGAGAATCATGGTATTGGCAATAAGTCCGATAAAGAGGTGCTTGAAATAGCACAAGATGATGTTAAATTTATCAATGTTATCTTTTCTTTTTGGATAACTATTGATGATGATGACATCTTCACTATCAAAAAAGAACGTTTCTAGTAATAGTGCGCTCTTATAACAAAATAACACGCCACATCAAAGAGAGTATCCATATACTCTCTTTTTTATTGCAAAAATTTCGGAGGAATAGACATCATGTTATCAGACATCATCAAACATCACACATTCCCAAAGTACCAAATCTGCCTGATCACACAGTCGGGCAGATCCGGTACAATATTACGTCACTTGTACACATCACCACGTACAGGTGTGCAGTATTTTAGTCGTAATCATGCGAATAACTACACACATGAGCAGGCGACAGCAGCACTGTCAGTAGTATTACGGTCATATTCAGACGCGTTCATCCAGTCTGAATACGATTGTCATTACCGTGAGACAGATGAACACGGTAATATTAAAGATTACATGTGTGCATAACAGCACATAAGTAATAAGTAACTATTAACTTTAAACTTGCTATCCCTTATTCCTGTGAGGAGCAGGCTTTTTCCTATCTGGAAATTGCAAGGTCGAACCTTGATAAGGGATTTTTCTATGCTCTTCTATAATGCCCATGAAGAGTATAGATTTTACCAATGGAAATAAATTCAGGTTATGCCTAAACCAAAAGGCAGAGAAGGAGAATTATTATGACAAACACAAGAATTAACGCATCCCTTAACACAGCAAAAGAAATTATCAACGCACTCATGGAATCTGATGCGATCTTCTATGACCGCACAGAGGGTAATGAGTTATCCGGACGCTTTAATGTTCAGATGACATTTGCAGAAGCAATCTGCTATCGTCCACAGTACACAGTGCGCAAGCTTCGTAACCTTGTTCTTAACAGACATGGTTCCCTTTCAATTCGTACCAGAATTGCATTGGCAGCAGTATTATCTCAGTGTGAATTCGACACACACGAAAATGCACTTATTCCGGTGCTGTTTACCAGGAATAAAGAGCTTATCCCAGTTTATAAACAGTTCGAGAAGAACTGGGGTAAGTTCAACTTTGAAATATCCTTTATACAGGATATTGATAATTACGAGGATTTAGCTCCTCGGCATGAGATTAACTTCATAACCGGAGAGTGGACAGACATTTGGGTAGGCGGAGTTACTTTATGTGAGGAGGAAGATTGATATGAAGAAATTTTTTACAGAAGAAAAAGTCGACGCAATTTTCGACATAATGTTCGATTTAGCCATGGGACTGGGACCAGTGCTTATAGTAGTGGTACCAATCCTTGTAGATGCGTTCAAATAATAAAAAATAAGGTTATGCTTTATCCTTAAAAGCACCGGAGGAAATCACATGAAATCAAATACAATCAAAAAATTCGATACATTCGTATCTCATAACTTCTTCGGATACAGTGCACACACACTGTATCAAGAACTCTGCCATTCATATCCGGCAGAAGTAGCATCCCAGTGGGTGTATGTCAACATCTGGCACACATTCATTGATAATGATACACCTGAAGATATTGATATTGCTCGTCATGTGGCTTGCATTATCATTGGTGATCCGAACTTTGAAATCCGAGCACTCGATGCTCGTGATTACATTGATTACTGTATGATAACTCATGAATATGAGCGCCTTGCAGTTCTTGCAGATGATGCACTCGACCTGTATCTCAAGGGCGTAATCAGTCTGCATGAGTTTAAACTCATCATTACGGCTAATAAATGAATTAAATTATCTATCAGTCTATATGATTTTCCTTGACTGGCGGATTTGAAAAACGGAAAACTTTTTAGAATCGATTTTTCTGGACGGGATACCCCCATGTACAGGGAAATAAAAAGGAGAATAAAATCATGAAGAAAAAATTATTCACAGCAATTATCACACTTGCAACAATTACACTTACATTTTGCCAGCCGATTCCGGCAAGTGAAACAGAAAAAATCTTTACTGATGGATCCGAAATCACATCAATTGAAACTACGGAAACCGGTGAACTCTATACATTTACAGACGGAACCGGATACTATCATGAAGAAAATGAAATTCCGGAACTTTCAAATGTAAATGGTCTGTATCCGCTTACCGGAATTGTTACGGAAATCAAATATGACATAGAACCGGAAGTGGATCTGATCACAATCACCTGTGCAAACGGAAACATTTTCTCATGGTATGCAGATGCCGGAGATTATGAAGTCAATGACCTTGTGTCCTGTCTTATGGATTCCAAGGGAACTAAATATGTAACTGATGACGAAGTGTTATTGGCACATTATGCCGGTGGATTAAAACACTTCGAACAATATAAAAATTAAATTAAACACATAAAGGAGAAAATAAATGACAAGAGAAGAATATAATCAGCGTGTGATTACACGCAAAAAACGATCAACCCTTATTAAAGGCAGCTTAGGAATAGCTGCTTTTTTAATGTTCGCAAGTATTGTCGGACATATTGATTCTGACGTATATGCCGGGATCCATTCTGTCAATGGAACTGTTTCCGCATCAGGAAATTATATCCTTGATGAGAATGGAAAAGCATATGATGTATCCGGATTCCAGAGCGGATCCGAAGTAACAGTAAAACTTGACAAACAGGGAAACATCCTGTCTGTTGTAAGTAAATAAGTGAGGTGATTATATGTATTCAATGGATACTTATCTTGATGATGATAGACTTCCGGTTATTGAGAAAACAAAAATATGCGAAGAGAAAGTAACACTCAATAATCCGGAACTAATATTTAATTTCTTAAATAAATATCTTCGGCTAGGGAACCGGACTGAGGAATATGTGTACCTAATATGTTTTGACACAAAATCACACCCATTAGGCTTATTTGAAATTAGCCATGGGACTGTGAATTCGGCAGTATTATCCCCAAGGGAAATATATATGAAAGCTCTATTATGTGGTGCTGCCAATATAGTTATGGTCCATAACCATCCCAGCGGAGATGTTTCCCCGTCTCAGGTAGACATGAACGCTATGGAAAGAATTAAATCCGTAGGTGAATTATTGTCACTTCCCTTAATGGATTTTATTATATGCGGAGATGGTTACTTCTCAGCTAAAAAGCAATCACTTATTTAGAAACGAGGTGATCACATGGAACACAAATATAAACTCCGGATCTATTACAAATCCGGTGCGCAGAAAGGGAACTTGAAAAGGGAAGAGTTCTTTGATTCCCTTGATGCCATGAACAAAAGATACAGAGAATTGTTTAAACCAAAAGAATATGCTCTGAATCCCACAGCCTGGGAAAGAATAGATGGAGAATGGCTGAGAATGTTTATTACATCAGCCGCATAAGTTGTGCAAATATCAATGGGAGAAAGCTCTATGCAATTTAATTAAACAGAAACGAGGTGTATACAATGACAAAAGGAAACGGAAGTATTGGTTCCATCACAACTATGGGAAATCTTCCTTTATATGGATGTGTAAACCCATGTAGAAAAATTAATACAACATACAGATCTCGAATTAATTGGAAGATGGAAATTAGAACCTTGATGAGAGATTTTAGTTTTCCAAAAGATATAATAGAATCTGTTATTCGGACAACGGAAATTGAATGCCCACATGAAAATGCAGACATGAAGTATGATCATGCCTGGAGAAAATTCTGGACATTGATGGATTAATAATTAAATTAAATAAAATAATAAATAAACAAAAGAAAGAGGTATAAAACAATGATGAACTACAACGAAATTGAAAGAGCACTTACAAACGGAGCAACAGAAAGCAAAGTAATTACTAAACTTTTCAAAGATCAGACAGCATACAACACGGTAATGAGTAACTGCCAGAGAATCGGAGGCAAAAGATTTTGCTGTATTCCATTGGAGCTTCTGGAAATTGATGAAGACTATCAGAGAGTATATTGCATTAACATGGAAAAAGTATATTCTTTGGTACGTAAATGGAATTTCAATAAATGTGAGCCGGTATTGGTATCACCACATCCAGAAACTGCAACATTTGCAGTGATCGATGGATCACACCGTATGCTTGCTGCCGGAATCAGGAAAGAAAAATATCTTCTTGCGGTACTTACTGAAGGATTGTCAGAAGATCCTGCTGAAAGGAAAATTGAAGAGGCAGAATTATTCTCAGAACAGGGAGAAGATGTTGATCATCTGAGTCCTTCCCATAAACACAGAGCTTATGTAACTAGAGGGGTTAAGAAATACTGTGTATTGGATAACTGTATTAAGGAAAGGAGACTATTATTAAATATCCATGAATTAAAAAATCTTTCAAAGGAAAAGCAGGATTCCTTAAAAGCAGCTGATTATAGAGTATTAAGTGGATATTCAGCAGCATTGCAGGCTGCATCACTTGTTAATGGAGAAGAAATTCTTAATAATGTATTTAATATCATTGAAGATGCAGGTTGGCATACAGCTACTAATGGATATGGAGCCAATGTTATCTGGCCGGTTAAAAGTGTTTTAAACTTACATGACAATGATCCACAGGTTGTCAAGGCAATTATATCTTTATTCCGTCCAATTGAACCAGATACATTCTTTGCCAAAGCACATGCAAAATATCCTGGTCGCAAAGAAAAAGAACGTCTCACTATGTATCTGGAAGAAGAGGTCGCCAAGAGATTAGGAATCCAGCCTATGTATACCGGCGGTGACTTAAGAAAAGTTACTTCTGCAATTAATAGTCAGCGCCACTATAAAGCAACCGGAACAGAAAATAAATAAAACAAATTAAATTATACAGAATATAGCACTTGCATTTTAGTACCGTAAGTGCTATACTCTGCTCAAAGACAAACGAATGTTCGATATCGTAATTCAGCTTCGGCATATGCGGCGTGAAATTTAGAGCCGCTCTCCTTCTAAATCGTAGCTGAATTATGCTATTGAGCATAAGAATAGGAGAGAAAGCAAATGAATAAAGCAGAAGCAAAAGCAACAGTAACAATTCCAATGAAGGGAAGATATTTTCTTCATAAGAACGGAAGTATTATCCCGGTCACAGACATTATCAATGCAATCTATCTCATGACAGGAGATGAGAAGATTAATGAATGGGATCCGGATCTTGAAGCATATATCCGTCATTTCTTTGGGAATATTGTAAGGGAAATGTCTCCGACAGAAATCACAGTACCAAATTTCTTGAAACATCACGAAAAAGTGAAAGCAATCAGATTGTATTATCACATGCACAATACGGAATCTAATAAATGCACACTGGTAGAAGCTAGAGATTATGTGGAACAGCTGAGAACAAAGATGAAAGAGAGAGGTGAACTGTAATGGAAAAAATTAAAAATGCAGTAAAAACAAAAGAATATGCAAAATTTCATATGGAAACAATCGTTGCCCACAATGGAGTATTGGTTGACATTGTAGTTTCTGCCTCATACGAAGAAACAGAATTCGATAAAATCATGGCAGACTGTAAACGCCAGGAAGAAGAACGTGAGCGTGAGCGTCGTAGGACCGAAAAAATTAAATTAATCAACCTGTTCACAGGAAGAAGAGAAAAGAGGGAAATCGCATGAGAACGAGTAATAAAATGCCGGAGTTGGAAGCTACAGATATTGTAAAGTTAAGAAATGGAAAAATTGGGATTGTGTTAGGAAATGAGCATTCTGACAATCATCTTGCTATTTACACTAACAGTTCTGCGCGTGGGGTGTCATGTAATAATTATTTAAGTAGTTATGAATTGAATAGGTATAATAATGATGATCGTAGCCTTGACATAATTAAAGTGTGGAAATCAAATTATAAAACCCAATATGCCTTAATTAATACATTCTACACAAAAAACAGCATTCCGAAATACATAAACCCTGATTGGGAAGAACCTACTACAATGACCATAAAGGAAATTGAAAAAATTATTGGTCATCCGTTCACGGTCATTGAGGAAGAGGTGGACGAAGATGAGTGAAACACTGTCATTTGCAGGATGGAGACCAGGCAATCCGGATCAAATCATCCCGTGGAAAGAGAAATTCGATGAAGAATATAACGACGAAGGCCAGTTAACATTACTGTCAAAAGAAATCTATCAGGCAGAAGCAGATGAAGATATGCCGGCTTTCGAATATCGCTATATTATTAAAGCAATGGATCTGCAGGCGTTTGGATCAGATCAGAAAACAATTTGTATCCGTTTATACATGTGTCCGTTACTACAGTATTGGGAGCCAGAAGTATTAAATGATCTTTTAGAAGATAGCAATGAAGATTGGTTCTTCGAAGATGCGGTAAATTCAGATGTCCTTCCATATATAGGAGAAGAGTATTTGAATTATACAGATAATGATGTCCTACCAGATGAAAATGGTAATAAATGGTATGATTACTTTTATCATATCACAAATTGGACTAAGGCAAATGAAATGCTAAACATTATTGCAACAGTCCTTCTTCCAATGGACAGAACTCGCGGTCACGGTCTTGACCAGACATGGAACCAGCTGGGTAACACTGGTTGGGATTTGCTTGAATACATTCTAAATGGGAAAAATTTGTTTAAAGCAGCATTATCAAGACTGAATAACTGCAATAATTAACTTTACATGGCGGAAAAAGAGTGATATGATTATAACAAGCTTAATTAACTATATATAAGGAGAAAATATAATGAAGACAAAGGCAGTCCGCAGCCAGAGAATCGCATGGCTGTTGAGGAAAGAGGGATTTAGAATTCTTGGCATTACGCCAAATAGAAGACGTCCAAATCTGGATGTTTATATATTTGAAGCAACACCAGAGTTATGTACAGCACTAGATACACACATCCAGAATAAAGACAACAGAAGAGACAACTAATGAAAGCAAATCGGAGGAAAAATCATGAGCGAAAAAGAATTTGACCGAGGAAAATGTTTCACCTTCTTTGCTTCGTATAGGAAACAGGGCGAAAGAATAAAAGAAATTCTTGGGCCGGAGAAAGCTCTGGAATATTATGAGGCGGTCATAGACTATGGCTTGTATGCCAAACCTATAGATAAAGAGCTTCTATTATATATAGGAGATACTTTGCTTGAGACGATCGACTCGTCCCAAGAGAAGCGGTCACGAGCATTCGGTGAGAACATGACCGTCACCCGGTCAATCTTAGAAACTGTGCGTGACCACCCAGAATATTCACAGAATCAGGTGGCTCAGGAACTTCAAATAAGCAAAGGCAAAGTAAATAAAGTGCTCACAAAGTACAGAGCTGGCAGTTATGCAGATGATGTGGACTTCAACCTGGTAATTAATAAGGTCGAATATGCACCTGACGGTACTGTGGTCAGCGGTACTGGTACTAATTATAATATTAATAATAATTATAATAATAATAGTACCGACCGGTACCGTGACCACCAGCGTGACCGCTTGGATAGTCTGGTAACCGGATCGCTCGTAGAGGTCGCTGGCGCTCCAGATGTCGTCGCTTCCGCTCCTAACTCCGCTGACGCTGCGCGCTTACGCTTGCCGGATGATCTGCCGGAAGATATTCGCAATATAAAGTTCGAAGCGAAAATAGATGACAAATCTATGTTAGAGGTTATGGATCGTGATTATCGTGAGTATTTAGATGATGGGTGGGAGACTCACGAGGATATTAGAGATAAGCTTATCGAGAAGTTTACTACTGGATTCTATTGTGGTAACAAGGATAAGGTTACTGCTTATGCAGAGTTTCTAATGAATCATTATGATTCAAAGCGAAATTAATTTAACAGGAGGAAAATATGAAAGTATTTTTATTATGTAGTCTTAATGATGAAAATTACAGACGTCCATGTTTTGAATTCTTTAAGAGTCTTTCTGAAGCTCACCAATCTGTCATAGATTATATTGCGAATGATATTAAAGATGATAAATATGGTGCGGATAGAGAAATTAAATATGTTATGGATATAAGTTTTCCCAAAAATCGCAGAATGCGTATAGATTATTCTTATGGAAATGAACATTTCTTAGTATTTGAAGTCTTCGAAATTCAAGTATCTGATGGAGATTTTCTATGCATTTTTCATCATGCTTATGATGGCGTTGGTTTTTGCATTGAGAAAATTGGAACATTTGAAGAATGTAGAAACCAAATGTTAGATTCAGCAGCTCAGACGGCAAATGATTTTGATATAGATATAACAGATGATGATGTGTTTGAAGTAAACGAAGGTGATTCATGTGTAGATACCGGTGAAGAATGGCACATGTGTAATGTTGTTCAATTTAAAGTAAATGAAATTATGCAAAACGATGAAGAGAAAACGAAATCTGATAAATCAGATTCTGCGGAGTTAAATAAAAATGTTCATAAATATGATGCTGAAATTTATGAAGAGTTAAGAGATTATATGTATGGATCTATCCCTGGATATGGTTCTAGTTCTGATCATGTTGAAACTTCGTTAGAAGAAATAATTAAAGATATTGACGCTAGCCCTAAACATGAAATATTTAAAAATTTATGTAACTATCATGGAATTGCACCTAGTACAGTAGAGTATCTATACGAGTCTATTTGGGGAAAGCCAAAGGATAAAACAGTTGGATATTTCTTAGAGAAAAAGTCTATTAACTAAAGAAAATAAGTTTTCATTAATAAGGAGAGAAGCATACTATGGGATCAACGGTACCTATGTCCGTTTGGGACAATGTAAAGAAATATTTCAAAGAATGTTTACATGACAGATATGATCTGCAGGATATAATCAGCTATAGTCATCCAGGCGATTCATACCTGTATATGGTTATTGCAAAAGAAAAAGATTATCCGGAAACTAATGTCCAGTTAGGATGTGGACCATGGGTTGTGTGGACTACTTGGAACGAATCCACACAGTCACTGGATGGTGGTCATTATGATATCAAAACATATGAAGATGCTTTGTCAATCTGTGAAGCGAGAAGAAAATAAAGAAAAGTGAGGAAATAAAATGTCAGCATTAAATAATTATAAGGAAGTAAAACAGAAACTTGATGAAGTGAGGATGATTACGGGAGACTTGGAATTTGATACTGCCGTCACATTCTTAATGCAGATCGGATGGAGTAATAAGAGAGATGTTATCTCCTTATGCAATAAATATAATACCGAGCCGGAAGAGAATGTAAATAAAAAGATTGCAAATGCAGCTTTAATGATTAGCAATATCGCACAGCCAATCGAAATCCTTACATATGTAAAGCTTGAGTGCCCACTTTGGACTGATGGAATTGAACCGAAGCGCCTTAAGAAAATCGCAGAAGACGTGATTAATGCCGGATATAAATACTGCAAGGATCCACGAGTTGATACTTTTGAAGACTGGAAAGAGCTTCTGGAAAAACAGTATGGAATGACACATGAAGAGTTGCAGCAGATTCTGTATCTGAATGAGAGAGGAGAAGTGTAAAATGGTAGATTACAAAGATAAAATCAAAAAACTTTTGGCGTTAAGTAAAAGTCCGAATGAACATGAGGCACAGTCAGCTCTTGCAAAAGCACAGCAGCTTATGGTAGAACACAAAATTTCTATGGCAGAGGTCGAAGATAAAGAACAAAGAAAAGCACATGAACATTTGGCTGGAGTTACTTACTCTGCTAGAAGGGATCCTTGGATTTTAAGATTATCTCAGGTTATCAGTAAGAATTACTGCTGTGAAAGTTTTTCTTATAGAGAACAAGGTAAACAAACGTATAAATTGTACTTTTGCGGGTTAAATGAAGACGTTGAAATCTGTATGATTGCATTTAAATATGCAATGGATTGTATTCAATCAGAAATTAAGCAGAGAAAATCCAAAGGAAAATTATTTAATTATACAAATGAATTAATTACATCCATGTGTAACGGGTATGCTTTTGGTTTTATAAAAGGTCTTGATGAGGCATTTGAGGAACAAAAAAGAGCGGCTGCACAGTCAGAAGCAAATTGGGGCTTAGTGTTATCTACGCCTCCAGAAGTAAAACAAAGAATGTCTGAGCTTGGAGCAAGGACAACTACATTCCAGTCTAAGCAAGCAGCGAAGTTATCAAAATCAGATTACGAAGTCGGTAAAAAAGATGGAAGAGATTTTGATATTACTAAAAGAGTAGCCGGTGAATAAAGTAAAACTTAATATAATAAAAATTTAATTAAACAAAAGGAGATAGATATTATGATGAACAATACAATTGAAAGAAGAACAAATAACCTTACACATGTTGAAACAATGTTTGACGCAAGAAGAACTCCATGGGACGGGCTTGGTAAGGGAATTGCCGGAGCTGTTACATCAAAAGATGCCATCAGATTAGCAGGTCTGGATTGGAATGTCGTTCCAACGGATATTATTTCTGAATCCACAGGATTAAAGATCCCTGGTTATAAGGCAAATGTAAGGGATCTTGACAATAAAACATTAGGTATTGTTACTGAACGTTATAAGATCGTACAGAACGAAGAAGCATTTGCATTTACAGATGCGCTTCTCGGAGAAGGTGTACGATATGAGACTGCAGGTGCTCTTCAGAGCGGCAAGAAAGTGTGGATGCTTGCAAGACTGGAAGGCAGGATGATTACTGATGAAAAGATTGATCCGTTCTTGGTGTTTACGAACAGTCATGATGGAAAAGGATCAGTCAGAGTAGCTATCACACCGGTACGTGTATGGTGCCAGAATACGCTTAATCTGGCCCTTAAAGAGGCTGAAAGACAGTGGGTATGTAAACATACCGGACGCATTGATGAGAAACTTGTAGAGGCGAAATACACACTCATGAACACTGAACACTATCTTGAAGCTTTGGAAACAGAATTCGGAAAGATGAAGATGAAAAAGCTTGATGTTGATAAGGTACATAAGTTTGTTAAGATGTTACTTCCTATCAGCGAGAAAGATGGAGATCGTAAGGTAGCAAACATTCAGGAAATGCGAAATGAACTTATGATGAGATATCTTAATGCTCCGGATCTGCAGGTGCTGGAGCCGTCTGCTTATAGATTTGTGAATGCTGTTTCTGACTTTTCTACGCATCGAAAACCTTCCAGAGGAAGTGAATATTATCAGGAAAACATGTTCATGAAAGTAGTAGACGGAGATGAACTTATCGATAAAGCTTATGCAATTTGTGATGCTGAGGTTTGATACCTCGGCATCACGGAAGGGAGTAATGCAATGGAAGCAGTAAATAAAACTAATGGAAATATTTACCGTATTCAGCAAGATACAAATGGTAAATGGTTTGGTTATTGTGATCGGACAAAAGAATACACTCCGGCGTTTGTAAAATTGAAAGGATTGATAGGATTGTTGGAATTGAAAGGATATGAGGTGGTTGAGTGATGATTAATTTAAGATGAATTTTTAGAAGCAATATAATGCAAATGAAACAAGAGTTTTATGCTGAAAATTGAGGTAATCATGTTAACAGAAAAAGAAATTCAGATAGTTATGAACGCATTAAATGGTACACCGACACTTACAACATCTAAATTTGCGGATAAAATTGAAACTATTTTAAGAAAATATAAGGAGAATAAAGATGAATAAATTTTTACATCACTTAAAGAGTAAAGGATATGAGATAAATGGAAATACAGCAATGTTATTAGGTGTAAAATTTAAAATCTGTAATGGGACGATAAAAACAGCAAGAGGATTAAAAAACTCATATTGGTTAGAATTGGCATGAAATGATGATTTTAAGATCAAGAAAGGGATTTTTTATGTTGAAAAATTGTATGATTCTAACCCAAGAAAGGAGTAAAAAATATGGCAAAGATGACAAAAGAACTCTACGAAAAACTTAGTATAGCAGGAAAAGCACTTTGTGAATATTGCGAAAACGATGAATGCTCATGCTGCCAGGTGACGCGCCTGATGGATGATGCATACATTGAGGCAGTAGAGGAGGGGATTGTAGATGATGCCTAAAAAATACGAAGTTGCTTTTGTAGTGTATGCTGATATTCCGGAAAAGGACTCCAGTATTGGAGATTTGGAATGCAATGGAACACTGAGAAGTTACAACTGCTATTCTTTAAGGGATGCAAGAATGTATTTCACAATTTCTGCTGAAACCCCGGAAGAAGCATACAAAAAAGGGCTTGAAAAAATGCAGTTCGGTGATGCTGATTTTGGAGAAGCGGTGGTGGAAGACTGGTACTTGGAGAACGTTTCTTGCGGCGACAAATACTGGTACAAGGAAGACCTTGCACTCTGATTGCTTTACTTGCAGATTTCAAATTGGACTGCGATACAAGAGATTTTTTGTTAAAAAGGAGGACTAAAACATGAAAAAAATCATTAACGGAAGAAAATACGATACGGAAACAGCAAAAGAAATTGGTTATTGGAGCAATGGATATCCATGTTCTGACTTCAATCATTGCGAGGAAACCTTATATCTTAAGAAAACAGGAGAATATTTCCTGTACGGAGAAGGTGGTGCTTTAACTGAATATGCAAGAAGTGTATGTGGCGGAAGCACTGGTGGATCTCGAATTATTCCTTTGACTGAAGAAGGGGCAAAGAACTGGGCTATGGATCATCTGGAATGTGATGAATATGAAGCGTTGTTTGGAGAGGTAGAAGAATGAAATTTAATGGAAAATGTAAGATTCGATTACTTAGAGATTTTCCAGCAATCAATTTGAGAATGGGTGACAGCCTTACTGTTTATAAATATAAGTATAAAAAGTGTTCCGATGAAATTACATATGTTCATCCAAGAACATATCTTAGATTTACCCCAGAAGATGTGAAGGAACTGTCGGATGACGCAAAAGAATATGAATTCAAAGTGTTTATGGGACCAGACGGAATAGATGGTCCGTGTCTTGGGAAAATGCGTGTGACCGAAAATTCTGCTGACGAAGCTTATAGTGTAATGCTTGATATTATTGGTTGTAGATTAGCAGAGGCATTTCCAGAACTTGATATTCCGTATTCTATTGAATTAGTTGAAGAAAGCGAGGATGCATAATTATGCAAAACGTGTATATTACCAGAAATGGAAAGCAGATTCAGCTCACAGTGAATGAAATTATGGCAGCTTGGGTTGCCTGGGATGCGGAAACAAGAAAACAACAGTTGGGGACTTACAAAGAAGAAGTTAAACAGACATTATTAAAATTAAGTAAGGAAAATGACAAACCTGAATATGAAAAGGCTGCGGATAATGACGACATTGTAGATGAAATTGCTAGAGATATTAGAAGAGCCATTGAAAATGGATGTGATTATGATTGGTGCTTTGATACCAGTAAGTATGGAGGTTTTATGGATAGTTATAATACTGCGATAGTAGTTTGGGGAAAGGCGGATGACATAGATGAGACTGATTATTGAAGGTAAAACAAATAGAGATGACGTAATGGTAAATACAGCGAAAGTAACATTACCATCTGGAGATGTGTATACGATTGATAGGGATTGTACTGAATACACTATTAGTACAGTAACCGGGTATTTATCAATGACTTGGGATATGTGTTATCTACATATGATTAACGATATTTTATTATTTGATAATACCGCTTATCTCTCAAGCGATGATGGATTTCAGGATATTCTTAATGAAGGGACGTTGGAACTTGAACTTGAGGATGATGCTGGTTCAGATTATGTTGTTGAAGTTGCTAAATGGAGCTTTTGTTGAAAGGAGTTAAATTATGGGATCAGTATATTCTATATATTCACAGATGAAATTCAAAGATAAGAACAAAGCAATTAAAATACTGCAAGCAAAAATCAGCAGAGGAAAAGAAGAGCATACTGATTATGGACTGGATACATATAGAAAATCAGAGAACTTAGACATTAACGATATTGATGATCTAATTGCTGTGTTTATTGGTATCGGAAAAATGTTCGATGTTGCTAACGATGATGATGGTTGGACTACTTACTCTAATGGATTTGACGCCACTTATGGATGGGAATCTGTCATGATGGAAATGTTTGAAGAACTTGCACCAGTGTTAGAAGATGGATCAGACCTTTTCATTAATTGTGATGATGGAGTAGATGTGTTAGTTATTAAGGATGGAAAATGTATTCAAGAGAAATGAGGTGATGAGATGAAGGATATTTTGCTAGAGAAAGTGTTTGAAGCAGAAAGATGGGAAGCAGCAATTAATAAAGGGTTTTTCAAGGGAATTGATAAAGGAGAGCTGCGTCAACTTTGTGGTCCAGAGACAAGAATAAGATTGGCAATGGCAATTCTGGAAGATAATTATGAAATCGCTCCGCCACACCAGGCATTAATTCCAAAGGACAATGGAGAGTTTCGAACAGTATATGTAAATGAAAATATCGACAGAATCTTCTTATCTATCGTAAATGATTTGCTATTTGAATTGTGTTCAGATATGATTCATCCAGCTTGCAAAAGTTATCAGAAGGGAATCGGCTGCGGCAAAGTCGTACAGGAGATATCTCGTAAACTTCAACCAGATTTACATCAGCATTTAAATGATATTTTAGGATTCAAAGCAGATTTAAGTAAGTACTTTGATTCTGTTCCGATTGAATTTATCGATGACGCATTTGATTGTGTGGAAAGGAGAACTGGAAAATCAAAGGTAATTACAATTTTACGAAAATATTATCATACAGACCTTTGTTTTGATCCAGATGGAAATTTAATTAAACATTACCAGAGCTTAAAGCAAGGATGTGCGGTAGCTTCATTTTTAGCCGATGTAATGTTGCATCATGTTGATCTTAAGCTTTATGAAAAGTCACACATTAACATGGCTAGTATGTATGTAAGATATTCGGACGATATTTTATACATTGGAACTCAATATGAAAATGCCATGAGTATTCTTGAAGAAGAATTAAATAAGATGTCGATGAAATTGAATCCAAAGAAAGTAGAATACCTTACAGGTGATAAATGGTTTAAGTTCCTGGGATTTATGATAAAGGGAAGTCAAATTACATTATCACCAAATCGTGTAAAGCAATTTCAGAAAGAAATTGGAAAACGAAGCATTGGTAACTTAAATTATCATATCGGCGGTAAAATTGCTTTGAAATCTATTAACCGATATCTATACAAAGGAGATGGAACTTATTCTTGGGCAACGCAGGTGCTTCCGATTATCAATGTGGAGAAAGATATTGATACATTGAATGAATTTGTTATGGATTGTATCCGAGCCTGCCAGACAGGTAAAAGAAATATTGGTGGATTAGGGACTGTAACTAATCGAAAAGATTGCACGATTCTTAGAGGAACCGGAAAAAATGTATCTGCCAATAGAAAGAACACAGAAAAAGAAATTGAAGGATACTATAGCATTCGGTGTATGCAGAAAGCTTTGAATATCTGCAGACCGGTATACGATACAATTGTAAGGGAGATGTGAGTATGTATATTGTACCGAAAATTGAAGTAAGAGAAGCGGAAAACATTGCAGATTTCGCTACGACAATGGATTCAGACATGAACCAGTATTTTGAAGAAAAGAAAACATTGTTGGAAGATATACCAAGAGGTGAGAATCCCGGAACTGCATATTATTCGTTTTATCCAGCGGTAATAAATCCTAAGCTGTTTTATGCGTATATTTTAGCAATTAAGTATTTTCAAGATGGTACATGTCGATGGAAATTATGTTTAACATCTAGGGAAAATGAAGAGTGCCATATGACATTAGGAATTATGAGAGGAACTGAAGAAGAAGCGAAAAAACGACTTGCAATGATTCTTTCTTCTGGAAGCATTAAATGAGGTGATTATATGAGTGAACATTTATTTTTATATAGAATTAAAGATTCTGATGATCGTGATTGCTGTGCATATATTGATGCAGCCGGTCCAAAATTTGAATGCAATCACTATTTCAGTTCAATTGATGTATGTGGCAGCTGCTATTCTGGCAGTGAATTTCCTGTATACGAAGAAATTGAAACGATCCTTACAAAAGATGAATATGAAGAGATTCTTACATTTAACATATTTATCAAAGCACTTGGGTATGGAATCACGAAAGGTGATAGTCGATACAGAGCGGGAATCAAACTTATTGATTCTATTAAACATATCTATGATAAATTAAAGTCTGATGAAGCGTTTGCTTTCTTTGAAGATATTCAAAAAAGCGAAATGGAATATTTAAAAGAAGAATACAATTTATCAGATCGTAATATTGAAGAGATATTTAATGAATACGCAGAAGATTTTAGAGATCGCAGTATTGTAAGCTATATATACGATAATAGTGAAGAAGCTGGACGCGAAGAAGCTTGGCAGTTAGGATATGTCAAAGATGATGACTCAATTTCTTCTAAATATTTTGACTATAAGAAATTTGGAGAAGACTTAGTTGAAGATGATGAATATTTCATGGAATTATGTGATGGAAGAGTTGTAAGGTTGAGTTATTAAAATTTAATTAAACAAAATGAGGTGATTTTATGTTGATTTTAACGACAAAATTAAAAAACGCAATTAACAAAAAGAAACCTGGTATGGAGTTTTCATTGCATCAAATTTCTGTAAATGGGAATAAGCGTGGTACCAGTGGATGGATTAGAAATCCAGAAAATAATTCAGTAGTATATGTCAATACAGAAGGAATTAAATGGAACGGTCAACCTAGAAAATATATGTACAGGTATGCTGACGATATGAAAGATACTCATGGTTATCATAATAGATGGGCTAATTCATTAGAGGAATTAGTAAATGGAATTACAGAATTACTTTTGTTTCCGGTAAGCGAAGTAAAAGATCGTCGAATATAAAAGAGAGGATGTGAGATTATGCCAGAGCCAGAGAAAAAATTAATTGAAGTTACAGTAGAAAAACGACTTAGAGTATGCAAAGAGATTGAGGCCACAGAAGAAGAAATTGAATTCCTCAGACGAGGAGAAAATCCTTTCGAAAGTGAATTTAGTGATGAGGAGATGGAGCATGGCGATATTGAATGGGATTTTGCAGCTGCTGATGAATACGGTAGAACAATTATAGGTTGGGATTAATCAAATAGATAAAAGCGAGGAAAGCGAATATGAATAGCGAATTAATAGTAAAAGATGTGGAATTTCATGGAGATATGTTAAGAGCAGCACAGGATCCGGACGGAAAGGTTTGGGTTGGTGTTCGTTGGATGTGTCAGGGTATTGGTTTTGGAGAAGATAAGATCGATAATGAACGGAAGAAAATACAAAAAGATGTTGTTATATCCCAAGGAGTAAAATTTCACTCCTTGGGATCTGGGAATTCAAATACAAAGGTTCTTTGTCTTGATCTTGACTATGTCCCTTTATGGCTAGCAAAAATTGCTATTACACCAACAATGCAGAGAGAAAATCCTGTATTAGTAAATAAACTAATCGATTATCAGTTAAAGGCAAAAGATGTCCTTGCAGCTGCATTCTTAGGAGACAAGAAAACGACAGAAGAAATTGTTCCAGTATATAAACCACAAGGGAATATGATTCAGCTGCAATTTCCGGATATTCAGATGCCTACAATTCCGGATTATTCAAATCGACTCGATGAAATTAATAACAAGATCGATAAATTATATACTGAAATTGGAAAGTTTGCAACAGCAATGATGAATAAGAATGCTGATCCGGTTAAATTAAACAATGCAATACCTGTTAAAAAAGAGGATAAAAAGAAAGTTGTATCACCAACAGAACAGGAATATTACGATTGGAAGAAAAGAACGAATGAATTTGTTGATAAGCTTTCAGAAAGTTCTAAATTTACTGATCGAAATAGTGTTTTAAAATATTTATATGATTATATAAATAAAACATATGGAATTGTATGGGACCAGGAGAAGAGAGAGTACAGAAGAAGACATTCCAATATTTCTAAAGTTTCTACATTTGATGTTATTTATGAAGATGAACAATTGCGTTCAATTTTCGATTGTACTCTGGCAGATATGGCTGAAAAGTATAAAAATACATGCAAAATAGATTTAATTATGCAACCTCTAATAAAAAAGATAAATGATGAAAGCGCAAATTACACTATAAGTTATCGAAAAGTATACGCAATGCTTAGAAAAACAGATCCTAATATTAATTGGGCAAATCTGAAAAAGAGATATGTTTCTAAACATGGAAGTGCTGGGTATAGTAGAAAAAAGGTCGTTGATAGCAATCCAGAGTTACGTGCGAAATTTGAAAAAGCAGTTAACCTTGTATTAATGGAGGAGGATAAAAAACATGAAGGTGGAAGAAAATAACATTCAAACATTTTGCGGAAAAGATCTCTTTAAATGGGAAAGCTGGGATGAGTTAGATGCCGGGACATTACAGTTCTACGGAGTGGAATTCTGCATTGATTATTTGAAAAAATATAATGGAATGTGTGTGGTTTTAAGTATTGAAGGACAGCTTGATATATTTTCAGCAGATGAATCTGGGAATGATGTGCATGAATGGTCCGGATTTGTAACAAAGATTCCAGGATTTTTAGCAGGCGAAAAAGTTTACAGAGTAGTTCATGAATATGACGATGAATTTAGATTTAATGTAACAGAAACAATAGCTATTTGTACAACAGAACAGAAGGCCGATGAAATTGTCGAAGAGAATAAAAAAGATGGGCTTGATGAAAACGAAAGTTATTGGAGTTTGGTTGAAGAATTGGAGGGATAAAGAATGTACTTAATAACATTTTTGCCATGCGGAACAAAATTTCTTGTTAATCAATCATCAGAAGAAGAAGCTTTGAAATCTGCTGTGAAGGCTAATGAAACCGTTGGTGAAATAGAAGATGTTGATTTAACATTAAAATCATTATACATAATTGAACCTGCAGATTTCTCAACATTAATTCAGCTTTTTCAAAAAGAACCATATTGGGGAAACACAGATGATACAATTATTTTCGATGATTAGGGAGGGATAAAGGTATGCCGGATAATATTTGGTTGTATGGGTTTGATGGATTCAACGGTCTGAAGACAGTTGGTTTTGTTATAGCTAATACGGATACAGAAGCCGAACATAAGGTTTGGCGAATGTATAATGATTTCGGTACTGATGAATATGATCTGGATGATCTGGTTGTATGGCAACCAAGAAATGATGAAGATTATAGAGAAGATTATCCTGATGTAATGGAAATAGTTTATTAGGAAAGGGATTAATAATATGAAAATTATAGATAAAAGAACTGAGAAAAAAGAATATACATTTAAAGATTTAGTGTGCGGAAATGTGTTCGAATATTCAGGAGATATTTATTTAAAGTTAGATACTTCTGGTGAGGATAATAATGCATACAATCTTAATACATGCAAATTTGCAACATTATCAGACGATGCTGTGATGCCAATTGAAACAGAACTCGTAATACGAGATACAAAAAACATGACTGGCCAGAATGACAAAACAGAACTTATTGGAGGTATTATTGATATCTTTGAAGATTTTTTAGATAAAAAGGGTGTGACTTTGGAGCCTCCTAAAAAAAGCTATGAAATGGAATTAGATGGTAGCATGAATGCTAATATTTATGGCACTGATTATGATTCTATTTCAGATTCATTAGAGTCACTTCTACGAAGTTGGAAAGTAATTGAATAAGTAATTTAATTAAACGAGAACACACTCGGAATATACAAGATTAATTCAATTCAATGGTGCTGCCATTATTCCTGGTTACGGATCTGAAATCCGGTCTACCGAACCGGCTTTAAGATCCTCCACCAGGAGAATCGCAGCTCAATATGACTCTGTTAAAGAAATGTGCCAGATTAATTGAGTATATTCAGTCCGGAGTATAACGGAATGCAAATAAGATATTTAAGATTTAATTATGCAGGCTAAGATAGATGTCTTCTTCAGGAACCTCTGGGTATCCCCAGCACTTCCTGAAGATTACATCTCCAGTAACCTGCATTATATGAAACAATTATAGAAATATACCGTAAGTATTGAGTTTGCATAATAAATTAATTTAGGAGCATACCAAGTATAAGCAAGATATATTCTATTTAATGAAGCGGTACATGACGATGACCCAATTCTGTCAGATATCTCTGAAGAAATGCGTCATCGCATTCCGCCTAATATTGATCCATTAAAGAAATATGCCACATATGTAGAGCTTATACAAAAAAATCACAAGACAGTGAAATATTAACAAAGCATTTTAATTTTAATCATGGAAGCAAATATTGGAGGAAGCTGCCGGACTTATCATTCCGGCTGCTACCTCCCTTGCTTCCATAATATGAAACAATTATAGAAATGTCTTAAAAATGTTGAGTTAATATAAAAAAATCGTAAGGTAACGAGTATCAATAAGACATTTAATTTAATTTCAGAAACAACTACCTGAGGCAATAAATTGCCTCACGACTTGCTCTGGAGATATGAAATGATTATAGTGATACCTCAGAAATGTTGAATTGATATAAAACCACAAGGCAGTGAATATTAACAAGGTATTTAATATTTAATAAGAAGGTGATGAACTGGAGGAAATCCAGCCCCTAACGGAGCTGGATATCCTCCGGATAACCTTCATATATGAAACCATTAAAGGAATGTCTCAGAAATACAGAGTTAATATAAAATAAAATGAAAGGAAGTAGATAGAATGAGTATTTATGGAGATTTCTTATCCAATTTTAGCAGTGAAAACAAAAGATGGAAAGCAGATTTAAAGAATAAAACATTAATTTGTGAAGATAAAAAATATATAGAATCTTCTATGTATGATATTCGTCACGATTTAATCGTGATTGACGGAATTAACTCTGATACATCAAGAAAGAAATGTAATGAAATATGTTTTGAGATCATTGAAAATCTGTATCACAAATACAAATATTCCATTCCAAGTGAAAGAAGCGAAAAATACAGACAAAGAGAATATTTTCGTGCATTAAAGCCAGACGAAATGACGGATGAACAGTTAGTTACTGGTGAAGACCGAAATTATGCAAGAGCTGCGCTTGAAGCATTCATTCTTTGTGCCTCTTTGGCAGGATATTTGACTTGGGACGAAGAGCAGATGGGCAGTCATTGGTTCTATCAGGGAAAGGATAAAGATTTAATTATACTGAAGAAGTGGATCAAATGTTAGGAGGAACGAAAAATGATTAAAAATCCAAAAATTGGGCAGGAAGTATGGTTTTTCGAACCGTGGGCAGAGGACATCCATAGTGCAAAAATCACGGCGCTTGGCGAAACAGAGGTTTCTGCCAGAAACCCGGAGAAGTATCCATACGCAGATATACATTGGGATGACGGCGGAGACAGCAGCTGTCTGCTGAAAGATTTGTATGCTTCGCGAGAAGAACTTCAAAACAAATTAAAAAAAGAAGAAAGAAAAAAGATTGCCGAAATCAAGGATAGTATCAAAGATGCCGGTGACCTGGTGAGGTTTATGTATGACCACTGCGTGGCCTGTGCGGAAGAGTATACTGACTGGACAGCGAGAAGAGCCGTGAAGGAAATAGCGAAAGAGATGCTTGGGTTGAAATTAGAATAATGAGGTAATTAATTACAGCAAATAGAATTTTGAAATTAAATTAAAAGGAGAATGTAGATTATGAATTGGAATTATGGTAATACCCCAGAATTATATAAGGAAGTAGAAATTCTTTTAAAAAATGGAACTACCAAAAAAGACATGATGATCAAAGGTAAATATGACAATTATGAATGGCGTAATTATACAGATAGCGCTGTACTTGGTTGGAGAGAAATTACAGAAAATAAAACAAATACAAAGGAGAATAAAACTATGAAAAAATCAAGAGAGAACAGAATGGAAGCATTAAAGGCAGCAAACATTGAAACAGGAAAATACTTCAGCGTAACATTACCGGAAGGTTTAAAACCTGGCAGTACAATTAATGTAACAATCAGCGAAGATGGAAGTCCTGTCATTGTAAATCCGGAGAAGAAAAGAATTAATTCAGAAGAGGAGTCTTTCTTATCTCAGATTTATGAAGATGGATATGTAAGAAATACTCGTCTTCATAGAAGATGGGTTATGGCACAAATGTTTAGAATGCTGAATTACAAGAGTTATTATACAGGTAAATCTGGATATGACGCATATTTAAACGATCACTATGGATATCAGTATCAGTTTGAAATGATGTTAGAAGAAATTCGAGTATTAGCTGAACTACAGGATAGGGATCCAGAAGCTTTTGCTGAAAGGTCAAGATTCTTTATTCCGGATGTTGTTTCTGCTACATGTAATGATTATATAAATAAACTTGAGATTTATGTTAATAAACTTCCGATGCATAAATGTAAAGGTGTTCCTTATAAGAAGGTTTTTGGTAGAAATATATTTGTTGAAGATCTTAACAAATATGTATATTATCCACAGAAAAGCAACTTTGCAGATGTAAAACGAGTAGTTATTAACATCAGAAATCACTCAATGACATTTTCATATAAAGATTTATATAGAGTATTAAGAAAGTTCTGTGCCAATATGTATAGACTGCCTAATGAAACTCCTAAATGTAGAGAATGGAAAGATGCATTCAAGGGAGAAGGTTCTTATTATACACTTATGAATTTAATTAAGTTTCATGGATGCAGAGTTCCTGGTGTTAAAGGCAATATGATGTCTTTGAATGATTCTCTTGCAGATGTAGAAAGTGCAGTAGAGCAGTATAGAGGTTTGTACTATAAATTATTCGCTTATATGAAACGCGTTATTGAAGCAAATAATTTTGATTTCAATAAGAGGATGAAAGAGCTGTATCCTAAAAAATCTGTATAAATCGAAAATATGTTCGATTAAATATTGACCTCAGCCTCTCAGTATGGTATAACAATAATATCAAAAAACAGAACGAACGTTCGCATATACTGGGAGGCTAGGATAACATGAAGAAGATAAGCGTAATTATTATACATAGCAATAAAAGGGCAGAGGTGATTGAGTGTTTAAATATTAGTGATGCAATAGAATATATGAAACAGCGATACGTAGATGAAATTCGAAAAGCACCGTTTTATGATTATGAGCATTCATTTATATCCAGAAGTTTTAAGTATGCTCAAGTATCTGCTGGTGTATTCGGAATAAAAATGTGGATCTGCTGTAATAGCAGATATTATAAGCGAAAGGCAGGTAAGTGGAATGGAAAACGTAAAAGATACAAAAGAAGCAAAAACAAGAGTAGTTTTGATTAATCAAATAATTGATAGAGCAGCGGAGCTGGGAATTATGTATAGTTCCCGGCTCAGTCATTCTATGGATATTAATTATGCAGTGCAGGTATTTGATATTGATTTAAAGGCTTGGTTAGATTCTACTAATAATGATTTTATTCATGATTATGTTGGAATCTATAAAAATATTGATCGTGATGCAATTTCTTCAAAACATTTTGCCAGTAAAAATGATTTTGGAACATTTGTTCCACGATTTGCAAGAAACGAAAATAATTTAATCAAAGATTGTTATGAATCATATAAAAATTTATTGAAATTAGAAAAGAAAATTCATGAGTCGGCAATTTTATTTCAGACAGTGGCTCTTATTCTTGCAGAAATGCGGTGTCAATATAAAGACGGAATTAAGGTAAAACGCCAGGGAGATGATGCTGATGATGAAATTTTATGTCCGGAATGTGGTTATTCATTAGCTAGAAATGATGAGAAAGAAGAGTTACGGCCTAAACATTGTCCGGAATGTGGAACAAAGTTGATTTATTGACGGAGAATATGGGAGTAGAAAATTATGACAAATAAACAGTATGAAAATGGAGAGCATTTGAATATACATAATGCTACAAAAGAACAGTTAAAGCTTATGGTGAAGGACAGAGATGAGACGATAAAGAGGTTACAAAAAGAATTGAATGAAAAACAGGCAGCGTTAAATGAAGCGATAGAAATGCTAAAGAATTGTATTTGAAACAAAAGTTTCAGGTTGAAAATGGAGGAAATATAATGAAGCGTGATTTAGTAGATGAATTATATAAAACGGCGTATAAACGATATAGAGAAAAATATCCAAACAAAGATTTTGCATCTATTCCAAATTTTTTAGATTCACTTTGGTTTAGTATTGAAGGTGAACTTAATAGAAATGGATATAATGCTGCAAAGAAATATGTCGAAGAAGCAGAGTTAATTATATTAAAGTAAATGAAACGATGATTTACTGACAGAAAGTGAGGAAAAATATTATGAAGACGAATACATTAATGCCTGTTATTAAAGCAATATTAAATGATGAAGAATTTTTATGTGGTGGAATTTTTACTAAAGAAAAACAATATGCGAAAAAATATGATTTGACAATGGAAGAAATAGGAAATATTCAGACCTGTTTATATTATGCATTACATATCAAAGATGAATGTTATAACGAGAGAATTAATCATCTGTGTGATTGAGAGGTGGAAATTAAATGAAAATATATGTATTAGAAGAATACAACACAGGGCGCGTTGCTTGCATATCAGAAGATATTAACATGATAAGAAAGAAAATGTGTGACAAAACTTATTTTGATCCACAATATAATGATTACCCAATTTTAACAATCTGGGAAAATGGAGATAGCATTGAGAAAATAGAAGGCGGTAATGTATTGAAGAAAATTGCAGAAGAAATTAACAAATTATAATATAAAAGAAGAATTGGAGGAAATTATGAGAAGTATTTCAAGTGCGATAATCAGTTTTGTAATTTTTTATATAGGGCTTTGTTTACCAAAAGATGAAAGAAAACAGCGTATGACTAGAGGATGTCTATTCTGCTTATCATTTATAATGCTGATAATAGCATTCACATTGATGATTTTAGGACTTTGATGAAATGATGATTTCAGATTGAGAAAGGTGAAATATATGGAATTTTATCCAACAAATGAATATAGAGAAGTTACTTTACAAGTAGGTCTTAATTCTGTCCAATTAGGAAATACAGATAAATTATTTTCTGATGGATTAGAAGAAGATGAATATATTTATTTTGATGATAGTAAAGGATTTTGTTACGAAGATGGATGTGTTATTGGTGGAACTTATGATCAGACATTAAAAGTATTATATTCACAATGGGGATTTGATCATAAGTTTTATGTAAAAAGAACAGAGGCGAAAAAAATTAAATTGGAACTCACACAAGAAGAAATAAGTATTTTATCAAATGGATTGATTTGCTTAATTGATAATGCTTACAAAGCAGAAAAATTAACATGTGAAACATCTATAATTAAAGCATTGGATGAATCAGTGAAAATATATCAGAAACTTAATCAGAAAATTTGTAATTCAGTATCAAAAATGGAGTGATAATATGACACATTGTTGGTTATGCGGAGCAAGTGAAATTAAGTCACCTAATTCAAAATATACTTATTATGGCAAGATATTAGGGAAAAGAGTACAGAAAACAATTCGAGTTTGTAATTGCTGCAGTGCTATGAGGGCTGATGAAGATATAAGAGAAGAAGTTGCGGAAATATTCGGATGGGATTATAACGAGGAGGATGATTAGATGTGGAAAACTGGATGTTTTGGAGTATATATAATGGAATTGAAAGACTGAATTTATTAAAATGGAGGTATGATATATGGGACACGTTAATATTTTTAAAACAAAATCAAAAGAAGAATTAGTAAAATTGTATGGTGAATTTCTTAAAGTAGAAGAAACTGGATTTTTTGATCCTGAGACAGATTTGGGTGGAATCAGAGAAATTTACAGCTGTGATTTTGGAGCAAATACGACATGGATGTTGCAAATAGAATTAACTCATGCAATTTCTGATTTGTGGTACGAAGAAAATAAATAAATTTCGACTTTCATTTTGTGAGAAAGATGGTGTTACAAATGGCAAAAGTAAAAGACACAGGGTATAGAATGATTATAGAAAATCATGGTGGAAGATGGATGTTTGTTAATGATGATATTTATAGTTTTATGGAATGTTCAGGTTGTAAAGAGCAGGTTTTAATTAAAGATGTTGAAAAGTATTGTCCTAATTGCGGAGCAAAATTAGAAGGTGTGGGAGATTAATATGGAAAAATTAAAGCAAGGTGTGTGAATTTGGAATAACTGTCAATGATTTGTTGTGAGGAGAAATTTTATGTATGATCGTAACGAAATCAAAGAAATAATTGACGAAATTGTGTTTCTGAAAAAATATACATTATTTGACAAGCAGGAATATGATGAAAAAGCAAAAGTTATAGAAGAATTAAAGTCGGATTTATACAATGCGTTTGGAATAGATGAATAAACAACATATTGATTCATTAGATGACTTTATGTATTGTGAGCAAAAAGAAATATGAAGAAAATTTTTCATTTATTATGATGAATTTTATGAACGGTAAATTATAAATTTTTGATTGGATGTGAAAAGATGATTAGAGTAACAGGAGAAAAACAGAAATCTGAAATTGCTTATGCAATTCAAAAATATAACAAATCTACTATTTATTCTTATGGTGACTTCTGTCCAAGTTATCTGGATACTTATATGACGTATGATACAGAGTGCGATCCTATAAGTTTCTGTAAGTTTGTGATGGAAAATTTAGAAGAAAAAGTAAGAGATAACGAAGGATTACCTATTCCAATGATTGTGATTTATACAAATTTAGATGATTTGGTTAAGATTACCGTCATTGAAAATTATATAAAAGAAATGGAAAATGAAAAATTAGTCGGAAATGTAGTATTTATGACACGATAAAAAAATTGCTTTCATTGTAAAGGATGTAAATAATATGACGTATGAAGAAACACAAAAAATCAAACATTTACGAAAAGTGACTTCTGTTATGGTTGAGGAATCATCAAATGGAATTGAATGTACTAAAAATAGATTTGGAAACAGAACTATGGATGGCTGTAAAAATGTAACTTTTGAAAAGATTGAGTTATCGAAAATTGACAATGATATTCATCATATAAGAAAAGAATATTATGGTAGAAATCTATGGGTAGTGTTATGAGATTGAATTGCTTTTAAGGAGGTAAAAGTATGAACAAGTATTCTTTAAGTATTAAATGGAAATTTAATGAGGAATTTGAATCATGGAACATGATTATTATATCTGACGATAGTAAAGAACATGTTACAGAAGTAATTAAAAATTATCAGAAAACAAACAATGTGGAGTTTGAATCACCAGTAGACCTTATGGATGCTATTTGTGATGAATACGGATGGCAGTGGGAAGATTTTTATTATGATATCGAGATTGTTTCGGATTAAGAAAGAATGAGGTGTATGTTATGGAACAATTGCTTAAATATGTAGAAGAATTGAATACAAACACTCCGGATGGTCAAATTGTTGATGCTGACACTATTTTAAAAGATATAATGGACGAGCAGGATTTTGAAATATCTGGTATGGCTCAAGACATATTCAATATTTATCATAAAAGTAGTGACAAACAAGCGGTAAAAGAAATGTTCTTTGAATTTACTGGTATGGAATTTGATCAGTATTTGATGAAATGTAGCAGAGAAATTACACGGAAATAAGATTTTTGATTTATAGAGGGACTAAAAAGAGGTAGCTAAGAGCTGCCTCTTTTTATTGCAAAAATATAATACGATAACAATATAATAACATAGGAGCTGATGAAATGAAAGCAGTAAGAGAAAAATTTTTAACAGTAGTAGAGGCTGAAAAGGTAACTGGAGTTCATTATACTGTAAATCATTCAGGGAAAATGGAAGGAATGCAGAGTTTATCAACTAGCTGCTTGTGTAATGAATATTGCAAGAATCGATCAAGCAATTCTGAACTGGTGTGTTCACATTGTTATGCACAAAGACAAATGAAAAGGTATAAAAATTTAAATGCATGCCTGGAGCGAAATACAGAGATTTTAACTAGCAGAATATTAAAGGAAGCAGAGATTCCAATGATCAATGCTTCCTTTTTTAGATTCGAGAGTTTTGGTGATTTAATTAATGTTACACAAGTTATTAATTACTTTAATATTTGTAAGAGAAACAAGCATGTACACTTTGCTTTATGGACAAAAAATCCTTGGATTATCGAAGAAGCGTTAGAGACCAGCGAAAAAAAGCCAAGTAACTTACAGATTATATATAGTAGCCCTTGTATTAATGATCAAGCAGATCCTGGATATGATTTTATTGATAAGATCTTTACAGTATATGATAAAGATTATATCAACGCGCGCGATGTAAATATTAATTGTGGAGCAAAGAGTTGCCTTACATGCCATAAATGTTATGTAAAAAGTAAAATAAAATATATCAATGAAAAACTGAAATAAAATTTAATTATACATGATTAATAAAATATTGAAAACGTAAAAGAGGAGTGGTATAATGAAAACAGCAATTGGTTATAAGCTTTTTAGGGTGTCTAAAAAATATCCGGGGGAAATTATTTCCTCTGTATGTAAATGCAAATACGAATATTCCAATTGGAGAATGGATTAGTGCAGAACCAGGAGAAAGATTAGAAAATGGAAAAGTAAAAAGTAAACTTGGGCCATTGAGATATCGTCCTGGCTTCCATATTAATGATGTAGCTCCGTATGTCTCACATATAGGGCAAAAGGTAAATGGCAAGATTACTTATATGCGGCCGGATACTGTATGGGCTATGGTTGAATATTGTATTGATCATGATTACTGTGAAGAAGCAGAAGCAAATGGGATTTCTGAATCTGGAAAATTTAATTATATAAAAGCTGACTTAGATTATATTCCAAAACATGGATTTTACCGGTATAAAACGTCTCCTGTAATGACTGGAGAATGGATCATTGCCGGAGAAATGAAAGTAATCAAGATATTAAGCGATCAGGAAGTCAAAGAAATTTGTGATTCATGTGGATCAGATTATTTACCTCGAAAAGAAACAATTAATTTATCAGAATTTGGATTTGCAGCATAAGGAGGAAGTATTAAAATGTCTAAAAAGAAACGAAGCACTATATCAAATTTTATATGCCCAGAATGTGGTCTTGAGTTCCCTATCCCAAGAAAAATTGGACAACAGAGAGAAAAGGGGCATATTAAAGATTTGTATTGTCCGATTTGTAATAAAATACAAAAATTTACAGAATATACATATAAGCAGTCTTATAAAACATTAGAAGGTGAAATAATAGAGGAAAAACCATTAACTGACTTTAAAATAATTATGGAGGATGGTCACTCAAAAGAAGAGACCATATCATATTTAAAAAATGGAGTTCTTGTTTTTGATAAAGAAGAATTTATTGAGAACTTTAATTCTTACATGATTGAATGGTGTTTTGACAGAAGGCGAATTGAGAAATTGAAGAAGATGATAGATACAGGGGTTCCAATTCGTAATTGGGGAATAGTTACTAAAAATGGTAAAACTTATTATATTAGATATACTTGTTTAGAAAGGGGTAAGGTGATTTTAAAATGAGGTTAACAAAAGAAGAAGCCAGAGCATATAAGGGATATGCTCTAACTCCTAAGCAACTCATTGAGAAAGCAAAGAAATTTTATGATGATTTAACACCCGAAGAAAGAGATGAGGAATACATTGTCTATGGAAATAATATAAAATTTGAAAAAGTGGAGGTAGAAAGGCTTACTACTGGAGAATTTTATATGCGTTGTGTTAATGACATTGAAAAAAGATATGAAGAATTTAAAAATAGGGAACGTATTTACAATTCTTCAGCTGTAGCACCATATGATCCAAGATATAAAATGGATGATTTTACAGAATCAGAAAAAATGGTAAGTTTTCTATATTATTTAATGGACAATGGATTTTCTTTAGCAATATTATATCCTGAATATCCAATCGAAGTAATAGAAATGATTTTTTGGAGTATACCGGAAGTAAGAAAGACACCACAAGAAAGAGCAGCATCAAAAATAACAGAAGAATATACTAAGTATATAAAACCAGGAGAAAAAAATGTCGGAGGAGCAGAACTTGTTAAAAGGAGAGCGAAAGCAAACCCACCACAGACTTCTTTGACTCCAGATGAAATTGCGAGTTTTGATCGTATGAGCGAAAAATGGCTAGTAAGATGGTGCAACTTTTCTACGAATTGGTTATGGGTAGCGCCATGTTTATTATTATGTATTGTGGTGAACAAAGGACTTATTTCAGCAATTGGATTACTTTTGTTTATGGGAATTGGAGAGTGGTATTCATGGAAAGTCAAGGAATATTGTAGTGTGATATTGCCATGGTATCAACAAGCTGGAATTATGTTAGAGAGGAGAATGAAGTTATGAATGGAAGGTTGGAGCATGAATTAAAATTAAATAAGAATGTTAAGAAAATTCTTAATGATATGCCACAATGCGTGAGTGATTTTTATATGAGTATTCAGGCTGTTCGCAGCCCGAATACTTGTTTAAATTATGTCAGAAAACTTCATCATTTCTTAGATTATATAGATGTAGAAGATATAAGCGAAATTGACGCAGATGATATCGCAAGGTATCTGGAGCATATTAAATACGTAAAAGATGGTAATGGTGAAATTAAAAAGTCGTCTGTGGCATATACTAAATTGGTATGTTGCACATTAAATAGGTTTTTTGATTTTTTGTATCGGAGAGGAGATATTGAAAGGAATCCGATGGACAATGTAAACCGGCCTATTAGAAAAGACTCGATTAAAAGAGTGTTTTTATCAATGGATGATTTAAATGGAATATTGGGTGCCGTAAAATATTCTTACATGCCAAAAGAATGGCATTCAAGAGATTATGCTATATTATATTTATTTATGGTTACCGGCATGAGAAAAACTGCATTAAGCGAAATTAACTTAAGTGATTTAAATTTTGAGACTCACAATTTGACTATTATCGACAAGCGAGATAAAGAACAGGTATATCAATTAAATGATGATTCCATACGTGTATTAAGAGATTGGATCCTTGATCGAGATAAAATACTATATAATATGGGGATTAAAGAGGATGCTCTTTTTATATCAAAAAATGGAAAACGTATGGATCCACAAACGATCTATTGTATGGTAGTCAAATATGCCGAGAAAGGAATTGGTAAACATGTGTCTCCGCATAAGTTAAGAGCTGCTTTTGCTTCATTATATTATAAGGAGACAAAAGATATCGTTGCTACGAAAAATGCTGTAGGGCATGCGGATATACAGACAACCAGTATTTATACAGTTGAAGAAAATAACTCAAGAAAGGAAGCAACGGAGTTCATGTCGAAAAATTTATCATCAAAAATATAGACAAAATTAACTTTGCGTGATATAATCTGAGGAAAGAGGTGAGAAAAATGAATGTCGATAGAAGTATTTTAGAAGATTATTTATCCAAAAAGTTTTTTAATATCTTAATTAATAAGAGTGAAGAACTAGAAATTTACAATTATGCATATGAGAAATATAATTATCCAAAAGGCATTTTTTCAGATTTTCTATCTAGTAGAAAGAGTATTGAAGAAGCAAATGATTATACACTTTTTGTAATTGCAGATAGTATTTTAAATGCCACTAAGAAAGATTATCGCAAAAAGTTATCTGACTTTTTTACAGACAGAGAAATAAGTAAATATAGTGGGATGCGATACGAAGAACCAAATAAAATTGAATTCCCGTTAGTATTCAATATGATTCAGGTAAGCGATGATCAATGGATAGGATCTTTAAATGTAGATGCATTTTGCGCTCTGCAAGAATCAGGATTAATTAACTATAATCCTGTCACACAACGTGCTATGACTAAAGTAACACGAGATAATAATGAGCTATATCGTATTACATTGAATAAGAGTGCAGTAAAAGAAATTACGGCAGATATGTTGGAACATATTTATGTTCCGGATACAATCACTTTGAATATCCCGAAAGATGATATATACGCAGATTTTCATTATGATGAGCAATCACGTCAGCTTATTATTCATTCTTTAGAGGCATTTGATATAAACGATGGATATCATAGATATGTATCAATGTTCCAGGCCAGAAGTAAAAATCCAAATTTTAACTATCCAATGGAGCTGAGAATTACAAACTTTGACATTGATAAATCTCGCCGTATGATATATCAGTATGACCAGAAAACTAAAATGAGCAAACAGTTAAGCGACACATATAACTCATATGCAGCTCAAAATAAAGTGGTCCAGCGTATTAATGAAAGCAGTATGTGTAATTTGCAAGGGAAAATAAAAATAGGTGGACTTATTGATTCAACAACCCTGGCAGAATGTATTAAGAGATTATATTTCAGTAAAAGGCAAAGTGATTCTCCTGAGCAACGAAAAGAAATCATTAGAGTATCAAAGGAATTTATCGAAGATCTTAATATGCTTACAGAAGAAGATGACAAGTATCTTGAAAAAGAATATTCAAAGAAAGAAATTATAATTCTTACGATCTTGTTTCATTATTATGATGGAAAAAATAAAATATCAATGATAGAGAACTATAAGCGTTTTCTTATTAATGATGCGGAACGTGAGGAAAAAATAATATATGATTTTTCGAGAAACTTTAATAGGATAAGGAAAAGATTAATTCCTTTTTTAGAGGAGAGAATGTAAATGTATAACGAAGATAGAAAACAAAGGTTTTACGAATTTAAGTTAAAAACTGTTGCAAGCGTTACTCCTCTTGTGCCTAGATTTAAGAGAGTTGCGCCGTTTGAACATATGTATCAAAAGGATTTATGTGACTTTAATTTAAATGAGATTACAGAAATGTATAAGTTGTTCAAATTTACAACATTAGAGTCCATTATTGTAGTAAATAATACTCTTACACAATATACGGACTGGTGTGTTAATGAGAATTTAGTGTTAAATGGACAAAATATCTATGCAACTATCACACCTGATATGCTGGCAGCACTATTAAATAAGACATTGTTAAATCATCAGATTGTATCAAGAGACACGATTTTAACATGGATCGAAGCATTAAAGAATCCTAGAGATCGATTCATGATTCTGAGCATTTTTGAATATGGCAAGTCTAAAGATTTTGAAGACACGATTAGAGCAAAACTTGATGATATCGACGTAGAAAATCATACAATGAAATTGTATTCCGGAAGAGTTGTAAATGTAAGTGAAGCATTAATTTTAACTGCACAAAAGAGTAATATGACAATGGAATTAACATATCCATATGGAACTAAATCCAAACTCATGGATGATGGAACCATTATAAAAAGATCTCATATTGTAAAAGATGATCCGCATTGTCTTGGAAGGCAAATGTATAATTCATTAGCAGCAGCATTGAAGTCTATAGATGTATCATATATGACTGCTGAAAAAATTAACATTTCCGGACAAATTCATATGACAAATGAATTAATCCGGAAGTATAATTCAAATAAAAACAAGATTTTATATGATGTTGAAACTCGGTCTATGATTGAACACCAATATGGAATTAAGATTAATAGACCTTCATATTTTCTTAAAAAATATGGTGACTATTTAATATAGTCGCCATGTTTAAATAAAGTAACAAGTTAAATTAACTTTCATTAAAATCAAATTTATTACGAGGAACAAAAAAATGGTTAGAGAATTTGTAAAGAATGCAAGTAAAGTAGCTCAGAAAATCGATATTATGTTTGAAAAAGCAGCATATGACAATAAAACTGTTGCGGTACATTTCTCTGTAGGAGAAAAAGAATCTGCAATAATATCTCATATGCAGTTGAATCCAGTTAATATTACAGTAAATGATAATATTATTACTTTTGAAGAGGGAACAGCAGAGCATTATATTGATATTTCTCAGTTTGATTCAGTCAAATGTGATGACGAGTGCGTTAACGATATCGCGGATGCAACAATTGATATGATGTGTGATCATTGGTCAGTACATTTTGATATTTTGACGATTTAATTATACATAATACAGGAGGAAAAAATGAACAAGATTGAAGAAATGAAAGCATTGGTTGAAAAACTTAATCAGTACCGAGATGCTTATTATAATAATGCAGAAAGTATTGTTACGGATCATCAGTATGATGATCTGTGTGATCAGTTGGAAAAAATGGAAAAAGAAACAGGAGTTATTTTAAGTAATTCTCCAGTCCATAGTGTTGGATATGAAGTAAAAAGTAAATTAGAGAAAATTGAGCATTCACATTTAATGATGTCTCTTGATAAAACTAAAGATGTGAATATACTTCGAAAATTTATTGGTGATAAAGATTCTTTGCTAATGTGTAAGATGGATGGATTGACAATTCTTTTGACGTATGAAGATGGAGAGCTGATCCAGGCTGAAACTCGCGGAAACGGCGTCACAGGAGAAATTATTACTCACAATGCAAAGGCGTTCGAAAATATTCCTATGCATATTAATCAGAAAGGCCACGTTGAAATTGAAGGAGAAGCTATTATTACATATACAGATTTTGAGAAAATTAATAATTTAATTAAACACGAAGAAGATAGATATAAGAACCCGCGAAATCTTGCTTCAGGATCAGTCAGACAGCTAGATAGTAAGATAGCAGCCAAACGTCATGTTCGTTTTATAGTATGGAAGGTACCTGCCGGTATGGATGAACTACCTTTAATGTCAGCAAGATTTGAAAAAGCAAGAGAACTTGGATTTGATATTGTACCTTATATTCGTGTATATAAAGAAAATCAGAATCTTGAAGAGCTTATTAATCTGTTAAAGGAAAAGGCAGCATACTTATCTTATCCAATTGATGGGCTTGTTGCTGCATATAATGATATCGCTTATGGATTATCACTTGGAGTCACAGATAAGTATCCACGTCATTCTCTGGCATACAAGTTCTATGATGATGAATTTGAGACAGTTTTGACTGATATTGAATGGACTATGGGTAAATCTGGACAATTAACGCCTACAGCAGTTTTTGAACCGGTCGATATTGATGGAACATCTGTAAGCAGAGCGAGTCTACACAATGTGAGTATATTCAAAGGATTTTATCTCCATAAATATGATACCGTATCTGTGTATAAGGCAAACCAGATAATTCCGCAGATTTCTCAAAACATAACAAGAGGTTATAATACCGGTGAAAAGTTTATAATTCCTAAAATATGTCCAATCTGTGGAGAACCAGTGTCTGTCGTAAAAGAGAACGATTCTGAAGTATTGATGTGCATGAATGCTGGATGCAAAGGCAAACTTTTGGGTGAGATGAATGCTTTTGTAGGGAAAAAGGCCCATGATATTAATGGATTATCTGAGGCCACATTGCAGCTATTGATTGATACTGGGCTTGTGACATCACCAATTGATCTGTATTATTTGAAGGATCATTCTACAGAATTGTCCAGATTACCTAGAATGGGAGCAAAGAAAATTGCGAATATTTTAGATTCTATTGAGTCTAGCAGGAATACTACCATAGAAAAATTTATTGTAGGATTAAATATTCCGTTAATTGGTGGTAGAGCTGCAAAGGATATTGCTAGATATGAAGAAATAAGAACCAGGGAATTAGGAATGCTATATCCATTTGAAACTTTTATTAAAGATGCTGCTTCTGATTTTAATTTTACCTGTATTGAAGGATTAGGGACGGAGCGAAATATTTCTATCCATAGATATTTTAAGGAAAATTATGATTACGTTGTTGCTTTGGCAGAACAGTTCATATTTTCGAAACTTAATAATGATAAAATATCTTCTGAAAGCGATTCATTGTCCGGAAAGAAATTCTGTATCACTGGGAAGTTACATATTTTTGCTAACCGGGATGAACTTGTGGCGGATATAGAATCAAAAGGAGGGAAAGTTGTGTCCGGAGTTACAAAGGCAACTGATTATCTAATTACCAATGATAAAAACAGTGGATCTAGTAAAAATAAGAAAGCTTCTGAGTTGAATATTCCTATTATCAGTGAAGAAGAATACAAAAACAAATTAAATTAACTTTTACTATTGACAAATGCAAATAATGGTGATATAGTTGACCTATCAAAACGAATTAGATTAACTCAATCAGAAAGGCATGAACAATGATATGTTACTATTTAAAAGGAAAAAATGGAGAGTACATCGCAAGAGATCCAACAGGAAGAATCAAATTAGTATCTGATCTTGGTGATGCACTCTTGGTTCCTGAAATTGAAAAGAAAAAGATTAAGGCAATTCAAGCAAATAATATTCCAGACGTATTAAAAAAATTTGGACCATATGAAATTTGTGAAACCGATTATAATGGAGTTGAAGCAATTACGACAGATGATATAGTTGGTGAAATTATCGGTAGTATAAATGAATTTTCAAGTAAGATGAATGAAATTACTGATTATTCAAAAGAACTTAATTCTATTATTTCATATACTGATTTACAAATTTCAGACATTTTGCATTATATTGAATTTCATAAGTTTTCTGCGGCAGAAGGATATAAATTATGCAAAAAGTTGCAAGAGATTTGTGATAGACGAAGAGAAGCCAAAAATAAAATACAAATTATAAACACGATAAAACATCAATCGTGTGCAAGTGTTTTATCTGGAAATGCTACTAAAATAATAGAAAAAATTGTACCAGATAAAAAATATACTCCAAGAGTATTTGATGAATTGTTCAAAAAGAATCAGTCACGAATAAGAAAAGAAAAATCAGTGAAAATAAAAATTTAATTAAACAATAAGGAGATAAAAATATGTTTAAAGATTTTGTAAAGGCAATCCAGAAAAATTTACAGCAGATGTCTAAAGATTCTTCAAGATTATTCACAGTAAATGTGGATACCGAGGAGCTTTATAATTTATATCTGGATTCGTTTCCGGCAGGTACAAATGAAATTTACAGAGAAAGAAGAGAATATGACTGTAGTTGCTGTAGACATTTTATCAGAGACGTTGGTAACGTTGTATCTATTAAAAATGGTGAGTTACATACCATTTGGGGAATTAATCCAGTATCAGATGATAAATATAATGTAGTCGCAGCTGCGCTTGATGCCTATGTAAAACAGAAAGCGGTATTAGGGGTATTCCTCAAAAAAGAGAAACGAATTGGTACTCCTGAAAATAGAGAAATGCTCCCGACAGGAAAAATTAATAAATACGAGCATTTCTTCGTAGATCTGCCAGAAATTTGTATCTTTAAGGAATGTTATGGACATACACTTGAAGGTGATTTAAGTCAATTCAGAGATGTCCGTAATGTATTTAAACGTTCTCTTGATGAAATTAGTAAAGAAGCTGTAGATACTGTACTTGAACTGATTGCTCAAAATTCTTTATATAAAGGTGCCGAATGGAAAAAGCAACTTACTGAATTTAAGAATTATCAGAAAGAATATGGAAAGCTTACGGATGAACAGAAAGAACTTTGGATCTGGGAAAAGTCAATTGCTGCAGGTGCCGTTATCGGTAAGATTCGTAACCATAGTATTGGAACATTGCTGGTAAATATTTCCGAAGGAATGGATCTTGACCTTGCCGTTAGAAAATATGAGCAGATTGTAGCCCCTGTAAATTATAAACGTCCAAAGGCAATTTTTACAAAGAAGATGCTTGAAGATGCAAAGAAGACTATTACAGAACTTGGTTATATGGATTCATTACAGAGAAGATTTGCTACCTTGGATGATATCACAGTGAACAATATACTTTTCTCTAATAAAGACGCAGCAAAGAGAATTACCGGCGCTATGGATTTGTTTGATGAAATGGAACAGGATGTTGCAATTGATCCAAAACGATTCTCTAAGGTAGAGGAAATAAGTGCAGAAGATTTCATTAAGAATGTTTTGCCAGTGGCAAAGGAACTGGAAGTATACCTGGAGAATAAACATATTCAAAATATGGTATCTTTGATTGCTCCAGAAGTTGCTGATGCGAAAACAATGTTCAAATGGAACAATGGAATGTCTTGGGCGTATACCGGTAATATTACAGATTCAGATATCAAAGAAAATGTAAAAGCTGCTGGTGGTTCAGTCACAGGCATTGTAAGATTTTCTATTCAATGGAATGATGGAAACGGTAAGGATAATTCAGATCTTGATGCTCATTGCCTCGAACCACAAGGCGGAGATCATATTTATTTTAGTCATAAAATATCAAGATATACTGGTGGTGAATTAGATATTGATATTACCGATCCAATATATCAATGTAAATCAAATGGTGGAGTAGCAGTTGAAAACATCACATATCCATCAAAAGAAAGAATGAAACCTGGTACATATAAATTCTATGTTAATCAGTATTCATTCAGAAATTCTCAGGGATTTAAGGCTGAGGTAGAGGTAAATGGTGAAATTCATTCTTACGAATACAATACTCCAGTACGTGGTAATGTAGATGTTGCAGAAGTAATCCTTGATCAGTCAGGAAATTTCAAAGTAGTGGACAAACTTCCAGGAAATTGTGCAACAATCAGTAAAGATGTCTGGGGAATTAAAACTTTGCAGTTTACACCGGTATCAGTTGTATGTTACTCACCAAATTACTGGGATGAACAGAAGGGAATTGGTCATCAGCACTTATTCTTTATGCTGAAGGACTGCATCAATCCAGAAGAGCCGAATGGATATTATAATGAATTCTTGAAACCGGAACTTGAGCAGCACCGAAGAGTATTTGAAGCGCTTGGAGCAAAAGCACATGTAAAAGATGTTGATGATCAGCTTTCAGGAGTAGGATTTTCACTTACAAAGAGAAATGATCTAATTATTAAAGTAAAAGGCGCTACAGAGCGAGTATTAAAAATCAAATTCTAATACAATTTAATTAAACAAAGAAGGGAGAAAGTTATGAAATTTAAAGAAGCATTTGAAGAAATGAAATCTGGAATTCCAATAAAACTTCCGTCATGGGCGGGTTATTGGTGGTGGGATGAAGAATCCCAGACAATCCTTATGTACACAAAAGATGGCGGCTGTCTGGATATAAGAGAAACACAGAATGTGGAGTATACGCTTCAGAATATTCTTTCCGATGAGTGGGTTTATGCGGATAGTCGGAACTGCCCAATACTTGGTGGAGAAGCAACATTCTCATTCGGAGAAGCGATTAAGTACCTGAAAAGAGGATTTAAAGTGGCACGTAAAGGCTGGAACGGTAAGAAACAGTATATTCAGCTTGCGACTGGGATTTCTTATAAGACTGCTGATAATGAGATTGTAAATTGTGAGCATGACGCAATCGGAAATAAAGCCATCGCTTTTGTTGGAACATCTGGCGTACAGATGGGATGGCTTGCTACCCAGTCTGATATGCTCGCAGAAGACTGGATGTTTGTTAAATAAAATTATATGTATTGGAGGAATAAAAACATGGAACTTACAAATATTTTTGAGGCGGCAACAAGATATAAATACAGATTCCCGTTCAAAGGAATGATTTCAGTAGAGGATTTATGGGATCTGAAATTACAGGATTTGGATTCAGTATTTAAACTGCTGAATAAAGAGAAAAAGCAGAGTGATGAAGAAAGTCTGTTACAGGTTAAATCTGAAGCAGACCAGGAGCTGGAAAATAAAATTCAGATTGTGAAATTCATTGTACAGGTAAAACAGGCAGAAGCTGCAGAGAGACTTGCTGCGAAAGATAAGAAAGAGCGTAATCAGAAGATTATGAGAATCATTGAGAGAAAGCAGAACGAAGCTCTGGAAGGCAAGAGTCTTGAAGAACTGACAGCTATGTTAGAGGAATAATATATGGGAATACTTGGAAATATTGCAGGGTTTCTGTTTATGGTGATTGTGATATTAATTTTACTGCTAATTTTGTGTTTTATATGTGCCGGAGTGTTAGCTGCAATTGTAGAGGCTATATACGAGGAAACCGGAAAATTAGAAGCTTTGTATAATATTTTACGCCATATTCTTTAAGGGAAATAAAATGAAGATAATTATAAAAAGAATAACATTGCTTGTCTCGATACTCCTTATTTGGAGTATCGCTGCAAGACATGTAAACTCTTTGTTTATCCCATCGCCGGTCATTGTGTTCAAAGATTTGATAGACATGATACATACAGGACAATTGATTAAGGCAATAGAATATTCATTTCTAAGAATAACTGCTGCTACATTTATATCTGGAGCAATAGCATTTCCTATAGCGATTCTGGTTTATAATTCCAGAATTGCTAAGGATATTCTTAATCCGATAATCAGTGTTATGCGATATATTCCGGTGACTGCATTTTATCCATTGCTTATTATGTGGTTCGGGATAGATGAAATGATGAAAATTGTATTTTTGTTTATCGCAACATTCGTATATATGATGCCGTCAGTTGTATTATGCCTGGAGGAAGTGAACAACGATCTAATAGATACCGGACTTACAATTGGAATGAGCAAATTACAAACGATATGGAGGATCCAGATTCCGGCATCATTACCAGGAGTATTAAATAGCTACATTATGATGTATGGAATTGGATTTACATATATTGCAGTAGCTGAAACAATAAATGCTCAATATGGACTTGGATATATAATCCAGCAATCATCTTCCAGAGGAAGAACAGATTTAGTATTTATGGCAATCATTGTGATTATGATCATCAGTGTTTTATTTGATTATGTATCTAAATGGTTAGTAAGGAAAATTTTTAAGTGGAGGTATATAAATGATTGAAATTCATGATTTATACACAGGATACAGTAGAGATAAACCACTTTTATCTGGGTTTAATTATAATTTTGATAATAAGATCTACGGGATCCTTGGAGAATCTGGATGCGGCAAGACAACTTTGTTAAGGACGGTTGCAGGATTAATCAAACCGTTATCTGGAGAAATTATCATAGATAATAATCCGGTTACAAAAGCAAGTAAAAATGAAGTATATATGATGCATCAGAACTATACTTCTTTTGATTGGTTAAATTGTCTTGACAATATACTAATTGCTAAAAAAGTTAAAGGTCATGTAGAACCAGAAGATATAGAAGCAGCTAAGAAGATGCTTTATTTAGTTGGTCTGAATGGAAACGAAAATAAATATCCTAAGCAGTTATCTGGAGGAATGAAACAGCGACTTGCGTTAGCAAGAACGTTATTTGCAAAACCAAAGATTCTTTTAATGGATGAACCGTTGTCAGCACTGGATGCTGAGACACGAAGTAATATGCAATTGTTAATTATGGATTTGCATAGGTTACTTGATAATACTGTGATCATGGTTACGCACAGTGAATCAGAAGCAAAGATAATGTGTGATGAAATATTGAAATTTTAGAAAGGAAATATAATGGGAATTTTAAAAAATTTATTTGTGGAAGAAGTACCGGATGAGATGTCTGATCTTCCAGATATGGATACTGATTTTGATGCAACTGGGACTAACGCAGAACTTGATTCTGTCAACACAGATACTTTGATTGATGACATTTACAGCCAGAATAATCTGGCAGATAGAACACAGTCAATTTTTAAAGTGGAAGAGTTAATAAAATCATTTCCTAAGGAAATGACAACAGAAACAAAAAGAAATTCAGTGCTGGCAACACTTGGTGTATTTGGCCTGACAGTAACTGATATTGAGACAGACGGAGAGAAAAGAGTTGATGTTTTAAGCGACATTCTTTCAAAGATTATTTGTGATTCTGAAGCTATTGTTACTGAAAAAGAAAATGCTATTGAAGAACACAAAATGGAAATCGAGCGTCTGGAAAAGGAAATTGCTGATCAGAGGGCTGAAACAAAAACATCTGATGAAACTATTACTACTGAAATTGACAGAATTAAAAATTTAATTAACTTTACTGTTGGAGGAAATGCATAATGGAACTTGGTAAACTGATTTTTATTGTTGCAGTGGTTGTTATTGTATTGATACTGATTCTGTTTCCGGAAGCAAGAAAATTACTGTCTGGATTTACTAGATTATTTATCAAAGATATGGCAACCACACCAGAAGGAGCAGAGGCTATCTATGAAGAAAAAATTGACCAGGCTCAGGAATCTTATAATAAAGCGGATAATGCATATAAGATTGCTGCTGGAAAATTAAGCAATGCACAGAAAGATCTCGATAGGAAAAGAAAAAGACTTGTTAATGTTGAAGCTGAGTGTGAATCTCTTGTGAAAACAAATCAAATCGAGCTTGCACAGTTAAAAGCAGAGGAAAGAGAAGAAATCCTTTCAGATATCCGCAGAATTACCGGTTTGGTAAATGCCTATAAAGAAGCTACGGCCGCTGCAAAAGAGACACAGGAAAGGTGTGAAAAGAATCTTAGAAATCTAAAGCGTGAAAGTAAAGAAGTTGTGGAGAATATGAAGGTAAAGAAGCAGCTTCAGGAAGTCTATGATGATATGGATGAACTGAAAAATGTCACTGCAACAGATAAATTGCTTGATTCTGTTCGAGATAAAAACAGAGATCTGGATGCCATTGTGGAAGGATCTAAAGTAGTACACAATAATAAAATGTCTACTAAACTTGAAAAGGCTGAAGCAGAAGCAAAAAAGAATAACAGCAACGATTATCTGAACAGTTTGAAAAAGAAATATAATAAATAAGGAGTAGTAAAATGAAGAAAGCAAAAAGATTTAGATTAACTAAAGCAGCAAAAATTCTGATTATGGTTCTTATTGTAGCTTTAATTGGTGGAGGTATTTTCGCAGGCTTACAAACTGGAATGATCCAGACGAAGAAAAACAAAAAGGAATCAATCGTAGCAAAGATAGATGATACAAATGTAAATAGAGAAAACAGTGTGAATAAAGACAATAAAACTGCAGATGATGATACAACCATTAATTTATCATTAGATGAATGGATCGGCTGGAAATCCATTATTGACGCTAATGGCGGCTTAACAACTCAGTCAGGTTCCATCTATGATAAACTTGGCGTAAAAGTAAATATTAATGTTATTAACGACGCAACACAGTCAAGCAATGCTTTGATTAAAGGAGATCTGAACGCTGCAGGTTATACAATCAACAGAACTGCATTCTTATCTAAGAAATTCACTGATGCCGGAAAAGAAGTGGTTATGCCGTATATTACAAATTACTCAAATGGTGGTGACGGTATTATTGCGAAGTCTTCTATTCAGAATGTAAATGATCTTGTAAATGCTAAAATTGGTGTACCAGAATTCTCTGAAGCTCAAACACTTGTAGTATGGTTTGTAAATAATTCTGATCTTTCAGCTAAGAAGAAAGCGAAAATTATTGATAATCTTGTATTATTTTCAACACCAGATGATGCAGCAAAAGCATTTTTTGCCGGTCAGATTGATGTTGCAGCAACCTGGGAACCATACCTGACTCAGGCAAAGAATATGACAGACGCACATGTATTATTTAGTACCGCAAGTTCTTCAAATCTTGTTATGGATGGAATTTTGTTTGATAAGAAATTTGCAGAAGCACATGCAGATGTAGTGAATAAATTTATCCAAGGATCTCTGGAAGCTGCAGATATGTATAATACAGAATTTAATGCAATCCGTGAAGTAATGCCTATGTTTAATACTGCATCAGATGAAGATATTGTAGCAAATACGGAGTCTGCAAAATTGACAACATGGAAAGATAATTTAGATCTATTAAATGGAACTGCAAAGACAATTTATTCAGATATGTGTAACGTATGGACATCAATTGGTGAGTCTGTAAATGCTGATCTTGTTAATAGTATTTTTGATGATACATATATTAATGCTATTTCAGATAAATTTAGTGCAACGGAAGTGTCTAATACAAATACTGTAAAGGTTACAGAGGATAATAAAAAGGAAATTCAGGATACTGAAGCTTTATTACAGGGCAAAGCTTCTGTTACATTTATTCAGAACACGGCCAAATTCTCTGATTCTGCTGCGGCATCTAAAGAACTTAATAAGTTTATTGACATTGCAAAGGTACTTGACGGTGCAATCATTGAAATTGCAGGAAATACAGACCCTAATCCGGAATCAGATCCTGAAGATGAATACAATCAGAAGTTGTCTTTACAAAGAGCAGAAGCTGTTAAAAACTATTTTGTTATGAATGGAATTTCTAACGGACGTATTGTAGTAGTTGGAAATGGATCCAGCAATCCTGTTGTTGATAATGACACTGATGAACATCGCGCAATGAATAGACGTACTGATGTATCATTTAAGATCATTGAGTAAGGAGTAATTATGGTTGCTTTAAATATAGAAACATTTGTTGTATGCCTTGTTATTGCTTTTTTGGCAGGTATTCTGGTTGCAAAAATTAAATTAAAGAAATAAAGGAGAAAAATTATGGGATTTACATTATTTGGAGAAAAATATAAATACGAAGTAGACAGTATTAATATTGGGATTTTTTGTCCAGATGGGACATTATTAATAGTTTTAAAACTTAAAGATGGTACATATAAATCAATTGATGTTAATCTTGGAGCAGAAAAATATAAGTCATTATGCAAAGAGAATGACATTACAAACAATGTGCCGGTTCTTGTTACACAAGAACATGTTAATAAATTAGATAAAGAAATAAAACCTAAGTACAAATGGGGAGACTGGAGTCCGGATTATTTCCATTTTACAGATCCATTTTATGGACGATATATATCATTAATTTGTGCTGTTAGAACAAATGGAAAAAGAGTTCAGGTTGAATGCAAGGGAATAAAAGCCAGTGCGTCTTGTAATATAGAAGCAGGGGATAAATTTAATTATGAGTTTGGAAAAAACCTTGCTAAACGTAGGTTGATTGCGAAATTGATTGAGAAACGTGCAAATTCATATTATATAAGCAAAATCAACAAAACAAATTAAATTAACTTTACATATTGACAATCGCAACTTGATATGCTATACTAAATACATAGTCAAGGATGACAACAGCACAGAGGAGTGAAAGCTCCCTGTGCTAAATAAAAAGAAGAAAGAAATTTAATTATACAAACAATGAATGTAGCGGTATGATGAAATTGGTTATACATAATAGACTTTGACTCTATTGAGCAGTAGCTCGTGTGGGTTCGAATCCCACTACCGCCGTTTGGCAAGTATTTTATACAAATATACTCCAGCAGAATTGCAGAAATTACTTGATACTTCAAATGGTTATTGTGATTTATTGAGAAAAGTTGGGTTAAATGGACATGGTTCTAATCCTGAAACATTAAAAAAGATTATTAAAGAATATAATTTGGACATTACACAAAATTCTATTAATAGATCGAATTTATATAAAACATGTGCTAAAAAAGCACATACTAAAAATTCATATAAATTAGAAGATATTATTAATGGAAAACATCCGAATTATCAATCATCAATGTTATTAAAAAGATTAGTTAATGAAGGGTATAAAGAATACAAATGTGAAATTTGCGGGATAACAGAATGGAATAACAAACATATATCGCTAGTTTTACATCATATAAATGGTAAACATGAGGATAATAACATATCAAATTTACAAATTTTATGTCCAAACTGTCATTCTCAAACAGATAATTACTCTGGAAAAGCTCATCGAAAAGAAAAGAATAGTGAGGTATGTACTAGCAATAATATAAGAAAAAAGGAGAAATTATTGAAGCTTCCTCCTATTTCAAGAGAAGAATTAAAGAGTAAAATAAGAAATAATTCATTTACAAGTATAGCTAAAGAGTATGGCGTATCAGATAATACCATAAGAAAATGGTGTAAAAAGTATTTGTTACCAAGTCAAAAGTATGTAATTAATTCTTACACTGACCAGCAGTGGGAAGAAATATAATTTAATTATACAAAAAGGAGATAAAAATGAGTAAAATTATTAGTACAGGTTCCACTTTTAGAATCTATGGAGATGATCTTGTAACACATAATCAGCTTCCAGCACAAATTTATTCAATCAGATGTTCCAATATGACAGGATTTTGTTTAGAAAAGCATGCTGATATTGAAATAAATGAAGATAAAATATACGGTGTGCACATGGAAAAAGTAAATAAAGTATTAAATGCTTTTCCAAACTTTAATAAGAATCTTGGAGTTATCTTATCTGGAGCAAAAGGAATTGGAAAGTCTTTATTTTCCAAAATTCTTGCTGTAGAAGCTGTGAAGAAAGGATTGCCGGTAATTATTGTTGATACATATATCCCTGGAATTGCTAATTTTATTGAAGAAATTGAACAGGAAGTATTAGTGATGTTTGATGAATTTGATAAAACATTCGGAGGAGTAAATAAATCAGATGGCATGGCAGATCCGCAAACAGAGTTACTGACATTGTTTGATGGATTAGCTCAGGGAAAGAAGTTATATGTTATCACTTGTAATAATCTTAATATGCTGAGTGACTATTTGGTAAATAGACCCGGAAGATTTCATTATCATTTTAGATTTGATTATCCAACAGATTCTGAAATTACAGAATATATGAGAGACAAGTTACATAAAGAGTATTATGGAGAAATTAGTAAGGTAGTTGCATTTTCTAAAAGAGTCAGCTTGAATTATGATTGTTTAAGAGCTATCGCATTTGAGCTTAATACAGGATTACAATTTCAAGAGGCAATTAAAGATATGAATATCCTTCATATAAATAATACCGTTTATATAGCTACTTTGTATACTAAAGATGGTAAAAAAGATACAGAAGAAAAGAGCCTTGATTTATTTGATAAGACTGCTAATCATAGTTTATATTTTACAATAGATGGAAAATGGTTCTATGCAAAATTTTCTGGTGTTGATGTAAGATATGATTTTGATAGACACATTGATTTTGTTGATGGAAAAGATATTGAAATTGTTCCGGATGATGACTATGGAGATCTTACAGAAGAAGAAAAGGAAAGATATAAAGCTATTAAAATTGATCATATTGTTTTTGCAAGAAAAGAAGTAAAGGGACTTCATTATAATCTTTCTGTATAAAAAATTTAATTAAACATTCCGGTGGATAAAAACTTTTGTATGTAGAAGTTCGGTTATAAGCATATATCTTTCATTTTACTTTTTACATCTTATAACTCGTTTGAAGCAGGTCTTACGAGTATAAATAAACTGTATAAGGGTAAGCCGGTAGTAACCTTATACAATAAGCGGATATGGCGGAATGGCAGACGTAGAAGGCTCAAACCCTTCGGAGAAATCGTGTGGGTTCGAATCCCACTATCCGTATTCGGACTATTCTTGCGGATTTACTTGATGGCCTAAACAGTAATGAGGAGAAACAAGTCCGAAAGGTTAACCTTATATATTATATATCGTCTATAGGACATTAAAAAAAAGATTGAAAAGTTGGTGGAATACTGGAACCCAGTGATGAGGAAGCTGCAGACGCGTTGGTTGTATGGTTTGAACGCGTCGAAAGAAACATTTATATAGATGTGCTTTGTGATAATGAGGCGTGGGAAGTGAGGCTGATCTGGTCAAGCAGATGTGTAATTAATTACGAAGCGAAAAAGCAAATGTAATCCACGATGAGGATGCAGAGGTTCAGATAAGAGCTGGAGGGTGTAGGAACGGTGACGACTGTTCGTGTAATTGTGAGATTACAAAAGCAAAGTATTTTACAGATATTGTTACATTTCTAAATGGCTTAGATAAAACGTCTAAGCCGACATGGAAATTTAGCTCAGTTGGTAGAGCAACCGGCTCATAACCGGTTGGTCCTGGGTTCGAGTCCCAGAGTTTCCATTTCTCCTGACGAAGGAGTGACTTTTATAGGCTGTAGAGTTTCAACAAGAAACAAGCCGTTTCTAGTTAGGGCGTAAACTGGTGACGCTGGAAAGACAGATAGTTTAGAGATTGTTTGTGAGAAAAAAACGTACTGCTTTATAGAAAATGTAGGAAATTGAGTGATTCAAAGTACACATAATCCTGTTGTGACTGCAGCACGATAGGTCATGCATGTAAAGAAACAAATTTTAAAAATGTCACATATCGCTAAAGACGATATGGGGGATGTAGTTTCGTGGGAAAACATCGTTCTTGTGACAGTGAACGGAAACAGATGGTTCGACTCCTCTCATCCTTATTTTGTAATGATGACGCGCGGATCGTTACAAAAGAAAATAGTAACTACTGAAATGTATATTTAAGGAGGCAGTAAACATGACAAAATATGATTTATGTACGGGTGATATCGTTCTTTCTACAAAGGGAAGCTACGGTATTGTGCTAATCGGAACTAATGGAGATGATCAAATCAAATGGTACAGTAATAATAAAGGACAGGTTATTAACAGATTTAGATCTTTTTCTATGATTAACGAAGATCTTACATTTAAATATGATTTAGGTAATCGTATTATTAAGGTATGGAGAACGAAAGACAAACATTATCTTGGTGATAAAGCAATTACAGAATATAATGCAGCAGAATGTCATGGATTTGAATGCATCTATGAAGAGTTAATTAAGGAAGTAACTATGGCTGAAGTTGAAGAAAAGTTTGGCTGCAAAGTAAAAATTGTAAAGTAATAAAATTTAATTATACAGGCACGTATAAATGAGGAATAGGAAATAATATTTGAAGCACTATCTTAAAAGATCAGTGCATAGATGTCAGTGTGACAATAAACTGCAAAGTTATTCCACTTCGGAAAGCGAGGTGAAATAATGGAGCAGAAGAAATTTATGGATATTCAACGTCTGAAAGAAGGATATGCAGATGGATTTGTACCGGGTGACTTAATTGTTATCCAGGAAAAATTCGACGGATCCAATGCAGCAGCTAGATATGATGCAGAGACTGGCAAAATGGTAGCTTTTTCCAGAAGACATACGTTGGATCAGAACAATACATTAAATGGTTTTTATAATTATGTGCAGGAGTTAAATCCTGAAGATTATAAAGATGTTCCGGACTATGTAATATTTGGAGAATGGTCTGGAGCAAGAAATGCGATTATTTATTATCCAGAAAATACTAAGAAATGGTACGTATTTGATATTTATGATGTAAGGGAAGAAAAATATCTTCCTCAGTCAGAAGTAAAGGCATTTGCAGAAACGCATGGACTTACATATATCAATACATTTTATGTTGGACCGTTTGTCAGTTGGGAACATGTACAAAGTTTTATGGATCATCCGGGATATGGAGAAATTCAAGAAGGTATTGTTATAAAGAACCAAACAAGATTAAACGATCCGAATAGCAGATTACCATTTGTAGTGAAAATCGTTGGAGATAAATTTCATGAAGTCGCAAAAATGAATCATGTTAAAAAGATTCAAGATCCACAAAAGTTGCAAGAACGAACAGAAGCACAGGAACTTGTAAAATCTGTCGTGACGCGGCGTAGAGTTGAAAAAGAGTTATATAAAATGCGTGATGAAGGAATCATCCCAACAGAGTGGTGTGAACAGGATATGAAAACTGTTGCAAGGAATCTTCCAAACAGAATTTATACAGATTGTGTAAAAGAAGAACCGGAAGTAGTTCGAGCAGCAGGACAATATTTTGGAAAATTCTGTTCCGTTATTTCGATGAATTACGCACGAGAGATTATTCTCGGTCCGACTGGAGCAAAGTAAGGCGAAAGGAGGACACGAATGGTGGCAACAGCATTTAGTAGATTATGTACTTCTTGTAAAAAAAGATTTGCATACAAACAAACAGACGCCATCTTTGATGAGAATGGATATGGATATTCAACCAAGCTTGTGAAATGCAAACATTGTGGGCGATTAAATGTGATTCGATATTTTGAAGATGACTCGATGAAATTAAACAATGATAGAAAATATTATGATTATGACATGGTATAGAATAGGAGAATAATAAATAATGGCAAAACAGAAAGAAAAAAAACCGTTAGATAAAAAAGGTTGGGTTCAGACATTTGAATTGATTGGAAAGGCATGTATTAAAGATTACACATTCAAAATTGATGAACATTCTAAGAAAAGCGACTGGATTTACAATTCTATTAACCTGAATGTTGACTGCGGTGATAAATACGGAAAAGTTGGCTGCGAATTAATGGGTGGTTATGGAGCTGGTAGAAACAATGTGATTTATGTTCATGGCAAAGATGAGAATGGTGGAGATGATTTTGATAACAGATACCAGATTGATTTTGATGATCGATTTGACGAGGATATTCTAAAAGATATTGGAGAGCTTTGCTTTATCAAAATTGGTATTGAGAAGGATACAAAAGGTGAAGTTGTTATCAATAAATTCTTACATGCATATGATGCAATTAAATATCTGTCTGAAGCATTGCAGGATGGTATGGAGATTAAGGTAAGAGGGCAGTTAAAATATACTGTATATGACAAACATGTACAAGTAAGAAAAGAAATTAACAGTATTTATCTTCCAAGAGAGAAGGAATTGAATACTTATGAAGCAGCATTTACTCAGTCGATGCTTCTTGACAAGTATTCAATCGGAAAAGCAGATAAAGATAAATGTGCGTTCCCGATAACGGCATACATTCTGGAGAAATTCAAAGAATATAATGGTAATGACTTGACTGAAGGTGGCGCTGTAAAAGGCGGAAAGTTTGTACCTTTGAGAAAGACATTTGAATATGTTTATGATCCGGAAGATGAAAAATCTATTGAGCGCGCAGGAAAACTTTTCAAAGTTAAGAAAAACGTGACATTGATTACTTGTCAAGGAGTATTTGTTGAAGGCGGTGCAGTGATCCAGACAACTGAAGACGATTTACCAGACGATATTAAAGAACTGGTAGAAATGGGAGCTTATAGTTTGGAAGAAGCATTAGCACTTTGTACAGAAAATGCTAGTAAAGAACGCAGGATGTTACTTACTAGACCAGTTATTAAGTTAGTTGGAGAAGACGGATCTAAGATTCCACAGATTCAGAAATTTGATTCTATGTATTCAGAAGATGATCTTGTATTAGATTATCTGATTGAAGCAGATGATGACGAAGAAGTGGATGAAGTAGAAGAAGATTCAGAAACTGATACAACGGAGCAGGATGAAGAAATTGATTATGATTCAATGTTAGATTCGCTGCTTGATGATTAACTATAATAATTAAATTATACAAAGTACAGAAAGGAAACAAATACTATGGGATACGGAAAAAAGAATACAATTAAAATTGATCCTTTATCATATAATATTGGACTTATTGGGGAAAGTGGTATCGGAAAAACAACAATTATTAAAGAGATGTGCGAGAAACTTGTAGGTGAAGATGGATATCGTTTTCTTGAGTGTGGTAAAGAAGATGGTGCTGACGGTATTAATGGAATCAACTATTTGAATTGTCCGGAATGGTCAATGGATTACGATGAAGAAACAAACAGTATTGGATTTGAAGATTTCGTTGATGATGTCGTTGAGAATAAATCTACAGAGTATCCGGATCTGAAGACAGTTGTTATTGATACATACGATCAGCTTGTGGAAATTGCAAAGCCAGAAGTCATTCGTATGCATAATGCGGAGAATCCTGAAAAGCCAGTAAAATCTATCAAAGCGGCTTTTGGTGGTTATATGGCTGGAGAAGATAAAGCAACAGAAATTGTTCTGAATAAGTTATGGGAATTGAAATCGGTTGGTGTTCATTTTATTATTATTGGTCACGTTAAACAACGTACACAAGATGATGTAACAACCGGACAGACATATACTTCTCTGACAACTAATATGTCAATGAGAGATTTTAATGCAATTAAAACAAAATTACATTTTCTTGGTGTTGCTTCTATTGATAGAGAAATCGTGCAGGAAAAGACTGGCAAGACTAAAAAGGAAGGTAAAAAAGATGTAGATATTATGAAAGGTGTAATTACAAGCGAAAGCCGTAAAATTACATTCCGTGATGATTCTTATTCTATCGATTCCAAATCAAGATTTGCTGACATTGTTCCGGAAATTGAATTTAGTTCAGATGCATTAATCAAGGCTCTTACAGATGCTATCAAAGCCGAGGCATCTAAAGGGAGTAAATCTGTTGATGAATTAAAGAAAGAGCAGGATTCAGCTGCAGAAAAAAGAGCTGAAAAGATTGCGGAAGCTGAGGCAGAAGCTAAAATACAGAAAGAACTTAGTGAAATCACAGGAAAGATTAAAGAGTTTTGTATTGCCAATAAAGGTAAAACAGCAAAATTAAAACCACTTGTAGCTGCAGCTAAAGAAATGGGTTATGACAATCCGATGAAAGTAACAAATATTGATGACGCAAAAAAGATTCTTGAACTTACTGTTGCGTAAATAAATATTGATCCCAGGGCTTCTGCCTTGGGATTTCTAAGGAGAATAACATTGAGTAAGGAAAATAAAAAGGACACAACTGGTTGGAAAAATGAAGACTTCTTACAAATGTGTAATTGGGTTGAAAGAGAATTGATGGGGTATTCTGGGACACAGCGTTTGCATAAGAACGCATGTCTAAGATTGCAGGGGCTAAGAAAAGGACAAAGTATGGCAAATAATTCTCATGAAATGTATGGAGAATATCCTATTGATGTTATTTTTAATACTTTTAAAGCGAATAAATATGTCATTTTAAAAGCAATAAAAGGAAAAACATTTAACAGCGAAGATCAGAAAATGGCTTACATTTGTGCTATTGTAAGCAGTCGAATTAATGATATGTACACCAGAATGAAAAATGCAAAGAAAAGCGAAGAGAAGTCTGAAAAGATTGATATAGGAGCGCAAAATAGTGAAGCCGCTAAATATCAACGTCAGACGGAAGAGGTCATAAATTCTACATTCGAGGGGATTTGGTGATTGACATCTATCACTACTAAGACGAAGGATCGCAGTAGTGCGAAAACAATGTCTCCTTTTGAAAAGGAATGTATTGAGACTATTAAAAAGGTAAATGAATATAAGTTAATTGCAGAAGCAAATGCAGTGTCTTCTATTTACAAGAACCCGGATTTAGTCAGAGACACTTCTTTGAAACTGGAAGATATAACAAATAATGCTTGGAGAGTATATTTTTCAATTGCGAACGATATCATCAATGTAGAACAAAAAAATACATTAGATGAAATTACAATCAATATGTATCTATCGAAACATTCAAAATTAAGTAAGAAATACGATGAATATGGTGGATATGGGAAGATTGAAAGTTCATTTACATATATCGAAGAGGCTAATTTTGATTCTTATGTGAATGAGGTAAAAAAGTGGAATGCTGTAATGAAATTAGCTCGAATGGGCTTTCCTGTAAAAGAAAAGTTAAGTAAATATGTCGATGCTAAAGCTGAAGATATATATAACGAACTTGAGGCACTTTTGAATCACACATTTATTAATGTGGAATCTGAAGTTAAAACTTATAATGCCTGCGACGGATTATTTGATTTGATTGATAAATTAAATGCTGGAAGTCAGGTAGGAATGCCACTTAAACATTGTGATATTTTGAACAGAGAAATTGGCGGCATTAATTTTAATGGAAACATTTATGGTCTAGGTGCCAATTCAGGTGTTGGAAAATCAACAACAGCAATCAACTACTTAATGCCTTCAGTGTTAGAACATAATGAAAAAATGGTCATTATGATTAATGAAGAAGATCAGGACAAAGTAAAGAAAGAGTTACTTGTCTGGGTTGCAAATAATTTATATAGTGCTGGACTACATAAATATATTTTGCGCGACGGCCATTTTAGTAAAGATGTCTTAGATAAGCTTCGTAAGGCAGCAAAATATCTTGAAGAGTTAAAAGAACGCAGAAATATTACAATCGTTCCTTTTGAAAAATATACCGTCAAAGCAGCAATCAAAGTAATAAAAAAATACTCTAGCATGGGAGTAAGGTTGTTTGTTCTGGATACATTAAAAGAATCATCTGATTCAAGAGACACAGAAACATGGAAATCTATGGAACGAGATATGGTTGATCTTTACGATGTTGTGAAACCAGCTGCTAAAAATGTAGCATTATTTGTTACATATCAGCTAGGGAAAGCTTCAGTGAAGATGAGGTATCTTACAAATAATGAAATTGGACAAGCAAAGAATATATTGGATGTATTTAGTGTGAATTTAATGATGCGTAAACCATTTGAAGATGAATTTCCTGGTGGTTCACATGAGATTAAAGCTTATAAGTTGGCGGGGAAAAATAATTCCTCAAAGATTCCGTATCATCTGGATCCGGATAAACATTATATGATCACATTTATTACTAAAAATAGATTTGGGGCTACAGATCAATTCCAGATAATCTCAGAGTATGATCTGAGTACAAATATGCATAAAGATGTTGCTATTTGTAATATAGCACAAGATTTTTAATCGGAGAGTAAATAATGACTGCATTAGAGATTAAGGAATACATTCAAAAAAATGGAAAAATACCTTATGTCTTAGAAAGCATTGGGTGTGGCAATGTAGTATATCACGAGAAAAAGGATTACTACAGCTGCTCTAATGCGGTAGGTGGCGACTGTAACAATCCGGCCGCCATCAATATAAGAAACAACAAATATCTGAATTATCGAAATTATACCAGAGACGTTGAATATGACGATGGGGAAGATCTGATTTCTTTAGTTCAGTATAACAAAAATATTGATTTTGCAAATGCAATGAAATATCTTCATAAACTTTTAGGATTGAAAAATTTATACAAAGGAAAAGAGGAGAAGAAAAAGCCGGATGATTCCTGGTTCGTGTTCTCAAGATTTGTGGTTAAGCGTAGGAAATGTGTAGTAAATGATTTTGATCCTATGAGTGAAGATATTTTAAATGATTTTGTTCCATATATTCATATTGATTTATTTCGCGAAGGGATTGTAAAACGAACAATTAAAAAATTTGGACTTGGATATTCGTATAGATGGAAGAGAACAATATTTCCAATTAGATATTGGCTAGATGGAACTCTGATGGGATATAATGCCAGAAGTTCTATCGAAAATTGTTCTGAATTTGGAATATCAAAGTACTTTATAACACCGGGGATGCGAAAAGAAATTAATATATATGGATTATGGGAAAATTATAAGGATATTCAAAAGGCAGGTTATATTGTTATATTCGAGGCTGAGAAATCTGTTCTTAAAAGAGATAGCAGAATGGATCCAACCGGCGGTGCAATTGAAGGCCATGTACTTTCAGATGAGCAGGTGCGAATTATACTTGGTACCGGAGTAGAAGAAGTTATTATCGCGATGGATAATGATGTTCCAATAGAAGAAGTCTGGAATATGTGTGAGAAGTTTTATGGATTACGTAAAGTCAGCTACATTCGTGATAAATGGAAACTGCTTGGCCCAAAGGACTCACCTGCAGATGCGCCAAATAAAATATACAATTTTCTGTTTAAATGGAGAATTCCTTATGATGAAAGTAAACACAGAGAATATTTAAAGAGTTTGAAAAAATAGTTGAGATTAAGCTATGAAGAACTGCAGAAGATGTGCGAGGCACTTGGAGTCGATAGACTCAATTCATGGAGCCGTGTAAACTGCGTACACAATGGTCTCTATGAGTATTTTTTGAAGTATGTATTACATAAAAAAGAGGATCGTGATGATTCTATTTATAAAGTAACTGGCGGTATTAGTCATGATATTATAGAGCGATTTTATACCGAAGAATTAGCTTATGAAAAAATGGCTGAAGAGTTTGACGAAGGATGGCTGATGGCATTTAATATTGCTGATCTGAAATTTGTTCGTGGAGATGGCGCCAGAAACAATAGTATTGCAACTAAGTATTATTATGATCTGAAAAATTTCTTTGAAACACATGAGAAGATTACTGATCATATCGATATTGAAAAGTTTGTAACCGTAAAGGTTGGTGATGAATATTACCAGGGGTATATTGACGCTCTGGTGACAGATGAAAATGGTAATTACACCATACTAGATTGGAAAACTTCAAGTATATATAAGGGAGATAAAGCGAAAAATGAGTGCGGGCAGTTGGTTATGTACTCTATAGCTTTACATCAGATGGGAATACCGTTTGAAAAGATCAAAATTGCATGGAACTTCCTTAAATATCAGTGTGTGACCGTCAAATCTAAAAAAGGTGTAAAGAAAGTAAGAGAAATCGAACGCTTTGAGCTTGGAGAGAAGCTACAGGCAAATGCAAAGATGTGGTTAAAAGAATTCGGATATGAAGAAAACATGCTGAAGTATTTGGATAAATTAGCTCAAACAAATGATATTACCTGTCTTCCACCGGAAGTACAGGAGAAATATGAATTGCATGATTGTTATGTATATGTTGACTTGACTCCGGAGCTGATTCAGTATTGGGAAAATTTTATCATCAATACTATGAAAATGATTCGTGATAAAGAAGCTACATATGCGGAGCTAAAGGCAGCAGGAAAATATGATGAAGCAGATAAACTTTGGTGGGAAGATGAAGAGAGTCTAAAAAAGCAAAGTTATTATCTTACGAATTTGTGTGGTTATTCCACTAAACTTTATAAACCGTTAAAAGCTTATCTTGATGCTCAAGATGCAAAGAAAAATGGAGATATTTTGGGTACGAAAAATAAGCAGGATGAAGAATACGACATTGACAATTTAGATTGGCTTAACGATTTATAAGGAGATAAAATGGGACAGTATACTATTTACCATTGCCACTCAAACCGTTCTCTTCTTGATAGTTGTACTGATTATAAAGAATATGCAGACCGTGTATCGGAGCTAGGGTATAAAGCCTTAGCTCTGACGGAACATGGTAATGCCTACAATTGGGTTGAAAAAAAGATGTATATCAATTCAAAAGGATTAAAATACATACATGGAGTTGAGTGTTATTTAACAGCTTCACTAGAAGAGAAGGTAAGGGACAATTATCATACAATTCTTTTGGCTAAAAACTATGAAGGTGTAAAAGAAATCAATCTTTTGATTGATAAATCTACACAACCGGATCATAGATATTATAAACCACGTATTACATTTGAAGAATTTTTTAATATTTCAGATAATGTAATCAAGATTTCTGCTTGTTTGGCATCACCTTTGAATAAATACCCAAAGGATATCCAAAAGCAAATAGCGGAAAAGTCTGCAGCATTAAAGCAAGAACTGGCAAATAAAGTAGCTGAACTTGAAAAACAGAAGAATGATCAAAAAGCCATGATAAAATGGTTTAAACAGTTTGATGACTTTGAAGAAGAAGAGTTACCGTGGGTAATAAATGGATGTATTCCAGGGGATTCATATTTGCATTATATTGAAGCTCAAATTGATAAGTTGAAGCAATATTATGATAATCTGCTTGAAGAAGTTCAGCTTATGAATGTTACAGCGAGGGAAATTTTCCATAAGCTGTTGGAGACATATGACTATTATGAGATCCAGCCGCACGATTTTCCAGAGCAGAAACGATATAACGAATTTTTATATGCTGCATCAAAACAAACAGGGAAACCTTTAATCGCCGGAACAGATACACATAGCATTGATTATTATAAAGCTGAATGCAGAAGCATTTTACAGAAAGCAAAACGTATCGAATATGCTGATGAAGATAAATTTGATCTGACATTAAAGACTTACGAAGAGTTGGTTGAAATGTTCCGTATTCAGAATTGCGATATTCCATTTGATGTGATTCTGCAGGCAATAGAGAATACAAATGTGATGGCTGATTCTGTTACTGATTTCGAACTTGATACTTCTGTAAAATATCCAAAATTGTACGACAATGAAGAGGAAGTATTAAAGAAAAGAATTTTTGATAAATTGCATGAGAAAATTGATGCAGGAATTATCAAAAAGGAAAAAATTCCAGAATACGTGAAGCGTATCAAAGAGGAAATGCGTGTATTTAAAAAGATTAATATGATTGGATTTATGCTCTTTATGTCCGAACTGGTATGTTGGTGTTGGGAAAATGGTATACCAGTTGGGCCATGTAGAGGATCTGTAGGTGGTTCTACTGTTGCATACATAACAGATATCATTGATGTCGATCCAGTTATATGGAATACAATTTTCTCACGATTTGCGAATGAAGATCGTGAAGAGGTTGGAGATATCGATCTTGATATTTCACCAGATCAGCGAGAATTAGTTTACAATCACATCATTGAGTCATTTGGATATGATAAGACAGCATATATTCTTGCTATCGGAACTGTGTCTGATAAAGGCACTATTGATGAGATCGGGCGCGCTTTAGATATTCCACTTGATGAGGTTGCGCATATCAAGGAAATGTATAGCGCTTATAAAGATGCAATTGAATCAACCGGAAAAAAAATTAAAGAAATCGAAGATATGATTCATTTCGATGAGATTAAACAGGCAGATAAAGAATCAGAATATTATGGCTTACGTCGTGATTATGAGAATAAGATAACTGAGCGTGACAAGGCTATAAAGCAAATGAATGATTTGAAAGATAATCAGTACAGGAAATTGTTCTATTATTTTGATGGAATTAATGGCACTCCGGTTTCTCAGTCAATTCATCCGGCCGGTATTGTAGTTTCTCCGGTGACACTTCCAGACAACTATGGAACGTTTTGGAATGATGGAAAACGTATTATGTGTATTAATATGGAAGAAATTCATGATGGAGCCGGTCTTGTTAAATACGATTTACTTGGCCTAAAGAATCTGGAAATTATTCGAAAGTGCTATGAATATGCCGGACTTCCATATCCAAAATCACATCAGATTAACTGGAATGATAAGAAGGTATGGAATGATATTGTTCTTTGTCCTGCTGGCGTATTTCAGTTCGAATCTCCATACGCATATGAAATGCTTAAGAATTATGGCCCACAATGTATCAACGATTTATCAATGATAAATGCGTCACTAAGACCATCTGGGGCTTCATATCGAGATAGGCTGCTGGCAGGTGAGACAAATAAAAATCCATCACCACTTATTGATGAATTGCTGAAAGATAATAGAGGATTTCTTATTTTTCAGGAGGATGTAATTGCATTTCTTCAAAAAATATGTGGTTTAAGTGGATCTGAAGCAGATAATGTAAGACGTGCGATTGGTCGTAAGCAAATGGGTCGATTACAAAAAGCACTTCCGAGTATTCTGAAGGGATATTGTAAAATGTCTCCGCAGCCTCAAGATGTCGCAGAGGAAGAAGCTAAGACGTTCCTTAAAATCATTGAAGATTCATCTAATTATATGTTTGGATACAACCATTCAACAGGCTATTCTATGATTGGTTACATGTGTGCATTCTGTAGGTATTATTATCCAGAAGAATTCATTGCTGCATATTTAAACTGTGCAAACAATACAGACGATATTCTGATGGGGACTGAATTGGCGAAGATAAAGAACATTGAGATAAAAAATATCAAGTTCCGAAAATCCGGTGCCGAATATACCGTAGATAAAGCGAATCATGCATTATATAAGGGTATTGCATCAATTAAATTCTGTAATGCTCAAATAGCAGACGATCTTCTTGAGTTGGCGACGAATCGATATAACAATTTTACAGAAGTTCTGGCAGATGTAAATACAAAAACATCTGTGAATTCCAGACAGTTAACGATTCTTATTGGATTAAATTATTTCGAGGAGTTTGGAAAAAATCAGTATTTGATGCAAGTATCCGAGATCTACGACAAATTTGCTTTATGTAAGATTATCAGTAAAAAAAAGATGGAAAGTCTTGGCTTGACAGAGTATTTGATGAAGAAATATGCCGGAAAAGAGACTGCTTCTCAATATAGGGATTTGGATAATACAGGGCTTATAGCTGAGTTATCTAATCGTTTAGAAAATAAAGCAATGTCTGTCATTGATCAGGTAAAATTCGAAAAGGAATATCTTCAGTATGTTGTATATGTGAATCCAAAAGTAAATCAATGTTTTTACGTCGTGACAGATTATAAAACTTTCAAGGAAGTCAGAAAACCATATTGTGTATTACATAATATTAAAACCGGAGAGGATGTAAAAGCAAGAGTAACCAGTATAAAAGTATATCAGGATAATCCGTTTGGTGAATTTTCTATTTTGAAAGTTCCACACTTTACAAAGAAAAAGAAGAAAAAATGTGTGAATGGAACATGGCAGGAAACAGATGAACTTGAAAATATACTTGATGAATATGAAGTAATTAAATAGGTGTGAATATGAGTAAAAAAGAAGTGAAATTTAATTGTAAAATCGTAAAATGCATGTATAATTCGGAGGATTATAAGATTTATGCTACAGATGTAGATAAAAAAGAGTTTCCCAATATTAAACATAATAAATATGATAATGTTACTATTTATGGAAATGTACATAATTTAGTAGTTTCACAGTCGTATGAGATTACGGCTGTGGAACAGCTCGATAAATATGGTTTTGGGTATGATATTGTAAATGTGAGAATGGATAAGCCTAAAAATGAAGAAGAAGTTTATATGTTCTTAAGAGAAATTTTAACTGAGAACCAGGCAGGAGTACTTTGGCAGCATTATCCAGATATTATTGATATTATTTTAAGAGGCGAAGCGGACACTGTTGATTTAGATCAATTAAAAGGCATTGGCGAAAAAACATTTGAAACTATTAAGACGAAAATAATTGAGAATTATTGTATCTATGACTTAGTAGTTGAATTCGGCGGAATTCTTACAATGTCTATGCTGAAAAAACTATACGATGAATTTAGATCAATTCCTAAAATGAAACAGGAATTGAAAAAGCGACCATATAAATCATTGACCAAAATATCTGGAGTGGGTTTTATTAAGGCAGATAGTATTTTATTAGAATTAGAGAGATTGGGTAAAATCAACTTCTCTTTTGAATTAAAATCATCTGCTCAAAGATGTGCTGCATGCATGGAATATTATCTGGAGGAGAATCAAAAAGAAGGAAACACAAAAATGGATCTTCGTGATCTCAGAAAACAAATTGTAAAACTTGTTCCGGCTTGTTCTTCACATTATGTTGAGTGTTTAAAAGATCCAGATATTTATTATAATAAAGAAACTTTTGAAGTAGCATTAAAAACCACACATGATACTGAATGTCAAATAGCAGCGTCATTATTTGTAGCAAACTTAAAACCTACAATATGGGATTTTGACTGGAAGAGTTACCAGACAGCAGGAGAGTATTATTTAACTGATGAGCAAACCAGTGCATTGGAATGTATATGCAATAATAATATCATGATTTTAAATGGTTTTGCAGGATCAGGTAAAAGTGCTACTTCCGCAATGATCATTAAAATGCTAGAAGATAATAATATCTCATATACTTTGATGGCTCCAACAGGACGCGCTGCAAAAGTGTTGAGTGATTATACCGGTAAGCCAGCGGCTACAATTCATCGTGGCTTAGGTTATATGCCGAAGAATAGGTGGGGATATGATAGTGAATGCAAACTCCCATTTGATGTTGTTCTTGTAGATGAATTCTCTATGACAGATATATTTCTGTTCTTACATTTGTGTGACGCAATTGATTTTAGCAGAACGAAACTTATTGTTGTAGGTGATTCAGCGCAGCTTCCATCTGTTGGGCCGGGAAATCTACTTTATGATATGATCAATTCATTTGTTATACCTACAGTGACTTTGAATCAAATTTTCAGGTACGCTGAGGGTGGGTTAATGAAAGTTGCTACTGATGTTAGAAATATGAAACCATATTTATATGATTTGAGTAATGGTATGGTAAAATTTGGCAAGGATTATACTTTTATTAATGCTAATAATGAACAGGCAGTAAAATGTGCAATTGGATTATATCAGAAGCTTCTTTCTCAATATGTTCCTGAAGATATTCTTGTTCTATCTGCTTTCAATAAAGGTGATTGTGGTACTATTGCAATTAATAATGCAATCCAGAAAATTGCTAATCCAAACTATGGATCAGAAAAATGTATCAAATCTGGAGATACGACATATTACGTTGGTGATATAGTAATTCAGATCAAAAATAATTATGAAGCAGAAGTGGATATGGGGGATATGAATATAGAAAATGCTTCTCAAAATGATGAACCTTCTATAAATAACACATTTATTCCTAATGGTATGTTAGGAAAGATTATTGATATTTATGACGAAATTATTCCATATACAAATGAACATAAGACAGGCGCTATTATTGATTTTGATGGTGTCAGAGTAAAATATGAAAAATCAGAAATGTCAATGTTGCTGCTTGGATATGCAATTTCTATTCATAAAAGCCAAGGAGGAAGTGCTAAGGTGACGATTACACTTACACCATCTTGTCATGCTTATATGATGAATTCTAATTTATTATATGTGGCATTAACACGTACAAAAGAAAAATGCTTTCATATTGGAGATAAAGACACTGTAAACAGATCCATTAAAAAGAAAGAGAATTTTAAGAGGAACACTTTTTTATTAGATATATTAAAGAAGTTAAAAATTAAATTAAACAAAAAGGAGAGCAAATGAAGTCAGAATTATTTAAAAACGAATTAAAAACAATTACTTCAGATGATATTCGTGATTTTGCAAAAGTTGTTTTGGACGATGCCCCAGACTATTTTTTCAAAGTTGCGGCAAGTTCTACAGGTAAATATCACCCGGCATACGCGCTGGGTGATGGCGGTTTAATGCGTCATACAAAAGCAGTATTAAGGATTTACAATTATATCATCGGATTAGAACAGTACCAGAATCAGTTTGATGAGAGATGGATAGATCTTGGACGTGTTGCTTGTTTGGCACATGATATTCAAAAGTCTGGTACTGCAGAAATATATGAAGAAAAGGCAAAGGATGGAAAAAAGGTGTTTACTGTATTTAATCATCCGTTGTTGGCAGCAGAATATATTCGTAATTATAAAGGATTATATCTCGAAGATGATGAACTTGAGATTATTGCTGATGCTGTTTCGTCTCATATGGGACAATGGAACACAAGTGATAGAGAAAGTATTGTCTTACCAAAGCCAAAATCACAGTTAGATAAAATTGTACATGTAGCAGATTATTTGGCTTCCAGAAAAGACATTGATATTTCTTTTAAAGATGATACTGATGCATATGATTTACCGGATATCGAGACATACAAATGTCCGTATAAGAAACATAAGGACGAGTTACTGGTAGACGTTGCAAAGACAGATCCTGAATATCTGGAATGGTTATCTGAGAATGTCAATATGAGAGAACCTATGAAAACATTCGTAAATGAACTTTTAAAAAACAAAACAAATTAAATTAACTTTTGCTATTGACATCAGAAACCTATAGTGCTATTATAATGGCACAGGGAAAACAAATTAAATTAACTCAAGGAGATATGTAGACATGAAAGTAACCCTTACAGAAATGCACTCAATAAGAGATGCAATCAGAACAATGTACATGAGCAAAAGAACATGGAATGTAGAGATAGAGCAGCAGCTTAAAGAAATGGTAGATCATTGCACAGATCGTTATGGGAGGCCATTAGATCTGCCAGAGGATGATGAATTAAAAATTAAATTCGACAAAGAAGTAGCAAAACTTCTTAAATGGGGACAAAAGCATATCACAATGCTACGATTTGAAGATATTTCCGTTGTTGTAGAAGGTCTTCATAGAGGGGCAACTGATGATCTGGATTCCCACGCAAAGAGAATGGATAACAGGATTATTCGTAGCAGTACAAGGCTTGCAGATTACCATGAGGGAGAAGTTTCTGAATGGTACGAAGATAAAATTATCACATGGGATGAAGTATTAAAATATCTTGGTACGAAAATTCCTGGTGAGATTAGTTATTATGGTGATACTTATGTAAGGTCAAATAATGGTTTCATTAAAAAAGGATTAGAAAATAATAAAGATGTAAAACGTGGTTTATATCCACTGGCAATTCCCATGAATTTTACTTTCAAAATAAATATTACTGAATTAGCGCATATTTATGTTGAGAGAGGATCAAAAGATGGTGGCGCTCATGGAACAGCTGCACCGGAGCTTCAGATCATGATTGAAGATTTAATTAATCAGATTGAGTCTTGGTATCCGGGAATTAATAGAGAATTACTTTTAAAGATTGCGAGTAATAATGTATGAATGTATATTTTGCAAACGGAACTAATATTGTAGTTGGATGCGATAATGAAAAAGATAGTTATTATTTTTGCCAGAAAGATGGTAATGAGTGCTGCAAGAAAGATACTTGCAAAAGATTTCTTGATTCAGATGGCAATGTAAGCACAAGACTTTTTAAGATTATGTGTAATGATGAAAATCATCACATCTTATATATACCGGAAAGGAATGAAACAAATAATGCATAAAAAGTTAGTATTTTTATTTATTGGAAGAACCGCTTCTGGTAAATCATCGCTTGCAAGATATATATGCGAGACATTAGGACTTCGACAGGTAAAAAGCATTACAACAAGACTGCCGCGCAAAGATGAAATAACAGGATATGAAGATCATTACTTTGTATCTGAGAGTGAATTCGATGAAATTAAATTTAAAGAAGGCTTTGTAGCGTATACTGAAATTAACGGAATTAAATATGGCACTACATATAATGAAATTGTGAACTCAGATATTTATGTAATTGATCCGAACGGAGCAAAGTATTTGAAAGAACATTGCAAAGATGAATTTAAATTTATCGAGATTTATTTTTCTTCACCATTTGAATTAGCAAAAGACAGGTTCCTTAAAAGAGATGGATCAGAAGAAGAATTTTACTCCAGATATAACAGTGAAGATGAACAATTCACTAAATATGAAGAAGCTGAAGGGTATGACCACTTATTTGTGAATGATATGAGCTTTTCGAAAGCTTCAGAAGCATTACGTGACTTACTTAAGAGTGAAATGGAAAAGGAGAAATCGTTATGAATGTAGTTAAAAAGGATTTAACAGTTGAACCTTTTGACGATCAGAAAATTGTTGATGCCGTAAATAAGTCAGCATCACGAGTAATGGTCGAGTTAACAAATGATGATTATAAAAGAATCATAGATCTTGTTTGGGACGAGCTTATTGCTGATGATATAGATGAAAATACCACATGTACAGTAGAAGAATTACATAATGCAGTAGAATCCGCATTGGATGAATTTAATCCAAAGATTGCAAAGTCTTATAAAGATTATCGTAATTATAAGAAAGAATTTGTTCATATGATGGATGACGTTTTCACCAAGAGTCAGGCAATCCGTTATATTGGTGATAAGAGTAATGCCAATACAGATAGTGCGCTTGTAGCTACAAAGCGAAGCCTGATCTTTAATGAATTGAACAAAAACTTGTATAGAAAATTCTTCATGACAAGAGATGAATTACAGGCATGTAAGGACGGATATATTTATATTCATGATCAGTCTGCCAGACTTGATACTATTAACTGTTGCTTATTTAGAGTTGGAGAAGTTATGAAAGGCGGCTTCGAAATGGGAAATGTCTGGTATAACGAACCAAATTCTCTTGATACTGCGTTTGATGTTATGGGTGATATTATCCTGAGCACTGCTGCACAGCAGTATGGCGGATTCACAGTGCCGGAAGTAGACAAGATTTTGGAACCATATGCAGAAAAAAGTTATCAGAAATATTATAAAGAATTTTTTGAAGTTTTTGATTCCGATATTGATGGTGTTTATGTTGATGCTTTTTCAACATCAGAACATTTGATTGAAGAAAAAGCTTGTGAATATGCAACAAATAAAGTAAAACGTGATTTTGAACAGGGCTGGCAGGGAATTGAATATAAGTTAAATACTGTAGGATCATCAAGAGGTGATTATCCATTTGTAACAATGACGTTCGGTCTCTCAACCACAAAATTTGGTAAAATGGCTTCTATCACATTCTTAAATGTTCATAAAGAAGGCCAAGGTAAGGCCGGTAATAAAAAACCTGTGTTATTCCCCAAATTGGTATTTTTATATGATGAGAATTTACATGGACCAGGAAAGGTTAATGAAGATGTATTTAATGCAGGTATTGAATGTAGTATGAAAACAATGTATCCAGACTGGTTATCTCTAACAGGTGAAGGATATGTACCAAGTATGTACAAAAAATATGGTACGGTTGTTAGTCCAATGGGGTGTCGTGCATTCTTAAGCCCTTGGTATGAAAAAGGTGGAATAGAACCGGAGGATGAGAACGATAAAGCAATTTTTGAAGGACGTTTCAATCTTGGTGTTGTAAGCCTTCATCTTCCAATGATTTTGGCAAAAGCGCAGCGTGAAAGTAGAGATTTCTATGAAGTATTGGATTATTATCTTGAGATGATACGTAGCATTCATAAGAGAACATATGACTATATTGGTGAAATGAAAGCTAGTACGAATCCATTGGCATACTGTGAAGGTGGTTTCCTTAATGGTTATTTAAAACCAGATGAAAAAATACGTTCAATTCTTAAACCTATGACTTTATCATTTGGAATTACTGCTTTGAATGAATTGCAGGAACTTTATAATAAGAAGTCATTAGTTGAGGATGGTAAGTTTGCTGTAGATGTAATGAAATACATTAATAAAAAGATTACTCAATTTAAACATGAGGATGGATTATTATATGCGATTTATGGAACTCCAGCCGAGAGCCTTTGCGGGCTTCAGGTAGAACAATTCCGTAAAATGTATGGAATTGTGCCGGGAGTTTCAGACAGAGAATATGTGAGCAACAGTTTCCACTGTGGAGTGTGGGAAGATATTACACCGATTCAGAAGCAGGATTTAGAAAATAGATTCTGGGATCTGTTTAATGGAGGCAAAATTCAATATGTTCGGTATCCAATCAATTATAATCGTGAGGCCGTAGTTACATTAGTTAGAAGAGCCATGTCTTTGGGATATTATGAGGGAGTAAATCTTTCACTTGCCTATTGTGATGACTGTGGGCATGAGGAACTTGAAATGGATGTGTGTCCGGTCTGCGGTTCCAAGAATCTGACAAAGATTGACCGTATGAATGGATATTTGTCTTATAGTAGAGTCCATGGAGATACACGATTAAATAAAGCGAAGATGGTTGAAATCGCAGAGAGGAAATCAATGTAATGAATTATCACGATATTAAACATGATGACATGAACAATGGGCCAGGATTAAGAGTCACACTTTTTGTTTCCGGTTGTGATCATTATTGCAATGGCTGTCAAAACCCGGAAACATGGGACACCAAATCTGGAATTCCATTTGATAATACAGCAATAGAAGAGATTTTTAAACAGCTTGATAATGATTATATTTCTGGAATTACTTTTTCTGGAGGAGATCCGTTAAATGAAAATAACAGAGTTGAAGTTTGTAGTTTGATAAGTAAAATTAAATCAAGATATGGTAATTCTAAATCTATTTGGATTTATACTGGATACACTTGGAATGAAATTATAGAAGAAGCATTTCCTATTTTAACAGATATTTTGTTAAATACAAATGTAATTGTAGACGGTATGTTTCAGAAAGATTTGGCAGATGTAAATTATCATTGGGCTGGATCAACTAATCAAAGAGTAATTGATGTGCAGAGATCACTCGAAGAGAAAAAGATCGTTCTGTATAAAGATGGCATTAATAATGATTGATAAGCTATTAAAGCTTTGATATAAAAATTTAATTAAACAAAATACGGAGAAAAAGGAGAACTAAAAACATGGCAGAAATTACAATGAAATCAACAAAGGCAGAAATTATGGAAGCGTATAAGGCAGCAGTGGAGAAACTTGATACAAGAGACCGAATGATTGATGATCCTGCAAAAGAAGCAGCGAAAGCTAAAAAGGTAGAAGTTATCGAATCTGCAGATAAAACAGCTAAAGAAGATATTTTTAATCCAGAGATTATTAAGAAATACAATGATCTTACAGAAGCTATTGAAATTAAACAGCTTGAGTTAGATGAATTATATGGTATTGAGACAAAAGCAAATGCTATGGCAGCTATGATCAATGCTTATAAAGAGAAAAATGAAGAGTTAAAAGAGGCTCAGGCAGCGAAAGAAGCAGAGATTGAAGCTGAATTGGGTGAGAAAAAAGATACACTGAAAGCTGAAATTGAGACACTGAAGCAGCAGAAACAGGAAATTATTGATTCTGTCAATGCAGAAGCTAAAGCAAGAGAAAATGAAATTAAATTAACTCGTAGTCGTGAGGAAGATGAATATGCTTATAATCTGAAACGTAGTCGTAAAGCTGAAAATGATAAATGGGAAGATGAGAAAGCTGCTAGAGAAAAGATTTTGGAACTTAGAGAAACAGCAGCTCTTGAGAAAGAAACAGAACTGAATGCAAAAGCTGATCATGTAAAGGAATTAGAAGCAAAAGTCGAAGAGATTCCGACACTGATTGCAGCAGCAACAGAGGAAGGTATTAAAAAAGGTAAAGCCGATGCTGATAAATCAAATGCTTTTGAAGTTAGAGCACTTAAGAAAGATGCTGAATATCAGAAACAGCTTCTGGAAGATAAAAATGAAAGACTTGCAGAGGATCTGGCTAATGCGAGAGCAGAAAAAGTGGAATTACAGCAGAAACTTGACGATGCATATGCTCAGATGAGAGAACTTGCTGCTAAGACTGTAGAATCTACCGGTGGAGTTAAAATTCTGAACGGTCAGACTCAGCAGAATAATAAATGATAATTTAATTATACGGTATGCGTGAGAAAACGCATACCGTAGTAAGGAGAATTATATGAATCCGGTATTTATATTTTTAGTATTAGTTGGAGCTGTAATTTTATGGTTTCTATTATCTGCATTGTTTTATCCATTTGGTAGATTCTTACATAGGATCTGGAAAGATGCAGCAGATGAAATAAATAGAGAAGATCAAAACAAGGAGAAGAAAGATTAATGAAAAAAGGATTTTTAGGTAGTATTGGATTAGCAGTAATTATTGTAGCAGGATTAATTTGTGTAGCAAAGTGTACGGTAAGAGTGCCTGCTGGTTATGTAGCTGTAGAATACAAGATGAACGGTGGAATTTCAAAAGATACTCTTCCACAGGGATGGCATTTGATTTCACCTACAGTAAAAACATCTTTGTATTCTATCGGAATTGAACAGTCATATCTTACATCAGAAGATAAAGGTGACTCTCCAAAGGATGAGAGCTTTAAAACACCTACTGCTGATGGAAAACAGCTTCTTGTTGATTTGGAATTCTCTTATAAGTTCGATCAGGATCAAGTTGCTGATGTATTTACAAGATTTAAAGGTCAGTCCGGAGAAAGTGTAAAAAATACTTTCATTAAACCAAAGATGAAAGCGTGGACACAGGAAGTAACTGCTAAGTATCCGGTAACAGATGTATTTGGTGATAAACGCCAGGAACTGAATGAAGCACTTGACAAATACTTGAAAAAGAAATTTGAGCCATATGGAATTATCATTGATACTGTAAACTTTACTTCAATTTCTACAGATGATGAAACTCAGGCAGCTATTCAGAAGAAAGTCAATGCACAGCAGGAGCTTGAACTTGCAAATATTGAAGCCAAGACTGCAAAAGTACAGGCAGATAAAGATAAAGAAGTTGCTCTTATTGCAGCTGAACAGGATAAAGAGAAAGCTGCTATTGAAGCTGAACAGGCAAAAATCACTGCGGAAGGTAAGGCGGAAGCTACAAAAATTAAAGCGGATGCTGAAGCAGAAGCAAATAAAAAGATCGCTGAGTCACTTACTCCAGAACTTATTGAGAAACAGAAGATTGATAAGTGGAATGGTGATGTGCCGAAGGTACAAGGTGGAAATGCTGCAACAATTGTCGATGCAGGTGATTTAACATCAGGAACGGCAACTGTAAAAGGAGAATGATATGACGGGAATATTACTTATTATTATGTCATTATTGGCATTAGCTTTAAGTTGGATCGTAACATGTGGAATTATAAAATTAATCACATTATGTTTCGGGGTCGCTTTCAGCTGGTTGATTGCTACAGGAATTTGGCTTGTATTCTTATTACTTAAATCAGTATTTGGGAAATAAACTATGATTAGATGGAAAATAGAAAAATTTATTGTTGGCGATTATGTAAAATTAACCAACCTCCCTCAAGGTTACGAACGCCTTGAGGGAACTGTGGGAATCATCACGGACATTAATTGCGAATTATATACAGTATGTAATTCTGATTCTATGATTTTTGAAGTAGAAAAACAATATTTGACGCATTTATATAAATTAGAAGAGGAGAATGGACAAATGGCAAAATTAACAGGATATTATGCAGTAGCAGTAATTGAAGAAGTAACTTGTTGTTGTAAGAAAGACTATTATTATGCAGTTTTTGATGATGGTAATACATACAAAGCCGGGGACCAGGTTTTAGTAAGTGGTTGTAATAAAGATGTTCTGACTATTAAAGAAATTTTAACAGTACCGGAAGCAGAAGAAAAATGTAATAAAAATATTACTGCAGAAATTATTTGCAGAGTTGATACATCTGCATATGACCAGCGTGTTGAAAACAGAAAGAAAGCCGAGAAGCTTAAAAAGGATATGGATGCAGTGATTAAACAGATGGATGTAACAAAGAAATATGAAATGTATGCGGCCGAAAACCCAGAACTGGCGGCCTTGCTTGATCAGTATAAGGAGTTAACGAAATAATGATTAAAACGATATTAAAAAATATTGTATGTTTCATTATCAGTGGGATATGTATGAGCATTGTTCTGAATAATGTTGTTCCGGGTGGTTATTGGCCTTCTGCAATATCATTATTTATTTTAAGTGTTAACTACTTCATTTGGGGATCACGGACATGATTTGGGTAACCGGAGATACGCATGGGGATTGGATCCATAGAGTTAATATGGATTCTTTTCCCGAACAGCGTGAGATGTCGAAGGACGATTATGTGATAATTCTTGGAGATTTTGGGATATGGAGAGATTCACCGCAGCAAAGGTGGTACCTGAATTGGCTTGAAGAGAAACATTTCACAACACTCTTTATTGATGGTAATCATGAAAACTACGACATATTAGATTCTTATCCAGTAGAAGAATGGCATGGTGGTAAGGTGCATTTTATTAAACCATCGATAATTCATCTTATGAGAGGACAGGTGTTTGAGATAGACGATTTAAAATTCTTTACTTTTGGTGGAGCTGCCAGTCATGACATTTCAGATGGAGTATTAGAAATTGATGATCCAAGAGTAAAGGAATGGAGAGATGATCCGGATAAAATGTACCGAATCAATCATATTTCATGGTGGGAGCGAGAAATGCCAAATCAAGAAGAGATGGATGATGGAATAAAGAATCTGGCAGAACATAATAATAAGGTAGATTTTATCCTGACACATTGTACAGCTTCTTCTACAGCAGCATTATTATCACATGGATTATATAAGCCGGATAAGTTAACTAATTATCTGGAAGAAATAAGGTGCAATGTTGATTATAAACGTTGGTTGTGTGGACATTACCACGACAATAAAGCAATAACGACAAAAGATATAGTTCTATACGAACAGATTGTGAGGGTTGCATGATGGCAGATATGCCAGAACTTATGTCAGATAATATATATAAAGATAAAGTATCAAAAACAGAACAGTTATTGTTAGAGGCTGGGTACGAGGGGACGATATTTTTTACAAATCCATCTTATGAAGATGCATTTCTTGGTATTTCTTCTGATGATAGAGCAATATATGATTACGAAAAAATGGTTGAATCTTTAGTTAACCATGAGGATATGACAGAAGATGAGGCTAGAGAATTTATAGATTACAATGCGACGTTCTATATTGAAGGTGGACCAATTATTTTGTATAGACTGGAGGAATAGTAATGCCGGAACGTAACAGAGGATATTTGAGAGAACAAAGGTTAAAAAGTATTAAAAAGAGACGTAGATTAATCAAGGGCCAAAAATATTCCGGAAGATATCTTGGAGAATGGATTGATGAACCTGAATTTAAATCTGGTATATTAGCAAAAGGTCACAATGGTTGGCTTGGTCGAGGTGGCACTGCAGTAAAAACTAATACTCGTAAAGGACATGCTTCATATCGACATAAAGGTGCTTATGGTCCAGCAGATAACTATTCAAAACATGATAAGCAGCAAGTTGAAGATGGAGCACAACAAATTAAAGAATGGGAGAATAAAAATGAAAAAAGAGAAGAAGAAAGTTCTGATTGTAATTGATGTGCAGAATGATTTTGTGACAGGAGTTCTTGGAACACCGGAAGCTCAGGCTATTGTGCCGAATGTAAAAGAGAAATTTGATAAGTATAAAAATAATAACGATTATGTGATTTTTACAAAAGACACTCATGATTCAAATTACTTAGATACTGCTGAAGGTAAAAAGCTTCCGGAACATTGTATACATGGAACTCATGGTTGGGAAATTGTTGATGAGATTAATTATAAAGGTTTCAAAAATTTCAATAACTTTATGGTATGTTGTAAATCTACTTTTGGATTTGATGACTGGGATTGGGAAGAAACATTTGATATCGCAGATGATTCTTCTTTATTAGATATTGAAATTATTGGCATATGCACAGATATCTGTGTTATTACGAACGCTCTTTTGATTAAAACTTATTATCCAGAGGCAAAAATCACAGTGGATGCATCATGCTGCGCAGGATCAACACCGGAAAAGCATAAAGCGGCTCTTGATGTGATGGAAAGCTGCCAGATTAATGTAATCAATAGAAATTAAATTAACCAATGGAGGAAATTAAAATGATGAATAATTTTATGAATGGAATGTTTGGAAAAATTGGTAGTGGAATGTGCAAGTTATCCATGAGCGGTAATATTGCGGTAAAAACTTCTAATGGATATAAGAGTTACAATGTTAAATCCGGCAAGCTCACAAACTGTGGCAATTTCGTGTTTCCTGGAGTAGATGAAAATTTCTTTTTCGTTATTCCAACAAATAAGGTGGTTAAAGGAGATATTATCCTTGTAAATGGAAAACCTAAGTGCGTCATTGAAGCAGATAAAACAAAGATCACTGTAATCAATTATGAAGATTCTACAGTTGAAACAATTCTGCCGGAGCGCCATGTATTTATGGGCAATACTTATTTCTATGGGAAAATTGTATCTATGTTCGGAAGTAATCTTGGAAAAGATAAGAATAGTGCAAACAAAATCTTTAAATACATGATGATGTCTCAGATGATGAATGGAGCGGCCGGTACCGGAACTGGAACAGACAGTAATCCAATGAGTGCTATGATGCCATTTATGATGATGAATGGTGGTATGGGTGATGTATTTGACGGTATGTTTGATTTTGGCATGGATAATACAGACACAGAAGATAGTGAAGATGATGTAGAGGAGGATGAATAATTATGGGAAGCGGAAGTTGGACAACGACAAGTTTTGTAAATTATGCAACATCAAGAGGATACGAGACTGATACTAGAGGAACTATCACTTCTAACTATTCTAACCAGGAAATGTTTAAAGCAAAAAATATTGATGCATCACTCGATCCTAAAGGTGTTATTAGAGAATGTTGTGATAGTAAAGAACATCCAAATACATTTCCAGTTATTTTAGCTTTAGATGTTACCGGATCTATGGGGCAGGCAGCTGTTGAAATATCTAAAAGACTTAATAATATTATGACGAAATTATATGAACAAGTTGAAGATATTGAATTCATGGTAATGGGTATTGGAGATTTGTCATATGATAGCTGCCCAATACAGGCATCTCAGTTTGAATCCGATATTCGAATCGCAGAACAGCTTGAAAAAGTTTATTTTGAGTTTGGTGGTGGTGGTAATTCTTATGAATCTTATACTGCTGCATGGTATTTTGGTACCAGACATACCAAGCTTGATTGTTGGAACAGAGGTAAAAAAGGAATAATTATCACAATTGGTGACGAGAGACTCAATCCTTATCTTCCAATAAAAGACAATTATTATGGTCATGGATTGTCAAATGTTACAGGAGATTTGCTTCAAGCTGACGTAGAAACAAAAGATTTGTATCCAGAAGTGGCAGAAAAATTTGATGTCTATCACATCAATGTAAATCATCGTAGAGGGTATGACCAAGATGGAATTAAAAAGTCATTTTTAAAATATCTTGATGATAAACATTTCTGTACAATTAATGAGCTTGATGATATTGCAGATATAATTGTAAAAATTATTACTTCTGCAAATGAAAGTAACAATATCTCAGAAGCAGCACCATTAGTCCAGACAAAAACAGACGAATCAGGAGATATTGTTTGGTAAGGAGAATAACTTATGAAAGATATAAAAATTGTCATCGGGGCAAACTTTGGTGACGAGGGTAAGGGCAAATTAACAGATTATTATACTAAAAATGCAGATGACTGTATCGTTGTGTGTTCAAATGGCGGCGCTCAAAGAGGACACACAGTATTAAAATCAGATGGAACCCGACATGTCTTTCACCATTTCGGATCTGGAACGTTAAATGGAGCAGATACTTATTTACCGGAGGATTTTATTTTAAATCCTCTGGTATTTAGGGAAGAATGGGAAGAGTTGAAGAAATTAGGATGGGAACCTTATGTGTACGTTCATGAAAAATGTATGATTACGAATCCTCTTGATATGATGGCAAATCAAATTATTGAACGAAGTCGCGGTAATAATAAACACGGAAGTTGCGGAATGGGTATTTATAATACAATTCAACGTTGGGAAAAACATATTAATTCATATTTATTATCATGGTCATACTATATGGATATGTTCAAGCGCATGGGAATTACGTTATCTGAGCAGGAAGAAGAATTATTTAATCCTTTCAAAAATCCTGGGCTTCAAGACCATTACAATGAAGATTTTGATTTTATGATGTCGCACATACATGTCGTAAATGATGATCAATTACTTAATGGATACGATATCATAGTATTTGAAAATGGGCAGGGGCTTCTTTTAGATCAAAATAATACTGAATATTACCCACATCTTACTCCATCCAACACTGGTATTAAAAATCCTGCAAGAATTATAAAGTCTGTAAATTGGACTGATGAGATTAATATAGAAGCTTGTTATGTGACACGTACATATATGACTAGACATGGAGCCGGCGCATTCCCAACTGAGTGTAATAAGGAAGAAATTAATCCTGACATAAAAGATTTAACTAATGTTCCAAATCCGCATCAGGATACTTTAAGATATGGGAAGTTAAATATAGAAGAGTTACATAAAAGATGTCAAGCAGACATAAAGACCTCGGGGATTCCATGTCGGAAGACATTAGCAATGACTCATAGGAATGAATATTGCGAGTCTGATATATCTCTTTATGAAATACATAAAATATTCAAAGATAACTGGAAATTAAAATTGTTTGAACGTGAGGAGAATTAAATTGATTGAAGCTAAAAAATATATTATGGATTTGTCTCAACGTAAGCAATGCATGGATTTAGCATTATATAGTGATTTTGGAAAGGATTATCCTTATCAAATAACATTAGATGATTTAGCATTTGTAATGAATGAAATAATATACATTTTGCAACAATTAAATCTTACAGAAGAAGATCTTTTACAGTTAGAGAAAGAGTATAACAAAAGATATGATAGTAAAACTATTCATAAGCAAACTAACGAAATTACTTGGTAGAGAGGAGAACTAAATGATTAAATTAAACGGTGTAGAAATCAAACTTGACAAATATCCGGATGGAACATTCTTATTTAAGGATATTCCTCCTATTGGCGGATGGCACAGAGATAATATTGAATGGTTCTTTGAATCAATGGAAGAATTAACAGCAGTTGAATATATTACTAGATATTGTTGGGACCATAGAGTAGTACCTAATTTATATATGCCTTATATCCCAGATGCACGTATGGATCGAGTCAAGCATGAGAACGAATTATTTACTTTAAAATATTTTGCTCAGACTATTAATTCATTACATTTTGGAAGAGTAGAAGTTTTAGATCCGCATTCTGATGTATCTGCTGCATTATTTAATAAAGTACATATAGAATCCTCGAATCGAATGATTGAGGATACTGTTAAGAAGATTGCGAGTAATAATCTTATGATGTTTTATCCGGATGCGGGATCCATGAAAAGATATTCTTCAGCAGTACATCTTCCATATGCTTTCGGTATTAAGAATAGAGATTGGGAAACAGGAGAGATTAAAGGTTTAGATTTATCAGGTGAAATCAATCAACTGCCAGGTAAAGATATCCTTATTGTAGATGATATTTGTAGTAAAGGCGGAACTTTTTATTATAGTGCTAAAAAGCTGAAAGAGGCCGGTGTAGGTAAGATTTATCTTTATGTAACTCATTGTGAAAACACTATTTATGAAGGAGAGCTTCTGAAAAACAATGGACTGATTGAGAAGATTTATACGACAGATACGATCTTGACAAATCTGGAAAGTCCTAAGATTGAATTGATTGAGAGGTTTAGATAATGAATATTGGATATAAAATATTTATCTTATTTACAATGATTTTCTGCCACATTGTAGATGATTATTATTTACAAGGATGGTTGGCATCTGCAAAACAAAAATCATGGTGGGAAAAGAATTCACCAGGAAAAATATATAAATATGATTATTTAGCAGCGTTGTTTATGCATAGCTTTAGTTGGTCATTTATGATTATGTTACCACCAACAATTGCGCTTATGATTATTGGCGGTAAATGGAATCCTTTATTATTGGTTATGAATTTATTGATACATATGTTAGTAGATGATATGAAAGCCAATAAAAAGAAAATTAATTTAATTCAAGATCAGATAACTCATATGTTTCAGATTGCTTTTACTTGGGGCTGTTTGATAGGAAAGTTATAAGGGAGATAAAAATATGAAACCGATTATTAGTCCTTGGTTGATTTATTTTGCTAGTAGAGCAGATTCTTTGAAGATTCTTGTTGGATGTATTTTAGTATGCTGCATAATTGCGATATTTATAGCATTCATTGAGGGTGACATAGACTATGGATCTGTATTAACTCATAAAAGTTTTATGAAGAAATGTGCGATAGTATCTGTCATCAGCGCAGTTGCTTTGGCTATTACTCCAAGTACAGAAACAATATATACAATGGCGGTAGTAAATGAAATCACACCTGACAATATTCAAGTGGTTGGTAAAACGGGTAAGGATGTAGTGGATTACATTACAGATCAAATTAATAAAATTGTGAACGACAAAGAGGAGGATAAGAAATAATGAATACAATGGCAATTTTACTGTCAGACACGTACAAACAAATTCATAATAAAATCTATCCGAAAGGACTTACAAAACTTGTTTCCTACTGGACCCCACGAAGATCAATGCTTAAGAATCAGAATAAAATGGTTTTCTTTGGTTTACAGGCATTTATTGAAGAATATCTGATCGATTATTTTAATAAAAACTTTTTTGAATTAACAGCAGCAGAAGTTGAGCATACATATAAATACAGTATGGATATACAGTTAGGAAACAGTTATGACCTAAAGCCTATTATGAAACTTCATAAATTAGGTTATCTTCCAATTCAGATACGTGCTATCCCGGAGGGAACATTAGTACCAATGGGCATCCCATGCATCGAAATTACAAACACACATCCAGATTTTGCTTGGGTAGTACAGTGGATTGAATGTATCCTGCAGGTTGAACTCTGGAAACCATGTGCTCATGCAACAATTGGTCATATGTATAGAGAACTTGCAAACAACTACTATAAAATGACTTGTGATGACCTTTTAAGACCTGAAATGGCATGCTCAGACTTTGGTATGAGAGGAATGTCTTGTATGGAAGAGGCAGTAAGATGTTCATCTGCTTGGTTATTATCATTTGATAAGACAAGTACAATTCCGGCCATTGATTATATAGATACGTATTATGATGCTTGCTGTTGGACTAAAAGAATCGGAATTGGTGCTGTATCAACAGAACATTCAGTTATGGCTTCAAATTATGCAGTAGACGGTGATGAAATCACATTTGTAAAAAGATTACTTACGGAACTATATCCTAATTCATCTTTTAGCATGGTATCTGATACTTATGATTACTGGAACATGATTGATAATATTCTTCCAGCTTGTAAAGAAGAAATTATGCAGCATAATGGAAAGCTTCTGGTTCGTCCAGATTCTGGAGACATGGTAGAGATTGCTGTAAAGACAATTGAAAAGCTTTGGAATACATTCGGCGGAACAGTAAATAGCAAAGGATATAAAGTACTTGACTCTCACATTGGAATTATTTATGGGGACGGATGTACTCTTAACAATGTAAAGCAGGTATGGGAAGAACTTAAAGGAAAAGGATTTGCTGCAAACAATATCGTATTCGGAGTCGGAGCATTTTGCTTCTCATCAGTTGTAGAGCCTGATGGACATATGGTTGTTGTGACCAGAGACATGTTTGGTATCGCTATGAAAGCTACATATGGAATCGTTAACGGTGAACCAATTATGATTTATAAAGATCCCAAAACCGATACGAGTCATTTGAAAAAATCTCATAAAGGGTGTTGTTGTATATATCACGATGACAATGGAGAGTTGCAATGCATGGATGGATTTAATGATGTATTTTGTGACGGAGTATTAAGAACTGTATTTGTAGACGGAAAAGTTTGTAATAAAGAAACATTTGAAGACATTAGAGAAAGATTAAACGGAGGAAACGAAGATGAGTAAAATTACGGATTATTTATTAAAAGATGATGTAATTGTAGTAATGGATGTAGATGGAGTACTTGCTCCGTATGAGTTCTCTGAATTAAGTCATAGTATGACTGATGATGAATGGGATAGACTTGTAGCTTCCGGTGAGAATCCGTATAAAGATGTGCGTCCGATTAAATTAATGCAAGAGTTTATTCAGAAAAAAGGTATTGACAAAGTATATACTTGTTCAAAGAGTCCTTCTAGTGAGATCCCCGGCAAAAGAGCTTTTATCAAAAACAACTATGATTTACCTGATGACAATATCTATTTTGTTGCAAATAAAAATACAAAATTAATAATTCTTGAAGAATTACAAGCAAAGTTGCATTTAAAGCCATCTCAGATTGCAATTGTAGAAGATACAGTAAAAACTTTGGATTATATTCGTGCACATAGTGATTTTGTAACCGTACATGTTTCATCATTTATGGAGTAAAGAGGAGTAAAGAGAATGAATTTACAAAGTATTAGTAGATATATAAGTCTTATATTAAGACATAAGCCTGAAGTTATTGGTATTACTATAGATGAACATGGTTGGGCGAATGTAGAAGAATTGATTCAGGGTATCGCTAAAAACAATCCCGGATTCAACAAAGAAATTTTAGAGGAAATTGTACAGACTGACAATAAGCAGCGATATTCTTTCAATGATGACAAGACATTGATCAGAGCGAATCAGGGACATTCAATTCCGGTAGATGTAGAACTGGAAGAGAAAGAGCCACCTAAAATTCTTTATCATGGAACCGGCGAGAAATATATAGTGTCTATTAATCAAAATGGATTGATTCCTAAAAGTCGTTTATATGTTCATTTGTCAAAAGATGTTGAAACCGCCAAAGCTGTCGGCAAAAGACATGGTAAAGAAGTTGTTTATTCTATCAATAGTGAACAAATGTACAAAGATGGATACAAATTTTACTTATCTAAAAATGGAGTTTGGCTGACTAAAAGGGTTCCAAAGAAATATCTAATGAAGGAGGTATAAAAAATGAGTAGTACATATTTTACGGATTCAGTTTCAGATCTTTGTCAGGGGATTGTTGATAAAGTAGACACTTATGAAAAACGAATTAAATACTTAGAAGAAGAAAACAAGAAACTCAAAGATGAGCATTATAAAGATTCTGAAATGCAGAGAATGAAAACAGAGTTGGAAAAAGCAAAAGAGGATCTGTATAGAGGATTTCCAATTTCAGAAAAAGAACAAGAGAAAATCAGAGAGTGGGAATTAAAACATGATGCTGAGAAACATGGTTTGAAAACTATGGAACAGAGATTGAGAGCTGGGGGATGTTGTGGCGGAAGATATACATATAAATTTATTCCGACAAGTATTGGTACAGTAGGTGAAATAGTATGCTCTTGTGGCGAGAAATTTACATTCCAGGATTTTTTATAGGAGAAATCAAATGATTAAAATTATTGAAGGTAATATCGTTAATGCAAAGACAGATTTTATAATTCATCAGGTTAACTGCCAAGGAGAAATGAACACTGGAGTTGCTAAAGCATTAAGAGATTATGATGAAGGTATTTATAAACACTATAGAAAGTTTTGTGAATTCTGTAAGTTCGAGCCGGAAGAACTACTCGGAACGTGTGATGCATATTTATTGAAAGATAGAGGTCAAATTGTATTGTCTTTATTCGCACAAAATAAATATGGATATGATGGTAAACAGTATACAGATCTTGAAGCTTTTAGAGATGGTTTAAGATATATCTCGCAACATTTTGGAGTATGGCGTGAAAAAAATGGATTAGAAGGAAAAGATCTTTGTAGAACCTCAGTAGCACTTCCGTATAAGATTGGTTGTGGAAGAGGAGGAGCTGATTGGGAAGTGATTTATAAAATCATTGAAGATGAGCTTAAAGATTATGATGTAGAATTATGGAGATTTGATGAATGAACAGAAAAGATAATACATTAGAAGGAATAGGTGCATTTACAGTAATCATCCTTGCGATTTTCACTCTTGTTATTAGTCCGGCATTATCATTTATGTTTGCTTACATAGGTGGATGTATACTGAAATTTTTTGTAGGGGACGCATTGGTTAATGGACTAAATATCATATTTAATACAACTAGATTTACGAAACCAATGATCCCTGTTATTTGTGCAACAATTGCAACAATTGGTAAATATTTTAAAACAACAGTTGATATGTCAAGACATAAAGGACAGTAGGAGTTTTATATGAGAGAATATCATATTTATATGCAGCGTACAAAGTGTGTAGAAGGTCATTTTAAATGGATCATATATAAATGGCTCCCATGGGAATATGTAGGATATGTAGAAGGGACTAAAGAGCTGTATACATACTTTAAGTCAAAGTTCCCATACAGTATGAGAAGTATTAATTTTTATCATTCATTTAATTATTTTGATGATGAATATTTAAAAATAGATAATAATTGGGATTTTATGATTCGCACTCACGAATATCACAGATATTTGATTATAGATAATTATGGTAATGTACGAGACTTTTATCAGCTTACTAAGAAATATAAGAAGAAATATTATCGTACGTATCATAAACATCATGGTTGGAATATTCATTGGGCTTCAACAGTGCCGGATCAGCGTAAAAGTATTACACCAGAAGAGATTGTAGAAGTAAGAAATGAATATGGTATTACTCTCAAACCTATAAAACCAAAAAGAAAAACAGATTCATGGGATCATGTGAGAGGATTAAAAGTGTCTGGTTGGAAGATGCAGAGTAAGAGAAGAAAACAATGGAAACCAATGGAGGGCATTTAAAATGATTAATAGTTTTACTGGAGATTATTACTTTTTAAGTAACTTTTATATGGCACCGGTAAGTTACAACGGATGGGACTATACAAATAATGAAGCAGCTTTTCAAGCGCAGAAAACAAAGAATCGTAGACTAAGATTCCAGTTATTTTCTAAAGCTAGCCCATCAGAGGCAAAGGCAGCAGGTAGAAAGATTGATTTGAGATCAGATTGGGAAGAAGTGAAAGATAAAGTAATGTATGAAATCGTACTGGCTAAATTCACTCAGAATCCAGATCTTAAAGAAAAGTTACTTGCCACAGGGGATGAACATTTGGAAGAAGGAAATACATGGGGAGATACAACTTGGGGAACTGTTAATGGTATTGGAGAAAACAGGCTTGGTAGAATTCTTATGAAAGTAAGAAAGGAACTGCAGGAGGAATCAAAGTGAAAAAAGCAGCTACTATATTAATTCTTCTGCTTATCAGTGTATTTATGTTGACTGGATGCGCTAAATGTATTGATAAGAAAGAAGAAAGTGTAAAAGTCAAAATTGTTAATGAATACTATAAGCCGAAAGAAACCCGTTTTACAGGCATGGTTAATCATGTTCCGCAATTTCGAACTGATTATGCCGAGTATGAAATTACGGTAGACTATAACGGAGTGGAATATTCACTTAGTGATGAAAGTACATATCGTAAATATCATGGAAGAATAGGACAAACAGTGTCTGCCGTATTGATTACAAAGACATATGATAATGGCAATGTTAAACAATATATTAATTGTTTAGGAGGATTATAAGATGAAATATTACAATGGATATTTTAAAGAACTCAAGAATGAAATTGTACAGTGGATCAGAGACTGGTTCGATCAGAATGGTCCCGGCTGCAATGCAATTGTAGGAATCTCTGGTGGAAAAGATTCTTCTGTAGTAGCAGCGCTTTGTGTAGAAGCTCTTGGAAAAGATCGTGTAATTGGTGTACTGATGCCACAGGGTCAGCAGAAAGATATTTATGCTGCGTACAAGCTTTGTGAATTTCTTGATATTAAATCATACGAAATCAATATTGGCGACACAGTTCGAAGTGTATTGTCAAGACTCGAAAACTCAGGAATCGAGATCAGCGAACAGACAAAAATAAATCTTCCAGCACGTATTAGAATGTCTACATTATATGCTGTCTCTCAGTCTTGTAATGGAAGAGTAGCAAATACATGTAATCTTTCAGAATCATATGTCGGTTATGAAACCAGGTATGGTGATTCGGCAGGTGATTTTAGTCCGTTAGGAAAATTAACTGTATATGAAGTTAAAAAACTTGGATATGAATTATGGCTTCCTACAGAACTTATTGAAAAGATTCCGATTGATGGATTATGTGGAAATACAGATGAGGACAATTTAGGATTTCCATATACAGTTCTGGACAGATATCTTCGTACAGGAGAGATTGACGATCTGAATGTAAAAGCTAAGATTGATTTAATGCATAAACGATGTCTCTTCAAATCAGAGAAGATTCCGGTATTTAATCCTGAATTAAAAGTGGAGGCAGCATAATGGAGAACATATTTATATCATTCTTGTTAATCGAAATTCTTTTCACAACAATTTTAATAATTAATTGTGCAATGGATGAATTATTACCAATAGGAGAATATAAAACGTGGCTCCAAAATAGAAACTGGTTCGGTAAGATATATATATTTATTACAATTATATTTACTATTCCTGCAGCAATTATTGTATATATCGCTTTTTTCATTGTGTTCTTAGTAACATTTATTTATACACTTGGAATTAAAGAGGAGAAGAAATAACATGAAGCCATATGATGTTGGGCTTGTTTGTGGGCGTTTTCAAACGTTCCACAAAGGCCATGAAAAACTTATTGATACAGGTTTATTGCTTTGTGACCGGATGCTTATTCTCGTCGGTAGCGCTCAAGAATGCGGGACAGAACGCAATCCTTTGAATGTCAATACTAGAATCAAGATGATACGTGAAGTATATGGTGATAATCCAAACATTATGATTTATGCATTATCAGACCTTACTGATGAAAATGATATTACTCCAGATTGGGGTAGATATCTTCTTCAAAATGCAGATCGGTATATTTATAAAAATCCAGATGTAATGATTTATGGTAATGATGATAGCCGGAGTGGATGGTTCGACAAGAAAGATTTAAAGAATACAACCGAATTAATCATTAATCGTGAAGAATTACCCATCTCTGGAACCATGTTGAGAGCACTTATGATACAGGATAAACGGCGAGAATGGATGACTTTTGTTAATCCTAAACTACATAAAATGTATGATGAAATTCGTAGTGAACTTATAGAAAGCATAAAGGAGGATTAATATATGGAATTTGCAAAAGCAGCAGCATGGATTTCAACTGCATTAGCAGTAATAATAGGCATGAAAATTACAGAATCGCCATGGTGCCTATGGGCGTTTTTGTTACCTTTATTAATGAGTTAAGATAATATGAGGAATAAGGTTAAATGGCAAAATATCTAATGAAATATAAAGGTACTTACAGACTAAAAGCTGCAATAGATCAAAGTACCAATGATTATCCCAGAGATGATTCTGGAGGAATAGATTCAAGCTTTGATGATATTTATATTAAGTGTTATGGTGGTGCTCAAATATATCATTATGGGTTTTCTACTCTTGTAGCTTACATTCCATCTATAGGCAGAGGGCATAATATTTTAAAAGCTATAGCTAATGATATTGGATTACCGGAATATGAAACTTATGAAGAATTATATAAGGCACTTGAAGATGAAGGAACTGTACGAAGTATCATGGAAAACGACAAAGAAATAGAGTTTAAGTTCCATGCTCGCAAGTTAGAATACATAGCACTTTTTCTTAAACCTGCGATTGCAGGAGCTGATATTAGTCCTTTCTCGACTAAGAACTTACCCAAGTGTAATTACCCTATTCCTGATGAAGATTTGGCAGAATACAACGCTATTTTGGATTCTATGGACAGTAAGGATTACTTGTTAGTCTCTAGGGTAACCGATGCTTTTTTGACCAATAAACTTCAAAAAAGTAAGCAGTATAGGACAATTGATTTGAAAAAAGATATGAAGAAAAAATGTTTAAAAACTAAAGAATATATCCATTCATTAGGCGAATGGAATGAATATATTGAATATTTAAAAAAGGAGATTTGTAAATGCGGATCGAAAGATTAACTTACGTTACTGAAAATGGAGATATTTTGTTTCATCCAGACGGTTATCCATCTGATAAAGGACTTACAATTAAGCAACTTGCAAAAAACAAAAGATGGAAAATTCTTAATAAAATTGCTCATCAGTTAGTAAATTATGAACAATCTGACCATACTAAACAATCAATAAAATTAAGTAACGATATAATACTTTATTATATTGATTTTAGATGGTCAAAATGTCATAAAGGGATAGAACACGATGGATATAGTGATGAATGTAACCATTGTAACGACTATGGATGTAGTAGTAAGAAAGAATACTATATAGACACAATTAACCTTATTAGTCACTTGGATTATATTTCTAAAAAGGATATTGGTAAAAAATACTTTTTTACGTATGAAGAAGCACAAGCTAAACTAAAAGAATTGCAAAATGCCCATTTAATATAAAGTTATACTCAGATAATATATGTATTAAATTACATACACAAAGGAGATTAATAATATGGCAAAAAGAATATCAAGATTTGAGAAAGTTACATACAGACAGTTTGAAAAAGATTGGATTGATGCATTTAATGTTTCTGAATTAAATATGTCAACCAGACGAAATATTAAGGATATTTATGATGCAATTACGTTACCTAAAAGAGCAACAAAAGGCAGCGCAGGATACGACTTTGTAAGTCCGTTAACATTTATATTAGATCCTGGTAAAACTATTAAAATTCCTACAGGGATCAGATGTGAAATGAACATAGATTGGGTCCTAATGTTATATCCTAGAAGTGGATTAGGATTCAAATATGGGTTAAATCTTATGAATCAAACAGGTATTGTGGATTCAGATTTTTATTACAGTGATAACGAAGGACATATCTTTGTTAAATTGAAAAATAATGGCGATAAAGAATGTACAATTAGAGGAGGTGACAATGTTGTACAGGGAGTATTTTTAGAATATGGTATTACTATTGATGATGAAGCAACAGGCATAAGAAATGGTGGATTTGGAAGTACAACAGAGAATAAGTAGGAGGGTTTTATGTGGATCAGAAGTCAAAATCAAGAAGATTATTTAGATGCATCTGGAAAGACATTTTCTATATATAATGGAAATCAGATTCGTATGAAATATGCAAATAGTTCTGTATTGCTTGGAGAATATTCTTCTTCTAAAAAAGCACATAATGTATTGAATAAACTAAGAAAACAAAATGATAAATGGCATTCTATGAATGTATTTTATTCAGGCAATAATACGGTTTTATCTATTTCATCTACGAATAATGTACTTGCTACACTAGAAGAAACCAATACATTTGAAATGCCACAAGATGAGGACGAATAACATATGCTTACAACAGACAGAGAAAAAGCTATATGCGAAAAATATAGCGCATATGATAAAAATAATCGTGTCCATTGTGATGAGTGTTCACTTATTAAAGGAGATCCTACTCAACATGACTTCCGGTGCAAAGCGAATAGTCATTATAATAGACACACTCGTGAATGGGAATATGATGATTAAAAGTAAAAAAAAGAGGTACTCCGTATATGGTTAGTGCCTCTTTAAAGAAAAATGTGTATGGTTATATGTATGAATGCTATACATCAAATACAACCATGTATAGTATATCATTTTATTTGATAAAAAGAAAGGATAACTATGAAAATTCGACTAAATAATTCAGCAGATGCTACGGCTGTTGTATCTATTGCAAATAAGTTTAAAGATTGCGATATTGATGGAAAATTTGGAAGATATATTATAGATCTTAAATCTATTTTAGGAGTGTTATCATTTGAACTTCCAAAAACAATTGAAGTAGTAATTCAGAGTGACAATACTAAATTAATAGAAGATCTGGAGCATCAACTTGGATTTTGGAAAGTAGAAGATGATGATCGCATTATCTGAGAAGTATGCTCTAACTATAGATGAGGCTGCTCAATACTTTAATATAGGAAAGAATAAGCTACGTGAGCTTGTTAAAGAACCGGGATGTACTTTTGTCATGTACTCCGGTAACAGGTGTCTGATAAAAAGACAGAAGTTTGAAAAATATTTAGATAGCATTGTCTATTTATAATTGAAAGAAGTCCGTATGTATGATATGATTAATGTAGAAAATTGCCTCATTGTACATACGGACTTTTTGAAAGGATGATGTATAATGGGAAAAGATTTAAAAGGTAAAGAACTCGGAAAGGGCATTTCACAGAGAAAGGACGGTAGATATCAAGCCCGATTTACAGATAGGTTCGGGAAACGCAGATGTGTGTACGGCATAACTCTAAAAGAAGTTAAAAATGCATTAATGAGTGAAGTTGTAGATGATTACAGCAAAAATAATGTAGTAGATCCCAATATGACTCTGAATCAATGGTATGAAAAATGGATGAGGGTGTATAAAGAACCTGTTTTGAAACCGACAACTCTACGCCACTATAAACAAACATACGAAAGCATTATAAAGCCTGTTTTAGGAAACATGCCAATTAATTCAATAACTAAATTAGTAGCAGTTGATTTTTTTAATGATTTGATGCAAAAGCATACGACCTATACAATTAATAACTATAGAAGTATGCTGCATGATATATTCGAATGCGCTATTGAAAATAACATGTGTCAAAAAAATCCTATACATAATATAAAAATCAATGGTATAGAGTCAAAAAAAATTGTTACATTATCAATTGCTGATCAACGTGATTTTTTTAAAGCTGCTCAAAAAAGTTTTCATTATAATGCATATGTAGTGGCTATAAATACAGGTCTTCGATCTGGAGAATTAAGAGCACTCAATATAGATGATATTGACTTAGAGAATAATATTATATACGTCCATAAAACATTAAATTATTATAACAAAGATGGAACACGTATATTTACTTTGAGCACACCTAAAACTAAGTCAAGCATTAGAAAAGTGCCGATAAATTCAATTTGTAAAGCAGCTTTAAAAAATCAAATAGAAATGTTGAATACCTTACCACGACCTAATTATGATACAGATGTATTTGGAACATTGATATTTGTAACTAGAACTAACACTCCTATGAGTAACGAGATATGGCGCAGAAGCATGAGAACTGTAGTTAATCGAGTTAATAAAACAAGATTAAAAAACGAACAAGAATTAATACCATTTTTCAGTTCACATACTTTCAGACACACATTTGCCACACGTTGCTTTGAGGCCGGTATTCCGACCAAAACAGTTCAGACATATCTTGGACATTCTTGTTTGCAAACAACAATGGATACATATATAGCCGTATTAGAAGATCAGAAATTTAGAGATATGGAACTACTAGAAGAAGTAATGGAAAAAATAGGTTGAGACTTAAATGGTGTAAAAATGGTGTAATTTTAAAATTTAAAATGAAATTACATGTAAATATAAGGATATACACGAATTGTATTGACATTTTTGTGAAATAACAATACGACCATAAAGATGTAATGATAGAGCCATTTTTCAACACTATTTCGCAGATTTAAAGGATTAACATTCACGTATCATGTTATATCTTCACGTAACTTAACACAAAAATGGTGTACAAATGGTGTCAAAACTGAACAGTACAATGAGACAATTTTCCTAAAATAACTACCAGAGAAGGTAGATGAAACAATGTTAACGCTCCGGTAATATCTTGTACCTTTTATAATTTTATGATATGATTATTTATAATTATGTCAGGAGGTACTTTAAATGAGAGGTAAAAGACGAGTAGTAGAATTGACAACTGAAGAAGTTAAAGCGCAGATTGCATCAACAGAAGAACAAATTACTAAGCTTACTGACGAACTTAAGACTCTTAGATTGCAGAAGAAAAATCTTATGAAAGACTTAGCAGTAGCAGAGAAGAAAGAAGCAGCCGCAAAAGAAGAACAATCTATGAAAAATCTTGCCAAATTACTTCGAGAAAAAGGACTTTCTGTAGAAGACGTTCGGAATATGCTTGATAAAGAATCAAAGTAAAAAAATGGGTAGCCAAGCATAATGCCTGACTACCCATAAATTATAGTACACTGTCTTTTGTATATCTGACTTCCAGAGATTCAATATCCGGAAGTAATTTCTCATGATAAATATCATTTCCACCGGCCTTTTCATAAAGCTTTCCCATCTCTAGGAATGTCTTTAATCCATCCGGTGTGATGTATCCTTGTGCCATAAAGTCTCTATGCATTCTCCAGAGAGAACTTCTAAATGATGCTACAGTACACTCATCTTGATTAGTTATAAAATTCTGCATCAAAGTCGTAAGATCAGTAAGCTGTGTGCTTAGAGTATTTTGATTTGTTCTCAGATCATCTCTGATATTAATGGACTGATCATGATAATTATGCTGAGACTGCTCAAAATCAGCAATTTTCTGTTCCATATCAGCTAACTTCTGCTCTAAAGCTTTCTTCTGTAGAGATGCTTTTGTTTCAAGTCCGAGCACATCAAGAAGTTTATCCCATCCAGCTCTTAGAGCTATGACGAGTGCGGCACAAAGAAGTATAGATATAATTACATTTACTTCACCAAATTCATGGATTTTCTGTATCTGTTCAATACCCATGATGTACCTCCTTATGCCTTAACAATATACTTGGCTGATACATAACCAATATATTCCTTTTTAGTGATTGATACTTTGTACCATCTGTCACCTTTAGTATCTTTTGTAACTCCAAGGACATTAACAAGATTGTCTTTATTTAACTGCGGATACTCTGGAAGTAATGGATGCTCAGTACCAGCTTTCTTACGAACATTCAATTTATTTGCTGTTACTTTTCCTACAAATGGATATTTCTTTGTAGTTGTTGCAGCAGGAGTATTAGGATTTTTAATGTTAGATTTCTCTACATAACCAACATATTTTGCAGCAATACGTACCTGATATCTTGTGCCAGATTCACCGATAATGTCTACAAGATTGCCTGCATTAAGTTTAGGATATGTACTTAGCTTAGATGCTCCTGTAGCGCCTGAAAACACATCTGTGTCATCAGTTGTACAAGAACCCACCCATGATGTATAGGATGGTTGTACGGGCGCAGGAGATGGCGTAGAAGAGGCATTAGATGTCAGGATAGATTTGACAATAGAATAATCTGGACGACAAAATTTAGTGCCTGGAAGATTAGAATTGTAATAAGATTTAGCAAAGACTCCACCGCCATTTGGAACAACAGTAGAACCGGCAGAAGTGTTACCTTCAATAGTATAGAATTTATCACCTTCAACTTTTGTGACAATTCCTGTATGTGCAAAAGTACCGTTACGATAGAAGATTACAATGTCTCCTCGCTGTGGATTTGCATACTTTGTGAAGAGATTTCCAAGAGTAGGACAGTATACATAAGGCCAATGTTTAAGGAGTTTTTTAGCTACATCAAGACCGAATGTTTCCATCATACACCAGCTCACAAATGCAGCGCACCAAGCCTGTGCCTGATACTGAGGATATACGTCTCTCCAGTATTTAGTGTAGTTATTGTAACCTGCATTTGCAGTTTTATTATCAAGTTGAGAATTAGATTTTTTCTCAAGATAACCAACCTCTGCCTCAGCAGTAGCAATAAGAGCATCAATTGCTTTTTCTTTGTTCATAGTATCACTTCCTTGTGTAGTTGTTGGTTTGTGAGAGTCTGTAGAAATAGTAGAAGATTTAGAATAGTCTTTATAGAATACACTTCGATCGGTTTTTGTTGGAATACCAGGAATGGTCGCCTTACTAGAGTATTGCCATCCAATAACACCAGTAGAAGCAGGAACTCTTAATCTTTCCTGTAATTCACCGGTATCATTATTAGGATATCGGGCAACCCAGCAATCGTACTTTTTCGCACCCTCTGGTAACTGGTTCTGATACCAAGAATAACCACAGTAAATACCAAATTTATATCCAGCTTTGACAATAATAGCTCTAAATGCTTCAATCATTTTCATCATTAAACTGTTAGATAAATTCTCCTGACATTTATCTTCTATATCAAGAAATACTGGATAATCCAGTTTCCTTTTATTCATTGTTTTAATAACTACATTTGCTTCATCTTTAATCTGAGCAATAGTAGTAGCATAGCTGTACTTATAAACTCCAACAGGAATTTGATTCTCAATACAGCCTTTATAATTAGGCTCAAATGTGCTATCAACAATATTTCCTTGTTCTGTGATTCGTAGGATAGCAAAGCCCATGCCATAATTAGCAACAGTTTTCCAGTCGATGTTTCCATTCCATCTGGAAACATCAATTCCTTTAATTTCTGCCATAATATCAAGCCTCCTTTTAGTCAATAAAAAAAGAGAGGCTTTTAATCCTCTCTTTCAAGTTCTTTCAACATATTAAGTTCTGATTCAGAAATAATCTCAAGTGCCCATTCATCTGGCACATAGTTTTTCATTCGTTTATTCATATTATTTTTTCTATAATACTTATTCCAGAAATACAGGTTCCCAAGAGCACGAGCTTTATGCATAACACATATATAAGTAGCTTTTGAGTCAGGAGTACCATTCACTTGATAATCATAACCAGAACAATTAGAACATCCTGCAGCTATAGGACAATAGAAACATTCATCTGTACTCTGTGTCCTTCTATCTATTTTTGCCATACAATTAATTCTGCATTTATAACATTCTGTGCATCCTATACCATTATCTACATCACCAATAGAGTACGGTTCTTGCTCTCCATTAAGAGAAGATTCCATGTATCTGATACATGGAAATATGCGACCTTGAGGATCGCAAGCAATCATTGAATTACCAACGCCTCCACACCAACTTTGTAAATCATCAGGATCTTTAGGCTGAAAGAAGTCTTCATTATAAAGGGAACAGAAGAAATCACGTTCAAAATCAAAATTCTGTTCCAAGAAATAATCAGATATACGTTTCATTTGATCATAAAGAACAGTTGCATGTACAGGTGTCCAACCCTTTTCATATACACAGTTAGCATTAATTTCATCATATCCAAGATCGACCATATGCTTAATAGCATCGTATAGAAAGCTGATATTACCTGGAGCAATTGTGATCTTGCTTCCCATATGATTTCCACGTTTCATCCAATCAGACGCAGCATCGACAGCTATGTCATAACTTGGACTGCCATCTGGGAATACTCGACAGGAATCATGTAATTCTTTATTCCCATCAATAGTAACTGAGAAAGATAATCTATTGGCCCATTTACGAAGAAATGCTTGTACTTTTTCGTCCCTGTATAAAACACCATTTGAACAAATAGAGAACATAGTTTTCATGGCCCAAGGATGATCCAACTCTATGAGTTTATCCATAATATAAGTACAGATTTGATCTATAAGCTCTATCTCAAGAAAAGGTTCTCCTCCAATGAAATCTACAACCAATCCAGGAGATTTCTCTGGATTGATATAAGATTTAAAACCTTTTTCACCTGATACAACTAAATCAAAGAATTTCTTAGCTGTTTCAAACGACATTCGATTTTTTCCTTTGTGTCCTTGGTAACAATATAGACATGCAAGGTTGCAATCATCAGTTACTTGAAAAGTGATACTCTGTGTTAATATTCTTTGTCCGTCATCGGTTTTTACTTTCTTAGATGGATAAAGTCTAGCTATCTGGTCCGAATATTGTTCTGTCCTTTTCATGCTATTCCCTCTAATTCTGGAATCTCACAATTACATTTAATAGTAATAGTCATTTCATCAGAATTATTTGGAATAATCCAACTATACTGATGACCTTCGAGGTATTCTGGGATGTATTCCTTTTCCATCTCATTTGCAAGAGCAGCATACTTTCTCTGTAATTCTGCACCACGTTTATTGTAAGACATAAGAGTATCTCCATTGATGAGTTCTAAATCGCTTGGATGTGATTCAATAACTCTCTGTACAATGTCTTTTATGAAGTTTAATTCAAAATTAACTCTTTCAAGTTCTGTAGCTTTCTCTTTATCAATTCTTACGATTATTTTTCTCATATCCTTATATTCCTTTCATTCTTAATTATTTATCAGAAGCTGTTTCCGTTTTTTCTTTAGTTTCTTCTTTAGTTTTTTCTGTTGTTGTTCCGGTGGTCTCAGTAGGAGCTATGGTTTTATCTGTAGCTAATGAGATATTAATAACACTTCTTTCATTGGAGATTTCTTCTGAAATACTTTCAATTTTCATTCCAGTATAATCTTTTTGGGTATTCCCATAAATAATTTTAAAACCTGTTCTATTTTCATCAGTAATCATATCCTTAATAGTGTTTAAAGATTTATCAGAATTGAAGATAGAAATAGTAGCTACAATATTTTTGTTCATATCATTTCCCAACCCATCTTTATATCCTTCATATGAATATGTATCGTTAGCACGAGTAATAACTAATTCTTGTCCGTCTTTAAAAATAAGTTTCATAACAATTCCTCCTCGTAATTTAAATATGGACCAAAGTGTTATACTTTGATCCATGAACCGTTTTGTTTTACAAATATTTTTCCTGATTTACGGGTGATTCGACAGAAACCATTTCCGGTATGGCCTGTTTCATTTGTTCCATTAGGTGATTTAAATGATTGATTTCCTGCTATAGTTTGCGCATCGGTAAGGTAGTAAGAAGAATTTACATAATTACCACTTGGATAATTAGCAGCAGTAGCTGAAGTGTAAACATATCCTGAACCTCCGCCATTATAGCCTTGGTAGTTAGTGCTGTCACTATAATTAGAACATGCACCACCGCCATACCATCCACCTCCACCACCACCGGAACCATAATTATAATTAGTTCCAGAAGTTGTTGCAGAACCACCTTGACCAAATGAACCATTTGTACCTGCAGCAGTTTGTGTAGCTCCATATCCAGAAGCAGAAGAACCACCAGTAGTTCCACCGCCATATTTTGTTGTAAGCGAATTTTCTGATGATGAACCTCCACCGCCACCAGCGACAATAACTCTAGCATAAAGATCATTTTTTCCTATACGAACATCGGTTGCACCGCCGCCACCTTGTCCATAACTACTATAATTATAAGTTCTTGAACAACCTTTTCCTCCTCCGTTAAATCCACCAGGTGTTTCACCTGTTGAAGTTGTAGCTTCTGGTTGTCCACCAACATAAATATATAAATCCGTAGAATTTTTAGTTAGAGTTATGGTTCCGACAGAATACCCTCCAGCGCCACCATAATAACTACTATATGAACCGCCTTGAGCACCCCAACACTCTATAATATATTGTCCTCTTGGAAGTGATATAGCTTGAGCTGTTCCTGTATAAGCAAAATCCATTACAGCATTAGCGCCAGCATCATAAATTTTATTGTTCATCCTTACAAATACTGGAGCTGCTTTTTTTATTTCATTGTTCATTTTACAATGTAGAGTTTTCTTTTTAACATAACAGGTGATCCTACAATAGCCATTATCAGAATGACCTGTTTCTGTAGAGCCAGAAGGAGATTTAAAAGATTCATTGCCAGATAAATTAGAAGCATCAGAAAGATAGTAAGATGAATTTAGAAGACAGCCTTGAGGATAGTTAGAAGCAGAAGAGGAAGTATAAACGTAACCTGAACCACCTCCGCCACCGCCATCATCATCTCCAGAACCATCAGGATAAGTACCTTGTCCACCGTACCATCCTCCGCCACCGGCTCCACCGTAACCTGAAGCGTAATAACATCCAAAACCACCGAAACCAAAACCAGCAGCACAATTAGAAGAAGAGTTTGTGGTGCCTTGTGAATTAATAGCACTTAAAGATGAATATGAAGCAGTTTGAGATCCACCATATCCATATGAACCACATCCAAAATTTCCCCTAGTACCAGATACACCACCTGCATACCCACCACTATAACTAGGACTACCATCAGAACCACCGCCACCTGCAACGATAACACGGGCGTATAAAGAAGCACTTCCAATACGAATATCAGTAGCGCCACCACCACCTTTATAATTGTATCTATATCCACCACCATTGAAACCTCCGGGATAGATTGAATTTGATGCTGATGTAACAGAATTTCCAGATCCACCGACATATATGTATATAGTAGTTTTTTGAGTCAATGTTAAAGTTCCTGTAGAATAGCCACCTTTTCCACCATAACTAGAATTAGAACGATAACCTCCCTGTGCTCCCCAACATTCAAGAACATATTTTCCAGGCTCAAGGGTTACAGATTGAGCTTTACCTGTATAAGCAAAATTCAATACACTCTTTTCTGAGTTTCCACCGTACACAGAAGATACAGAACAAACAGCAGTACAATTATTATCACATGAAGCTTCACAAGAAAAGCCGCATGAATTATCACAAGAACCACCACATCCACCTGTACAGGTTCCTTTACATCCGCCAGTGCAGTCATTGGCGCAAGTGGTGGTGCAAGTAGTATTACAAGTACCAGTGCAGGATCCAGAACAGGTAGAATCACAACCGGAACAGCCAGTATAACAGCCTGAATTGCAGTCACCAGAACAACTGCCCGAACAAGTTCCGGAACATCCAGAACAACTACCAGTACAACCGGAACAATCATTAGCACAAGCGGCAGTACAATTTCCGGTACATGTGTTATCACAGTTCCAGTCACAACTACTAGAACATCCGTCATTACAGCCATTGGCACAAATAGCATCACAAGTGCCTGAGCAGGTTCCACTACAGTTATTCCCACAGCCAGTGCATCCGGTTACACAAGCATTTGTACAAGCTCCAGTACAGTCATTAGCACATTTAGCAGTACAATCAGAACAAGAACTTCCTGAACCTCCCTTACAAGTTCCATCACAATATCCAGAACATCCACCAGTACAGTTAGTAGAGCAAGAACCACCACAAGAACCACCACATCCACCAGATGATGAATGAGTGCAGTTGGTAGCACAAGAAGTTCCACATCCATTACTACAAGCCATAAGCCTCACCTTCCTTTCAGTCTTTTATTCATAAGTAATCCAAATATCTCCATTCTTTCCGTCACTAGCTGCAGGTTCCGTTGTTGAAAGATGAATACCTATTTCAGCTAACGACCAGCTTACGTTCCCAGATCCATTTACAGATTTACTTGTATTTCCTACTGTAACCGTTCTTGACGTTCCCCAACTAGCAGTAGTAATATTTTCTGTACCATCAAAATTTGTACCATTGATAGTTCTTGCGGTTTTTAATTTTTTAGCAGAGCCGCCACTGCCAGTCCCATGAAATATAATTGGCATTTTAAGCCCTCCTTTATAAATTTATGTAATTCCAACCAGAGTCCGTTTTTATGTATAATCCATATTGTATTGGAGTTAAATTTGTGATTCGACAAAAGCCATTACCTGTGTGTCCAGTTTCATTTTTTCCTGTTGGTGATTTAAATGATTTATTTCCTGCGATAGTTTTAGCATTTGTGAGATAATGAGTAGAATTTAGTAGACATCCGTTAGGGTAATTTTTAGCTGTAGAAGAGGTATATACATATCCTGAGCCACCTCCACCCCAACGTCCATCAGAATCAGAATCATTATCGTAGGCTCCGCCGCCACCGTACCAGCCGCCACCACCACCACCACAAGAGTAGCCTGAAGCATTTCCGCCTTGACCAAAAGTAGCCTGAGTGTTCGTGCTCCATGTTTTGCCACCTGCAGTTTGAGAGGCACTACCACCGCATCTGTTTGTTCCAGTAGTATAGGAACCAGTAGTATCATTGTAATATCCATCTCCACCATATTCTCCACCGCCACAACCACAAGGATTAGCATTGGCACTTGTTACACCAGCGCCTCCACCTCCTCCAGCCACAATAACTCTTGAATATAGAGAATTTTGACCTATACGAACATCTGTAGCTCCTCCACCACCTCTACCAGAAGAAATACCAGTTCCTCCACCATTGAATCCTGCAGTAGTAGAAGAGGAAGATCCAGCTCCACCAACAGATATATAAACAGTAGTTGCTTCAGTAAGAGTAATAGTACCCTTGGAATAACCACCGTATCCGCCTATGTAACTACTGTAAGTTCCTCCTTGGCCACCCCAGCATTCTATTGTATACGTACCTGGTTTTAGAGTTTTAGATTGTACTGAACCTGTATAATTAAAATTCATAATATTACTATTTTGAGAATTAGGACTAGCAGAACCAACACCGTACATTTTGTTGTTATTTAATTTGAAATAAAATGCAGTAGCCTTTTTCATTGAATTGTTTATTCTGGTATATAGTGCCGTATTCTTGCATTCAATAACAGTAATTCGACAATACCCGTTACCAGAGTGTCCAGTTTCAGATGAACCTGTGGGAGATGTAAAAGAAGTGTTACCTGCTATGGTTTTAGCAGCAGATAAGTAATAAGAAGAGTTTAATAAACAACCTGATGGATAGTTTTTAGCTGTGGATGATGTGTAAACATAGCCTGAACCACCTCCGCCACCTTCAGAATCAGATCCAGTAGAGTATGATGAAACGGAGTATCTACTCGCTCCACCGTACCATCCTCCACCGCCTGCTCCGCCATTATAGGTATTGCCACCAAGTCCAAAGCCAAATGAATTAGTTCCACCAGAAGTTTGAGAAGCTTGTGTTAATGAAGTGTTCCCAGATCCTGCGCCACCGGTTTCACCACCACCATATCCGCCAGTTTCGTTATCTTCACCTGAACCACCTCCACCGCCTGCAACAATTACTCTTGCATATAATGAGTCTTGAGCAATTCTTACATCAGTAGCTCCGCCACCACCATTTCCAGGTTCACCTGTACTCTCGTGAGAAGCAAAACCACCGCCATTGAAACCTCCTTCAACTTTCACATTACCTGTAGAACTAGACATTCCACCTTGCCCACCGACATAAATATAACAAGTAGTTAATTGTGTTAAAGTTAGTGTTCCAATAGAATAACCACCAAGTCCAGAACCTGTAACTGTAGCAGAAGCACTATCTTGGCTCCGATTTCCACCTTGAGCACCCCAGCACTCTAAAGTATAAGTTCCTTTAGGTAATGTGATGCTCTGAACGGCACCAGTATAATTAAAATTTAAAATATCACCAGTTTTAATATTATTAGAATCAAACCCCTTAAGTTCTTCAGGCGCTCCGCTATAATACAATTTATTATTTACTAAGTCCTTAAAACAATATTTTTTATTATTATCTTTATATGGAATAAGGTTTAATATTAAATTTGAACCATCATAGAATTTAAAAGAGTATATATTTACATTGCTAAATTTACTTATTGTGCCATTCGTACACACTGCACCAATATGAAGTTTATTCGGAGCGGAATTTGATGAAACTGCATGTGTATATATTTTTGTTCCGTCGCAATATACAGTATCTGGAGTGATTTTATAAGTATGTTTCCCATTTGGATTATATTTATTTTTATCTAATATTTTGCTTGTTCCAAAATGATCTATTCTTATAGCACCATTAGCTACAAACATAGTAAAACTTGTAGAATCAGTTCCAGATTCTGTAGTTCTTGAACCAAAAATTGCACCAGTATTAGTACCGGTATATGCGCATGTAATTTCTATAGTACTATTACCATTAACTGTGACTTCAGAAAAAACATACTGTTGTCCGGTAAAACTTATATAATCTATTTCTTTACTCATCGTCATACACCACCCACATATCACCAGGCTTACCATCAGTTGTCTTAGGTTCTTCAGTAGAGAATGTCACATTCCTTAACTGAGATTTCATAATATCTGACTGATAAGCAGTCACAGCCCCATTAACAATGGGTTTGTTCTGTAATCCATTATAATCAGTTGTACCCGGATCACCTTTGTCACCGTAGACACCTATAACTGTTGGAGTAGTGTACAAATGATTATTGTTTGTCAAAACAAATTCATGATAACACCACAAATATTTATTTGTAGATGTCATAACTTGAGCGGAAGTCGCCCATCCAGTAGTTGATCTGGTCACTCCCTGCGATTTAGGACTTGCAAGATAATGAGGGATAACACTTGAAATTCCAACTCCCTGATCACCTTTGGGCAGTGTAAAATTTAATATTGCATCTGTATCTGTACCAGAATTGTTTACTGCAGCTGAAGTACCTGTTTTAGCAGTACCAATTTTAATAGTTGCATTCTTACCAACTCCAGCAAGACATTGTCCACCTTTATAAATTGCCATGTTATCGCCTCCTTTTATAAATCATTTCTTATAACAATAGTAATGGGAATATCTACAGTTGGTTTCTCGGTTGCTTTTATAGTAATTTGATTTGTAGTCTGTCCTCCGTCAGCTAACATAGCGTTCTGATATGCCTCTATTGCTTGAGATGATGCGTTAGAAGCATAATTAATTTCTACTATATTTGAAGTAGTCGCACCAGATACAGGTAATACATATGTATACGGAGCAGAGGAACCAGTCCATTTACTAGCTGTGAGAGTAGTAGTAACAAGTGTACTTTTCTTTGCATATGTTTTTTCTGATTTAGTACTTGAAAATGCACTGTTGGTTGTTATAGATGAGTCGTTAATAACATTTACAGAATCATATTCATCAATAACATTGTAATAGGTATTTGCGTTTAAAGTTCCGGCTTTCTTTTTTGCAAGATAATCAGCTTTTGTAATTTCAACAGGAACATTAAGTCCCATCTGAGATAAAGTAATATCAGCAGTACCATCAAAAGATGCGTTACCAATTTTTCTAGGTGTGGATAATTTAATTGCTGATGTGGCAGCACCGCCAGCAGAACTTGAACCAGCATAATTATGTGTGTGTCCAGTAGCAGATTTTCCATTTAGAGCAGTTGTAATAGCATTTTGAGTCATGGTACCATCTGTAGCCGACCCAGTTTCAGTATAAAGCTTAGTTATTCCTAAGTAACTTGATGTACCTACAGAATATGTCGTATTTGTAGGGATTACCCATGCACCATCTGCACGAAGAAACTTTAATTGTTCTCCTATATTAGGTGCAGGAACAAGACCGGCACTTCCGGCAGAAGAAGAAGTAGCACCCTTCATGTTTCCATAAGTATGATCGGTAAATAATGCATCAGCTGGGACAGACTTAGCAAGTGTATATGTACATGCAACTGGTTTTCCACCAGAGAAGTATACTGGTTGAGTTGCTGATCCAGCAGAAGTAGTAAGAGCTGTCGCTGAAGATGCGTTACCTGAGAGAGAACCGATAAAACCTGATACTGCAGTAATAGTACCATCAATCGTCATATTAGCAGTTGTAACATTATTACTAACTTTTTTTATCCAAATAGTCAAGTCAGCAGTATCACCTGACATACTTCTATCTATCCAACTTTGTCCCCAAACAACCTTACCTTCAGTAACACCATTTCTCCATGTTGAACTTGCAGTTGAAAATGTGTCGGCAGTATAAGCAGGAGCTAAAAGAGTTGCTCTGCTTGCTGTACCACTCAAATTACCAGAAAATGTACCAGACAAAGTTCCAGAAATAGTAGAAGCATTAGCTCCGATACAAGTCCATGTGACTCCAGGAGCAGCTGATCCAGATGTTGTAGACGCACCATATTGAACTAACTTAATAGCTGTATTACCATTCTTACCCATAACACCTAACGTACCACCAATATTCATATCTCCGATATATACGTCATCTCCGACAATATTCCATGTAGCATTTGCAAAATTAAGAGCACCTGTCATGGTTCCGCCTGCAAGTGGCAGATAACTATGTGTATGTGCCGGTAAATCAGCTGCAACCAATGCTCTAAAAGTAGCTTTTCCATCTGAACCATTCGGAGCTGCAAGAACAGTATTTTTAGTTCTTGAGGCATTAGCATCATAAACACGAGAACTAAAATTAGTAAGAGATTCTATATTATGATTATGACTGCTTGGAGGATAAGTTGTAGGTTTACCAGTGATTCCGCTCCAAGGTGCTGCATTAGCAGCAGCAGCGGTACCAGAATACAATCCATTATTATCAATTGTTACGTGCGTAGCTTTATCTATACCATTTTGAAGATTAGTATAAAAATCAATACTTCCATCATTTGCAAGAATTAACTGTTCATCGCCACCGGTAGTATGTGTTGATTTTATTGTATCAGCAGATTCACCGCCTCCAATAATAGTAAGACCACCGCCGCCAATAGCAATACCATTACCATATGTATCACTTGAATTATCTATGAATTTAATCATTTCATAAGTAGCTTTAGAACCTTTATATGAGATGTTTCCAGTCATAGTTCCACCACTCAATGACAGTTTTTCATCAACTAATCCTTTCAAAATCTTACCTTGAGCGGCACTCAAAGAATCAGTTGTGCTTGTACTTGTTAAATTATTCTGAATACCTCTCCATGTATCTTGCGTAGTAATAGTCCCAGTAGTTCCATCACCTTTTGTATAAGTAATAGTTTTTCCAGAAACACTCAAAGCACTAAGATATGGATGAGTATGAGAACTTGGTGTGAATGTTGTAGGTTTTCCTGTTACACCTGACCAAGGTACAGAAGTAGCAGATCCTGCAGTATAAACTGTATAACCAGCCTCAGAATTCAATTTACTATCATCAATAACAAAATACATTTTCTGAGTCTTATTTACTTTGACTGTATCACCAAGTTGAATTTTAGCAGTAGTAAGAGCAAATCTCGCAGTATCATCTGCAACAATTACACATCTTTCTAATGCTCCATGTGGAAGTCTTGCTATGTCAATTGTTCCAAAGAGTTTACTTGCGTTGAGAGAAGTAATAGTTGAATCATTATGATTATGCGCAGAAGGAGCATAAGTAGAAGGTTTCCCTGTAACATTCCCCCAAGCGACACTACTTGCAGTTGCAGCATTTCCTGTAACATTTACAGTCAGATTATTAGTGACAGGATTATATTTAAACTTATCGCTGTATGCTCGCTTTGTCTCTGTAGCAGAGTCAGAAAACCAAACATGTCTAGCTGCATCAGCAGTACCTTCTCCAGCGGATACATTTGTAGCTGTTCCTGCAGTAGTTGCACTATCAGCAGTAATTGCATGTTTTACACTTTTATTAGCATCAGCAGTATTATCAACATTACCAAGCCCCACCTGAGCTTTTGTATGAGTATGCCCGGCAGGAGAGTAAGCACTTGAATTTGTATATGCAGCAGATCCCAATCCATGAATAGGAACAGTAGTTTTATTACCATCTACAGTGAGTGTGATTTTTCCGTTTTCAGTACTTTCTGAAATAGATACTGATTTCACTGCTTTAGCCAATATTTCATATTTCTTGTTCGATGAGTCCCAACGATAAATGCTATTTGTTGCTGTATCTATGTAAATTGTATTTACATTACCTGTAGAAGGAAACAGCTTATTGGAAGCATATGGGAGTATTTCTTTTTGTTCTGTTATACTCTTTTTTAAATATGTAACTAATTCTGTTAATCCATTAAGATCAAGAAATTGTTGCTTCATTTTTTATTCACATCCTTCCTATTTCCATAATTTACCTGCAGAAATTTCGATAATATTAATATATAATGTTATTGGAAAGGAGGTGAATTATGGCTAACTTTGAAATAAAAAGCTATATTAAATTATTATGTATTCGTCTGGATCACTTTGAAAGTTATGTAGTAGATGAAGTTAATACTACAGACGAAGAAACGATTAAAAAATTCATTGATACACATAAAAATAGAAAAGGAACAAAAATATTGCTTTTCGAAATGAACACAATGGATATGATAACTTTCGATGAAATTCAGAATATTATACATAATGCTCATGTATTTGATTACATGAGACAACTCATATCAGATGGACATAAGTTATTATCCATTGAAGATATGAAGAATGCTTCTATAGGTTCATTTATTAAATATATGTTAGAAGCAAAATAAAGTAATATTTTAGAGGGCAGAAATGCCCTCTTTTTCTTTTACGCAGTAAATAAACCTTTGATAGACGCACTTGGAATTGCTTCATATCCATCTCCAACAAGCCCCTTAAGAGCAGTGATGTCAGATGTGTTCTTAGCAATCTTCGGTTTTTCAGCAGCAAGGTCTTTTTCAAGAGCAGTAATCTTACCTTCGGCAGTAGTTACTCTTGTTGTTATAGCTGTGATATTATCGGCGTTTGTTTTATCAGCAGCTTCTAATGTAGGAATCTTTTTCTCAAGAACATCAATTCTTCCTACAGCAGCTTTAAGATCAGCAGCTTTTGCATACTGAGAAAGATCAGAATCAGCAAGAGCTTTAGATACGTATTCTGCAATATAACCTACGATATCTTTAGATGTAGCAGATTCTGGAAGAGTACCGATAAGAGTTTTCAGCTTTGTGATATCCTCTTTATTTGTTTTGATCTGAGAATTCATTGTAGCAGCATCAGATGCATGTGTAGAAATCCAATCAGAAATCTCTTTCAGTGTATCATATGCTTCTGGAGCATCAGCAACAATCTTTGCGACTGCATCAGAAACAGCTTTCTTTACAGAGCCATCGCCTGTACCATTCAGAGTGCTGATAGCTTCTGTATTAGCTGCTACGCTTGCTTTTAATGTAGAGTCATCATACTGACCAGCAGTAACAGCTTCTTTGATATAAGCAACTACATTTTTAGCTTTTGCATCAGCAGGAATAGTACCAACATATCCCATTACCTCAGCTTTAGCAGAATCAGCAGCACCAGCAACATCGAAGTCTGCAGCAGTCTTTCCAGAATCTACCAGATTACCATTTTCGTCTAATCCTGCAAGATGACCTTTTACTGCGCCTTTTACTTTGTCAGCTTTTCCTGTCGGCTGAGGAATAGTAATAGTAAATGCTGCTTCATCAATAGTTACTGGAGCAGTTTTTGTGTAGAAATAAAGTGTGTATCCGTCTTCTGACTGAGATACTGTTTTAATTGAGCTTTTAACAGCTTCACTGATTTTAGAGTCAATCTGTACATTATGCAGATTTAAGAACTCCTGAAGATTAGAAAGTGTAGCGAACTGTAATTTTGCCATAATTAGTTTCCTCCTTGAAATATATTTGTTAAATCTTCGGAATCAATACCTCCAAGTTTTCGATCTAAAGCAGCATCAATATGATCATCTAAAACATTTAAAACGGTTTCCTCAATGATATTTGAAACGTATTCTTTTACAGAATCAGCACTTGCAAAATTCTGTTCATTAATCCAGCTTTCAGTGACATAACGATCAGTCGTATATTCACCATCTTGCTGAATGAAATACAATGTAATTGATTTTCCTTGCATTTTTGTGATTGTTGTGCTGGAAGTATCAGCATCATGAGATACAAGATACAGAACATCGTCTGCAGAAGATTGAACAGTAGTATTGTTTCCACCAATGATACATTGGCCTTTTACTTTATAAATACCATCATCGAGTGATGATATCTTCACAGGAACAGTAAGCGTACCTATAAGATTTACAATAGGTACATCAGATAATTTGTTATAAGATAAGCTGTTGATATAGTCTACAACAGTGGACTTATCTTCAAGATTACCGATTATATTATCTAAAAGAGTAGAAAGTTCAGAAGACTTGACATAATTATCCAATCCGATTGTTTTCTTGACCTCTTCAATAATATGACCTTTATCTTCATCAGTCATAGATATGTCATAAGAGAAAAGCAGTTTATCTCCAGAGAAAAACATAAGATTTGATCCGATGCATTTTACATCTGTAATCTGTTTATCACCTTTGACATATTCTAATGTGTTGTCGATGGTCACCCACGCTATACTCTTACTGTCTTGGATGTAACAAAGTCCTGGGTATTTTAGCACCCCTCTTTGTAAAGCCTTTTCTGCAATTTGCTTAGTTGATGCAGAATACCAGGTTGGAATTAACGCCATGCTGTGATCACCTCTTCAATTTGTCATATTCATATTTTGAAATTTCTTTTATTACATAGATGTCATTATCAAGAGGAAAATTATAGAGACCTTCAATGTGCCATCCATATTTTCCGTCTGAACTTAAAATAGCCTGTGCTTCTGTAATATCACATAGAAGCAACAGACTATGTTTTTCCTGATATTTGATATACAGGATATGATTAAGGACATCTACGACTTCATCATTTTTGATTACTTTATAATACATGTGATATCCTCCTTATAAGAGGGGAATGGTTACCCCTCGCATGAAATTGAGAACATAAGTAAAATTCCAGAATTCTGTCCTGGATAAGAGAATCCATATGTTGCACCAGATTCATTAACCGTATACAGCCAGTTTGTAACTGTAGCATTTGGAGATCTGGTCCAATAAGATTCATACTCTGCAGGAGTAGAAGGTTTTGCTTTCTTTCTGGTATCATCATCTGTGAAATAAGCAATAGGAGCATTTGTTTCAGAAATATATGGTTCAGAAGTAGCAGTAGGATCAACTTCGTACAGAGATGGAACATAGAATCTGCAATTAGATACGGATGTATCATTTGATTTATTACCAATAGAAGAGTATACTTTTACAGGTTTGATCAGGGCTTTCCATAAAGGAGAAATAGCTTTAAGCAGACGTGTATTCAGCCATGTGTTCAGAGAAGATTCAGCCCATCCACCTGCATTTGTGCTCTTATTATTATAAGGCTTTTCAGTACCTAACAGGTTTGAAGCAACAAATGTAATGTTAGCTCTCTTTGAAGCAACGTCAGACAGATAATATCCTTTAAACTTAGCCACTTCCATAGGGATTATTTCGTGGATCCATGCAGCAATATCCATACATTGTTCTTCACCAAGATCTGCGTACCATACTTTAGCCCAATGTATAGTGCCTTTTGCAAAGTTTTCATATGCTCCGTCGTCAGCTTTAGAACATCCAAATACGAGAGTGGAACTATGCTCTGGAATCCTGATCGCATTCAGAGTAGTAGAAGATACTTCTTTCCCAGTCATGTTTGAATTGTACACATAAAGCTTCTGACTTCCAGCTTCATGACGGAACACAATAATCTCTCGGTTTGTTCCAGCAGATGGAGTTATACTATCAGTATTCCATGAGAAACGAGGTTCCTGAGAATACCAAAGTCTGAATCCATTTGAACCATCACCTTGAAAACACTGAGCAAGAGTGGAGTTTACACTATTTCCTGAATCAAATTCAAAGTCAATAGCAATTGTAAAGTCTCTGTCTTTTTCCATGATCTTTAATCCGGTGTCAATATAGTTTGTTCCATCAAATTTAGTCGCAGCTGAAATAACTTCATGCTCTTCAATGTCGCCATAGCTATAATCAACACCAAGTTTGAAATCTAATGTATCTTTTAATGATAATGATTTTGCTTCAAGTCCCATTTTCATAAGAGTATAAAGTTCAACCTGTGTCATATTGGCCAGATCCTTACCATCAAAGTATCCATCTACATATTCGCAGGTTTCATATACTGCATTGATCGTTTTATTTCCATCGACAAATCCTGACTTATCCCATCCTTTAAACAGATTGTACTTATAAGCAGATTCCTCAGCAGTATATACAGGAGTGTCACCTGTATATTTTACATAAGAACCATACTGGGCAGTAGATTCTTGAAGAGATAATCCTTTAGAAACATATTTTACAATATATTCACGGATTTTACTGTCATATACAGCAGTAATAGTTCTGTCAGCAAAGATTCCTGTCATTGAATCTTTCCATCCTTTGAAGGTATAATCAAGCTTAATTGTGCTTTTCTTTGTAGGAACAGGAATCGGATTAACTTCTCTTGTAGTAGGATCAACAGCGTTTCCACCTTTATCTACGTACTGGATATCAAGGATAGTATTACTTTCATCATCATTTATAAATGTAACTTTGAACTGAGTAATGATTGAATCGTAAGTAAGAACAAGGTCTGTCCAGATTCCAGGTTCGTCTTCAGAACCAACAAATTCTTTATATTCCTGCTGTCTAACTACAGGAATATGAACAGATCCAGTAAGAATTGACTGCTCAGTAGTAGCGCCATTATCATCAATACCGGCAAGTTTTGATAATTTCAGAAGAAGCGTAGTATCATCAAGATTCCATGAGATACCAGTAATTGTTACGGTACGAAGAGTATTAATAGCAGCATTTAAGATAGCAAGAGCATCTACGATAGAGTTCTGACACACAAATGTCTGTAAATTATCGTATCCTGCAACTTTAAGATCAGTTAAGTCTTTAAGGTTCTTGAGTGTAAGAGTGTTGATAGAAGATGGGAGAGAAGCATGAGCAATCTTACCATGATTAGCAAATAATACAGATGTTACAATTGTTCCATCAGCATAAAGATTAATAAGATTTTCACATGCAGACAGGTTAACAGATCCTGTAAGATTTGGACAATTACGAATATCCAAAGTCTCAAGAAGAGTATTATTACCCATATTAAGAGATGTCATAAAAGTATTCTGATATCCAGCTGTATTATTACCAATGATAAGAGTTTTCAGCTTAGAAGCCTTTGAGAAATCATTATCATGAATATAACAAGCAGAGAGGTCATTTAGTGCCTCAATTCTTGATGCAGCATAGATAAGAATAGCTGTATCATCCATATTTGTTAAGTCCGTAGTAATCTTATATTCTTGTCCGGCTTTTGCACGTACCTGAGTAGTTTCTGGTGAATTACCATAAAGTACAGAAATATACATATCAGAATAAGGAATGATCTTCAGAGTATAATCTGGTTTAACTACAACCTTCTTAGGAGTATTACATCTGAACATAATCTGATCAGACTTTACATCTGTATGTAAGAATTTCGTTCCCATATAAATATGCTGGTCACGTTCCCATTGTCTGAGATGATATTTTCCACGTCCATTCATCATCTCATTAAGGAATCTTACTGTTCCAGCACGATATGTTCTCAGATATAATCTTTCATAGTGGATTCTCCAAAGTTCTTCTGGGAACTGGTTCTGCCAAGCCTCATACTCATTAATTAAATGAGAATCAGACCAACAGTTAGAATCTACAGACTGATACATGTTTCTTAATTCTTGTGTAAATACATCACGTATTCTGCACCACAATACAGATTCAGCAGCATTGAAAACATAACCAGATGAAGGATTTCCTTCTTCTTTATAGTCAGTATCTTCCTTACCATATGGGAATGACAGCTCACCTGAATTATTAATACCAAGCTGAGTGTCCATATCATATGCCCATAGATCAAATCTATAACCATTATGCAGAGCAGCCGCATCATCATCTATAGTATAATATTTAGCTTTATCACCCATAGTTGTAGCTTCTTCCTGAGTGATATAATGTTTTGCCCAATGTGGGAAAACATTCTTGGCTCTATTGTCAATCATACTATATCTGAGTGTAACTAAATAGAAATAGAGCATTGCATCCTGAATACACCAATCTTTCAAGCCATCTTTAAATTCTTTATCACTAGACGTAATTACAAACTCATAGAAGTCTCTCCAAATCTGTTTGTTATCTGTACGTATTTTCTTTTTTGCTTCATCAGAAGTAAGAGCAGAACCATCCTTAGAATCGCCGCAACAATCATATCTGAATTCAAATGATCCATCCCAGTTATTATACAGAGCATCATATGCTGTATTACCAGTTTTCCATTCAGCTTTACTGATAGGATATTTCATAGTTCCATCTTGGTTTGTTATACCGGTCTGGAATGCAGAGTTTGGAAGAGTATTGTCACTGATTTCAATACAGAATTCTTTCATATCCTCTGGATCATAAGCTCTTGTAATATCAGTCTTCTTTGAATCTCCCATATTACCGAGAGAGTAGAAGTGCCAGTCTGTATCCTGAAATTCTCTATGAGTAGTAATATCAGGATCAGATTCTTTAATAAAGATTACACAGTTGACAAATTCCATAGAGTTTTTAATTTTAGGATCTCTACGTACCGCAGGACTTTCATATGGTAAAAAGTCGTTGAATCTCTTCTGTCCTAATGCATTAGTTGACATGTTGGAAGATGCTACATTTACTTTAAAGTTCCACCAATTGTTTGGAATAGAGTTTCTTGTAAGACTAATTTTACCTGTACCGTCATCATATCTTGTACCATCGCCAAGAACCAACTCTGTCTTATAGTTAGGATCAAGAGGAATCTTACTATTGATCTGATGTACACCATCCGCACAACAAATAACATCAATATTTCTGGCAGCAAAACCATATTCATTACTTGTAGTTCCCTGTCCAGCATGATAACAATTTGAGAATTTCCAGTTGTCTAATTTCTGATCACCATTTTTATAAATACATTCCATAGAAGTATTCTTTACGAAATCCTTCTTGTCATTTGTGAAATGTGGCGCTTCAATTTTGATTACTCTTAGATTCGGGCAAGCATTAGCTACAGAATCTGGAGTAAGAGCATTATTGTCATTGTAGATCTGGTTTCTATTATATCTTGCAATCATTTCATCTGAATCTCTGGCATCTGCAATAAAGTTAGCAAGGATATCTGAATCAGTCAGAGAAGCAGAATAAGCTTTTATCCTATAGATTAAAACATCACAATCCGGAGAACCAATAGAAATTGGGGTAGGAGAATACTGGTGCAGTCTATGAGAATTATCATAAATAAGAGGTCTTCCTCCAACTCCGTCTTCATAAGTCATAATGATAGAAGTTGCAGATGTGTCTTTTGTATCAATTGTATTGATATTATATTCAAATTCAATAATATCCTCTTCGCTATATGGAAAATATAAGCTGTCAGTAGAAGTGTTCACGTATGCTTCGTGAACATCCATTTTAATACCTACGTCAGAGCCTTCAGTACCATCAATACATGATAAGAAAGTAGCAGAAGCATTACGAACATTCTGAGTCTTAAATACAAATTTGAATTCAGAACCAGTTTGTTTCGGGTCTTTTCCGAAGAGATTATAATTAATCTGAGCAGTTGTTCCAGCTTTTACACAGAAATACTGGTTTCCAGAAGCATCAATCTGGTATCCACCATTATCCCAGTCAAAGTTATCTGATACTGAAAGAGTAATAGCAGAGTTATTTTTATCGGTCCAGAGTCTGTCGGTATCTCCATTGGATTTTCCAACAGGGTTAAAATCAAATGCTAAGTTGGCTGTGATTGGTTCAACATCTATATCAAGTTTAGTGATATTAACTGATAAAATCTTAGTCACTTTACGACATGAGACGGTCAGGTTATGTTTTCCTTCAGTGGATGACTTATAACTCCAGATTTGAGTAGAACGATTTACAGAAAGAGTGCTCTGTACTTTACCATCAATTGATAGTTTTACAGAGGCTGGATTGTGATCAGGATCATATACAACATATTTAATACTTGTTGCCTGATACTGTTGTGCTGTAAATTCCTGTTGAGCACATCCAATAATAGGAGTTCTATTTGTAGGATCAACACAAATAATATCCTTACAAATAGTATTTGAGGTTATTTCTTTATTGTTAATTGTCGCAGTCATATATACTTTGAGTAAATGGCTGCCATGTTCCTGTTTAGGAATATTATAAGACATAATTCTGCCGGAGGACTGAGTTTCAACAGTGCCTAAGTCTTCACCATCAAGAATAAAATGAAGAGTCTTATTAACGTTTCCATAAGGTGTATATCTAAATACTACATCTGTATTTGTATATAACAAAGTATCATCAAATGTGCTTTCAAGTTTGAATTCTACAATAGTAACAGTCCATGTCTTAGTGGCAAGTGTCCCAAAACTGTCGGTAATAGTTAATCTAATAGTATTTGCACCGACATTAAGATATTCAGTGATATCAAAACTATTGTTTCCTTGCGCAGCCGTATTCGTAGCTACAATAGTATTACCAACTTTCCACACAGCAGTACCGGCTCCAGTTGTATCACCAGTATTATCTACAGATGAAAAACTATATTCAATAATTGCTTTTGAACCAAGTAAGAAAATAGCATCTGCATTTGTGATTCTTTCAATAGTAATAGTAGTAGTATCTGAGGAAGATCCTCCACCACCTTCAATTTTAAAGCTTTTCTGGATTTCTCCATCCTTTAAAAATGTAAAAATACTATTTTCGTATGTAACATCGTACTCTGCAGCCGCAGGATTTTTTTTGATTTCTTCAATGGCGGCTTTAACATCTGTAATATCTGTATTAATTCCTTCAAACTGAGTATCATAAGAAGTCATATTTTGTTTCAAGATATCTACAGCATTTTTGGCCTCATCAGATTTTGTAGTAGCACTTTCTACTTTCTTCTCAATGTTTGAAATAGTAGTTTTTATCTCTGAGACAGCAGTAGTATTGGCATTTACATTCTTTTCGATTTCAGTTTTAGCTGATTCGAGTGGAGCAATTCGATTGGAGATTGCCGTGTCTTTTTCATCCATTTCCGTTTCTAGTTCTTGTTTTAATGCAGCTCTCCATTCAGCAGATGGTTCAATAGAACTAAGTTCTACAGTTTGGATAACAGTCTCTCCATTTTTAAATACGAGAGAACCTTTACCACTTATGACAGAATACTCAACAACAAGATTTGAAAGACTGTTAATAGTGATTTCACTAATCTGTTCTTCTTTATCTTTAAATACAAGATGTCCAGAAGTATTATCATATTCAATTTTCAGATTTTTCAGACTATCAATACCTGAGATGGCAGTGTTCAGTTCCTCAACAGTCTGGTCAATCTCTGTTTTTGTATAGTAATCTTTTAGAGAAGCAGCTACAGTCTGATTTAAATTTACTGTTACAGAAGCGGTTACATCTGCTTTGATATCATCTACATTGATAGAAGCAGCGGAAGCTTTTGCTTCATCTGCGTATTGTTTTGCTTCGGCTACATGACCAAGAATCATATTTACAAAACTTGTATACCAATCTTCAGAAGGTTCAATGATTCCGTCATAATTTAATCCTTCCAGAACAGTAAACTTACCATTCGGTCTGGTTCTCCAAATATAATTGTTTCCTTTTTCATTTACGCCAGTAGCCATAATTTCAAAAATTATATCTCCGGCATTTGCTGTAACAGCAGCATCAATCAGCCAACCAAATCGAATATAAGTATTGTTGGAAGCTACATTGATAACTGTTGCTACTTTACCTTTTTTCTCAGCTACAGATTCATATCTTATCTGGATGAGCATATCCATAAGATCCATACCATCCCAATATCTTGGAATCCTAAATGGCATATACTGGCTGTTTTCTTCCTGCATAATATTAATCTGTGTAACATCAACGGCAATATTTTTTAAGTTGTCCACTGTTGAATATGCATTGTCTTGATATTTGGTATATACTTCATAACGACCATCAGTACATAATGTATATTCCTCAGTGTCTACGGCTAACTCAGCACTCAAAGTCATTGCCGAATTAGCCGCAGCAGCAATTTTAGAATCTTTAAATGACATATCATGACTCCTTTACTTTAATAATTTATCCAGATCAATAACCTGATCAAGATGAACAACTCCATCCTGTGTGCCATCAGGATCTTTACCTGTCATATCTTCGGCTACCATAGCAGAAAGATCTTTTACAACGATCCCATTTCCAGTATCTTCACCATTTCTGTCTGTTAAAGTGATTTTTCTGTCTTCTGTATTAAGACGAATATCTTTCACCATACCTTCATAAGTTGCTTTATTCTGAGCATTGAGATCTTTAATCATTCCTTCCATAGCAAGGAGTCTCTGATCAATTTCAGTAAACAATTCAGAAGGTTCATATTTATCAAATTGTACAAGTGGAGTAATATGAATAACACCTGATGTGGTTTTTCTAATATAAGAAGTGTACGTTCCGTCTTCATTAGCAACAAGTTTTAAGAACGTGAAAGATACTTCAATATCCCCGGCTTCAGCAGTAAGTGCTGCATCGACAGGGATTAAATACTGGATATAATTCTGTTCATATTCAAGATTATTTATAATAAGTTGTGTCATTTTAATTTTGTCTGACACTGGGAGCTTATACTTCATATAAACAGTTGTATCTGACATATCAATCTGTTCCCGGTACATTTTACTTGTTACAATCTGAATCTTATCTACATAATTGCTTCTTTCCACAATTGATTCTTTGACTGTTGTTACAACAGTATTTTCATCTGTAATTTTTAGTGTATACATAACTGCCTCCTTCCTTACTTAGTCTGAGTTTTTTCTAAAGCTTCAATTCTAGTCTGTAGTGACTTAATAGTTTCCTGCAGTGTTGTGACTGATGAATTCGCATTATCAGCACTTTTTTTGATCTCAGCAGTATTCTGAGTTAAAGTAGTAATACTGTTTTGTATTGTTTCAATATTATTGGTCATGTTAAGTAATGATGTATTAATCTGTTCAATTGAAGTGTTAGAAGAAGAATCTGCAGACTGCAGATCAGAGATGGACTTCTGTGCAGCAGTCATAGATTCTTTCAATTTATCCACATCAGCTCCCAACTGAGTAAGTTTTCTTCCAACAACAAGGGCATCAGCAAATGCACCCTGTTTAGATAATGTCATATCTGATTCAGGGAGATTAGCCAGATAATTGTAATCATACTTAACAACACCAACAGAGGTTTCAATTCCCTGAACATATGTTGCCATTATTACTCACCTTTTTCTACAAATTCATATAGTACTGTCATATCAAGCATAGACAGTTTGTCTTCATTAGATTTAAGCATTTTCTTGAGAGATTCCTCTGGGATCATCTCAACATCAAGCTCACATGTCTTATCATAAATTTTCTGCAGACCTTCCTGAATTTCAGGGATGATTTTATCTTTTATGTCATCATTAAGCGCACGATTTCCTGTTTCGTTACCGTTTTCGTCAATAATAGGATATGAGTTTTCTTCTGTAAAATAAGAATCAACTAACTCCTGCTCAACCTCTGAGATTTTATCAACCTGTGCCTTAAGAGTCTTAAGGTTCATTGTATTTGCCCAGAATACATCGACATCTCCTGCGATTAAATCTGCACGACTCTTCATAGAATTTAATGTTTTATACATTGCCATAATGTCTGCATTTACAATAACTTTTTTCATAATCCTTGTACTCCTTTTATATTAATATGTAACTTTATTTTCTCTGACAAGTTCTTCAATAGCATCATTTAGATATGCTTCAAAGTCAGAATATAATGTTTCGATTGCTGTTTTAGAATCTTCTGTAATAAGTGCTTTAGCTTTATCAATCGCCATCTGTTTAGCTGTTTTAGCAGCTTCCGCATCAAACTTACCCTGTTTCTTTAATGAATCAACATAAGTCTGATTAACTGTGAGCACTGCTTTACTGATAGCATCAGTAGCAGCATCTATATATTTTACGAGCTGATCATTCTCCAGGTTCTTTTCCTGTTCTTTAATCTTTACTTTTAGGAAGAGAATCCCATAAGTAATAAGAAGTGGAACGATGCCTGTAATAATCAGATATAATACGTCCTGAATACCCTGTTTAATATCCATAGTTATACCTCCTCCATTCATCCTACAGCCTCATCTTCAGATGCATGATCGAAGACTGGTCTTTCTTGTATTTCTAAATTACTCATTGCAGTATCATAGGTAATGCCTCCGACCTGGTTTTCTTTACTAGCTTTGGCATAGTATCCTAAAATTGTGGGAATAAGCGCTGCCGGAATACCTATGAGCGCATACATATAACTCGTATCTCCGGTGAGACTTATCATATGTTCGCTAAACCAAAGAATCTGTAAGCAGATAGCAAAGACTACAAACACAATAAGCTTACTTGTATTTGGCTTTTTTAAATTGAATCTTTTAATTTTTGCTGCTTTCAGATTTCGTTTCATTTCAATCTGCCGATTTTTGGCTTTAATTTTCTTTAATTCAAGTTCATATTCTCGACTGGTCAAATATTTCACCTTCTTTGCATAATAAAAGACCACGATTGCTCATGGCCTCTTATTTATTCAGGAATAATTCCATATACGTATGTTTCAAACTCTGTAAAATCTTTCAGTACAGCTTCTTTATTTGCTTTAAATGCTTCGCTATCTTGAATGGCTTTATTGATATTTACATTGCCATCTTTGCTTACAGATGCATTAAGATAAGCAACCTGTTTTGAGTTTTCACCTTCACCGATCATAACCTGACCGGATACATTTCTTGTTTCACTAATTTTTAACATAACTTTTCCTCCATTTTTTGTAGTCGTTGAGTAATGAGAGAGAGCTGTCCCTGGAGCATAAGAATTTCATTCTTAAGGGACTGATTTTCAGATTCGAGAGAGTCAATACGATGGTGGGCTTTCTGTGTCATGTGAGTATTGAGAGCAATAAATTCGCCATATCTTAATGCGTATTCAACAATATTACCTGCTTTATTTGGTTTGAGTAAAATGTCTTTACAAATCAATCCATAATCACTTGTATCTAAATTATTATCATTGAATATTTTTTCAGTTTCTCTTGCTCCAAATCCAAAATGAAATCTATCATGATCTTCTTCTGAATCAAAATTTTTATATTTATATTTTATTGGATTTAATTTCATATAAATAGATTCTATATTTGGAATATCGTTAATTTTTGACATTTGTGTTTTTAACTCTTCATCAGAGCCTGTTATATTTCCATTTTTCCCCCAAATATTTTTCCATTTACAATTTGCGTCTCCTAAATTCAAACTTTGATCATAATTACAACCAAAATATCTTGCTGCGCTACTTGTAACTTCTGCATAATATGAAGTATCCGAACTATGATATATTTTTTTTACATATAAATCATTATAATCAACAGAAATAGTATCTCCAGAAATATAAATACCTGAGCCAGCAGAATAAGTTGTTCCTCCACCAGAACTTGTTGGTAATTGTACGAAGCTTAATTGAGAACCATTATTGTTATATAAGTATAAATATCCATTAGAAACATCTATTTTACTTCCAAATTCCCTTTCAACCCAACTTGTAGTAGCAGCTCCTATACTACTTGCCGTTATGTTCACAGAGACATCTGATGCACCTTTCCACGAACTAATTTTCGATGTTCCATTTAGTTTAATAGTCAATCCACCAGTGATAGACGAACCTCCACCAGATGGAGTAATATAATTATCAATATTACTTGTATCTCCACTACCTTTGTAAACTTTAATATTTTTAAAATATCCGCATTCAAAAGGATATGCAGTTAATTTGTTAGAATAATAAGCTGCACCAAGGTACATAGTGCCACCACGAGTAAAGGAAATATTATTCACATTGCCATATGTTACATTATATGGAATTAATCCCATATTTGAACCAGAGCCTGCAATAGCAATTGCTTTTTTACCATCTCCATCATAAATCATAGTATGATTGTGACCGAATCCTTGCCATCCTAATGTAGTACTCCAATTAATATCGTCACTTGAATGGGAATGAGATTTTTGTGCATAATTAGAATCATGATTGTGATCTGATGCAGCCGCACCAATTGTAGAACATGTAATAGGAAGATAACTTAAAGAATTTCCAGAACTTGATTTAACATTCCACTTAGAAGGACTATATACAATATAATCTGTCCCGCCACCAGGTGGCTTATCACCATGTCCATTAGATCCAATACGGATAGTGTTTTGAATTAATTTGCCCCCATCACTTGTTGAAGTTTCAGGCCATGATGTACGAGGAACGCCGTTTAAAATAATTTTACTTACATACAACTCAGTATATGGTATAACAGAGCTGCCTAAGCTTGTTCTACTTTCGCTACCATTTGGACATATTTCATATCCTTTTGAATCGGAACCAGCTATACACATAGGAGAATAATCACTATTCCCAATGTGAAAATCCATTTGATAATCCCCAAATGATATATAGCATGCTTTATTAGTATAGAAACCAGATGCATTTTCATATAAATATCCTAGATCAATGCTATCAGTACTTCCTTTTAAGACTTTATAATGAACAGTTGAGTTAGAAGAAGATTTTTTACCTGTAACATATAAATCCGTAGCTACAGTTAAATTTTCGCAATACACCTTTCCGCTTTTCTTAACAACAAATGGAGTCTCTGCTTCAGCCCATTTAGACATAGTACTTGTTTTCTTTCTTACATAAAAAGCAGCATTTGATGGATCATTAGTAGCAGATGTGCCACGAATACCTGCTTGGTATGTATTCCCACTACTGTCAGTAACCTGAGTATATAAGGTATCAGAATATGCATGATCATCTTCATTCAATAAAGTAGTAAAAGTAAATCCAGCAATTTTTCCTTTTTCACTGTCAATAACAAAATTATTTCCGTATTTGAGTTCTTCTGGACTAATTGAAATATTATTTCCATTAAAAGTGCTGTATAACCTATTTGTTCCGATAGTGAAACCACCAATTGTACCGCTTGTGGCTGTGATTTCTCCAGTAAAATTACCAGTAGCAGCATTAAGACTTCCACTGAAGGTACCAGTAGCACCTTCAAGAGTACCTCCGAATACAATATTGCTTCCAAATTTGCCAGAGCCTGCATACAAATTACCATTTGAATCTACAGTAAATGTACCTTTACCGAAATTGATTCCATCAGGGCTGATAGACATCCATCCATCACGAGCAGACAAAGAATTTGCATATATGCTCCATCCGCCAATAGTTCCACCATCAGCATAAATAGTTCCTGAAAATGTACCAGAGTTAGCATAAAGCTTACCATTTGGATCAACTCTGAAATTCCCACCACCAAGAGCAATTCCGTCTGTACCAATATACACATTTTTATCTTTTGATATTGATGTTGGTTGTTCAGGAAAGGTATCCATACCAGAATATAGTTTTCCCGCTTCAATAGTAAAACCACCAATACCACCAATATAACCTTTATTAGCGGTGATACTACCTTCAAATTCACCATTGCCTTTAAAATAAGCATTTCCTTTATCATCAATAGCAAAGTTCTTTGCTGTCATAGCACCAGTTTCCATATTAATCTGGAGTCCAGTTTGTGCATAAATTCCGTCAACCGCAGAGGGTCCCTGATAATTCTTAGATTGCAACAACTGAGCAGCAATTAACATAGCATTTACTGTGTTAGTTTCAATAATACCACCGTCGATTTTAGTTTTACCTGGTCCAGTGTGTGTATTCATTGCAGTGATAATACCATTAATGTCAATGGTGCTGGCATCAATGCTAATATGGTCAGAGATCATCTGAATAAATTTATCAGTAACTGTGAACTCAGACTCTTTGTCACCAGTTACCATAAAACTGATTTTATCTGCATTCTGAGTAATAGAAGAAGTGTTTGCTTTAATTTTTTCTTGAGCTTCAGAAAGATCTGTTTGCATACTGCTTACAGTAGATGTAATCCCAGAAACATTTTGTTTGATATCAGAAAAATCTGTTCGGATAGATTCCTGGTCTTTAAGATATTGAGTATTACTAACCTTAGTTTCGATTTGTCCGGTCAGAGTATCTGTAACATTCTTAATCTGCTTTGTGTAGTCATCTGTAATAGTCGTCTTTTCTATTCCCCACCATTGATTTCCTTTACCATCATAAATATTAGTGATGTCAATACCACCTTGTTCATTTGGTTCTATGATTTGGAATCCAAGTTTGTCTTTGGTAATGGTGGCGTTATTAATCATGTCCCCAAGAATTGTATTATCTGGAATACCTGTCTGGGTAATACCATTTTCATCAAATAAAGCGGCTCTGTTTCCATTTTTAACAATAAAGTTGAAATCCCCTTTACCGTCCATACCAATCTGCACACGAACATTTCCTTTGGAATCATAAAACTGTTGGGTACTTTCTTGAAATGCAATAGTAGGTTTATTGTCTTTAGAGATAAGTACAATTTGATTTGCAAGAGCATTTTGAGCCATTAAATCTCCAACTGCAATTTTCTTTGCGATGAGATTAGTAATAACAGCCTGATCAATTTCTGCATTTTCTACAGTAAGATGAATTGTATGTAATTCTCCAACTCCTGCATGACCTGCAAGAAGATTTTTTACATTAATCATATCAGCATTAATCTGATTAGATTCTATAATCTTAGCTGACAGCTTTTCAATATTTGCCTGTTCCGCTTCGAGAATACGAGTTGTGATCTTATCTGCGGAAACAAGTTTTACATCGAGATATTTCATGAAAGCAGTATCAACAGTAAGCTTATCAAATATACCTTCTTTTGCTTTCACGAGTTCTGCAACGATCATGCCGGCAGTAATAGTACCACCGGATCCAGTTCCACCAGTAGTTGTTCCACCTAACATTGAATTGAATAGAGGATTTGAAAAGATTTGTTTAATAGCTTCTGATGTGATGACATAATCAGAAGTAGAAGATTTGTTGACTGAATTAACACGACCACCGGTTCTGTCAGAGGTCTGATTTAATGCGTTTGTTAAAAATTCGTTATCATTTGTTAATTTTGATTTATATTGGACCATGTTGGAAAAAGTAACTTCCATCGTTTCATCCATATCACAAGGATTATATCTGATTTCTACAACACGAAGTTTTACATATCGTGTATCAGATAGTCCTAATCGAACAAAATCATTTACTGCAAGCTGATCATGATATTCTCTGAATTCTGGAAGAGCATAAATATTTCCAATTTCATCTGTATAAGTATATTGCGGATGAGATTCTACATACAATTCTTCTACAGCATCTTTATATAACGTAATCGCTTTATCGACTGCATCAACTGTGCTATCAAGAGTCGTAATAATAATATTTTCATTTGAATAAGTTGCTTGATTATATAGGCTCTTAATAATATACGTTTCCTTATCTGTAAACGCTGGATATTTTTCCTGTACCTTACCAAAATTTTCCATTAAAACATCTTTGGCAATCTGGTTTCGTTTTTCTTGAATTTCAGGTTTCTTAGCCGCATCATATTCAGCTTGACGTTCCTTTAATGCAGTTTCAGCCTGATCTTTTAAATTCAAATAATCCAGATATTTCTGATGCATTTGAGTGAAATATGCCTCTTCGTATCCAGAAAGAGGATTATATCCATCTGCATACCCATTCTTTTTTAGTTCTTTGATACATGAATCATATGTGGCAATTTTAGTTTTTAATTCTGCAATGCCGTATAATTTCCAATCTGTTTCATACGCTTTCATGATTGCTTCAGACTGAGTAAAGTATCCAAATTGAGATGGGGCATCTCCCATTTCAAGCTGCATACCACAGACAGTAAAGTCAGAACTTCCTGTAAATGCCACATCAATAAGATGTGATGTTAGATTGAAAGAAGTATAAACTCTGGTCCAAGAAGATGTGATGTTATAAGAAATATTCTTTCTGTCCTCTCCGGTGTTATTATAACCAAGATAAAATGTACCGGATCCTTTTACAAAACAACTAAGAGTATATCTCTGAGATGGTTCGATACTAATATTGTGTTGATAGATACCACCATCTGTACCGGTTACTTTAACTCCACGAGTAATTCCGTATGCAGGTGCGTCATTAATTTGTACTGTTTGGAACGAAGAAGTTCCGGAACCTACCATATACCAATCTTGACCTAATACAACTGGATTTACACATGAGATGATGTTTCCCTTACCGAAACCCTCTATAGTTTCATCTTGAGCTTGTAACGCAGCCACAATGGATGGAAGAGTATAGTTCATGATTGATTCGTACATAGGCCAATCGGATGAATTTTTCAAATCTTCAAGATCAAAATTTCCTTCTTCATCAACATGAATAGACTCAAAACCTTTGATTATAGCCATGTTTGAATCATATGCATCTTTTAGATCTTCAACTTTTTGTCCGAACCAATTTGTCTGAGCAGTATCAATAGGGACTCTATTCATCAATTCAGCAAGGATGTCAAGATTTTTATTATACTCCCTAGATAGATTACAGTATTCATCTCTTCTTGATTCTATGTATTTTTGCCAAGCTGTATATTTTTCTTGTAGGACGATGTTCATATATGGTTCACGACAAAAATGAGAACAATCTGTAATGACAGAGTTTCCAAAATTTGCGAGATCGATATTGTAATCGTCAAGTCCATCAACATAAAATTGTGTTACCAAACTGTCGTCTCTTGATATTGTTACGCTATCTTGAATATTACGAAAACCAAGTACTACATTTGTATCTTTACCTAAACTATCCGGCTTATATACATTAATTAATAAATTTTCGGTATCAAATTCAAAAACACATTTATATGCAGGAGCAGCAGTTTGAGTGAAAAATGCATATACATTTTGATCGTCCACATCGAAATTACAAATTTCATTCGGAAGTAATACCTTATCATCATCCAGAGTGATATTATCTACATATCCAATCTTCCATCCAGGTACATCTGCATGCTTCAGCACAATATGTAGAAAACTTAGATCTTCATTCTCTGGATTATGAAATTTAATTTGATAAAACTTATTAATATCATGATTTTTTTGGTACATCATTTCATAAGAATCTTCTTCGCCCATGTTGATTTTAAAATTTTTTAGTTTATATTGAGTAAGAGAGATTTCATATGATTCGGCGGTAATATCCTTTGTACATTGTGTTCCGTCATTTGTTTCTGTTGGAGGATCCATAATTTTATACCAGATTCCGTCACAATACAATTCCATCATTTCATCAAGTTCTTCATATCCCTGAGATTCTACGCCATCTACATATTTATCAACTGTGAAAGTTAATTCTGCAGTATTATTAGTTCTTAGCGTAACAGAAACAGTAGAAGTATCAATTCCGCCTAATGCACAAAAGAATCGTTTCCCAGGTTTAGCCAAATAAATGATTGCAGATTCTGTATTTCCATAAATATCATAATTATGAATCATTTTCATGCAAAGGCACCAACCTTTCGTGGTTCTCTATATGAGATTTCAAATGTCGCGTCGCCTGTAAATTCAAATATATTTTCTCCGTAAGCAAGACGAGGCCAATAAATGTTATCTATATCCTCAATCCCTAAATCTTCAAATGAAACAATTGATTTTGTGATGTCATAGATTTTTAAATTTCTACAATCTATATAGAAATCATCACTTTTTAATGCATTAATTTTCATTGTTCTATCATTATCGGTTTTATTCTTTATAGTAATTATCCCATGAGATTTTGGAGAAACTTTAATTGTGGGGTATACATAATCTTCCCAACAATCAGAATTGTTCTGAATAGAATATTCTCTAGTAAGAGTAGAAGAGGAAGTTATTTTACATAAAATAAGAGGAGTATATCCCCATTGACTATCACAAGTTACTGTGTATGTTAGTTCATATGGAAGAGATGCATGTTCTGTAGATACCTCTGTAATTGTAGCAAAAAATTCGATTTCTTCTGAAAAATAATCGTCTCCAATAAATTTAAGAAGCTTTGGATATTGAGGGGATGTTAACCATGCATTAATGATTCTAATATTATTTGAAGTTAAATAATCAGAATCATTTGGAATAATAATGCCATTTTTTATGTCTGCAGTATAATTCATAGGAAATTTTATAATTCCGTTATCCAAATATGGAGTATATGTCGGATCATATTTTAAAATTCCATTTTTTAATTCCGGGACAACATTTTTATTTCTACATGGATTTCTCATTACGCCCATTTTGAATGAATAATTATCACTATATAATGTTCCGAACTGATTTTCTTTTGGTCGATATTTGTTCTTTTCTCCTAATTGCAAAGAACGATTTACAAGAGTATCATTTTCTTCTATTCTAGTCACAATCAATCCATATTCATCAGAAGTATGACCATTAAATTCAAATTGTAGCATTTTTTCACCTCTTTCATATATTTTAATATTAAAAGAGCTGTCTTAAAGACAGCCCTTTTAAATTAGCGAACTTTTTTCCAGTCACGTTTATTACGTTCAGTAATAATATCACCAATTTGATAAGCAAGTTTCTTAATATCTTGCTCATTATTGATTTTATCAACATTGATTGTAATATTACACTCACTATTCACACTTGTATCATTTGAAGACGATGGTAGAATAGTGGTAATTGGTTTCGCCATTCTAGCATTAAATTCATTCAGAGTAGCAACTGTAGGTTTCAGTTGATCTGTGAATTCTTTTGTCAGAACAGTTTCACCCGGATTTGCACCGATCAGCATAGAATCTCCACGCGGTATTAAAGCTTCTCCGCCGATCATATCAAGTATGCTGGCAGGAATACCTTTCCGTACAACACCACCTTTAGAGAATCCGTAGGATTTATATGCCTTCAGGATTTTATTTTTCAGAGTAGATCCCCAAGAATCATATTTCTTAACACCCGGAGTATTGATCTGAAGAATATCTGCAAGCTGTTGCATTTCTTTTGGTCCGACTTTCTTACCTTTAGCATTAAAATATCCTATCAAAGGACTCACTCCGGCAGGAACGTCTGTTGCACCATCTGGACGATCACTCAGAGAATTTGTCCAGTCCTTCAGATATGCTTTCTTAAATCCCTCAACTGCGGTATATGATTGATCGCTATGGTTTGCGCCGTTTTTATAAGCATATTCCATAGCATCTCTCAGATTATTGCCTGAAGTATCTTTAATGCCAGCTTTATCTGCGTAATCCTTGATCTTCTCATAATGAGAATCCGGCATTACATGAACGGTACAAGTAGCTTTAGCAAGACCACCACCGCCAATAGCAGTAATGATACATTTTCTTGTTTTAGACTCATCACGCGCCATTAAACCGTTCTTATCAAGACCTGAAGACACACCACGAACTGTACCATCAGAAGAAACTTTCGCAATAGATTCATCAGAACTTTTCCACTCAATATCAGAGTGTTCCGGTTTCTTTGGTGACCATGTTGCTTTAAGCTGTTTCTTGATATGACTGTATGTCAGATAAATATCTGTATCACTCAGCTTCAGAGTGTAATCAGTATTAGGTTTAATATTTGTACTTCCAGCAGTCTGAGAAGATCCTGCATTATTCATTGCATTATTAAAGGCATTGTTACCGGCAACTGAACCGCCATAAGGCTTACTGGTGTCAATTTTTGTAACGCCTTCCCATGCTTTTGTTGCATTTACAGCAGCAGTATTAAAGTCAGCTGCCTTTGTGATCATTTGACTATAAGTTTGAGAAACTTTCATGCCATACTGATCCATTACGTCGCCCAGATGTTTATAGGTGCTGTCGTAATTTGCTTTTACATTAGAAAGCATGCTGCCAATAATAGCTTCTTGGAAAGCTGCATTTTTCTTAACAGCATCAAGAGTATTGTCTAATGCCTTATTTGCCTCATCTGAAAAATTCTCATAGCCGGTATTTTTCATATCGACTTCATGCTGATGCATTGTATCGGCCATATCGTCTTCTGCATCTGCAAGTTCCGCACGTAATTTCTCAAGACGAGCTTTTGAGGCTGCATTTGATGTTCCTTCAAGTGCAGCAATCTGTGCTTTTAATGCATTGATATCTTTAGTTTTCTTCTTTAGAGTTTTGTCATAATCGTAATATTTCTCTTTAGCAGAAAGAGCATCTTTACGTTTTTCAATATTCTCCTGTAACAGATCGTTCTCTTTAGTAACTTGAGTAGTATACATATCAAGAAGATTCTGTTTAAGATCAGCAAGAGTAGCAGACTCTTGTTGCAAACTTTTAAGCATTTCATCGGTTTTAGTCTTATAATATTCTGGACCAATTGCACCATTTTTATACATTTCATCCAGTTTATTTAATCCCTCACGATAATTTGCTATTTTATCTTTGGTAGCATCAATTTGCTCTTGTACAAGTAAAATATTTGTTAACCCGTTTGTAGTGAATGCACCGTCGTCATTATAGAAACTTTCAGTATCACCAAGTAGTTTTTGTGCTGTTTGAAGTTCAGACACAAGAGTACTAAGTTTTTCTTGAGCTTCTGTAAGAGGTTTGAATCGAAAATCAATTTCTTCCTGAGCTAATTGTTGCATCGCCTCTTTGGATTTAATAATAGAAGCAGTGAGGTTATCATATTCCTCAATTTTCTTCTGCATCTCTTCATTACTCCAAGTTTTTGTTGCAATTTCCTCTGCAAGAAGCTGACGTTTTTCTTCATCAGCGCGAATAATTTTATCATAAGTTTTCAAACGTTCTTCATAATCATTGGCTGAAAGCTGATAATTAATATCATCAGCATTCTTTTTATAACTAAGAGAAGCGTCCTGCTTGTCACCAGCTCTTTCCCAACGATCAATTTGCCATTGCTTTAAGTTCTCTCTGGTTTCTTCAAGAGCAGCTTTAGCTTCTTGAATGTGTGTATCAGCCTCAACAATAGACGTGTTCAAATCAGTTAGATTTTTCTTCATTTCCTGATAAGCTTTATCTTTTTTGTTATGACCATTCACATTAAGATAATCTGTCATGCTTTGCTGAACTTTATCTCTTTCTTTTAACATCCAGTCTTTCTGATATTGAGCATAACTTACTTGTTTTTTAAGATCTTTCCAATATACCGAACCGACTTTTTGAGATTTTCCGCTCTTTATACGATTTTCAGCTTTAGCTGCATAATATTCCTCTTTAGCTTTACGCTTACTGATGATCAAATCATAGGAATCGTAAACATTATCAACTTTAGATTTAGCTAAATCAAGTTCCTGAGTTTTCTTATCTCTATATTTTTGAACGGCGTCAAGATACTTGTCGTACCACTGTTTATATGCTTCTACGGCAGCTTTCTGATTTGCATCCAATGTTTCTATATTAATAGTGCCATCTTGAACTTTTTTCTTCAGAGCAGGAGTAAGATATTTGCTTACTTCGCCATTGTTTGCAACTTCTTCTGACTTCCTTTTATAAACAGAGATGCTTTCTTTAGCAGCCTTGATTTCTTTATCTGTATTTTCAAGAGCTTTATTATAATACTTTTGAGCTTTTGTATAATGACTATAATCACTTTCGGCAAGATCTGTGTACCTAGAAGTTATACGATCAAGACGATCCATAGCAACTTCAACCCAATCCATAGCATTATCATTCAGCTTCTTGATTACATTTTGAAGAGCTTCGCTTACTTCATCAGCCGCGTCACTTGTATCATCACTATTGTTTGATACCGCATCTGTATTATCTTCGATTGCATGTTGAAGACCAGAATTACCGGAGTTACCAGAATTTCCAGATCCGGCAGATTTAACAGTTGCAGCTCCGCCTTGGAAGTGGAATCCCGGAGTATTACCAGCAGCAGCATAGGCTTTCATAACGCCTGGAGAAGTAACAGTACCACTTGCATAAGCTCTGGCATGTCCTTGAATAGCTCCGTGTTTAAGAAGAGCATCAGTTTGAGTAGCAGAGAATATAATGTCGCCCTTTTTCAGGTTCTCTATATGAGCACCGCCAGGAATTAAACTCCAAACACCATCACGAACAATTGATTCAGCGTGACCGTTGATATCCACTTCATTTACAAGAGCTTGCTGATCTTGTTTAATAGCAACATTCGTACCACTTGCATGAGCCGGTGTAATATTTAAAACATTGTAAGCACTTCCAGTAGATTCAGCTTTGAACGTACCAGTTGAACATGCAACTGTTTTACTCAAACCACCACTTGGTCCACCTGAATTTATCCAATTAACAGTTCCGGTAGCAGTGAATGAAGTTTGAACGGCAGAAATATCATTTCCCCAATGAACAGTACCATGAGAATAATGTTCGGTAGCAGCATAAACATCTACTAAACCTGTCTCATTAGACCATTTTACTTTTCCTTCGCTTTTTTTCTCTTCAGCAAGGTAGGCATCTACTTCGCTATGTTCTGGTTTGAAAGTTACAGTTCCTTGGCCTTGTTGTTCTTTTGTTAATGCTTGGAATTGAGTTTCGTCAATTTTAACCGATACAGCAGGTGTATCACCTGATAAAGATTCCAGACTTGAACGTAGTTCATCGATTTTAGCTTTACCATCTTCGGTATTGACATCTACGTCCAATTCAGCTTTTTTAGCCAACTCTTCGTCATTAAGAGATAATAACTTATCAACATCACCGGTTTTATCTACTGCAATCTGAACATGCATTTGCATTTCACGTTGATCAATCATAGATTGAATTGCTTTATATTCAGATGAATCTACGTCAAAATTTACTTTAATATGCTCTAATTCACCAATTTGTGATTGTAGTTCATCTACAGATAATCCTTCCGTACTACTATCCACATCAAATGAGAGTTTAATATTCCCATCTGCTTGCATCTGACGCAATGAAGCCATTCCATCCTGAGTGGCTTGATCCAATTCGTCAAGCCCGGTCATATCAACATTAGGATCAATATTAACAACACCTAAAGCTTCAAGAGCCGGTAGAAGAGCAGTCGCCTGTTCTTTTGTTAGCCCAAATTGATCTGAAAGTCCCTGAAGAGCATCTTCAACATTACGAATACCCTGATCTTCAGATTCATAAGCTCCATTGCCTAATTCAATCTGGTTTGCTTCATTCCATTGATCTTTATCCAATGAATTAACAGCATCAATAACGTTCTGTAATGCTTCACTTTTCTGTTCCTGAGCATCTTTAATCTTATTAACCAATTCAACATCAGAATCTGTATAATTTCCAGTGTTACCACTTTCAATTCCTTCATTGACATCCTGGAAGTGTTTGATTTGTGATCCTTTAGCTTTCGCTTCATAGCCCGCAATCAACTGATTGTATGCATCTTCGTCGACTTCGAAATTAGTTAATTTCAAACCAACTTTATCGGCCTGCTCCTGAATGGCCTCTATATATTTCTTACCTGCATCAGAATCCGGATTAATGTCCTGATCCTTCATTGCCTGATTCAGCTCATCAATGGCGCCTTTGGCATCCTTGATATCCTGAATCTTACGATCAACAGTACCATCTTTGAAGTCAGATATAGCCTGAGTAATACCAGTTTTTTGTGCAATTAAATTGTCAATAACTGCTTGTTGATCGTCCAGAGCAGACTGATCTGCACCATTGGCTTTCAGTTTTCCCATTTTAATCTGAGCATCAATGAGTTTATCGTCAATCTCTTCAGATTTCAGGGCACCTTCTTCAAGAGAAGATACAAAATTATTTGTATCGCCGTAATCTTTCAATCTACCAAACATAGATTCGAATGATTCAAGACTCATACCCATCGCATCTGCAGCTTCTTGAGTATCAGTGAAAGAGTACATCCATTGCTGATTTCCATCCTCAAGAGTTTTGTAAGTAGCTAATCCCTTAGCCTCAAGATCGCTTAAAAATCTCTTTGGACCGGAAGCATCATCAGTGTAATAATTCTTAAGTTTGTTGTAGTTCTCAATGAAATTATCAGCATCTTCAAAACCATTCTGAGAGAAATATTTTGCAGCTGCTTTAAACTGAGGAGTACCAACTAAGCCTTTATCATACAGATCTTTTGCATTATCCAGATAACTCTTAGCTGTAGTATATTCATTGCCTTCAGTAGAAAGATTGTCAGCATTAACCATAGCTTGGAAATCAGAGAACTGTTTTGCCGCCTCCTGATACTGAGCAAAATACTGTGCCTGCAGATTTTTAAGATTTTCTAATCCTTGCTGAGTATAATCTTTGTTACCTGCTGATAATTGATCCTGATAATCCTGAATCCGTTGTGCAAAATCAGAATTCATGAATTCATTCTGCTGTTCCAGATAATCCTTCATTCTTTCTGTATTGATTTTCAAACCTTTTGCAGTGCGATCGAATACATTATCAACATGAGCATCTTTTAGATCACTGAATTGTGTTCTAAGACTATCCATAGTATCAGATGTAAGACCTGTTTCTGTCTGCATTTCGCTAATAGCTGATGTAAGAGCGGTAACAGTGTTCTGCATATCAGTTACTGGAAGATTAAATGCTGTTTTTTCCCAATCGGCCTGAGAAGCCTTCATGTTCTCAATAGACATGTTAGCTGCCTGAATTTGATCCTGATACTGCTTGATCTGTTCGTTATCTTCATCAGAAAGAGGAGATAGACCTTTGCTATTTTTCAAAGCATCGATACTATTCTGATATTCCTGAATCTGATTATTCAAATTCTCAATCTGCTTGTCCCCATTTTCGATTAGATTGGTGTAATCTGAAGCAGTAGCTTTCATATTATAAGCAGATTTATTATTCAGTCTTGTCTGCTGATCGGAAGCATCAGTCTGAAGACGAGTTAGTTCTTTTGAGAGATTATCCAGATTTTTAGCTGAAGTATCCAACTGAATCTGTACTTTAGTATCTTCAATTTTGGATTTCCAAGTTTCCCAATCTGCATTCGCCATTGATGGATCAAGTGACAATTTCATAATTGCTTGCATTGCCACTTTGTCGTCTCCATATTCTGAAAATAATTGGTTTATTAATGAAGCTGATTTAATAGGGCCAATAGAGTCCCCCTTTAAATTACTGATAATAGTGTCTTTTGTATGTTTACTATTACTAACATCGAAATTGCTCAGATCCATAGTATCCATAATACTCTGGATATATTTATTTGCGGCAGCAAGTTCTTTCGGATCAGTTACATCTTTTACAGAATCTCTGATTTTACCAATAGCGGTACTTGCTTTATCAAATGTCAGTTTCTGTAATCCCTGTTGCAGGTTATCAGTTTCTGTTGCAAGTTCCGGGAATTGTTGAATAAGATCGGTGATATCAGAATTCTGGAATGTACCAGATTTGATTGAATCCATTGCAGATTTAATATTTGACATATCTGTCTGGAAATTGTCAGTTATTGTGTCGAGATCAGTCGCTGTATCTTCAGCGGAGTTTTTGAAGAGAGAGGAGAATGGCGTGGATATTGGATTAGTCTTTTCTGCGGCTACCTGTGCTTGATCAAAATTTGATTTAACAGTTTCTAAATTCCAATCGTATTTTTTGGCATTAAGATTCTGAGATGTATAATAATCCCAAAAATTTTCAAGCTCTTTATCTGATTTATCTTTAAAGAAATTATATAAACCATCTTTATATGAAAATTCATCTTTAAGGTTTTCTTTGATACCATTAATATTTTTTTTATCAGGATTAGCTACAGACATAATGTTGTCAGCTAATGTTTCCGCACTAATTCCAGCTTTATCAAGTGCTTCTTGTAAACCATCTATTTCGGATATTTTATTTAAAATATCCTCTTTTTTCCCAGAAGCTCCTATAGAAGTAAGCCGATTTTCCACATCTTTAAATTTATCTAATGCAAAAATATTATTAAGTTTATCAGTTGTGGTATCTGAAGCTCCTGTAACTTTATTATAATAATCAATTATAGAAGCTACTCTGTCTGCAGTTTTTTTTGTTGTTGTGTCTACAAGATTTCCTTGATCATCCCAAAAACTCTCGGAATTTTTTGAAATATCTGACATGTTATCGGATAAATCGCTTTCTAATTGAGAAATATCTTCATTAAGCCATTTTAACTTACGTTCTTCCTTTTGATATGCCGAAAAATAAGAATCACTTTGTTTGGAACGATTATTTATAATTTCATCACGTTGTGATTTAAGTGAATCTAATTGTTTAATCATATCAGATGCCTGGTCTAGGTCATCTTGATAAATCAATTTTTGTGAGTCAGTAACTTTATTCTTTTGTTTTCCGGCATAATTTTTGTGATAACTACTTTTATCTAATGTTTTTTGTGCATCTAAAGCTTTTTGTTTTTGAGACGCGCTAACAACATTTTTTCCAGTAGACACCTGGCTATCTAATAGTTGATTTTCTCTTTCTAATTTATTTTTTTCGGCTCTTTCTTCAGAAGAGAGATATTGTTTTGCATTAAGTTCCTGGATACGTTCTTTGTTTGTATCATATTGAGTTTGCAAAGAAGTGAGTTCTGATTTTGCATTATCATACTTATCAGAAGAGTTTTTATAATTTTTATCAACAGTATTATTTGTTAGAATATTATCCCATGCTAACTTCCCGGCAACAAATGCTCCTCCAATAATTGCTGCAATAGGTAATATAGATTTCATTACAGAAAGAAAGCCTACAGCAGCTGCCTTAGTTGTAGCGAATGCTCCGGATATTCCAGATACAGCAGCGGAAGCTTCTGGTGCAGCAACTTCTACAGATGATAAAGCATTTGACATTGCTAACCCTGCGGCGTTTGCGGCAGATTCAGTTCCTCCATATGCAGATTGTAACATAGCTGTTAAATTAGCATCGCTTAGTCCTGTTCCAACACTGGCCTTAGCTAAAGCTGCAGCAGCTATATCTATATTTCCAAAAGATAATAAAGAATCATTTACATTTTTTAATGTTCCCTTATTATTTAATAAATCACTTAATGCACCAGTTAAAGCAGAAGTTTTTCCGATTTTACTTAATGACATGACTTATTTATTATGATACAATAAGATAAAATATTAAATAAAGGAGTAACAACATTTATGGCTCTTATTCATTGTCCGGAATGTAATAAGGAAGTATCAGATAAAGCTGAGATATGCGTACATTGTGGTTATCCAATTTCAAAGTGGATAAAAGAAGAAAATTCAGGTTCGTCACAATCTAACGAAGATATTAAAGATGATAACCCAAATAATATTTACTTATATAGAGAAAAAGAATATAACCTTACTGAACTGGTCGATTATATAAAAGAAAACACATATCCAGATGTGGAAATAAATTCTCAGACTTGGGTAGAAGCTAGACATATTCTTAGGACATACATATCTATTGGAAAAGAAGAAGATCTTTTAATAAGCTACATACATAAATATAGAATGTTAGGAACAACAAAAGATAGAAAGAAATACTATGAACATAAAAAGGCTCATGTATCTCATACTCAATTTAATTATGTTTCGGCGTATTCCAATAAAAATAATATATATAACCCTTCCCAAAACGTCGTTCGTTGTCCTCGTTGCGGTTCCACATCAGTCACTACAGAAGAACAAGGTTACGGACTTTTCGGATGGATTGGTGCATCTCAAAAGAAGAATCTCTGCCAGAAGTGCGGTCACAAATGGTGGCCAGGAAGGTGAGGTGATAGTGTGGGGAACCATATATGGGGTAACATATATTTATATTGTTGGGAAAATAAAATTGATTTCCGTAAAGTATTTGACAAACTTCGCGATACGGAATTAGAAGCATATAAAGAGGGATGCAATCAATTTATGATCCCCTTTAAGACTACAAAATATGAATCGCTTAATAGAAGAAAATTGGTTGGGTCTACATTAGAAATTGATGTAGATATATTAACATCTTGTTTTCATATTCCTCTTGAAGAAATTTTTAAGCCTCAGAATTATCAAAAAAGACTTATTGAATTAATGAAATCAGTGGAACGTGCTTGCAACTATTATGCAGAACATGAATTCATTCATCGCGATGGAGAATTAAAATTTCATATTACATACGATACTGTTTTTGATGAAAATTATGAATCGTTGGATAATATTTCTATAGAATATTATTTCACAAAATATTACAATGAAGACACTCGTTCTTTTTATTATAGTATATCTGTAGATCTTATAAATGCTAAATGGGCAGCTGCTTATACTGATATTAGCATGGCATATTATAATCTTAACGATCCTATTTATTTTAGAGGAATTTGTCTATACAATGGAGATTCGCCTATTATTGCAGAGTATTTTCATAAAATTGCTAAATATGATACTTTTACAGAATATAAGTATGAAGAATTTCCTGGTAAAAATAATATTACCTGGATCTCCCGTACTGATGAAATTCTTTCAGAAGTATATAGTGATGACTATCAAATTATTGATTACAAAAGTATTGTTGTAAAATCCGCAATACGCAAATGTGATAATGAAGAACATCATACGAAAATTGTAAATGGTATTTTCTTTACAATATCATGTAAGACTGGAGAAATAAAAACTAAAATAATTCCTCTAGTGTATTGTCAAGAATGTAATGCATATTTTATGTATGATTATGAATATGATGCTTTGCGCATAGAAGGAAGACCTCTTTGCAAAATCTACAATCACTTACACCAAGTTGGTTCAGCAGATATATTCTCACAGTTAAGTACAGAATCCATTTTTAAAGTATGTGGTTATACAGTTGATGCAAATGAAGGGTTATCAGATGCAGCCAGACACAACCTTTTAGATTTCCTTATTAATAGGAAAATTGTAACGGTTTTACAAACATTAAATTTTCTGCAATGGCTTATCAACAGTAGAAAAAATAATCAAAATATGTATAATGCTGTACAAAAATGGGAGAGTGATTTTTCTTATATAAACGAAAGGCGCAACTCTTCACAAAATGTTATAGTTGTGTAGTGGTGGCCAGGAAGGTGATTAGCAATATCCATCTACATGATTTAATGCAGCAATAACTTGATTATTTGCATTATGGGTTTTATTATTAGATAAATAATCATCTACTGTAGGATATTCTATATTTTCCTGCTGTTGTTTTAACTCATTTGTAACCATTTGTAATATTTTATATGATTCATTATATGTACAATTGCTTTCATGAAGCAATTGCGTAATATCTACAACAGTTGATAAAATTTTATAATTTGTATTCATTTTTAATCCTTTCTTATGGAGGTAATAAGTATGACGTTAAATGAAGAATGTGTAAGAGATGTTTTGATTTACTGCAAAAACAATATTGATTATCGAGAATTGCAAGATGGTTCATTTTCTCTTATACCTGTAACTTTTAAACAATTATTAGCATCGCCATTAAATCAGACATATGACGGCAAAGATATTATGTACACCGTCATGAAACTTGAAGAAATTGGATTTATTAAAATTTCTAATAGAAATCCTAAGGCTTCTCCATATATTAATGAGTGTTTAATAAATGAAATTACATATGTAGGACATAAATTCATTGATGCTACTGAACCAGAACCTGTTTGGGATAAAACTAAAAATATTGTTGGTAAAGTAGGGAATCATACTCTTGAATTTGTTGAGGGTGTAGCGCATGATGTAGCTGTAGAATTTGCCAAAGTTGTAGCATTTAAACAAGGATAATTGTCAACAAAGTCGGCTACATTGGGTACAACCTAATCGTGTTTTACGGAGAGGACAGTTACGGCAAACCGCAGAAACTGATACAACATATAAATCAGTTGGATTTTCTCTTAAGCGCGCAGCCAAAGGAGATTCCAGAAGCCCCAAGACGGCAAATTGGTTTTCAAACTGAATCTGAGACGGAATAATAATGTTATTATTTTTTGTTAAGCTAATCATATAAACACCTACTTTCAGAATGGAGTACATATGTATACTGGAAATTATAGCCCAGAAGAAATCAATAGAATAAAAAAGATTATAGAAATCGGTGAATCTCAAAAACAAATTAAGCAATCATTTTGGGATGAAATTAATACTCCAGATGTTCTAAAATTAAAAGAAGAATCAAATACTCTCTGGGAAGATTATCGAATTGTCGATAAAAAACTTCTAAGGAAAATTCTGGTACATAATAATGGTTTATCAATATCTGATCCTGATTATATAAGCCTTAGTATAAGAATGATTGGACACATAAATTCAAATCTTCCAGACGATTTTCAAGAATTAATTTCTGTCTCACAAAGCAAATATGCAAAGTATAAACCGGTCAAAGATATTTACACGAAAGCATTACATAAAAATATTGCAAATTTATCATTAACAGTTACTCCTGAAAATAGTATATCAATGAACTCGTATGGAAGTACACGATGGGTATTCACAGAATTTTATTGTTCCTGTAAACCATTTTTAATTCTTGACATATGTGGATGTGAAGTTATTGTCATCCAAGATATTTTTCCTGGTAAATATTGCCAAACAGAATATTCTATTACAATGTCAGATTTGAAGAATAGGTCAGATTATGAAATAGAAAATAAAAAACAGAATTTTCTTGACAATTTTAGGAAAGAATTTGATCCATATAGAAAAAATTTATATTCATCTCCGTTTTATAAAAAACCTGTGCCACAACCTTTTGAAAATCTCTATACACTTTATGCACAAACTGATTCAGAAGAATACGGTAGAACAAGGCGATATTTAATCATCGGATGTATGACATATGAAAAAGAATGAACTTACGTTCTGACTTTACAACAATAAAGTCTAGTGATATATTTACTAATTGTAGGATAGCCGAGAGTGTGCCTCGGCTTTGCACACACCTACAATCATAAATATCAAAATCGGATGTTCTGTCCGAAATCAAAATCCACTTATATTTACTTTAGCCATATGGCAGAAGGGAGGTGGAACATGAAGAAAGAAGAACATCAATTTAAGCTTGCAAAGATAGCAATTAAAAGATTCTTTACGGTTTTAGTATTACTTGCAGCTTTATGGATGGTGTTCCAGCACAATCCAACAAAACTCGTGACATCAATAAACCTGAAAGAACAGAGCATTGATATTAATTGCGAGTTTGCAAGCGAGACACCGGAGAAGTAGAAATACAACTCTGGTAGTGTGGGGTGAAACCCACACAATTAAAGTTTTAAAGGTTAAATTTCAATAATTTAAAATTCAAAGCTTATCTTACAGACACTGCGCTTGATCACCGCGGTGTCTTTCTTTTATCAAATATAATTTCTCTCTTTCGCATAAAGCGATTCGGCAGAAGAGAAGTGCCGCTCATGGAACATTCATTAAAAGTATATATAATATACTCCGAGGAAGGGTGCTCTCTCTACTCCTCCTGATTATTAATATGTTTCCCTCGTCATTACTTGCGTAATTGTTACTAACGTTTCACATATGACTAAATCGTAAATCAGGTTGGTACGTGCGTTGTCACGAGCTTTCGCCCACTTCACTATGCGATCAGCATAGAATAGTGAATTCGACGTATTAATCCTCTATTTATTTTAAGTCGCTATTCTCCACACATTGATATGAATCTCTATGTAGATAGGCTCATTGTTAAAAATCGGAAAATAACGTGTAACCCTTAGATTTTTGGGTCAACCTACGACTGTTGCAAGACCTCCACCATTCAGGAATTTTAATCCTGCCATTGTTGCATTTTTTACTGTCATTGCTGCAAATACAGCAGTAAGTAATGCCGGTATTGGTCCAAGTGTTTTTTCAAGTGACGTAAATCCTTCTGTTAAACTATGTACAAATTCAAGAACACCATTTACAGTACCTGAATTATAGAAATTAACCCAGAAATCCTGCATCTGTGTTTTAATTGCTTGTAGTTTACCAGCGGTTGATTCCATGTATTTTTCCTGGTTAGCTTCAGCATTACCATTTGCGGTTGTTGCTTCCTCTGCCAGTGACATGGAGTCTGTGAATGCATCAAGCATACTTTTAAACTTGCTGGTCTGACGTGTCGTCATATTGATGTAGTTCGCAACACTACATGATATTGTTAAAAATTTTCTCCTTTTATTCTTCTATTAGTGCTCCGTATTCAACCAATTTATCAAATAAAATATCTTCCATATAAATTTGATCCCAAAATGGAATACGGATTAAATTAATCTTATGATCTTGGCAATATGTGTCTTTGATATTATCTCTTTTTTGAGTATTTATCATATTTTCATATGCAGTCTCATATGTCAAAGTTTTGCCTAACATAACTGGTTTGTAATGAAATTCCCCATCATATTCAATTGCGATATTAAAATCTTCAATATAATAATCAAATGGTAGAGGGTTTTTATCTCGACAATCTGAAAATCTCTTTTGTGTGTCATAATTAATATGCCATTTATCTAATATGTCACCAATCGCACTTTCAAAAAATGTCTTTTTGCAATACGGACAACCAAGACATTTAGACAAAGTATATCCTTCTTTTACTTGAACCCCTTTGTCTTTATGTACATTGCAAATGTAATTTACATAAGTATAACCATTTTCGTGATAATGTGACACGTATGTAAAATTATGTCTCTCACATTCATTTTTCCAATGTTCCGAATTAAATACTTTATTTTTCAAAGTGCGTTCTCTGCCACAATAATAGCATCCTCTACCACGCAATAAATCACAGAGTTTAATTTCTTGAACACCTTTATCCGAATGTTTTTTACAAATATACTTCATTTTTGTTGTATAATTTTTATATGTCTGATCAATAAGAGTATATCCTTTTTTATCGAATATCTCTTTTACTTCGGAATAAGAATATTCCTTAGTATTACGCATGATTTTTTCTTTTCGTATTAAATTTAAACGTCTTCTTTTAGTTATAATTGCACCTTTGGTGGTGCCAATATTAACAGCTAATTCTTCATCAGATTGATTTTCCCAATTATTTTTTAAGTATTCTTCTTTTTCAGAAGTCCATTTCATATATTATCACTCCATTTATTATCAATTTTTTGCATAAAAAATCGCCAGTGCTTTAAACAGCATTGACGTTTTTTCATATTTATATGTAGTCACTTCATTTATTGTTTTTACAAATGAAGGCTTTATACCAATACTCCATAAATACTCCTTTTCAGGTGTATATTGAGTAGAATATTCTTTATCAAATTTTTTCATATTTTTAATCATTTAACAATATCCTTATACTTTCGTATAAGACCAGACTATTTCTTCATCTACCGACCTTTACGGTTTAGAGTGTCCTTTTCGATTTAAGGGATTTTCACCCACGCCATTTGCGATTGCGCCCTACGATTGTTGCTATAGATATTCAGGATTTCCACCTTTATTCTCTTGTCTATAGCTCGACGAGAATCTAGTCGTTGAACGTTCACCCTCGACTCAAGTACCGTATGATCTACGGGATACGTTAGGGTGCTTCGCTGCATGAACAACCAATCCTTGCGTTTTCAAACCTTCATAATCTAGTTTCCTGATTATTGTGGTGCAAGGCTCTAAGGTATTACCTGCAATTAAAATCATTCCAGTATGAATTTCTTCATACACAGTCCACATTTAGGCTGCTACATCGAATGCGATCTTGGCTTGCTGTGCATCAGTTAAATCGTCCCACTTATCTTTAAGCTCAGACATAACAGTAATGATACCACGATCAGATCCATCCGGATTATAAACATCTACACCTATAGCATGCAAAGATGCAGAAGCATTAGATAAAGTTGCATTGTCAACTTCGTCGGCATATTGTGGCATTTTACCGACTTTTGTAGTTCTTGTGATAATTGTCTTCAAAGCATTACCAATTGAAGATCCATCTTCACGAGTTCTTTCTGATACTTTAGCAGTAATAGCTGCAAGCTGTTCATATGACATACCTGCATCATAAGCAACCTGACCGGAAGCCTGTACAGCATCAGAAATAATTTTGATACCTTTAGCGTAATCAATTCCCACACTTCCGGAAACTTTATCCAGAACATCGACAATATGCATAGAGGCATCAGCAGCAGTAGTAGATCCATCTTCTAACATATGGAACTGCTGTAAAATACCCTGTACCTGATCGGCAGCAGTAGAGGCATCAACGCCACTTAAGTTACTTAAGATAGCAGTTGGCCTTGCTGTTTGCTGAATTTCAGAAGCAGTAGTATTCATGTTTGCATAGATTTTATAAATGTCCATAGTATTATCCAAGGACATCGATAAATCTTTTGCCATATCAATTGCAGAAGTACCAAGATTCTGTAATTGATCCGGCGATAAATTCATTGTGTAACTAATATTTGTTAAGTCTTTTTGGAAATTTAAGAAATCATTGAAGCCTTGTTTGGCCTGCTGAATTGCTTTCATGGTTACCTGGAAATAAGAAACATAACTTGCAATATCTGCAATAGCACCTTTAAAGTTTCCTGATACCATTCCTTTAATAGAAGTTCCGAATGAAGACATCCCGGTTGATGCTTTGGAGGCAGTACTAGATATAATGCGCATTGCATTTCCTGCTTTTTCAAGATTACCAGTTAAAGTAACAACATTACCAGATATATCAGCAAATTGCATCTTTACTTGTCCGGTAGTTTCATTGATAGATGAAGAAATCTTAGATGTTAATCCGATAGAATTAGCGTACTCTGTAAGCATTGTTTCAACATCTTTTGTATCTTGTACCAGTCCTTTTGTTCCTTCTAAATAAGTTCCTTTGCTATTTGTTTTATCGTAATTTTTAGCAACTTTTTGAAAATCTTGCATTTTAGATGCTAATTCAGAAATTTCATCTTGAGCTTGGCTAGTATCAATTTCTTTATTATGGAACTTGGTTACAATATCATTATATGATTCAACAAAACCATTTAATTTATCCGTATATGCCGAAACCTTACCAGAAGAATTTTCTGCCTTAGTTAAACTATCAAAAGCTGTTCCAAATTCATTTGCAAATTGAATAAATGAACTTCCTTTAAGAGAATCAAAAGTTTGATAAAAATCTTGCATTCTATTTTTGAAATTGCCAAGATTATCGGCTCCATTCTCAAATGTAAATGCGCTTTCTAATTTCTCTTTTAATGAAGCAATACCATCCGGAAGATTCATAGTATTCTGCATATGCTTGAGAGAATTTTCAAAATCATTTATTTGGCTAGATAATGACTCTTTTAAATTTCCTAGAATATTATTTCTGTCAAGATCGGAGGCATTTTTTATATCTGAAATTAAACTATCTGAATCAATATTTTTACCAGAATTTTTGATCTGTGCTTTTAATGCTTCATATGTAGCCTGAACACCATTACGCTGATTCATTTTTTCAGTATATTCTTGTTCAGAATAATTTTTATTGCCAGCCATTTTATATAAATCATTGCTAAGTTTTCTCTGACGAGAATATGCCTGAGTCATTAAAGTAGTGATTTTATTTTCATAATCTGACATACTCTGCTCAGAATCGGTAAATGCTTTCTCATAATTACCAAAAAGCAACTGATTCAGTACACTATCAGCATCATCCTTATTATTCTGGTATGTATTTTTCTTGAATTCGTCAACATTTTCTTTGAGCTTTTTTATATTTTTAAATCTATCAGTAAATCCAGAAATAAAATCATCACTTGAAATTTGACCTTTTGCACCTTTTGCTTCAAAGCTATACAAATCCTGCATAGCAGATTTTAGTTCTTTTACTTTTTCAATAGCTTTGGTATACTGTTCTGTAAATGCTTCTTTATTATTAGCTTGGATAGTCTTTTCATCAAATCCAGATACGTCTGCCTGAGCTTGTTTCATCTCACGAACAACTTTGTCATAATCTTCAACATTTTTTCCAGCATTTTTTAATGCCTCAGAATTCTTTGACACAAAGTCATTTTGAGTTAACTTCTCAAATGCATCATTTGCTTTTTTGGCTGCCTCAGCTGTTTCAGTAATTCGATTTCCAATTTCTGTGTATGTATCGCTACCTTTAGAATATTGACTTTGTTTTTTTTTATATCCAAGCAATTCTGCATTAAGGGATTTTACTTCTTTTGCCTTATCAATAGCATTGTCATATTGTTTTGCGATATCAGAATTTTTGATGGCATCAGCCTGCTTTTTAGATGCAGTAAGTTGAGCCTGAGTTACTTTCATATCGCCTTGGATTTGCTTCAATCCAGATTCTGTATAACAAGTCTTAAGATGTTCTTTTAAAGTAGAAAATGAGTCAGCGGCTTTTTCACCAACGTCTCCAAGTTTTTCTGCATCAGCAATATATCCATCCAGTTTAGCAGAAGTAGATTCAAAATCTCTATTTAAACCAGCTAATGGACCAATCCATTTACCGTTTTCGATACTTCCGGTAAAATTATCAGAAGCATTTTTAGTACCAATAACAACATTTTGCTTCCCGGTCAATCCCTGTTCCAGATTATGTACATAATTCAAAGCAGATTCACGAGCCTTATTTGAATCAAACTGCTCGTTAATATCTGTGATTTGCTTCTGAACATTCTCTAACCCAGCAGGAGTAGTAATAGTAGATAAACTTTTTTGTATACCCTGAAGTTTTCCAGCAGCAATAGTACCAGCCTGTCCAAGAGATTCTATATCTGAAATCTGTTTAGAAATATCCGTATTTAGTGTATCTTTTTTTACATTGAAATTATCACGATTTGTTTTACGAGTTGCAGATAGTGATCTGGCAGATTCAGCAGATCCTTTTCGAAGTGCTTGAGTAAAGTTCTGATACATATAATTGTTATCAGGAAGAGATGCATTTAATCTTGCAATTCTATGTAATTCAGATAAGTCTTGTTGATCAGATTTGATATCATCTTGCAACTTCTTAAGAAGATTAGGATTCTGTTTATCAGTGGATTTATATTTCTCCGTATCA
>OGNI01000003.1_pt1 | contig 175323 bp, 164 predicted proteins | sample 1573421 | NCBI WGS metagenome assembly OGNI01 (sample SAMEA2581928, study PRJEB24529) | metagenome | biome: Human gut stool | place: China | collected 2011
AACTGTAATTCAATTATTTCAAAGAACTATTTGTGATCTTTAGTGGACAGTAATGTTTTGGTATAATAAATTTGGACAGAAAGAATTAATATGTGAATAAGAGTTACTGCCAATCCTAATATACATGTGAACAATGTGAATATACTAGTTTCCGATTTTGAAAGAAAACAACCCAATGTGCCTATTTTACTTGTGAAGAAATCATTAATAGGATGGTAAAAATGAAATATTATCATTAGTATAATTATGACTACCAAAGCATTCATGTATTTTACAAAAAATTTCGTTTTATAGCATATCCATGTTAGAAGTGTATACAGAATAATACAAGAATTCAGTATTTGTAAAGCTTGATAATAATCCCTATACATAGGATGGTTCTCGATTCCAATATAGGCTAATATTATGATTGCATAATAGAACCCTAAAGCAGCTAAATTCTTTATAGTCTTATAAAATATGTCCCATGTGCTCTTCAGCATTTTGTACCCTTCAGCCAATTGTTCATTTGTAAGGTATGCTTGATACTTGCCAAGGAAATCCGTTATTAAAGTTTGTTTTTCTTCTTGCAATTTTGTAAGAGGAAATTTTGTCAATAAGGGTTCATAGAAAAAAAGCAAACAGATTCCCGCCCACAATTGGATAAGTGGAGCAAAATTTATCAATGCTATTTCATCCATAGTAATTAAATAAGTTTTTTAGCATTTGCGAAAGCTACATCAAATAAAATCATTAATTTTTGACAATTTTCTGGTTGATTAAAAGAACCTATTGCTAGATATTGCTCTGGTATATATTCTAGTCTGAATTTATCATTATCAAAGATAGCAAAGTTGCAATGTTCTGTATTGAGTTGATTAAATATATTTTTTTTGTCTTTTTCTTGAATTAAGCGAACTTCGATAGTGTTGTTTTTTCTTCTGTCTTTAGTCTTTCGTATAAGACTAAGAGGAGCATCATTGATATACTGGTTGGTTTCTACCATTATAGATAATTTGTTATTATCTCTTTTAAGAAAATCATTTAGAGTATTCCAATAAGGTTGAGTCATAATTAATTCGGGCTTGAATCCTTCACTAAAAATACGTACTTCATTATTTGTGTATTGGAACAATATTGACATTAATATCGAAGCATGTTCTTTACCCGCATTAGTAAAGGTTTCATTTGATTTTTTCTCTGCTAAATCCTTCAGATATTCACGATATTTTTCAAGAATTATATTAGTATCCATATTTTATAGTTATTTTCCCTTAGAGAACAAAAATAATTATAATTATTGATTTATGCAATATTGTTATTGTTCATTTAGTTTCTTCTAATTTTTTCGATAGCAATTCGGTTAAAAATAAATTTTCTTGATTGAACTTTTATGCCTGTGAGAATTCCTTGATACGTTGTTCTTCATTCAGGCGGCAAACCAACAGCCTTCCGTTCTTTTCCGCCACGATGTAACCGTCCAGTCCTTCTAACACCACCTTTTGCTCGTCTGCCACATGTACCACACAATTCCGGCATCCAAATAGCTTCACGTTGTCTCCTACGTGTGCATTTCCGTTTTCATCCTGCGGCAACAATGTGTGCAGCGAACCCCAGCTGCCCAAGTCGCTCCAGCCGAATTCCGCCGGCAGTACATCAATTTCTTTCGCCTTTTCCATGACGGCATAGTCAATTGAAATTTTCTCGCAGGTAGGGAAGAGCCGTTTCAGTTCCTCTTGTTCCTTATCCGTAAATAAGGCAGGTTCCAGTTCATCCATCACTCCGGCTATCTGCGGTGCATACATCCGGATGGCCCTGGTAATGGTTTCCACGTTCCATACGAATATGCCCGCATTCCAGAAAAAGTTTCCGGCAGCTACATACTTCAGGGCTGTTTCCTTATCAGGCTTTTCCTTGAAAGCCGCCACTTCGTAAATACCTCTGCTGTCAGCTTCACCTTTAGCCGCAATATACCCGTAACCCGTTTCCGGACGGTTGGGCTTGATACCCAAGGTCACGATGGCAGCTGATTCCGCTGTCTTTTCGAGTGCGGCAGCGATACACCGTGCGAATTCAGCGGTATTTATTACCAGGGCGTCCGAAGGTGTGACCACGATGTTTGCCTCCGGAAACTCCTTCTTGATTTTCCAGCAGGCATACGCTATGCAAGGAGCCGTGTTACGCGCTTCCGGTTCAGCCAGAATATGGCTTTCCGTTAATTCCGGCAACTGCGCCTTCACGATGTCTGTATACTTTTCGCTGGTTACCACCCAGAAATTCTCTATCGGGCAGAGCGGAAGAAAACGCTCTACGGTAAGCTGTATCAGCGATTTACCACATCCCATCACATCAATAAACTGTTTGGGATATTCGGGTGTACTCATAGGCCAGAACCGGCTGCCGATTCCGCCTGCCATAATGACTACGTGTGTTTGCATTGTGCTTTTGTGGATTTTATATTGTTATTTAGTTATATATTTGTTTCTTAGATATTCTTTTAATGCTATATGGTCATATTTAAATTGTTTTTTTATCTCAAAGATTTTGGCATCGACTAACATTCTGTACCAGAACCCTTGTAAAATATGCCATATAAAACCTTCTTTTCCATCAAGGAATCCGCCTTTAAGGATATATCTTAAAAAGAAATTTATAAATGGCCTTACAAATAAGGGTGATTTAATATATTTTATTTTGAGCCATCGCTTTCTTTGTTCTTCTGTTCCCCAAAATTTGGGTATAACTTCTTGTGCTTTTGCATCCAGCCCATACTCCATCATCAGCATGTCTACCATTTCACGAGTAGCATATCCGTTGTGTTTTTCCGTCCACCAGGTCAGATCATTGAGGTTAGCATCTACTTGATTCCCTTCTTCTATGGTAATGGTTGTTCCATCAAATATCCGGATATGCTCGTCCATCCATCGGTTTTCACAATCTCCATGGCCTTTACGGAAGATTTTGAGGTGATAGGAGGGGTACCATCCCCCATGTAATAACGGCCTTCCCATGAAGTCAATCCGTTTTCTTACATATACTCCGTTTACATTTGCTTGGCAGTTACTCAATGCATCTTTGACTGCTTTACCGATATTTCCCTCCAAAAATTCATCAGCATCAATACGCCATATCCATTCTGACTGAATGGGGCATTGATACACTCCGTAATTGAACTGAGTGGCATAGTTTTTCCAAGGATTCTTGTAAACTTTTGCTCCTAGGCTTTCCGCTATTTCGCAGGTTCGGTCAGTACTTAACGAATCAATTACAAAAACTTCATCACAAATTCCTTTTAAGGAATTGATGCAACGTGCTATATGCTTTTCCTCATTTTTGGTGAGGATGATGGCAGCTATTGAGTTCTTTATCATTTTAAATCTCTTATTTTTATTGTTTTTGCAGGATTCCCGCCCACGACATGATAATCTTCTACACTTTTATAAACGGAAGCTGTTGCTCCAACCACTGCTGCTTTCCCTATACATACTCCTAGTCCGATAAATGCCTTAGATCCAATCCATGCTTTTTCTTTAATCCAAATAGGGGCTGTAATCAGGGAATCATTGGCTGTGTTAAGCATATTAATATCATGAGATGCAGTGCACAGATAGCTATATTGTGATACTACCACATCATCCTCTAAGATTATTTTATCTTGATTATAACAAATAACTTCAGGGCCGAGGCAGGCACGGTGTCCCATTTGTAAATTCCATGGAGCCCATATTTTTACGGATGAATATACCTCTGCATCCCATTCTATTTTAGCACCAAATATTTTTAAGATTGTAATCCTCCATTTTCGGAATAATTTGGTAATAAATGGTTTGAAGAATATAGTACAAATGATATTCCACCATGCTCTTTTTATTTTTGTGGTTATTGTTACATGGCCAGGTGTATGTTTTGCTAAATTCATTGTTTAATGACTTTTTGGTATAAAGTTATCATATCTTCGGCCATTTTTTTGGCAGAGTATTTTCTTTCTATTAATTGTCTTCCATTCTTTCCCATCTGTTCTAACTCTGTTTCATTGCATGATAAGAAAGACTTCAGAGCGTTTGTGGTTGATTCACTTCCTACTTCAGTCCACCAACCGCAATGTTCCATTTCCAGTTCTTGCCATGGAGTGCCTTTTGTTGTTATTACAGGAGTACCTGATGCCAGTGCTTCAGCTACTACAATTCCAAAGTTTTCTGAATAAGTGGGTAGTATAAAAAGATCTGCTTGTCGGAATAGTTCCCATTTTTTTTCTCCATATACGCCTCCACAAAAAGAAATCAAATTATTAATGCCTAATGATTCAGCTTTTTCTTTTAAATTCTGAATATAATTGTTTTCGCCTTCTCCTGCAATGTAAATAGTGTATCCTTCGAGTTGTCCTTTTAATTCAGCAACTGCTTCTAAAAGAAATTCAATACCCTTTTTGATATGGATTCTAGAAAGGAACAGAATTTTTTTATTTCTTTTCCAAGTGGATTTAATATGGATGCTATCTACATCTATTCCGTTAGCTATCACTTCTATTTTATCGTTATATCCTAGGTTAAGTAGATTGTATTTTTCACTTTCAGCTGTAGCATGGATATAATCAGCTTTTATTATTGCTTTTTTTTGATAAAGTAGGAGAGCTGGAAACTTCTTAGTCCAATAATGTCTCTTTATAATCCAAGGTTCCAACATTCCATGGGGTGTAAGTATAACTTTGTAATTCTTCTTTTGTGCCCACTTTTGGATGAGTGTGCAACATGGCATCCAGCAACAATTCACATGGACTAAGTTTGGTTTGATTTCATCCAAAATTGCGTTCCATTCTTTTTTCATGGTACTATATTGACCAATATTACATGGAATATAGCGAATTTTAGCATTTTCTATTTTTAGCTGATGTTCTGTTTTTGCTGTGACTATATACAATTCACAAAGTTTTCCTAGCTCTTTTGCTAGCAGTTGCATGTAAGAACCTACACCACCAGAAGTTCTGTCAATGCTTGGGACAAAATGAATGATTTTCATATCTTAATATATAAAACCGTTTTCGCGATTAAAATATTTAGCCTCTTGTGGGAGAGTTTTAATAGGCTTTGCGGGTACTCCTGCATATAAGGTATAATTTTCATTATGAGATTTATTCAATACCCCCCCTGCAGCTAGAACGCTATAGGATGGAAGTGAAGCTCCTCCTAAAATTATCACTGAAGTACTTACAAAACAATAATTACCTATTGATATAGGTTTGCTGTTTTGCCTACCTTCATAAATATCGATGGAATGAGTGAGAAATTGAGAATTATATCCAGCTATCGTTGTATATTTCCCAATTGTAATACTATTGGTGCAGTCTAAATGATGTTTTTTGGTTATTGCAGATTCGTCTCCTAATATTAGTTCGCTTTTTCTGTTTTTTTGGTGTGTAAAATGTTTGGATGTTGTTCCTGTAGGGAAGCCTGTAATCCAATTATTTCTTGCGATAGTTGCATCTTTTCCCAAAAACATATAATCTAGGTGGATGGCAATATTAAAATGACCTATTGATGCACCTTGTTCCATTATAAGTTTTTTGGGAAAAATATAAGAAAGGCCAATGTGGGCGTTCTTGTGTATTTGGTATTTATAAAAGGTCTTTAGTATTTGTCTTTTTAATGGCCATGGTAAAATTACCACTATTAAGTTAATCAATGTTTTCATATAAATTCTTATATAAATTAGTATATTGCCAAGCTACTTTCTTAATCTTGTAATTCTCAATGTTCTTCAGCCCTTCACTGATAAGGTTTTCACGGATATTTTCATTTTTGATTACAGAAAGATATGCATTCCTAATATCTTTAACAGAATAGGGATCTACTAGAATTGCTCCATTTCCAGCCACTTCTTTCATTGGTGAAAGATTAGAGGTAATAACAATACGACCTGTAGCTTGTCCTTCAATAATAGGCATTCCAAACCCTTCAAATAATGACGGAAAATTTATAATATCTGCTTTTCTATATTCAGTGACAATTTCGTCATGAGTGAGATTCATGTCATTAGAATATTCTATTTGATGTTTTTTAAGTAATTTTCTGGTTTGTTCTTTTAATTCTCCAATGATTCTCAGATGACAATCTATACCATCTAGAGCCTCTATGGTTCTTTCAAGATTTTTACGTTCTAAGGTTCCAATATGTAATATGATAGGCTTTTTAGAATTAAACTCTTTAGGGGAATATGTAAAAGAAATATCTACTGGATTAGGTATAATATGTACTTTCCTCATATCAAGGTTAATAACTTCACTAACCTGCTTATAAGCAAAATCTGATATGAAAGTAACATGGGCAGCTTTTTTGAGAGGAGTAATGTACAGTAGCTTCCAAATATTTTTCTTTATTCCTTTTAGGTAATAATAGTACATGATATCATGTACAGTTACGATTGTTTTACTTCCTTTTAAGAACCACAATAAATAATGTACATCTCCTGTAATATGGTTTATGTAATTTTTCTTTTCTTTGTTCTTTGCGAACCATCCATTTTTTAATATTGAGCGAATGCTGGCATTGGGATAAGGTAGAACGGTGCAAATAACATTATTGTTTTTTCTAATCTCAGTTACAATAGTGTTAAATACAGCACCAATTGAAAATCCAGCTTTTTTATTTCTATAATAGAAATTTATATTCATTATTTTTTTTGTGTTTTTATTTTACAATTAATTGAAGCTAAGGTTAAACCTCCAAATAAAATACAAAATCCTAAATTAGTAGGTATAGCCCATTGCCCTTGTGGAATTGTCAGCATCATGCCTGCTGACAACATCCATGGTAGTAAATCATATTTTCTGATTAGGATTTTATAGGCTTTTTTCCAAAGGTCAAGTGCGAAAAATAATCTTATACCTATTATTATTAATCCTAATAACATTCCACATTCTCCTATAATACGGCTCCACTCTACTTCTCCATTAAAACCAAAGGAATACATATCTCCTCCCATAATTTTTGCTCCTGCATTAGTACCTAATCCGATTCCATACCCAAATATTGGAATTTTAAAATTAATTAGTGATCCTAATAGGCCTCCTACATATCTGTCACCAATTACTCCTTCTACTCCGCCTTCAACTTCATTGGCCCCTTCAAATCTAGCCGTGAAGGCCTCTAAACTTGTACCACCTAGTCCCGAGAAATAAAGTATTATTCCTGCTACGATTGCAATTATTGTAAATTTCAGAAACTTACTTTTTAGTTTGTTTTTCCTTATTGCTGCAATAAATAGAAAAATTAAAAATAGTCCTGTTTGAAAGAAATGTGTTCTAGATATAGAAGTAGGGATAGACAATAAGTAACAACCTGCCAATATTACTAAAATAATCTTAGAAAATTGAAATTCCTTTGGTAAAGTATTATTCATTAATAAATAATAAAATAAATAACATCCTACCACTGCTTGAAAAGAGACGTATCCTGAAGTAAAAGAGAAAGTTCCTGGTGGACGCATATATCCCAATGCGCCACCAAATCCAGCAGTTCCTTCGCCACCAACTCCCATATTTACCCATGCTGTTTGAGAAGAGTGAAATTGTATAAAAATGAGTATGGTCATGGGAATTGATATCCATAAGATAAATTGTCCGATTTTTAATAAATCTATTCTGGTGAGTACTTTACCCATTACAAATATCATAGGAAAATGAAAAAAATAAATTCTCCAACCAAATAATGCTACAAAAAGATTATGATGTCCTACAGTCATAGTTAAAAGAAGGGATATGCTGGCTGTTATCATCATTATTTTAGCATATTTATTATTTATCCATCCTTTTTGCAGCCCTGCAATTGTTAACCAAATGGCTATAGGGTCTCTTATTAGAAGGAGAGGGGTAGCTAATGAAGGCAAAAACCATTTTCTTAATGCACCTTCAAATATTAATAGAAAAATATATATCCATATTGCTTTTCTGTATAAGACATATGGTTCTCCTGCTGTAAGTTTATTTATGTTTAGATAATTAGTCATTCAAGAATTTATTTATTGATTCGGCTAATTCTTCTTCATATACGCTCCAAGGTCGTTTAGATGCCGTTTGCATAGCGTTTTTAGATATCTCTAAGAGTTTACATTTGTTATCGAGTATATTCTTAATTTTGGATTTTAATAGTTTTGAATTACCAGGTTCAACTAACCAACCATTAATCCCATCAACTATAAAATCTCGACCACAAGTTCTTGTTGTAGTAATAACTGGAGTTCCTTGTGACATAGCTTCAGTAATTACCATTCCAAATCCTTCGAAAAGTGAAGGAAATATAAGCACATCACTCTCTGCCATTAGTGATAAAACTTTATCATGGGTTAGATATGGAATATATTTATAATTTTGTATTTGCTCTTTTAAAACTTTACAATTTTCTATATCACCATACCCTACTAATGTTAAATCTATTTCATTTTTAAATTGAGATACACTTTCAAATAGATAGCTTAATCCTTTGCTTTGACTTAATCTGCCTACGTATAGAAATTTAAGTTTACGGTTTTCTATAGGAATATATTGTCTATTCATATTAACTTTAGGAAAACCATAAGGTATAACTTCTATTTCTGCATTTAATTTGTAAGGATAATCATCTAATATTGATTGTTTAGTAAAATTACTAGCAACATAGATTTTATCAGCTAATAAAAGCTCCTGATCTTTTCTATCTAATTTTTCCTTACTATCATTGTATATACCTAGTATGGATGACCATTCAGGATTTTTTACTTTTTCTTCTTCTAATAATTTTTGATAGGTTCGCCAATGAATGATTGGTAAATCGAATAGACATTTTATTCCTAGTTCTTTAGCTTTAGTGAAAGAATAAAAGGCCCCCTCGTCAGTAGAATAAATAGCAGAAATTTCTTTGGAGTGATGTGTAATATAAGAAGCTACTTTCTTATCTATATAATGAAAAACATCGTCAGGTGTTATTTTAGAATTGTTTTTAAAAAGCATATTAAATCTCCTTAGTCCTTCATATAAGGGATATGTATGCGTTTCCTTTTTTACTATATTATCAAATTCTCTCCTTCTAAAGTCTTTAAAAAAAGGTATTTGTGAAAGTTTGAATAAAACTGAATTTTTAAAACAAGCTATACTTGTATGAAAACTATGTAATAAATCCTTTTTTTTCAGTCCATAAAGAGCATATCGGGAATTTTGATTTCCCATGGCATGAACGAATACGACATTTTTTTTATTTCTCTTCATTTCTTATATTTTTATTTATCCACGTATTCCAATATATTCGTAAATCTCCACTTAATAATGATGGTATAACTAATTTAGTATGTACACATTCTCTTTGTTTGATTACTTTTGCAGGATTACCACTTACTACGCTCATTGGTGGTACATCTTTAACGACTACGCTTCCAGCTCCTATAACAGATCCATATCCGATTTTTCTGCATGAGGGTAAAATCAATGCATCCGATGCAATCCATACATAATCTTCAATTTCTATTCCATATTGTTTAAGTCCCCACTCTGGGGAATCAATATGGTGGCTTGTTGTAATTATTTCACTATCATTACTTATAATAACATTGTTACCAATTTTTACAGGAGAGCGTAAGTCAATTTTATATGAACCTATGGAACTATTGCTTCCTATTATTAGATTTTTATTACTTCTTTTGGCTAAATCTCTAATAATTATGGTGTTTTCTCCGATTATAGCACCTTTTTTTGTTGCAATTCTTTTAGATTTATTATGCTTGATATAATATCCTAATCTAGGTATTAATCCTTTGATAAAATGTAGAAATGATCTTTCACTAATATGTTTATAGTACAGTGAAGCTTTATTGATATTGCTCATATCTAGTTTATTTTTTTATTATGCTTATATATTTAAGATATGTGTTATGCCAAGTAAACTCCTTAGCTGTTCTATAGGCTGCATCCCCTATTTCTTTTGCTATTATTGGATTGTCTAATAAAAATCTAATTGCTTCTTTTATTTTACGGCTATCGTTGAAATCTGTAAATATTATGTTTTCTTCGTTTTTAAGTTGTTCTGATGTTATTTTTCCTTGAGCGGAAATAATTGGTAATCGGTTTCTTAGACCAGCAGCAAATGAACCACTTTTAAAGGAACAGCCATAGATATTATCCTGAGGTAAAATGAAAATATCGGAAATCTTAAAAAATTTATCTATCTTATCAATTTCAAGAAGACCTGTTTTTATGGTGTCTTGCGGAAGGTTATGAGGAAGAATTTTTGATGTTTTGCCTATAATGAGAATTCTGATTTTATATCCTTCATTTTTTAAATTATTGATAGCGTCAATACTTGTTTGGATATTTCTTATGCCGAAGAAGGAAATAATTTTTTCCTCATTAGGAGTTAATTTCTTTTTTAGAAATTTTATTTCATTATTAGATAATGTCGTTTCTGGTATGTTGCTGGCAATAGGAATTAATGGTATGTCTCTTTTATAAAAATCAAGTTTTGATATCATTCTTTTATAATATTCTATACTTGTTGCTACTTCATCACTATTCTCAATAATTTTTTTACTAATGTATTGCATGATTATGCTAAGGATAGTTCGTTTCAGATTACCTCTTTCTTTTTCAATACTAACCTCATGAAAGAATGTAAATAATTTAACATTACATCTTTTAATTTCTTTTGTAACTTTGATGATAGGGAAAGGAAGTCCTAATGTATGAAATCCATGAGGTACATATTGTAAGGATACAACATCTATTGATTTCTCCTTAATTAGTTTTATTATAGGCTTGTAACAATTTAAATCCCATTTTTTTATAATTGGAAGTACAGTCATCTTACTTATTCCCATATCTATTAAGGGGGATTGTTTACATACAATATATACCTTATGATTTTGTTCTGCAAATTGCTTTGCTATATTATATGTATAATCGCCTACACCATCTATTATTGGTGGAAAGTTATTTGTTATGAAAAGAATCTGCATAGAATTATAGAAGTTTATCTGAGAAATTTGATTGAGTATTGCTATTTTGAACTTAACTGATATATTATAATTAGAATCTGATTAATATACCCATTCTAATAAATATCCTAAATTAAGTGTTACACTAGATATAACTTTTATAGAAATGTGTGAGCTTTATTAAGATTTTGAGCCGCTTATATATTGTGGCTGACCTATTTGATCTTAATTATGGCATCAGATAAATTCTAAAAGTTATTTTTGTTCAGATTTATTTTACTATGATGCTAACATTCTCCTCTTTATAAATTGAGTTTTATTAGTTGTAAGGTTTTTATTTTAATACATTATACTTCTCCGTAAAATTGGGACACGTTAAATATTAATTAAGTAATCCCAAAAAGGGAAGCTTTATATTTTGGAGCATCATTAAAGTTATCTTTTTAACAGATTTCAGTTATTGGTTCTATTCGTAGAAAAATGCTTCAAACTTGCAGAATATCATATGTTGATTCTAGTTTCATGTCATGTGTCGGATGACAGCAACAAGGCAAAAACAGATAATGGTAGCCATTTTTATTAAGTTGCCTGATTGAATGTAATTTGTCCTTTAAAAAAGATAATTGATTTTGCATAGATATAAATTATGTAATCCTTTTATTGGGTTATATTATAATACTAAAAAACTATATATCAAAATTTCTTTTTTAGATGATTTTTTATTCTCTCTGAAATAAATTGTCGTTCTTTATTATTTAGTCCTACTATATATATTAATAATGAAGTAGATACTATAGATGATAAAGTTGTTATTATTAATCTTGCAATGTCATTATCTAGATATATGTGGATTAAAAATGGTATAATACATGATAAAATAGTTATAATTGTAATATTTAATACGATTTCATGTAAGAATAATGAGAACTTAAGTTGAATTTGTGATTGCAAAATCTTTGCTCCAACTATCATGGCTATTGTAAACATTGATATATTAACAATAACAGAGGATTCGGGAATTCCCCCAAATTTATAAGTAAAATAAGTAACTGGAAGTATTAACAATAATATTAAGTTTCTTGCCAAAAGATAATTTCGTACTCTACCACATGCCATATTACTTGTTTGTAAAGGATTGATTATTGCATTAATTAATGATGTTATGAGAGATAGTTTAAGATATAGAACAGCATGATCAGGAACGTTTCCTAACCATAATTTTAATAAGATTTCGGCTTCAAAAAAAATAGGGATAATGAGATATAATAATAAAAAACAAGAGAACTTTGCACTTCTAATTATTAATTTATGCATATTCTCTAAATCCCCATTAGCATAGCTTTTTGTTATTTGTGGATTTACTGCAACCTGAAAATTCTGTGTAAATTGGCTTATAACATTGCTGCCTTGAGATGCTATACCGGATGCTGCATTTACAGCCGGTCCAAAAAAGATATTTGTTACTAATGTAACACCTTGTGCAAAACCTATATATGCCACTTTGTCAATTAAAGACCAAGATGTCATTCCAAACATAGACTTGAACATACCTTTATTCCATGACAATTTATATTTAGCCTCGATGAATTTTTTTATACAATAGATTTGCATACTGATAAAGTTTATTATTGATGAAATAAATAATAAACATGCATATACGATTAATTTATCTAGTGAAGTATAGGGGAGAATAAAACAAATTAATAATTTTGTAACGACATCTATTATTGAAAAGAATGCAAATGCACTCATCTTTTCATGTGCTATTATAGTGCCATTAAAGGGTACATTAATAATTGTGAGAATTGCTGTTATAGTCGAAATCTGAAATACCCAAAATGCTGCGGTCAGCCTATCTTTTGGTATTACCGCATAATTGTATAAGAAATATAATCCGAGAATTTCTATACAGATAAAAAGAATTAATGAAATTATAAGATGGATACTTAGGCCTACAGAAAACGTCTCTTTTAATTTGTTTATATTATTTTCTCCCAATGCTATAGTTATATATCTCTGTGTAGTTCCTGACATCGCAGTTGTAAGAATTGAAAAGACGGCGACTATTCCACCCACAACATTATAGACGCCATAATCAACAACTCCTAATGAATTTAGAACAACTCTGCTAGTGTAAAATCCTAAGAACATCAAAATTAACATTCTGACGTATAAGATTCCCGTATTTTTTACTATTCTTATATTGTCTGGTGAAGCCATTATATATTTTTGAATTTATCTAAGATGTTAAAAGGTGCAACCTTGATTAAATTCCTTTGTAGGTTAATCAAACTGACCTGTATTTTAGCGAGATTTTTATTTTCGTCAAATAGTGTATTAATTGAATTGGGAGATTTTAGTATTTCATCTATATTTGAGAATCCTTCATATTGAGTTATGCCAACGGAACTAAAATAATCATAGAATTTGAATCCGTCTGTACCGATATCATTTTTTTTTATCCATAATGCTGGAATATTATAGGCTTGAGCTACGATAATCCCATGTAATGATGTTGATAATATTTTTTTGCAGGAACATATTTCAGTAATAATACCTTCTACGTCATTGGTCGTTAAATCAATTATTTTATATTCTTTTGAATAATTCACTTTGAAGTAGGCTAGGTCTAAATAATGTGGAATTATACCTATTTCGTTTTTCTTTTTTTCTTGTTCATGCATTGGATAAATTATGGGCAATAATAAAGCCGGATCTCCATAAATTGGACATCCATTGAAGCCATCCTTTTTAAGCTTATCGTCTGTATACTTTCCTCTTACGGCATATATTTTCCCTCCTTTAAAAGTCTCATCTTTATTTAAGAAACCATTTCCCCAAAAACTTGTATTCTTATTTCCTCTTGCGATTGTTGAACCTATTGGGACTAAAACTTTCTTGTCAAAAGATATATAACGAATCTGTTTTAGGTAATAAAATCTAAGAAATAAAAGATTTTTTATTATTCTTAAAATCATTCTTAGAGGTGATAAAACAATTTCTTTGTATTGAGTTTTGAGACCTGATAGTTTAGTTACTATATATGGGCCTAATTCATCTCCAAAATTATTTCCTTTATAATAGTTGATTTTAATTGTTTTTGTTTTCATATAAAAGTATTTATTGTAGTAATAACTTCAAAAATCTTTTATGGATGTATTTCATGTACTTATACAAGTGCATAGTGTAACAAAAAGAATCTTATCTGAATTATTATTATCTTTATTATTCTGTATATAAAATTTATAATCTTAATTTAATAAAATAAAGTTTATCTTTTTGGGGGAATATTTATGTCCTTGTATTATCTTTACCATAGCCGTAACCATATCCATATCCGTATTTTTTACCGTAACCATAATGTCCGTATTTGCCATATTTACCATAACCATAGTAGGAGCCAGTTTCGCGTTTATTCATATCAATGCCATTTATTAATACACAGGGATGTGGGAGCTTGTTGTTCTGTTTTAACTCATTTATAAGTTTAAATTCACTTTTGGCTGTGTAATTAGAACGACATACGTAAACACTTAAATCTGCTACTCGAGCCACCAACTGAGTATCAGTTACCATGCCGATAGGGGCGGTATCCAAGATGACGTAGTCGAAGTGTTGTTTCAGAATTTCGATGGCTCGGTCTAGGGATTTGCGGGCGACCAGTTCGGTTGGGTTTGGAGGAATGGTACCACCGGGTAGGATGTATAGGTTCTCGGAAATGGTAGATACTTGACATAAACTACGTAAATCGGTATGTTCTGGATCGGCTAGGTACTGGGAGATACCCTTTTCCTTATGGGAAATCTGAAAGACTTTATTTAGTCCGGGCTTCCGAATGTCAAGACCTACAATTATGACCTTCTTGCCCATAAAAGCAAAGCTGCACGCTAAGTTGCCTGCATTAAAACTCTTTCCTTCTCCCGAAGTGGTAGAGGTGAAAAGTATAACTTTCTGTCCTTCGCTAAGCATATACTGAAGGTTAGTTCGCACAGCTCGGAAAACTTCTTCCATGAGTTCATTACGATTTTCATGAATCACAATGGAACCCTTGGCTGCTTCGTCTGTAAAAGGAATGTCTCCTATAATTGGAAGGCTGGTAAGTCTTTCCACATCACCTCTAGTAGTGATTTTAAATTGTAGGAGCCCCCATAGATAAATAATACCTATCGGAAGAGCCAAACCTAATATTAATGCTATCATATAGGTTTGAGATGGTTGAGGATAAATTTGTCCACCATTTAAAGGTTCATCGATAATGCGGGCATTATTGGCAGTGGAAGCCAAAGTGATGTTGTTTTCTTCCCGCTTCTGGAGGAGCATCAGGTAGAGGTTGGCCTGTATTTCTTGCTGGCGTGACATGCTGAGGTATTCTTTTTCCTGTACAGGGGCATCGCTCACCTTGCCGGCGAACTTGCGGGTCTGGGCTTGCAAGGCCTGACGATTAATCAATAAGCCTTTCTCTGCTGTTTGGATGGCGGCCATTACGCTGTTACGCATCACGTCGATGCTGGCGTTCAGGCTCTGTACGGCAGGGTTGTCTTCGTGAGAGGTGCGCAGCAGGCGCTTACGCTCAATCAGCATCTGATTATAGTTCTGTACCACGGTATTCAAATCGCTGTTATTCAGCCCGATGTTGGCGGGAATAACTTCATACTGGCTCTTTTCACTCAGAATATGATTTTTCAGGTGATTGACCAAGCTGATTTGTACTTCATTCTCGGCGTAGGCGCGTTCGTAATTTGCCTGTTCGCCGGCAGCCTGAGTAGCGTCGGCGGCAATATCTACCACGCCTGCCCGTTGCTTGAAACTGGCCAGCTGGCTTTCAGTAGTCCCTAATTCTTTATTGATAATGCGGATACGCTCGTCGATAAATTCAGCGGTTTTGGCGGCTACCTCGTTCTTGTCGTTATTGCCTTCTTCGTTATAGAGTTCGACCAATTTGTTCAGGAAGTCTATACCGCGGGTTACCTGGCTACCGGTGACGGTAAGTTGTGCAATGGTGGTGGATTTACTACCTGGTGTAACTGCCAAGCGGTTACGGCAGGAGGCTGCTGCAGCATTAGGTGATATGACGGTAGCCTGAATTTCTTCGGGTACAGGCTGGATAGTTTGCAGGGTGGAGTCGGCTGCAGAGAAAGTGAATACACCCACAGGGGTGGAGAATACGGCAGGCAGACTTTCTACCGTCTTTTTCCATTCCTGCCCTTCGTGTTCTACCAGCACTTCGTGGAGTTGCTGGTTACGGAAAGACATCTTTACCTGGGCATACCCCATGCGTTCGGCTTCTTCAGGGGTTACCCATACCTTGACGGGCGACTGCTTGTAAAGCTCGGTATTACGGAACTGACCGGGTACGGAGTAACTTACATAAAGGTCGAGAGCGGTCACTACTTTCTTAATCAGGGTGCGTGAACGTAGGATTTCCAGCTCGTTGTCAAAACTCTGGGTGGAAGAGGATACAAAACCCAAATCTTCCAGGTTGGATCCGTTTGCTCCTCCCTTGCTTTCGTTCTTAATCAGTACGGAAGAGCTGACGGTGTAGAGAGGGGTCAGGGTCTTGAGATAGAAAAAGGCGCCAATCAGGAATACAGCCACACAGCCCAGAATCCAGGGCCAGTACATCAGAAGCTTGATGAAAAACGCTTTATAGTCGAAGCCGGAAGTTTCTTCATCTTCCAGCATATAGTTCTTGATTTCTTCTGCCATAGATAAATGTCGTTATTATTTGGAAATTGCGAGTACAAGAGAAGTGATGGAAGTTACAATGCTAAGCAAAGTAATCCACATGGAGGAATTGCTGTTAAAGGTATTGGTACGTACCTTTGCCTTGGTGGGTTTGACATAGACCACGTCGTTCTGCTGCAAATAGAAGTAGGGTGACTGGGCTATGTTGGCTTCGTTCAGGTTGAGATGGTATACCCGTCGCACGCCTGTGGAGTCTTCGCGGAGCAACTGCACGTCATCGCGTACTGAGAAGAGGGTCATATCGCCTGCCTGTGCCAGGGCTTCAAAGATGGTAACTTTTTCGGCATCGGTGGTATAGGTACCAGGTTTGCCTACTTCGCCCAATACGCTGAACTTGTAGTTGGAGGTACGCACCGTGACATTGGGCACTTCTTTCAGGTAGGGCTGGAGCTTCTCGCGAATAAGAGCTTCACACTCGCGGTTGGTCAGGCCCATTACTTTTAAGTTGCCCAATACGGGGAAATCGATACAGCCTTGGTTGTCAACTAGATAGGCTAATAATTTAGCGCCATCCATTCCTACATTGTTGTTGCTGGTACTTTCTTTGCTTTGTCCAAATTTGCGGTAAAAAGGAGCCGAAGCCTCGGGGTCAGTGGTGCTTACCAAAATAGTAAGTTCGTCCTTGGGCATGATGCGGAAGTCATAGAGCTGTCCTTCGTGGGATTCATTGAGCACTTGTTCGTTCTGAAGGTAGAGCGATTTCTGGTAAGACGTACACCCGCTCACCAGCAGGGTGGATAACGTCAGCATACAGACTACTTTGCGTATCTTCATCTTTTCTTATGGTTTTGTTATGATCATTCTAAAGGAATTTCCCTGCGCATAGGGCGTGCTTCGCCGTTACCACTCCCAGCTATGGATTGGGGCGGTAAAAATTACGGCCGATAATCAGCTGCAAAATTAAGCCTTATTTTTGGTTTATTCAACTTATAGAGGGGTTTTTGTCGGTGAAAAGGGTGGAAATCAATGAAAAAGTGGGCGTATCGGCGGATTTTGTAACAATTCTGGAACAATGTATGGGGTATAGGTGCGGGGTGTGAGAAAAACGCAAGGGCGTTTTACCTGAAACGCAAGTGCGTTTGTGATAAAACGCAAGTACGTTTTACTTCAAACGCAAGGGCGTTCGATTCAAAACGCAAGGGCGTTTTCGGGGAGTTCCGGAAAGGGAATCATGACGGGTTGTCGGGGTTGGCAGGCATTTTTATAAAATGTATATACGCGGGGTGTGGAAAAATACAACGCTTATATTTTTCCACACCTGTATATAGAGAGTTTGCAAAACCGGTGCCAACCCCGACAACCCGTCAAGCTGCGGCCCGGGGAAGGCCGGTTCTTCACTACTGTTCTGTATCTTTTGTGCGAGGAGGTTGGATGCCTTGGGTTGATTTAATTCGCTCTAAATCAGTGGCGAGTGAGCGGAAAAAGTCGCGGAGCAGCTCGTCCTGCTTCTGCGGGTCGGCGGCAAGCAGGCGGTGGTACACGGCAAGGATGCGGCCGAGGAATGTCAGATCCGTCAGGAGCCCTTTTTAACTTTTTGAAACGTGTGTGCGCTCATCGGCGCCAGTCGGCACAACTCTTGTACGGTGAGGGTACGGCCGTGCGACAGCACCTGGTGGCGCCACGCTTCCAACATCTGTCCCAGTTCAATCAATTTCGCTTGTTTCATACGCATTTTTGTTTAAAAAATAAAATTATAGTAAATTATTGGTTAAAATATTGCACGCATGCGTGCAATGTGGGTTTGTACTTTCTGTAAACTTGTGTTACATTCGTTTCGCTGTTTTGAAAAGAAAACACAAAAATTAAAACTAAAAGGATTGCAAATTTAATAAATCATTAAATAAAGCACGAGAAAATGAACAAAATGATGCTAAGTATTTTTAAGGGTTATGCCGACACGATGCCCGTGGCGGCGAGTCTTGATGAAGTAGTCCGTCTGATTCGGGAGGACAAGGTGTTGGCCGACCACACCGAAAAATACCGTTACTATCGCTCGCAGGGGCAGAAGACGGCTGCCGGCCGGGAAAAGTCGGCCTGCCCCTGCTTTGCCGTGGCGGTGCGTTTTGAGAACGGGAAACGGAAGGCCGACATCAGCGGCTGGACGGGCCTCTCGATGGTGGACTTTGACCATCTGCCTGAAGGACGGGCGGGGGAAGTGTTCGAAAAGGTGTGTGCCGACCCGCACACCGTGCTGGCTTATACCACCATCAGCGGGCAGGGGGTGAGGGTGGTGTGCCGCTACTGTCTGGACGGAGAGACGCCTGATACCGACCGGGTGGCATGTTACAGCCGGGTGTTCCGCAGGGTGAACGAGTATTATGGGCAACTGACGGGGTGCAGTTTCGACCCTGCCTGCAAGAATGCCACGCGACTGAGCGGGCTGGCGCATGACGCGCAGGTGCATTACCACGACGGGGCGGAACCTTTCCGCTTCGACCTTTCGCGCATGAAGAAGACGGATGAGCCGCGCAGGGGACGGGTGGAGCGTGTGGTGGCCCGTATCCGCAGGGAGCTGGACGAGCAGGGGGTGGTGTATGCCCCGCATCATCACAACGAGTACATCATGCGCATGGGCTATCTGATGAATGAGTTCGGGCTGCCGCTGGAGCAGGCCATCGGCTGGGCGGACGGACGTTTCCCGGAATACGACGGCGACGTGGCGGCCATTTTCCGTTCGTGCTATGCCGATACGGAGGCGCACGGACGGCGGGAGGCGGAACTGTTTCGTGCGAAGAGGGAGAAGAAGGGGGAAGGACGTTCCCAGCTGGCCACGCCCCAGGAGATTGAGCAGTTTCTCGCCACGCAGGCGGAGTTCCGGAAGAACGTGATTACCGGGAAGGAGGAGATGCGGCACCCCGAGGCCGAGGAGTTTGTGGAGCTGACCGACCGCCTGGTGAACTCGCTGTGGAGCCGCATGACCAAGGAGGGGCACACGGTACGCCTGTGCGATGTGCGCTCGGTGCTGGAGTCGGAGTTTGTGCCGGAGTTCAACCCTTTTACGGAGTATTTCCGCTCGCTGCCTCCATGGGACGGGGTGACCGACCACATCGGACGGCTGGCGGCCACGGTGCACGTGGAGGGTGACGCGAAACTGTTTGATGATTGTTTCCGCAAGTGGCTGGTGGCTGTGGTGGTGTCGCTGATGGTGAAGGAGGTGACGAACCACCAGATTCTGGTGCTGGTGGGGCGGCAGGGTTGCTACAAGACGACCTGGCTGGCGCGCCTGCTGCCGCCTGAACTGCAGCGGTATTTCTGCGTGCGCTCCAACAGCGGACGGCTGACGAAGGATGATAACCTGGCGCTGTCGGAATTTGCACTGATTTGCCTGGAGGAGATTGACGAGCTGCGCCTGGGCGACATCAACCAGCTCAAGGCGATGGTGACTATGCCGGCGGTGAACGAACGGAGGGCGTACGGGCACTACAAGGAGAACCGTCCGCACATCGCGAGTTTCTGCGGCACGACCAACCAGCCGGAGTTTCTGAACGACCCCACGGGAAGCCGGCGCTGGCTGCCTTTCACGGTGGTGCACATTGACGACCCCTACACGCATCCCGTGGACTATGCGGGGGTGTACGGGCAGGCCCTGATGCTGTGGAAGAAGGGATTCCGCTACTGGTTCGACGAGGAGGAAATCGCGCAGGTGAACGCACGCAACGAGCGGTTTGAGACTGCCAGCCTGGAAACGGACTTGCTGCTGGCTTTTTTCCGCGTGCCGATGCCCGGCGAGGAATGTATGTTCCTGACGGTGGGCGAGATTTTGCAGCACATCAACGGGGGCATGAAGAATCCCCTTAGTGCCGTCAAGGTGGGGCTTGCCTTGCGGAAGGCGGGATTCGAGCAGGTTCGTGTGGCGGGAAAGAGGGGGTATCGGGTGGTGATGTACACCATCGAAGAGGTGAACCGCAACCGTCGTGCCATGGGACGATTTACCGAGGCGCCGGCTGAAGAGTAGTCTTCATCGCCCGGTCGCCGGATGGTGATAACGCTTTGATTTTCATGTGGATTTTTATGTTCCGAAGAAGGAAATATACCGGAAAAAACGGGTGGAAAAACTTGTGTATCCGACCGGAATTGTGTAAATTTATAGGTAACTAAAATAAAACGGAACAATGAACTACATGCAATTGAAAACGGGACCGGGAGCTGTTTCCGGGGAGGAACGGGAGGGTTTCTGCCTGAAGGCTTACCGGAAAAGTGAGTTGGCGGGCTTGTATTTTCCGCAGGCAGGTAAAAAAGGTGCCCTGCAGGGGCTGGGGCGATGGATCAAGCAGTGTGCGGAACTGGAAAGGGAGCTCGAGCGGTCGGGCTACCAGAAAAACCGCAAGTTTTTCCTGAAATCGGAGGTGGAACTGATTGTGAGGTTCCTTGGAGAGCCGTAAGCGGCGGCGTTTCCTTTTTCTAATGTCTTCAAAAGTCTTCAAATTTCCTCGAATGTCTTCGTAAGTCTTCGTATGTCCTCAAATGTCTACATGGGCGGAAACGGGGAGTGTAACTTTGCCTTTGTAAATGAAGAGTGAATAATGAAGAACAATGGATAATGAAGAATGAAGAGTGAATAATGAAGAATGTGCGCGCGTTTCCTGGATTCTTAATTCATCATTCTTAATTCTTAATTCATCATTCAAGATTTAAGATTCATCATTCTTAATTCTTAATTCTTCATTTAATTGGTTTTTAACTTTTAACTTTTAATTTTTAACTAACAAGTGGATTTATGAAGAAAACAGTGACTTATTCGGTTGTAGGGCGTGTGAACCCGGCCGATCGTGAAAGCGGTGAAGTGAAGTATTATGCACAGTCGCAGGCTCGCGGCGAGATGGGTATCCGTGAAATAGCGGAACGTATTCACCAGATGTGTACCGTGACCCGTGCCGACGTGATGGCGGTATTGACGGGACTGGAAGACATCGTGTCGGAAGGCTTGCAGGGCGGCGAAATCGTACGCCTGGGTGAACTGGGTTCGCTGCAGCTGAGCCTGAGCGGGGAAGGAGCCGCTACGGAAGATACGTATACCGACAGCATGATTGAAAAGGTGCGCGTGCTGTTCCGCCCGGGTACGGTGATGCAGGAGGCTATCAACAACCTGGCTTTCGAACGGGTGCCGGTGAAGTATAAGAAAGAGGAAGAGGACGACGGTGCAGGGGTGTAATCGGAACTAAGGCGTGAGAAGATGACGAAAGTAAAATGGATTGTGGTCAGGGTGCTGAAGTGTATTCTCTGTCTCCTGACCGGAAGAAAACCGGATTGTGATGAGAAAAATTGACATGATTGTGATTCACTGTACGGCAACGAGAGCGGACCGCCCGCTCTCGCCTGCCGAACTGACGAAGATGCACCGGAAACGGGGGTTCAAGTGTTGCGGATATCACTATTTTGTCCGCACGGATGGTGAAATTTGTACAATGCGGCCGGTGGAACGGGCCGGAGCGCATGCCAAGGGGTATAACGAGCACAGCATCGGCATTGCGTACGAAGGGGGACTGGATGCGCAGGGACGGCTGGCGGATACGCGTACGGAACTGCAGAAGCGTTCGCTCCGGATTCTGGTGAGGGTGCTGAAATCGGATTTCCCGGCCATCACGCAGGTGGTGGGGCATCGCGACCTGAGTCCGGATCTGGACGGCGACGGAACGGTGGAACCGGAGGAATGGACCAAGGCCTGCCCCTGTTTTGACGTGAAAAAGGAGCTGTAGCGGGACAAAAGTTTTCTAAATCGTAAAAAGAAGGTGTCCGGCGCCTGAAAAGTTTTCAGGATTCGAAATAAAATCCTACCTTTGCACTACTCAAAATCCAAACGGACATGGCGAATCTGTATATTATCATTTCTGCATTTGTATCGGCAGTGATACTGGGGAGAATCATTATCCCGAATATTCTGATTATTTCATTGCGCAAACGCTTGTTTGACGTGCCTGATGAACGGAAAGTACACAAACGTCCGATACCTCGCCTCGGGGGAGTGACCTTTTTCCCGGTGATTCTTTTTTCCTTGTGTGTGTTTACGGCCGTGCGGCTGATGACGGGCCACGGACCTGCCGAGACATCGACAACGGACCTGGTGTGCGAGTTTCTTTTCCTGACGGGAGGGCTGACCCTGCTGTATATCGTGGGCATTGCCGACGACTTGATTGGGGTGCGCTACCGGAAGAAGTTCCTGGTGCAGATTATCTCGGCGGCGATGTTTCCGCTGTCGGGCTTGTATATCAACAATTTCTATGGTCTCTTTGGCATTTACCTGATTCCTGCAGAGGTAGGTATTCCGCTGACCATGCTGCTGGTGGTGTTCATTACCAATGCCATCAACCTGATTGACGGTATCGACGGACTGGCGTCGGGGCTGAGTATGGTGGCACTGCTGGTGTTCGGGGTGCTGTTCGTGCATTTCCGCATGTGGAGCTATGCCATGCTGGCTTTCGTGACGGTGGGTGTGATTATCCCGTTCTTTTCGTACAACGTGTTCGGCAGTGCGGATTTGGGAAGGAAGATTTTCATGGGGGATACCGGCAGCTTGACGCTGGGGTATATTCTGAGCTTCTTTGTCATCAAGTACTGTATGTATGAGCCGGATATGCTGCTCACGATGAAGACGAGTCCGGTGCTGGTGTCGTTCAGCGTGCTGATGGTGCCGTGCTTGGATGTGATTCGCGTGGTGCTGCGGCGTGCGCGTAACAAGCGGTCGCTGTTCATGCCCGACAAGACGCACATCCATCACAAGTTCCTGGCTATGGGCTTCTCGCCGCGGAGGGCGCTGGTAACGATTCAGCTGATGTCGGCCTGCTTCTGTGCGTTTACCATCGTGGCGATTCTTTATATGAACAACACGCTGGTGTTCGTGATTGACGTGGTGGTATGGACGCTGCTGAACCTCTGGTTTGACCATGTGATTAACCGGAAGGCGAAGAATGGAGAATAATGAAGAATTAAGAATTAAGAATGAAGAATGAATAATGAAGAACGGGAGGGGTGACTCTTCCGTTCTTTTTTTGTTATGACATAAGAACAAAAAGACATAATTTCAATAATGATGAAGAATGAAAAGTGAAAACGTGATACGCTCACCGCTTTTACTTTTTAACTATTACCTTTTAACTATATACCTTATACCTTTTTCTGTCTAAAGAAGCTCGATATCTGTATAACTCGTTTGAAAAAATGTGTTGTAATGAATGCTATTCGTTCGAAAAAATGTGTCGAATGTTGGTTTATTCGCTGGAAAAAGTGTAATTTCGTCGTTGGGAAATAAGATTACACCATGCTTAAAAGGAAGATAGAAACATGTTTAGCCGACTGGAAACGGTCTGAGGACAGAAAGCCTCTTGTAATAAAAGGCATCCGCCAATGTGGGAAGACATACATTGTTCAGAAATTCGCCAGGGAGAATTATGAAAGTGTGGTCTATATGAATTTCATTCTTGAGCCTGACAATAAGTCTGCCTTTACCGGCAATATAGATGTGGATACCATCATTCTCAACCTCTCTGCTTTGATTCAGGGCAGTCGTTTCATTGAGGGGAAAACCTGCATCATCCTTGACGAGATTCAAGAGTGTAAGGAAGCAAGGACTGCCTTGAAGTCATTTCATATAGACGGGCGTTTCGATGTCATTGCCACAGGTTCGCTTTTGGGGGTAAAAGGTTATGGTCAAAGTAAGAAAAAGAAGGAGGATGTAGGGCAAGATTCTGTTCCGGTTGGATACGAAACCGTGATTGACATGTACCCATTGGATTTTGAAGAGTTTCTATGGGCAAACGGAATCGGTCAGACAGTTATTGATTCTGTAAAATCATGCTTTGAGAACGAAAAGGCTGTTCCTGACGGGATTCATAAGGTCATGATGGAGATGCTGTACAGATATGTGATTGTCGGAGGTCTGCCGGAAGTGGTGAATTGCTTCCTTAAAACCAGGAATATCGAGCTGATTTATAAGTTGCAGCGAAATCTTATTGCCGGATACGAAGAAGATATGGTTAAATATGCAGAGGATGCGGACAAGCCCAATATCCGGGAATGTTTTGAATCTATTCCGAAGCAACTGGCTAAAGAGAACAAGAAATTCCAGTATTCAGTTGTGAAAAAGGGAGGAAGGTCTGCTCAATACATCGGCAGTATTCAATGGCTGGAAGATGCAGGGATTATCCGTAGATGCTATAACACACAGACTACGGAGTTGCCGTTAGAGGGGAATGCCATTAAAGATTGTTTCAAAGTGTACACGACCGATATAGGTATTCTTGTGGCAATGCTTGACTATGGTACTCAGGCGGATATTTTAAAGGGAAATCTTCTTGGATACAAGGGAGCTATTTTCGAGAACCTCATGGCGGATTTTCTGTGTAAGTCCGGTCAGAAACTGTATTATTTCCATAAGGACAGCGGGCTTGAACTGGACTTCCTGGTAAGGCTCAAAGGCGAATGTGTTCTCCTTGAAATTAAGGCAAAGTCTGGTAAAGCAAAAAGCATGACAACGGTTCTTAAAAATAAGGACGTGTATCATGTTAAGAGTGCAATCAAGTTAGGGCAATATAACGTAGGCCGTGATGGAGATATACTTACCATTCCACTATACATGGGATTTCTTGTAAACGACAAACTTGCAGACGTTATCATTCCTGATGTTGATGTGAGTGCGTTGAATAATGAAGAATGAAAAATAATGAAGAATTAAGAATGAAAAATGAAAAATGAAAAGCGAAAACGCAATACACTTGCCGCTTTTACTTTTTAACTATTACCTTTTAACTCAATATGTTCTTCTGTTCTTTTGTCTAAAAAAAGACATAAAAAAAGGGAATCTTCCCAGACTCCCAATCTTCATTAACCTTAAATCTAATACCATGAAAAACACGATGCAAAGGTAAGGATTTTATGTTATGAAACATATAATTAGGGCGAAAATCTGCATTGAATTAACTTTTTTTACGTTTTAAAGCAGGAACGCAGAATTTTTACACCGGTTTTTTCTGCTTGGAATGGAGATTCCGGGGCTAAGCGCTTGGTGATTCGTTTTCAATAATGTATCTTTGTCCTTAAAACTAAAATGAAAGACAGAATGAGAAGACAGTTTGTAAGATTGGCATTGTGTCTGTTCCTGCTGGGGGGATCCGTCGCGTATGCCCAGAGCGGAATGACCGACAACCAGGTGATAGAATATGTGCAACAGGCGCTTCAACAGGGCAAGGACCAGCAAACCATTGCGATGGAGCTGCTGGCCAAGGGGGCCACTCAGGAGCAGTTGCTGCGATTGAAGTCCATGTATTCGGGTTCGACGGGCGCGTCGACATCGGGCAGCGGTTCTCTGACGGGGGAAGACAGCTCGCTGCTGGGCTCAGGTTCACGGGCCCGGAAAACTACTGCGACCGGTACGGAAGAGGATGCTTCGGAATTCCTGGAGACAAGTTCGACAAACGTGGACAAGAGCATGTGGTCGGAAGACATGCAGAAGACCATGAAGAAACGCCGCAACCTGACGACGGTGGTTACCAGCGAGAACGATGTGTTCGGACGGAATATCTTCAACATTGAACAGCTGACTTTCCAGCCTAACCTGAGCATGGCTACGCCGGAAAACTACCGCCTGGGACCGGGTGACGAGGTGATTATCGACGTGTGGGGCGCTAGCCAGAATACCATGCGGCTGGAGATTTCGCCCGACGGCTATGTGAACATCATCAACCTGGGTCCGGTGTACCTGAACAACATGACGATTCAGGATGCACGCCAGCTGCTGAAGCAGGAACTGGGAAAGATTTATGCGGATTCGGGCAATAACATCCAGGTGACATTGGGAAATATCCGTACCATCCAGGTGAACGTGATGGGGGAAGTGATGGCGCCGGGTACGTATTCGCTGTCATCGCTCTCGACGGTATTTCATGCGCTGTACGTGGCAGGCGGTGTGAGCGACATCGGTAGCTTGCGTAACGTGCAGGTGGCCCGCGGCGGCAAGACGTTTGCCCGTCTGGACGTGTATGAGTACATTATGAAGGGGCAGATTCAGGACGACATCCGCCTGCAGGACGGCGACGTGGTGATTGTGCCTACCTACGATGAGCTGGTGAAGATTACGGGTAAGGTGAAGCGTCCGATGTTCTACGAAATGAAGAACGGGGAATCGGCTGCCACTTTGCTGAAGTATGCCGGTGGTTTTGCTTCGGATGCTTACAAGAAGAGTATCAGGGTGTTGCGTAAGGACGGTAAAGAATTTTCCGTGAAAACGGTGAACGATATAGACTATTCTGCGTTTAAATTATTAGACGGTGATGTGATTTCGGTGGATTCGATTCTGAACCGCTTCAACAACCGTCTGGAAGTGAAAGGGGCTGTGTATCACCCGGGAGTATTCGAGTTGAGCGGTTCGCTGAACACGGTACGCCAGCTGGTGGAGAAGGCCGACGGTTTGCTGGGGGATGCCTTTACAGGACGTGCGGTGTTGTATCGCGAACGGGAGAACCTGACGAAGGAGGTGTTGCCGGTTGACATTCAGGGTATTCTGAACGGTACGTCGCCCGACATTGCCTTGCAGAAGAATGACATTTTGTATATCCCGAGCATCCACGACTTGCAGGACATGGGCAAGGTGACCATCAGCGGTGAGGTGAACAAGCCGGGTAGCTATACGTATGCCGACCACATGAGCCTGGAGGACCTGGTGATTACAGCGGGCGGTTTGAAGGAATCGGCTTCGCTGGTGCGTGTGGACGTGTCACGACGCATCCGTGACCCGAGAGGGACGACGGAGCCGGACGTAATCGGACAGAATTTCTCGTTCGGACTGAAGGATGGTTTCGTGGTGGACGGTGAAGCGGGATTTGAACTGCAGCCGTACGACCAGGTGTTTGTGCGCCGCAGCCCGAGCTACAACGAGCAGGTGAACGTGACGGTGGACGGTGAGGTGCTGTTCCGCGGTGACTATACGCTGAACACGAAGAGTGAACGTCTGAGCAGCTTGATTCAGCGTGCCGGCGGGGTGAGCCGCTATGCGTATGTGCGTGGAGCGAAGTTGCGCCGCGTGGCCAACGAGGAGGAGCTGCGCCGCATGGAGGATGTGGTGAAGATGATGCGCCGTGAAATCGGTGATGCCATGGCCAACACGCTGGGACTGAAGGTGGACAGTACGTTTACGGTAGGTATCGACCTGGAAGCGGCACTGGCGAACCCGGGCGGAGACGCTGACCTGGTGTTGCGCGAGGGCGATGTGCTGACCGTGCCGGAATACAACAATACGGTGAAGGTGAACGGAGCGGTGATGATGCCGAACACGGTATCGTATGCGGCAGGCAAGAGCGTGAAGTATTACCTGAGCCAGGCGGGCGGTTACTCTGCCAACGCCAAGAAGAGCCAGAAGTTCATTATTTATATGAACGGACAGGTGGCCGAAGTGAAGGGCAGCGGCAAGAAACAGATTGAGCCGGGCTGCGAAATCGTGGTACCGAACAAGACGAAGAAGTTCAACTTTGCGAACATAGTATCGAATGCGACTTCGTTTGCTTCACTGGCTACGATGCTGGCTTCACTGGCTACGATGATGAAATAACCTTTAAATCTATGAGTATATGAACATGAAAATGAGACTGATTGTCATGAACTTCCTGCAGTTTGCCGTGTGGGGAGCGTATCTTACCTCAATGGGTACGTACCTGGCGGGTGTGGGATTAGGCGGACATATCGGAATTTTTTACGCCATGCAGGGGATTGTGTCCCTGTTCATGCCGGCTGTGTTGGGTATTGTGGCTGACCGCTGGATTCCGGCGCAACGGTTGCTGGGGCTGAGCCATCTGTTGGCGGCCCTGTTTATGGGTGGAGCGGGCTATTATGCCATGACTACGGGACCGCAGGTGGAATTTGCACCGCTGTTCTCGTTCTACTCCGTGAGTGTGGCGTTTTACATGCCTACGCTGGCTTTGTCGAACTCGGTGGCTTATACGGCGCTGGACAAGGCAGGGCTGGATACCATCAAGGCGTTTCCGCCGATACGTACGTTCGGGACCATCGGTTTCATTTGTTCCATGTGGCTGGTAGATTTACTGGGATTCCAGTCGAACTACATGCAGTTCTTTACCTGTGCGGCATGGGGCGTGGTGCTGGCCGTATATGCCCAGACGCTGCCGGAATGTCCGGTGAGCCGCGCACAGGGCGGACAGAAGTCGCTGGTAGAGGCATTGGGACTGAGGGCGTTTCTGCTCTTCAAGAACCGCAAGATGGCGGTGTTCTTCATCTTCTCGATGCTGCTGGGTGTGTCCTTGCAGATTACCAACGGCTTTGCCAATCCGTTTATCACGAGCTTCAGCGCCATTCCGGAATATGCCAATACCTTTGGCGTGCAGCATGCCAACCTGCTGATTTCGCTCTCGCAGATCAGTGAGACGTGCTGTATCCTGCTGATTCCGTTCTTCCTGGGACGCCTCGGCATCAAGAAGGTGATGCTGATTGCCATGGTGGCGTGGGTACTGCGCTTCGGACTCTTCGGCCTGGGTGACCCGGGCAGCGGGGTGTGGATGTTCGTGCTGTCGATGATTGTGTATGGCGTGGCATTCGACTTCTTCAACGTGTCGGGCTCGCTGTTTGTCGACAAGGAGACGGACCTGTCTATCCGCTCGAGTGCGCAGGGACTGTTCATCATCATGACGAACGGTATCGGAGCCACGGTGGGTACGCTGAGTGCGCAGGCGGTGGTGAACTGCTTCGTGGACTTCAATTCGCAGGCACCGCAGGTGGAAGGCTGGAGCCGGGCGTGGTTCGTGTTTGCGGCCTACGCGCTGGTAGTGGCGGTGACTTTTGCACTGGTATTTAAATACAAACATAAAGTAGATAACGAGTAATTAGAATGTGAAAATGGAAAAGAAAGACGAATTTGTAGAAATGCGGGTCCGTACCATTGACGAGGCCATGAATGTGGATAAACTGATCGGGCACCTGACATTTGATCAGGTGATGGACGATGAGGAGAAGATGGATATTATGATGCTGGACGGGCAGAACTTCAAGCTGCTGCTGGAGGAGGTGAACGAACCGCACCGGATGATGCTGGGGATTATCAACCCCGACGAGGCGGACTTGCTGTACGCGGCTGTTAACGACCCGGAAGGCACGGATGCCACGCTGCCTTATCAGACGGTGCATATTCTGAAGGAGCTGGGTGTTACCGTGGAAAAGGTGGTGGTAAAGGACAAGGTGAAGTTGCTGCACCGTGCGATTGTGACTCTGCGCAAGGAAGACGGCTCGGTGATGGAGATGCAGCTGACACTGTTCGACGCGCTGGTGGTGAGTCTGATAGCCGGTGTTCCGTTCTATGTGAACGCGAAGTTCCTGGAAGACCCCCGTTCGGGCTTTACCAAGTCTGTGCCTAACACGAAGGCGCTGCTGCTGCGGTTGATGCCGCTGAAAGGGCTGGAGCGGGAGATGGAGGATGCCATCCGCCGCGAGGACTATGAGTATGCGGAGCTGATTAAGCAGGAAATGGCGACCCGCAACAAAGAAGAAGAGGAAGATTACGAAGATTTGGAGGATTTAGAAAAAGAATTGTAATTATGCACGTGTTTTATACACCGGATATTGCGCAGACGCTGGAGCTGCCGGAAGAAGAAGCGGGCCACTGCCTGCGGGTGCTGCGCCTGGGAGTGGGCGAGGAGATTATGCTGACTGACGGAAAGGGATGCTTTTACCGGGCGGTCATTTCGGCAGCTACGCAGAAACGCTGTGTGGTGAAGGTGGTGGAGAAAACGGAGCAGGAGCCTTTCTGGAAGGGGCACCTGCACCTGGCTCTGGCGCCTACGAAGAACATGGACCGTATGGAATGGCTGGCGGAGAAGGCCACGGAAATCGGTTTCGACGAGCTGACGTTTCTGAACTGCCGTTTCTCGGAACGGAAGGTCATCAAGACTGAACGGGTGGAGAAAATCGTGGTGTCGGCCGTGAAACAGTCGCTCAAGGCACGCAAGCCGGTGGTGAACGAGATGACGGATTTCCGCCGCTTTATGGAGCGGGAGTTTACGGGACAGAAGTTTATCGCCCACTGCTATGAGGGGGAGAAGCCTCTGCTGCGCGACGTGCTCCGCAAGGACGAGGATGCCGTGGTGCTGATTGGTCCGGAAGGGGATTTCAGTCCGGAGGAAGTGGCGCTGGCTGCAGAAAAGGGCTTTCAGGCAGTGAGTCTGGGCAAGTCGCGCCTGCGTACGGAAACGGCGGCACTGGTGGCCGTACACCTGATGAACCTGACGCACGCGGAATAAGCTGATGTGTAACTTTTAAATAGAATCATTATGAAAAAGACATGGAAATGGATGGGAGGCCTGGCCTTGGGTATGGCTTTCCTGTTGTCTGCCTGCGGGGAAGACAATGCGTACACCAATGCGTTGCCAAAGGATGCGGCTGCAGTGTTCTCGTTCGACCTGATGGAGATGGCACAGAAGTGTGACCTGAACGACCAGGTGAAGCAGTCGATGGGGCAGATGATGAAATCGAGCCTGAAGGGCAGTGCGGATGCCCTGGTGGACAAGCTGATGGAGAATCCGGAAGAGAGCGGGTTGAGACTGACCGACCGGGTGTATTTCTTTGCCGCTTCTCAGATGGAAATGGGCGGCGTGCTGGTGCGCATGGCCGACAAGGGAAAACTGGAAGATTTGATGGCCATGCTTCAGGAGCAGAAGGCGTGTGAGGCTCCTGCCGACGGTGACGGTTGCCGCTGGACCGTGGGTGGCGGCGGACTGATGGCCTGGACGGACGATGCGTTTCTGATGCTGGCGGGCAACGGTAACCCGAAGGACTTGCAGCATCAGGCTTCGATGTGGCTGCGCCAGAAAGAAGGGGAGGGCTATTCGGGCACTCCGGAATTCAAGAAATTAGAGGATGCCGACGAGGATGTGGCCATGGTGACTTCGCTGAACGCCATGCCGAAGAGTTACCTGGGCCCGGTGACGATGGGGCTGCCGGCTGACTTGAACCTGAATGATTTAAAGATATTTTCTACGCTCGATTTCCAGGCGGGAAGGGCCGTGATGGAAGTGGAGACGCTGCTGGAGGGCAAGTTCAAGGACTTGCTGAAGAAGCAGGCAGAGGTGAGCGGCGAACTGGACGGCACGTATCTGAAGGTGTTCCCTGCCAATACGGTGCTCTGGATGGCTGCCAACGTGAACGGTGAAAAGGCGTATGAGCTGTTGCGTGAGAACCCGACGGTGCGTCAGGAGCTGGACAACTCAATGATGCCGCTCGACTTTGAGGCTATCTTCAAGGCGGTGAAGGGTGACGTGGCAGTGGCCATGCCGGAGATGTCGTTGAAACCGGGCTTTATCTTGTATGCCGACGTGAAAAACGGTGACTTCATGCGTACGTTTGAGGACCTGAAACCGATGCTGGCTATGACCAACGGTCAGATGCAGCTGGTGGACAAGGGTGAGAATGCCTATCAGTTTGTGGCTGCCAACGGTGCCATGCTGGGCATGGGCCGCGGACCGGTGTCTTTCTGGCTGGGCGTGAAGGATGACCGCTTTTACCTGACGAATCAGGAGGACCTGATTGGCCGTGAGGTGAAGGGGCTGTCGCTGAAAGACTGTGACTGGGCCAAGGACGTGAAGGACAAGCATTTCTACCTGAACGTGAACTTCCAGGCACTGGCTGCCGTACTTCCGCAGATTCCTTACGTAGGTATGCTGGACTACCTGAGCATCGAATCGGATGAACCGACCAAGGCTCGCCTGGTGCTGCAACTGAAGGACCACAAGGAGAATGTGCTGAAGCAGCTGGTGAAGATAGTTAATAATTAATAGTGAATAATGAAGAATTAATAATTAATAATGAATAACGGAGAGCATTCTTCATTATTAATTCTTCATTGAATAAAATGGACAACATGGATTTGACTTGCGGCCACTTTGTAAATCCGTTTACTGATATCGGGTTTAAGATTATTTTCGGGCAGCCTGCCAGCAAGGAATTGCTCATCACACTGCTGAATGAGCTGTTGGCGGGGGAGCATCGCATAGAGAACCTGATTTTTCTGGACAAGGAAAATCATTCGGACAGTATGGCGGATGCGGGGATTATCTATGACCTGTACTGCCTGACCGACACGGGAGAATACATCATCGTGGAGATGCAGAACCGTTTTCATAGTAGTTTCCTGGACCGTACGCTGTTCTACATGTGTCGTGCCATCGGGCGGCAAGTGGAGAATCTGCGTGAGAAGAGGCGGAAGGAACGTGAGTTGCAGACCGGGAAGCCGGAGACGGAGGAGGATTTTCTGCTGAGTGAGCCGATGCAGGAAAATTATGGGTCCAGATACAAGCTCTCGACCGTGTATGGTATTTTCCTGATGAACTTCTGTGAGCCGGGGCTGGAAGAGAAGTTCCGTACGGACACCGTGATTGCCGACCGTGAGAGCGGAAAGGTGGTGAACCCTCATTTCCGGCAGATTTTTTTGCAGTTCCCTTACTTCACCAAGGAACTCAAGGATTGTGAAACGCTTTATGACAAACTGATTTATACACTGAAGAATATGCAACATTGGAACCGAATGCCGGACGCGCTGAAGGAGCAGGTGTTCAGCCGTCTGGAAGAACTGGCTGCCGTGGCCAATCTTTCATTGGAAGACCGTATTGCTTACGACAAGGCGCTGGACCGTTACCGTGTGAGCCGCATCGTGGAAGAGGATGCACGTGAAGCCGGATGGAAGAAAGGGCTCGCGGAAGGACGCGCGGAAGGACGTGCGGAAGGACGTGCGGAAGGGCTCGCAGAAGGACAAGCTAAAGAGAAAGTTGCCATTGCACGTAACCTGAAATCGCTGGGTTTGAGTACTGCTCAGATAGCCCAGGCTACCGGATTGACCGAAGAGGAAGTGGAATCGACAGTTAATAATTAATAGTGAATAATGAAGAATTAAGAATTAATAATTAATAATGAATAACGAAGAGCATTCTTCATTCTTCATTATTAATTCTTCATTGAATAAAATGGACACAATAGAATTACAGCAGACCCTGCCGGAGGTATTCGCCGGACGCGACGGAGTCGTGTCGGACGTGTGGCACCGGCAGGTGGCTTTTCAGAAAGGGAAGATGTATCTGATTGAAGCGGCGTCGGGCACGGGCAAGTCGTCGCTTTGCAGTTTTATTTACGGGTACCGTACGGACTACCAGGGGATTATCACCTTCGACGGGGAGAACGTGCGGAAGCTCACGGTGAAGCAGTGGACCGACATCCGCAAGCGCTCGCTGGGCATGCTGTTTCAGGAACTCCGCCTGTTCGGGGAACTGACGGCATGGGAGAACGTGCAGCTGAAGAACGGGCTGACGGGCTTCTGCCGCAAGCAGCAGGTGAAGGACTGGTTTGAGCAGCTGGGCATCGCCGACAAGTGGGACGTGAAGGCGGCCAGGATGTCGTACGGGCAGCAGCAGCGCGTGGCTTTCGTGCGGATGCTGTGTCAGCCGGCCGACTTTTTCTTCCTGGATGAGCCGGTGAGCCACCTGGACGACGGCAACGGGGAGATTATGGCGCGTATCCTGAAGGAGGAAGCGGCTCGTCAGGGCGCGGGAGTGATTGTGACGTCCATCGGCAAGCACCTGCCGCTGGAGTATGACAGGGTGCTGAGTTTGTAAGGTATTAACACGAAGACGGATATGATCTGGAAATTATTGAGGCAGCACATCAGTGTGGCGCAGCTGGCAGGATTCTTTCTGGCCAACCTGTGCGGTATGGTGATTGTGCTGTTAGGCATACAGTTTTACAAGGATGTGTTGCCGGTGTTTACGCAGGGCGACAGTTTCATGAAGAAGGACTACGTGATTGTGAGCAAGCAGGTGAGCACGCTGGGCAGCTTAGTGGGTAAGGGAGGTACGTTCTCGCGTGCCGACATAGCCGACATGGAGTCGCAGCCGTTTGCCAAGCGGACTGGAGCGTTCACTCCGGCACAGTTTCAGGTGTCGGCCGGCATGGGCATGGCGGGCATGCAACTCTCTACGGCGATGTTCTTTGAGTCGGTGCCCGACGAGTTTGTAGACGTGCGGCTGGAGGGCTGGACGTATCGCGAGGGACAGACGGAAATCCCTATCATCATCCCGCGCAACTACCTGAACCTTTATAACTTCGGCTTTGCACAGAGTCGCAACCTGCCGCAGCTCTCGGAGGGCGTGATGGGGATGATGACGCTGGACGTGCGGCTGAGCGGACGGGGACGGACGGAGCGCATGAAGGGACGTATCGTGGGTTTTTCCAACCGGCTGAACACGATTCTGGTGCCGCAGGCGTTCATGGAATGGGCCAACGCCACATTGGGTGATGGCGGTGAGACGGCTCCTTCACGACTGATTGTGGAGGTGGACAATCCGGCGGACGACCGTATTGCGAAGTATTTCAAGCAGAAAGGCTATGAGACGGAAGGCGACAAGCTGGATGCGGGAAAGACGACGTGGTTCCTGAAGATGGTGGTAGGCATCGTGCTCACGGTGGGACTGATTATCAGTGTGCTGTCGTTCTACCTGCTGATGCTGAGCATCTACCTGCTGTTGCAGAAGAACACGAAGAAGCTGGAGAACCTGCTGATGATTGGTTTCAGTCCGGCGGCGGTGGCGCGTCCGTATCAGGTACTTACGGTAGGGCTGAACGCAGCGGTGGCGGCCATGGGTGTGCTGCTGGTGTGGATGGCGCGTGATGCGTATCTGGACATGCTGCGGCGGATGGTGCCCGATTTTCAGGCAGGCAGTCTGCTGCCGGCGCTGCTGACGGCCGGGGGACTTTTCCTGCTGGTATCGGTGCTGAATGTGCTGGCCGTACGGCGGAAGGTGGAATCGATCTGGAGAAAGAAATAGTATAAGCATTATATATTATCTGTAAAACCAAATGAAAATGAAGAAACTAAAGAACGTATGGCTCTTTTTGAGCTTTATCCTGATGGTGGCCGGAATGGCAAGCTGTAGCACGGATGATCCGACGGGTGTGGATGTGTCGAGAGATGACATTATCGGAAATTGGCAGGTAACGGCGAATGATTATGAAAATGTAGTTGAAGGAGAAGGAAGTGGGAATTATGTAGGACAGAAACTTGTTGTGAAGGATGATGGTACGGCTACTTTTTTCGGTAAGCAATATACTTGGAAACTGGACGGAAAGACGCTGACTCTTTCTGGAACGCACAATATGCGTATTGAGGTGCGGATTCTTAACTACGAAGGCGATGTCATTGAGGCTGCCTACACCTGTTATTTCCTTTCGGAAGATTATGAGGATAGCGGTCACTTTACCTTCAAGCGCGTGTAACCAGACCTATTATTATAAGAAGAGCCACAGTAATGTGGCTTTTTTTGTGCCTGTGTGACCGCACACACGTGCAATATCCTGTAAATATTTGTTTAGATATTTCGTCTCTGTGTAAACAAGTGTAAAACCATTTGTCCGATATCTCTTGATTTATGTCTATTATTAGGGGAATCAGTCTAAAAAATGTTACATGGAGTTACATATATGAGAGTTTATTCAGTAAATTTGCGTTACAGAAATGGTCAAACTTTAAACAAATACCCGGGACGTTTGTTTAATAGGTAAGAACCATGGATGATTCATTCTTTTTAAATTAAAATAATTGCTTATGTCAAAAATCGTTGGACACATTTCGCAGGTAATCGGTCCGGTGGTCGATGTGTACTTCAAGTTTGAAGAAGGACAAGACGTGGAACACGCCTTGCCGAAAATCCACGATGCCATGACGATTGCCCGTAACGACGGGCGTACGCTGGTGATTGAAGTGCAGCAGCATATCGGTGAAGACACGGTACGCTGCGTGGCCATGGACAGTACGGACGGGTTGAAGCGCGGAATGGAAGTCGTTCCTACGGGGCATCCGATTTCGATGCCTATCGGAAACCAGATCAAGGGCCGTGTGATGAATGTGGTAGGTGATACCATTGACGGTATGAAAGAACTGGACAAGACGGACGGATTTCCTATTCACCGTGAACCTCCGAAATTCGAAGACCTGGCCACTACCCAGGAAGTATTGTTTACCGGTATCAAGGTCATCGACCTGCTGGAACCTTACCTGAAGGGTGGTAAAATCGGTCTGTTTGGTGGGGCGGGTGTTGGAAAAACCGTGCTCATCAAAGAGTTAATCAATAACATTGCCAAGAAACACAATGGTTTCTCCGTGTTTGCAGGAGTGGGTGAGCGTACCCGTGAAGGTAACGACCTGCTGAGAGAAATGATTGAATCAGGCGTAATCCGCTACGGTGACGAATTCCTCAAGAGCATGGAGGAAGGAAACTGGGACCTTTCGAAGGTGGATTACAACGAAGTGGAAAAATCGCAGGTAGCCATGGTGTTCGGACAGATGAACGAGCCTCCCGGTGCCCGTCAGTCAGTAGCCTTGTCGGGTCTGACACTGGCCGAATCGTTCCGTGACCGCCAGACGGGCGACAACGGTCCGCGCGATATCCTGTTCTTTATCGACAACATCTTCCGTTTTACGCAGGCAGGTTCTGAGGTTTCAGCCTTGTTGGGACGTATGCCTTCGGCAGTAGGTTACCAGCCGACACTGGCTACGGAAATGGGACAGATGCAGGAACGTATCACTTCTACGAAGAACGGCTCCATTACTTCCGTGCAGGCGGTGTACGTGCCGGCCGATGACTTGACCGACCCTGCTCCGGCTACTACCTTTACCCACCTGGATGCCACTACGGTGTTGAGCCGTAAGATTACCGAGCTGGGTATCTATCCGGCTGTAGACCCGCTGGACTCTACGTCGCGTATCCTCGACCCGCTGATTGTGGGCAAGGAGCACTACGAAACCGCTCAGCGCGTGAAACAGATTCTGCAGCGCAACAAGGAGCTTCAGGATATTATCTCTATCTTAGGTATGGATGAACTTTCGGATGAAGACCGTCTGACGGTGAACCGTGCCCGCCGCGTGCAGCGATTCCTTTCGCAGCCGTTTGCCGTGGCCGAGCAGTTTACGGGCGTGCCGGGCGTGATGGTTTCCATAGAAGACACCATCAAGGGATTCAAGATGATTCTGGACGGCGAGGTAGACTATCTGCCTGAACAGGCTTTCCTGAACGTGGGTACCATTGAGGATGCCATCGAGAAGGGTAAGAAGCTGATGGAAGCGGCTAAGAGTTAATAAGTAAAAGTTAAAAGTTAAAAGCTGATAGCTTAATATGAAAGAACTTCATCTGGTTATCGTTTCACCCGAAAAGCTGGTTTACGAAGGTAAAGTGAGCCAGGCTACCTTTCCGGGAAGCGCAGGAAAATTTCAGGTCATGGCCGACCATGCCCCGATTATTTCCACGCTCTCGGCCGGGGAAGTGAAATACGTGGCCGGACAGGAAACGCAATCCCTGCAAATCAAGGGGGGATTCGTGGAAGTCAAGGAGAATCAGATTTCAGTCTGTGTGGAACTCTGAGAGGAGCGAAGCAGGCGATGAACCGAATATGTTTTTGGCGGCTTTCCGGATGAAAAACCGCACGATACTATGTTTTTGTTGACCGTTAAGAAGAAATTTATAAAAGAACTGACCGTGATTGGAATCGTGCTGACGACGCTCGTCGCCGTGGTATATCATCTGTTCATTCCCGACAGGTATTTCCTGTGGTTTCCGGCCATTCCGATATTCTTCTATCTTTTCGGCCTGTTTTACATAGAAATGTTCGCGTTCAACTATCGCGTGGGGCTGGAACGGATTGCGATGACGTATCTGGTGTGCAAGGTGCTGAAATTCATTGTCAGTGCCATGCTGCTGATGTTCTACGGATTTGTGATAGGACATGAAGTGCTGGCGTTCATGCTGACCTTCATCTTCTTCTACTTTGCGTTTCTGATATTCGAAACCCGTTTTTTCCTTCTTTTTGAAGCGAAACTCAAACTAAGAAAAAAAGCTAATGATGAAAAAAATACGGTACATAATCATCACGCTGTTACTGCTGATGGCGGTTCCGGCTGCGCTGACGAAGGCACAGGCCGCTGAGGGTGACATCGACGTGAACGAACTGGTGTTCGGACACATTGGCGATGCCTACCAGTGGCACATTGCGAAGTTCGGCGATACGGAGGTAAGCATTCCGCTGCCGGTGATCGTGAAAAGCAGTACGGGCTGGCATGTGTTCTCGTCTGCCCGGCTGGAGGAAGGTCCTTACGAGGGGCTGTACGTGGCCGAGGGTGGTGCCTACGACGGCAAAATCGTGGAACGCAATGCGGCCGGCGAGGAGGTGCGTCCGCTGGACATCTCCATCACGAAGAATGTGCTGGGCTTGTTTATCAACAGTGCGGTGCTGCTGGTCATCATGATGAGCTGCGTGCGCTGGTACAAGAAACATCCGCTGGAAGACGGGGCACCCAAGGGGGGCGTCGGCATGATTGAGGCCACGGTGCTTTCTATCTACAACGACGTGATTAAGGGCTGCATCGGCGAGAATTACCGCCGCTACGCGCCTTATCTGCTTACGGCGTTCTTCTTCGTGCTGGTGAACAACCTGATGGGGCTGATTCCTATCTTCCCCGGAGGTGCGAACGTGACGGGTAACATCGCCATTACGCTGGTGCTGGCTTTGTGTACGTTCGTGCTGACCAACGTGTATGGTACGAAGGCTTACTGGAAGGAAATCTTCTGGCCCGACGTGCCTACGTGGTTGAAGGCGCCGATTCCGATGATGCCGCTGATTGAATTCTTCGGTATCTTTACCAAACCGTTTGCACTGATGATCCGTTTGTTTGCCAACATCATGGCAGGACATGCGGCCGTGCTCAGTCTGGTGGCCATTATCTTCATCACGGTGAAGTCGGGTCCGGTTATCAACGGCTCGATGACGGTGGTGTCGGTGGCATTCAGCATTTTCATGAATGCGCTGGAAATTCTGGTGGCATTCATCCAGGCATACGTCTTCACGATGCTGTCGGCCGTGTTTATCGGTCTGTCGCAGGTGAAGGAACATGCCGAAAAATAATTGATTCAAAGAAAATTAAAGTATAACCTTTTAAAACAAGAAAATTATGTTATTGTCAGTTTTATTGCAGGCAGCTGCAGGTGTAGGTATTAGTAAGTTGGGCGCCGCTATTGGTGCAGGTATTGCAGTTTTGGGTGCCGGTATCGGTATCGGTAAAATTGGTAGCTCGGCCATGGAAGGTATCGCACGCCAGCCGGAAGCTTCAGGCGACTTGCGTATGAACATGATTATCGCTGCCGCTCTGGTAGAAGGTGTGGCACTGATTGCCATCGTGGTTTGTTTGTTGACTTTGTTCTTGTAAAAAATAAAACAATAAGTTATGGGATTATTAACTCCGGATCCGGGGCTGCTGTTCTGGATGGTCATCACCTTCGGAGTCGTGTTCTTCATCTTGGCGAAATACGGCTTCCCGGTGATTCTGAAGACGGTGGAGGACCGGAAAGCATACATTGACAATTCGCTAAAGGCGGCGCGTGAGGCCAACGAACAGCTGGCCAACGTGAAGGTGGAGGGTGAGAAAATCCTGGCACAGGCACGCGAAGAACAGCACCGCATTCTGAGTGAGGCTGCTGCTACGCGCGACCGCATCATCAAGGACGCTCAGGAGAAGGCCTTCGCCGAAGGCAACCGCCTGATGGAGGAGATGAAGAAGCAGATTGAAACGGAAAAGGAAAGTGCCATCCGTGACATCCGCCGCCAGGTAGCCGTGTTGTCAGTGGGCATTGCAGAGAAGATTATGCGCAACAAGCTGGCCGATGAAAAGGAACAGGCTGCGCTGATTGACCGTCTGCTGGATGAAATGATTGAAACTTCTAAAAAATAACGTGTCATGAATACAGGAGTCGTTTCAAGACGTTTCGCGAAGGCACTGCTGGCATACGCGAAGGGTGAAGGGCTGGAAGACAAGGTGTACAAGGAGGTGAAGACACTGGCTGCACACTTTGCCGAAGTGCCCGGCCTGCGGCGTGCCGTGGAAAATCCGGTGCTGGAGAGAAGCAAGAAGCTGGAGCTGCTTTGCGAGGCTTCGGGTGGAAAGGACGTGAGCCAGGTGATGACGCGTTTTCTCAGCCTGGTGCTGGAAGACAGAAGGGAGAAGTTCTTGCAGTTCATGATGTGGTCGTACATCGACCTGTATCAGGAAGACAAGCACATCCTCATCGGAAAGCTTACCACTGCCGTCAGTTCGCCCAAGCTCGTGGCACACTTGCAGAAACTGGCTTCCGAGAAGACGCACGGTGAGGTAATCTTGGAAGAGAAGGTGGACAAAAGCCTGATCGGAGGATACATCATCGAACTGGGTGGCTTCCGCCTGGACTCCAGTGTGGCGAACCAGTTGAAGCGCGTGAAACAGCAGTTTATCGCGAAAAACAGGAGAATAGTGTAAACAATGAAGAATGAATAATGAATAATGAAGAATGAAGAATGAATAATGAAAAACGATTCCTATTATTCACTGTTCATTTTTAATTGTTCATTATTAATTATTAATTAAAAAGAATTATGCCAGAAAATACAATAAAACCCAGCGAAGTTTCAGAGGTGTTGCTCCAACAGTTGAAGGGGATTGACAACTCGCTGAAATTCGACGAAGTGGGTACCGTGCTTCAGGTGAGCGACGGTGTGGCCCGTATTTACGGTTTGCGTAATGCGGAAGCCAACGAGTTGCTGCAGTTTGAAAACGGTATCATGGGAACGGTGATGAATCTGGAGGAGGACAATGTGGGAGCGGTGCTCTTGGGTCCGACCGACCAGATTAAGGAGGGGATGATTGTGAAGCGTACCAAGCACATTGCTTCCATCAACGTGGGAGAATCGATGCTGGGACGTGTAATCGACCCTCTGGGTGTGCCCTTGGACGGGCGCGGCGAAATTGGCGGAGAGCTGTGCGAGATGCCGCTGGAGCGTAAGGCACCGGGGGTTATCTTCCGTCAGCCGGTAACGGAACCGCTGCAGACGGGACTGAAGGCTATCGATGCCATGATTCCTATCGGCCGCGGACAGCGTGAGTTGATTATCGGCGACCGTCAGACAGGTAAGACGGCCATCGCCATCGATACCATCATCAACCAGCGTGCCAACTACGAGGCAGGAAATCCGGTGTACTGTATCTACGTGGCCATCGGTCAGAAAGGTTCTACCGTGGCCAGTATCGTGAATGCATTGCGTGAGAAGGGGGCGATGGACTATACCATCGTGGTGGCTGCTACGGCTTCCGACCCGGCTGCCATGCAGTATTTCGCTCCGTTTGCCGGAGCTGCCATCGGCGAGTACTTCCGTGATACCGGCCGTCATGCACTGGTGGTGTACGATGACTTGTCAAAACAGGCTGTGGCTTACCGTGAGGTATCACTGATTCTGCGTCGTCCGTCAGGACGTGAGGCTTATCCGGGTGATATCTTCTACCTGCACTCTCGTTTGCTGGAACGTGCGGCGAAGATTATCAACCAGCAGGAAGTGGCCGAACAGATGAACGACCTGCCAGCCAGCCTGAAGGGTAAGGTAAAGGCCGGAGGTTCACTGACCGCCCTGCCGATTATCGAAACACAGGCCGGCGACGTGTCTGCCTACATTCCGACCAACGTGATTTCCATTACCGACGGTCAGATCTTCCTGGAAACCGACTTGTTCAACCAGGGCTTCCGTCCGGCTATCAACGTGGGTATCTCTGTATCGCGTGTAGGTGGTAGCGCCCAGATAAAGAGTATGAAGAAAGTGGCCGGTACGCTGAAGATTGACCAGGCACAGTATCGTGAACTGGAGGCCTTCTCGAAGTTCAGCAGCGACATGGACTCTGTGACTGCCATGGCCATCGACCGTGGACGTAAGAACAACCAGCTGCTGATTCAGCCTCAGTACTCACCGATGCCGGTAGGCGAACAGGTGGCCATTCTGTACTGTGGTACGCACGGACTGATGCGCGACATTCCTATCTCGAAGGTACGTGCCTTCCAGGATGCGTTCTTGACTTACCTGCGTGCCAACCATCAGAAGGATGTGCTCGACGTGCTGGCTTCCGGAAAGATTACCGACGAAATTACGTCGCTCATTGAAAAACTGGCCGCAGACGCAGCCGAACAATTTAAAGCATAAATCCCATGGCATCACTGAAAGAAGTTAAAGGAAGAATCAACTCAATCCACGGCACGCTGAAGATTACTTCGGCGATGAAGATGGTGGCGTCTTCCAAGCTGCACAAGGCGCAGGAGGCCATTGAAAATATGCTTCCCTACGAACGCCGGTTGCACCGCATGCTCAGTAATTTCCTGGGCGCGGAGCTGAGCGTGGAATCGCCTTTTGCAGTGAAACGTGAAGTGAAGAAAGTGGCCGTGGTGGTGTTTGCCTCCAACAGCAGTCTGTGCGGCGGATTCAATGCCAACGTTATCCGTCACCTGAACGAGGTGGTGGCAGAGTATGAGCCGAAGGTGGGCCGTGAGAACATCCTGATTTATCCGGTGGGCCGTAAGGTGGCCGATGCGGTGAAGAAGATGGAGGGACTGACGGCGGCCGGCGATTATCAGCACATGAGCGGAAAACCGAACTATCAGGAAGCGGCCGACCTGGCTGCCGAGCTGATGACACGGTTTGCCAGCGGTGAGATTCAGCAGGTGGAACTGCTGTACAACCACTTCAAGTCGACCTCTACGCAGGTATTGACGCGGGAGACTTATCTGCCGCTCGACCTGAGTGCCGGTCATGCGGACGAGAAGGGAGAGGAGCAGGAAGCCATGCAGGCCGATTATCTCATCGAACCGTCGCCGGAACAGGTGATGGAGGAGTTGCTGCCCAAGGTACTCCGCATGAAGATGTACACCGTGCTGCTTGACTCCACGGCTTCGGAACATGCCGCGCGCACCATGGCTATGCAGATTGCCACGGACAATGCAAACGACCTGATTCAGGAACTGACCTTGATTTACAACAAGAGCCGCCAGCAGGCGATTACCAACGAGTTGCTGGACATCGTGGGCGGCAGCATGAGCTGACCCCACGGGCGGAACTCTTGTGTTCATTGCATAAAAAAACGTATCGCTGTCTCACGGCAGGATACGTTTTTTTTTGAACGAATAAACTAAAAAATTAATTATCTTAAAAAAGAAAACATGAAATTCTTTGGTGATTTATTTCTATAACAAACTGATTTCGTGTTTTGTTCGCTTTATCTGGCGGTTTTTCTTTACTGATTTTTTAATAACTGTAAAAGCATACAGCCGCACCGTCGAGCAGGCATTCCATTCGTCCTTCTCCCAGGCGGATATTGTCCATGTAGGAGTAGTCACCTCCGCCGTAGTTCAACCGGATGCTGGTGTAGAAAGCGTCGTACCAGTCCCACGTAAAGGTGTAGGTATATTCCTCCCAACGTCCGCGGGCATCCTGAATGCGGATAAAGTCTTCACCCGTTCCGTTGGTGTAGAAGCGCAGCACCTGGAAGTGGTGCAAGCCGTAGTCGTCGTACCAGTCGTCCTGCCAGTCGTAGCTGCAGAGATACGCTGTGCGTTCACGATATTCCAGGGTGTTGTTCCCTAATTCCATTTCCACGTTACACGACGGGAAGGCGAGTGTCAGTGCGACCAGCATCGCCATATACATGAATTTTTTTACCCTTGTTCTCATAACTCTTTGTGTGTTTGTTTTCCTCTATGTGACAAAGGTATCCGGAAAAAATCATACAAACGAATGATTTTTCCTATTCCTGTGGGGGAATTTCCCTATCGGGGGTAGGGAAATGCATCGGTCTGCGGGGTGGCAGATGGTGTATCGCCTTTGCGGCTGATCGGGAATGCCGGTGCATTTAACGCAAAACGTCCTTGCGTTCGGATTGAAACACAAGGACGTTGTATGGAAAATCTCTTTACGTTATGAATGAAACGCAAGGACGTTTTTTCAGGATTTTTGGAGAAGTACCGTCAGCGCGTCGCGCCAGTCTTCACCGTTATGCGGGCAGTAGGTCTGGAAACCCAGCTGGCGGGCTGCCTGTACGTTGCCTGCCCCGTCGTCAATGAAGAGCGATTCTGACGGAAGAATGTCGGCATCGGCTATCAGGAAGTCGAAAATCTGCCGGTCGGGCTTGGTCACTCCAATCTGGTAGGAGAGGTACAGCTTGTCAAAATAGTCGCTGAGCGGTTTCCCCTTTGACGAGAATGCCGGACTGCAGGCCCAGTCCATCACGTAGGGATTGGTGTTGCTCAGCACGAAGAGCTTGTAGCGCTTGCGCAGCTCCTTCAGGCAGTCGAGCAGACGCTCGTCCAGTCCGGTGAAGTAGCCCAGCCATGCCTGGCGTGTCTCCTCCCAGCTGGGTGTGCGTCCGCCGCACAACTGTCCCAGTTTCACCTGGAACTCATCGGGCGTAATTTTTCCTTCTTCCAGTTCCTGGAAAATCCCCGTCTGGTGATATTTGTCCAGGCGCTGGTCGGCATCGGCCACCCCTAACTGGCGGAACGCTTCCACCGCCTGTTCGCGGCTGATAGGGGCGATGACCCCTCCGAAATCAAAAATCAGGTTTTTTATCATATATTGTTTTTATTTTCTCAGCATCAGGTTCTTGAACGGGGCAGGATAGGGAGTCTCAAATTCCATCCGTTCGCCCGTAAGCGGGTGGTAGAAGCACAGCTTGAAGGCGTGGAGTGCCAGACGTCCGAGCGGGTCGGTTTCGCAGCCGTAACGTGCATCGCCCACCACCGGATGGCCGAGCGACTGCATGTGCACGCGAATCTGGTTCTTGCGTCCCGTTTCCAGTTGCAGCTCCATGAGCGAATAGCCGTTGGCCCGCTTGATGGTGCGGTAGTGCGTGATGGAGAGCTTGCCTCCGTCGTCTACCGGCGAGGAGCTGACGTACAGCTTGCGGTCGGTAAGCCAGGAGCGTACGGTGCCCTGGTCTTTCTCCATGTCACCCATGACGATGGACACGTAGCGGCGGTCGTACACGATGTCGTGCCAGTTGTCGCGGAGCGTGTGCTGCGTCTTCTCATCCTTGGCATACATCATGATGCCCGAGGTTTCGCGGTCCAGACGGTGCACCACGAAGATGCGGTTGTTGCGGTGCGTGCGCTTCACGTACTCATTCAGAATGTGCTGTGCGGTACGTTCCTTCTGATGGTCGGTAGCCACGGACAGCAGTCCTTCCTTCTTCTCCACCACGATGAGATAGGCATCCTCGTAGAGAATCTTCAGCATGGGGTGGCGGAACTCGTGCTTGTTCTTTTCACGGCTCACCTGCACCTTCATGCCCGGCTTCAGGGGAAAGTTGTACTGCGTCTGGATGTTGTTGTCCACCAGCACCACACGGTTGGCCAGCAAGGCTTTTACGCGCGTGCGGCTGATGCCGTCCATCTTCTTCATGAGGAACTCCATCAGTTCCGCCGGTTCATTGACCGGATAGATTGTATATTTGGCTGCGGCACGCGGGATAGGGCGTCGGCCGTTGTTGCCAGAGTTATTTCTTGCCACTTTGTTGCGTCAGTTAAAAGTTAGAAGATAGGGGAGAGTGTTTAGCGTCTTTCCAGTTGCACGACATTTTCCACGTGATGCGTGTGAGGGAACATGTCGACAGGCTGTACGGCAGTCACCTTGTACTTGCCGTCGAGCAGCTGGAGGTCGCGTGCCTGTGTGGCCGGGTTGCAGCTCACGTAGACGATGCGTTTCGGCTCGGCAGCCAGTATCACGTCGATTACGTCATTGTGCATACCAGCGCGGGGAGGGTCGGTGATGATGACATCCGGACGTCCGTGCTCTGCAATGAAGTCGTTGGTAAGGATGTCCTTCATGTCGCCCGCATAAAACAGCGTGTTGTCGATGCCGTTCAGGGCCGAGTTCACCTTGGCATCCTCGATGGCTTCGGGCACATATTCGATGCCCACCACCTTGCGTGCCTGGCGTGCCACGAAGTTGGCGATGGTACCTGTACCCGTGTAGAGGTCGTACACCAGCTCGTTGCCCGTAAGTCCGGCAAACTCGCGTGCTACCTTATATAGATTATAGGCCTGTTCAGAGTTCGTCTGGTAGAACGATTTCGGTCCCACCTTGAAGCGCAGTCCCTCCATATCTTCGAAGATATGGTCGTTGCCCTTGAACACCTCCACGTCGAGGTCGCCGATGGTATCGTTGCACTTGTTGTTGATGACATACATGAGCGAAGTAATCTGCGGGAAGCTGTCGGCCATGAACTGCAGAATCTCTTCCATCTTGCGGCGGCCTTCGTCGTCGGTCACCTTGCACTGCAGCACCACCATCAGTTCGCCCGTAGACGAGGTACGGATCATGATGTTACGAAGAAGTCCTTCCTGCGTGCGCAAGTCGAAGAACGGGAAGTTGTGCGCGTAGGCATAGTCGCGTACGGCATTGCGAATCTGGTTGGAAATGTCGTCCTGCAACCAGCACTTGTCGATGGCCAGCACCTTGTCGAACGCCCCCGGAATATGGAATCCCACGGCATTCATCTGGTCGTATTTCACATCCTGCTTCACCTCCTCTTCCGTAAGCCAGCGCTTGTTGGAGAATGTAAACTCCAGCTTGTTACGGTAAAAGCGGGTCTTTTCCGAGCCTAAGATAGGACGGAATTCCGGCAGTTCCACCTTCCCGATGCGGGTGAGGTTGTCGAACACTTGTTTCTGCTTGTACTTGAGCTGTTCCTCGTAAGAAAGACATTGCCATTTGCATCCTCCGCACACTCCGAAGTGACTGCAGAACGGCTCCGTGCGCAGGGGTGATTTCTCATGGAACTTTACCGCCACCGCTTCGGCGTAATGGTTCTTCTTGCGCTTCACCTGTAAATCGACTACGTCGCCCGGCACTACATACGGGACAAATATTACCAACTCGTTCACTTTAGCCACGGCTTTTCCTTCTGCGGCTACGTCTGTTATCGTTACCTTCTCCAGTAAAGGCAGTTCTTTTTTCTTTCTTGCCACGTTCTTTTCAATAAAACCAATTTGGGAGCAAATTTATACATTTTTCCTGACATTCTTCCATGTTTTTCGAAGAAGTTCATTTTGCAAACTCTATGTTGCAAAATATGTCGAAAAATATCTTCACAAAATTTGGGATTCAATAAAATATATATAGATTTGCCAGCGGTTGACCAACGAAAAACATTATTGAACCTTATCAAATATAAGAAAACATGGAAAAGAAAAGAGTCTATACTTTTGGAAACGGACAAGCTGAAGGAAAAGCTGACATGAGAAATCTTCTGGGTGGCAAGGGCGCAAACCTGGCCGAGATGAACCTGATCGGGGTGCCTGTACCTCCCGGATTCACCATAACAACCGAAGTCTGCAACGAATATTTTGAAAAAGGAAAAGAAGCAGTGGTTGCGCTGCTGAAAGACGACGTGGAAAAATCCATCAAGGGAGTAGAAGCCCTGATGAAGTCGAAGTTCGGCGATGTGGAAAATCCGTTGCTCGTTTCCGTACGTTCGGGTGCCAGAGCGTCCATGCCGGGGATGATGGACACCATTCTGAACCTGGGTCTGAACGATGAAGTAGTAGAAGGACTGGCTCGCAAGACTAACAACCCTCGCTTTGCGTGGGACTCTTACCGCCGCTTCGTACAGATGTACGGCGACGTGGTGCTGGGCATGAAACCCGTGAACAAGGAAGACATCGACCCGTTTGAAGCCATCATTGAAGAAGTGAAGAAAGCCAAGGGCGTACGTCTGGACAACGAACTCGACGTGGACGACCTGAAGACACTGGTAGTCCGCTTCAAGGAAGCCGTGAAGAAACAGACCGGACAGGAATTCCCGTCATGTGCCTACGAACAGTTGTGGGGCGCCATCTGTGCCGTATTCGATTCATGGATGAATGAACGCGCCATCCTTTACCGTAAGATGGAAGGTATTCCGGCAGAGTGGGGAACAGCCGTGAACGTACAGGCCATGGTATTCGGTAACATGGGTGAGACTTCGGCTACGGGTGTATGCTTCTCACGCGACGCCGCTACCGGTGAAGACCTGTTCAACGGTGAATACCTGATCAATGCGCAGGGTGAAGACGTAGTAGCCGGTATCCGTACTCCGCAGCAGATTACCAAAATTGGTTCTCAGCGCTGGGCCGAACTGCAGGGTATCTCGGAAGCAGAACGTGTGGCCAAATATCCTTCTATGGAAGAAGCCATGCCGGAAATCTACAAGGAACTCGATGAACTCCAGACCAAACTGGAAAATCACTACCACGATATGCAGGACATGGAATTTACCGTGCAGGAAGGCAAACTCTGGTTCCTCCAGACCCGTAACGGTAAGCGTACAGGTGCCGCTATGGTGCGCATCGCCATGGAAATGTTGCATCAGGGCATGATTGACGAAAAGACCGCTTTGATGCGCTGCGAACCCAACAAGCTGGACGAGCTGCTGCATCCGGTATTCGACAAGGAAGAACTGGGACGTGCCCGCGTGCTGACACGTGGTTTGCCGGCTTCTCCGGGTGCTGCCTGCGGACGCATCGTCTTCTTCGCCGAAGATGCTGCTGAATGGCATACCAACGGCCATCGCGTGGTACTGGTACGTATTGAAACTTCTCCGGAAGACCTGGCCGGTATGCAGGCTGCCGAAGGTATCCTGACCGCCCGTGGAGGTATGACTTCACACGCAGCCGTAGTAGCCCGCGGAATGGGTAAGTGCTGTGTATCAGGAGCCGGAGCCATCAACGTAGACTACAAGACCCGTACGGTGGAAATTGACGGAGTCGTACTGAAAGAAGGTGACTACATCTCCATCAACGGAACCAACGGATATGTATATGCCGGAGAAATTCCGACTCAGCCGGCCAAACTGTCGGGTAACTTTGCCGAACTGATGGAACTCTGCGACAAATATGCCCGTCTGAAAGTCCGCACCAATGCCGACACGCCGCGCAACGCACAGGATGCCCGTGGCTTCGGTGCCGTAGGTATCGGTCTGTGCCGTACGGAACACATGTTCTTCGACGATGAAAAGATTGTGGCTATGCGTGAAATGATTCTGGCCAAGGACGTAGAAGGCCGCAAGAAAGCCCTCGACAAACTGTTGCCTTACCAGAAAGCCGACTTCAAGGAAATCTTCAAGACCATGGACGGACTGCCTGTCAACGTACGTCTGCTCGACCCGCCGTTGCATGAATTCGTTCCGCACGATTTGAAAGGTCAGGAAGAAATGGCACAGGCCATGGGTGTGACCGTAGATTATATCCGCCAGCGCGTGGAAAGTCTGTGCGAACACAACCCGATGCTGGGTCACCGTGGTTGCCGTCTGGGAAATACGTATCCGGAAATCACCGAAATGCAGACTCGTGCCATCCTGGGTGCTGCCTGTGAGCTGAAGAAGGAAGGTTACGACCCGCATCCTGAAATCATGGTGCCGCTGATTGGTATCCTGTATGAATTCGAAGCACAGGAAAAGGTGATCCGTGAAACTGCTGCCAAACTGTTCAAGGAAGAAGGCGTGGAAATCCCGTTCAAGGTGGGAACCATGATTGAAGTGCCGCGTGCTGCCCTGACTGCCGACCGCATCGCTTCACATGCCGAATACTTCTCATTCGGTACAAACGACCTGACTCAGATGACCTTCGGTTACTCTCGCGATGATATCGCTTCCTTCTTGCCGGTTTACCTGGAAAAGAAGATCCTGAAGGTAGACCCGTTCCAGGTACTCGACCAGAACGGTGTGGGCCAGCTCATCGAAATGGCAGTAGCCAAAGGCCGTTCTGTACGTCCGGAATTGAAATGCGGTATCTGCGGTGAACACGGTGGTGAACCGATGTCCGTGAAGTTCTGCCACAAGGTAGGTCTGGATTACGTGAGCTGCTCACCGTTCCGCGTGCCTATCGCAAGACTGGCTGCGGCGCAGGCTGTGATTGAAGAAAGCTTGTAAGCTAATTTTATTGAATTCATAAAAAAGCTCCGGGGATAATTTGTAGAAAATCCCCGGAGCTTTTTTGTAAATATATTTTATAGATTGACATGTTATTTTATGTAAAAATGTCTATATTTGTGCGGATAAATTGTTTATATATTAAAATACACAAGATATGATGATGAAAAGATTTTGTTTGTTTGCTGCATGTGCATGCTTGTTGGTTGACATGAGTTATGCGCAAAGAAAAGTAGAAGTGGTGGAGACACCACAGAATTCGCAAGCACCTACTAGTGAAAAAGTAATTAAGCGAAAAGTAGCTATCGGGCGTTTTTCTAATGAGACGCAATATGCGAAGGGAATATTTTATGACAAGGAAAATGACCCGATGGGTAAGCAGGCATTGGATATTCTTTCAGCCAAGCTGGCTGCTTCTGGAAAATTCCTCTTGCTGGAACGAAGTGACTTGTCTACTTTGCTTGAAGAAGTACAGAAAGGCGAGAATGGCTTGTCCACGATTGGTGCCGATTATATGATTATTGGCTCTATCACAGAGTTCGGCCGGAAGAATACCGGGAAATCGGGCGTTTTTACAACCACAAAAACACAAACCGTGGAGGCAGCTGTAGCTATTCGTCTAGTAGATGTATCTACAGGCTTGATAATTTATTCAGATGAAGCGAAAGGTTCGGCTGATTTGACTACTAAAACTACTATGGGTGTCGGTGGCCGTGCCGACTTTGATGCCACTTTGAGTGATAAGGCCATTTCTGAGGCTATTGGTCAGTTAGTGGAGAATATTATTAATAAATGTACGGATAAACCTTGGAGAACTTACTTCCTTTCTTATGATGCCGATGCTGTGCTGATAGCAGGTGGAAAAAGCCAAGGCATAGCAGAAGGGGATGTGTTTAGTATCAAGTCGAAAGGGAAAAAAGTGAAAAACCCTCAGACTGGCTTGATGATTGAATTGCCAGGAAAGAAAGTTGGGACAGTAAAGGTGATTTCTACAGGAGGTGATACTCCCGAGACTGAGTATTCTTTTGTGGAAGTTTCCACTACTACTACAATTGATACTGCAAAATTAAGTGAATATTATATTGAAGAATCTAAGTAATTATGAAAGCAAGATTATGGATGATTATTGGGCTGGTGGCATTGTTGTGTGGATGCAAAGCCCATTATCCTGTGGCTCAGGAAAGTGGAAAGGAAGATATGGCTTATCTGCTTTTTACTAGTCCGGGTGAATATGCAGGAAAGGAAGTGACCGTTATGTTAGACGGTAAGAAACCTTTTGAAGCAAAGGTGGTAAAAGCTAAGAATGCTAATAGAAAGGGTACATCGTATGCGGTTTCTACCGGACGAAGAAAAATTAATGTGACCTATAATGGAAAAGTGATTTATAGTAAAGAAATATTTGTATCTACTCAGGAAACTAAAATAATTACACTGCCATGATAAAAAAAGTTTTATTTATAGGTGTTTGTATATTTGCTTTTGCTTCTTGTAGTACTGTGAAGCCATTGTATTCATGGTATAATTATGAGGATATTACTTATCAGTACAGCAAGAAGAGTACGGAAGAACTTCAGGTAAAAGTTCTGGAGCAATATCAAAAAATGATTGACAAGCAAAAAGGTGCTAGAGGGGTTGTTCCCCCTGGACTGTATGCAGAGTACGGATATATGCTATATCGTACTGGAAAGAAAGAGGAAGGATTGTCTTTTTTGAAGGAAGAGATAAAGGCCTATCCGGAATCAGAAACATATATTTCAAGAATCATTAAACAGCTCGAAAAATGAAGAATTATTTGATTGTTGCATTGGCAATTATACTATTGTCTTCGTGTGCAGAAAGTATTACACGTGGAAAACAGTATGCTAAGTTATATGAAGAAAAGCCTGTTTCTATCGTCGTGATGCCTCCTATCAACCAGACCAATGCGGTAGAGGCAAAAGATTTCTTTTATACAACGATGTATATGCCGCTTTGTGAAAAAGGCTATTATGTGTATTCACCTTATCTGACAATGGAGATGTTTCAAACGGAAAGTGCATATGACAGTGAAATGTTCTTGGAGAATGATATAAATATTTTCAAGAAAGTATTGGGAGCAGATGCGGCGATGTTTACTATTATCAAATCCTGGAGTCGGAAAACTGTGACAGGAAAGCTAACTGTTGGGGTAGAATATATTTTACGTTCTACTTCTACGGGAGAAACGCTTTATCATAGAGAAGGATTGATTAATGTAGACACAAGTGTGAATGCGGGTGGAGGATTACTAGGAACTGTAGTAAGTATGGCTGCCACGGCTTTAAATACTGCTATGACTGATAAGGTAGTAGCTGGAAGAAAATGCAATGCTTTTGTTTTAAGTGATATGCCTGTCGGGAAATACAGTCCTGATTACGGTAAAGACCAAAATCTTGAAGCAGGAAAAAGTTATATTAAAGCAACTGTGAAGTAATTCTTTTTGAAGGCACTATAAAATATTTCTGTGTAAATGGGAAATACGGGATTCAAGGTGAGTTCCGTATTTTTTATTTTATCATTGCTGTCCGATAAAACTTTTCAAACCATCAATAACTTATTGATATACATTAAAGGCACAAAAAAAGGCCATCTCAAAAGCTTATTTGAGACAGCCTTCCGTTAAGTCAATGTAAGTACTAATCTAATTTCTTGAAATCAAAATCGTTCTTACTGCAACAAGCTTTCTGATAATCAAAGCCGTACATACGCATATATGCTTCTTTCACTTCTTTTGCTCCATTATAAAATGGGTCAGAAGTGTGACTTTGGGTAGTTACAGTGACTTCCATTTCAGGTGTCAGAACTGTTCCGTTTGTTCTCTTTACTCTCTTCGGAGTTACTCTAAATACTCTTGACATAAATTCATTTTTTTAAGGTTAGACATTCTGTGTTATTAATCTTTGATATGCCAAAAGTATATATGTGAATATGCTAAATTGAGGGATAGCAAGAAAAAATGTAATTATTCTATTCTTCATTTTTATTTTGCTGCTCGAAACGATTAATATATTCCAGCACTTTATCTTTAATCAAATCAGCATTAAATCCAGCCTGCATATCCAACTCAAGATGATACTCATTTCCTTTTTTAATAAATCCTTCTGCAAACTTTTCTTCAATACCTTGTCGAGGTTCACGAGGTTTTAAAATAAAGTTGCATTTCTTCAGCTTATTATCATATCTTATATCAATAACTATATGGTCTGTAGAGTTTTCAACGGCTATACAGTTGTCATTTGACGTAGCCCAATACCATACACACCAGTCGCCTATTCCTATCTTTTTAGAATTACTTAAATTATTATTCTTATAATTTGCTCCAAACTTTTTTAGGATATATGCATTATGCCGTGAAATAAATTCAGTATGACGCTTTCTAGAACCGTTTGTACAAATCCACCAATCCTCAGTTCCCCAATGATAATATATATCACATGTATCTGATTCTATTGTGAAATCTATTAAATATGAATCTTTTGCAAACTCAATATAATCTTTATCACTACTATTATCAATATACTCTTGCATAGCTTTATCTAAAGTCTTTCCACATTCTTTATCTTTGATTAGATTGTCCATAAACAATTTAAAGTCAGTACTGTGCTGTGTAATTGACCTTCTCCAGTCTTCCCACTCCCAACAGAAAGTATAATATGAGCCAACTTTAACAGGAGTATATTCTTTCATTCCCACTATCCATGCACGCCTTAACAAATCAATCTCATGTTCAGATTTTTCAGTATAAAGCCTATCAAAAAAATATGAGTATTTACGGTAATTATCAATATTAAAATTATTATTTTCTGTACTCCAGTTTATTAAAGTAGACAAATCACCCTTCCATATATAATGACATCTAACAACATCCGTACTCTGAGTTTTCCAGAATTCTTTCTCAACCTCAGAAATCTCTAAAATATTGTCTTTTACAGAATCCGACATTATCTGAATCATCAATAAATCGGATGTATCAAAATAGTCATCCTTTCCGTCACCCCTACATACATCAAGCGCTATATTATAGAAATTACCATCAATACGCTCATGATAAGTTTTAAGTAATGTAAGTAAAGGAATATGCTTTTGAGAGCCTCTGCGATATATCTTATTATAAATCAACTGATAAACTCGTTTCATCTCTACATTTCTCATCTTTTCATCCTCTCTGTACTTAATGCATATCAACAGCAAGGATTTTAAAATCAAGAAATTACCATCACTCTCATCACTTTTTTTATTGCCAAACAGTAAATCGACCTTGTCTTTAAACTCAGAATTTACGATTAATTTGAGCGCATCAAAAAACAGTTCGATGTCAGATAGATTCAAATCTTTTATTGCTTCAAACGGTTTCAACTCATTATGTTCGCCGCAAGTTTTCAATTCCCAAACAATCCGGATTAGATTATTCATTGCTACGTTGATTTTAGCGATATCGTCACCATTTAGCAATGTAAAAAAGAAATCCTCCCAGTCATCCCATATTTTACCCCAATTTTTTAATTCTTTCCTGCTTTTTTCAAAAAGCAATGGTTTCAGTTTTTCGGCATTATCAAGTGTCTTTCCTCTGCTATTCATGGTAATATACAAATCTTCTCCTAAAGAAGTTTCGTCTATAGGATAATACCAGAATTTTATGTTGAGAATATCATTATATTTTACATTAAACTTGATTTCATCCAAATAGTTTAAGAGGGCAATCATAGAAGATATAGATAGGTCAGAATCATAACATGTATGATACCATTTACTATTCTTTATTTCTTTTTCTTTATACAACCCGCTATTGAACAAACATTGCATAAATTCCTCCGTATTAGATCGAACACGATAGGTGAAAGCCATGTTTGGACTGTTTACTTTCAATAAAGATTTGAAATCATTATAATACTCCTTCTGCATAAGGGATGCATAATAAAGACACAACACAAGTGTTGTCAGTCGCTGTTGGCCGTCTATTATATATTCTTGGTTTCCATTAGAATAGGAGTATAAGAATCCGACATTAATATCTTTATTATCTTTTATAGAATCAATAAACTGGTTTACTATGTTTTTATTACTTCCCCAAACATATTCTCTTTGTATTTCAGGTACAACCATGTAATTGCCCAAAAGTCCTTCTATATTTTTTTTGTCCATAGTCTGTCAAATTAAAAAATCAATAATATCATGTGCTAAAGTTTCAGTGCTTTTCTTAATATCCTCAAGAGTCCACATACTCGTATGATTAGATGAAAACGCCTTCAAAGTATATGGTCTGATAGAATATTTGTCATTATAGTAATCTTCGATTATTATACTTTTCTTTGTATTAAATGAGGCATTACGATAGCTTCTGTTCTGACTTGAATGCAGTAAGACCAAATTGCCTATTGAATTAAGTCCATACGAATTGAGTTCGTCTATTATGTTTGATGTAACATTATCTATAGCCTCTTTTTCTTTAAGCAACTTTTCCCACTCATCAAGTTTACCTTTGTCTATATCAAATTTATAATCATTCAGTTTCTTTATATACTCCAACCATTTTTCTTTATTGTTTAAGTCTTCCTCGTTTGGAGTCTGGCATCCTATATGTTCTATGTCTTCACCCTTTGATACAAAATAATTTATAGGTAAACGATACTTGGATTTGCAAGAGTAAATTACATCTAAAAGTATAAGTATCCTGACAAGTAGTTCTTTTTCATTATACCAGCTACTTTTTAAATCAGTTAAATATTTTTTCAATTCTTCTTTTGCTGATTTTTCGTTATTGACACCGTCGTTACTGTATATTTCCAATATATACTTTGATATCTCTTTCTTTAGTTCGGTTATAAATGATAATTTACCTTTACTATTTTCCCACGTTTTGTATATTGCAACAAAATTAACTTTAGATTTAAAGTTGGAAAACAGATAAGACAAGTAGTGATATATTTCGTCATTCTCATACCAATCGCGCACAAATCCATAAATACGCTTCAGTTCGATGTACATTTCCCAGTTATCATCGCCAACACCATTACCTTTAATGTCTAATCCATATTCAAAAAAACGGAATTCAAAAGGCATATTATTATCAGGATGCATTTCATACATCATTCTGTAAAGATAATTTATAGGGTATAATTTTTCGTTGAAACCGGATTTGTCAAATGAGTTATTTGTAAGTAATCTGTCAAGAAATATCCTTACATTTTTCTGTCCACACCAATTATTAATTTCATCCAACAACATTCCCATCTTAACCCTATATTCGTTTACTTCATTGCTATTATCTGAATGTGTTGTTTCATACTTCTCTTTAGATGAATGGGTTATCTGTACTGCTCTCAATAGGTCTGCTCCATCTAACTCTGCTTTAGCACCATTAATATTGGCAAAAATCATTTCTTCATTACCAGAAACTACATTGACTATTAATTTGGTTCTATTCAGTAAAATCTCAATATACCGTTCTCTTTGATTGGAATTCCACGTTTGTTCTTTATCCCAGGTCTGAACCATATTGGCAGCCGCTCTTATATAAAACTCATCCTTATGCTTTATATGCTTCTTGTCATTTTGCTCCCAATACTTTCTGGTAAAAATCTCATTATTCAGAAATTCTCCGGTATCTTCTCTACTGGAATATTTAAGTTTTCCTTTTAGCAAATCTGTCTTGCCAAAATATGAAAGAATAATAGCAATGGTAGTTAAACGCTGTTGTCCGTCAACAACATTATAATATTCTCCATTATCTTTACTTATGATTGTGATATGTTGCAGACAATAAAACAATTTATCATCAAGAAATTTATCGGTATCGGAGATGTAAATTTTATCAAGAAATTTCTTCAGATCTTCCAATAACAATCTGACGTTATTTTCTCCCCATTCGTAACCTCTCTGATAATCGGGTATATTATAATGCATCTGTTTCAATTGTGAGTCATTAAAGAGTTCACTTACACTTCTAACTAAATCTGACATAAGTAATATTTTTTATTGTAATTATAATTATCCTCTAATTCCCTCAAATTCGGCGGCAGCCGTCTCAAAGTCTATCGCTAGGAAATTTGTACCGGATTTATTATGCATTTTCGGATTTCTTGTAGTAAGACAATATATTCTCCGCCATCTGGCACATGGCATCCTTTGCCCACTGCGGTTCGAGAATCTCAATCTGGTCGGTTTGCTGTAGCAACAACTGGAAGAATTCATAGTTCGGGCGAACCCTGAACTCAAACGTGATGGATTCGTCGTCAGAGGCAATCTCGCGTTGTGATTCGTGCAGGGGAAGGGTAGAGAGGTAGTTCCGTGCCCATCCGTATGCCTTGATAACTACCCGTTCGATGTCATATTCCGGGTCGGAGATGATGCCCACGCATCCCTCGAAATACTGCTCTATGCTGAAATCCTTGGGAAGCTGGAATTTCACGTTCGTAAGGCTCACGTGCTGAATTCTGTCGAGCGCGTATGTTCTTATCTCCTCGGAATAGACCGAGTATCCAATCAGATACCAGCGGCGGTTATACACCTTCAGGTGATAAGGCTCTACCTGAAACGTGCTGGCATGAGACCTGCCAAAGCCTTGGTGAGTAATTTCTACCACACAATTCTGACGCATGGCCTGAAGGAAAGTCTGCAAATATTTATTGCCCGAAGGAATCTTCTCGAATGAGATGCGTTTCTCCAGCTGACGGTCTGCCTGAAGCTGGTTCAGGGTGGCATACGAGTCGATGAGCCACGAACGGAAGGAGTCACCTTCCAGCGAATCCGCATCCTCTATGTAATAGCCGTATCCTCGACTGGCATCGCAGGAGATGAGAATGTTGAAGATGGTCTGCACGGCCTTCTTGTGATTCATGAAGGTTTTCCACGGAAGCGGTTTCCCGTCGCCTAGTCCGCAGGTTTCCCATCGTTCACTGATTTCGTTGAAGGTGATGTACGGGTGGCATCGGATTAAATCCACCAGCCATATATATCGTCCGAATTTGTTTGCTGCCATAAATAGTAAAATGAAAAGTTTTGGTGATGTGGCAAAGTAAAGCACCTGCCTATGTCAAATTTAGGCATAAGTCCTTAAAATGTCAAATCATTTTAAAAGCAATTCACACGATTTAAAAACTATAACTCGTATCTTTGGCAAAAAAATAAAGAAACCTCAATGGATACAGAATATTTGAACCGTTTTGAAGAGAGATTGCAGCAGGAATTGCTGCGTTTGTGTACTGACTATCATGTGCTGGACGGCACCCTGCTGGCTACGGAGGACCTGGACAACCGCTGGCACGACCTGGCACCAGAGTACGTGGCCGATGCCGTGGAACAGATTCGTGATTATCCCGTGGTGTCGGTGGCATGGGCAGCTTATCTGGGCCTGGGAGTAGCTTTCTGCTGGGATGAAGACTGGGAGGCCAGTGCACAGGCTACTTATCAGTCGTACTACGGAGAGCAGGGCTTTGACGACATGGATGAACACATCGTGCGCGATTTACTCGGCTTGTCGCTCGACGGAGAAGAAGCCCGCCAGCTGGAAGACATCATCCGCCGTTGCGGACAGACTACCGTGGGACTGATTCGCCATGAGCAGATAGAGCCACAAAGCCCGCTGGCCTTCCATGTATTTGCCCGTGCCTGCCGTACGATGTTCCGCATCGGGGTGGCCATTGAACTTAAACGCCTGGGATATAAATTCGAGAAAGTGGAAATCGGTCGCGTGCCGGGCGGAATGTTGTCATAAGAAAATACCGTTCAGTCTATGTCTATGAAATACACTCGTTTAGTTTTTTCTTTTTGCGTATGCCTGGCCTTTTCGCAGGCTTTCGGTAAGGCGGAAGGCGATTTGTCGGTCATCCGGCAGAATTTCAACCGGATTTATGTGCAGTCGGAAGGGGAGGAATCTCCTCTGAAAGAGTTGCTCTTGCAGAACCAGCCGGGCTTCTCGGTGTCCGACCGTGTGGTGATGGAACTCCAGCAGCGTGTGCCGTACGAAGCGGCTCGGATGAGGCATTACCTCAAAGCGTTGCAGGCCGACGGCTCGTGGAGTGACATCAATTATCAGGACACCAACCGCTCGGGATGGGACCCGCGTCTGCATGCCGAACGGATACTCGAGATGGTGAAGCACTTCAGCAATCCGGAAAACGAATATTATCATTCGAAGAAGGTGGAGAAGGCCATTCATCTGGCCTTGCGCTACTGGTTTGTCCAGAAGCCGGTCTGCCTGAACTGGTACTATAATCAGATTGGTATTCCTCGTACGCTGGGCACTGCCTTCATCTTGTTTGAACCTTTCCTGACCGATGCCGAGAAGCAGGATGCCATCACGGTGATGAAGCAGGCCCGTTTCGGTATGACCGGACAGAACAAGGTGTGGCTGGCGGGCAACGTCATGATGAGAGGGGTGTTGGAGAACGACCTGGATTTGGTGAAACAGGCGCGTGATACGATTGTGTCGGAGATTGTGCGGGGCGGAAAGGAAGGCATCAAGGACGATGGATGCTTCCACCAGCACGGGCCGCAACCTCAGTTCGGAAATTACGGACTGGCGTATGTGTACACCATGAGCCTTTTGTCGGGTCTCTTTTCGGACACGTCGATGGCTTTTACGCCATCGCAACTGGAGGTGATTGCCGGATTGCTGGAAGAGGGTTATCAGTGGGTTATCTGGCATGGGAAAATGGACATTGCCGCCCTGGGGCGCCAGCTTTTTGCTTCGGCTCCGCTGCACAAGGCATTGAGCCTGGCTTTTGCCGCTACCGAACTGGGAGGCGGACGCGATGCGCACTGCAATCAGGTGGCTGCCCGTCTGCTGAAAAACTGTTTCTCGCCGCGCAACGAGCTGATTTGCCACAAGCATTTCTGGCAGTCGGACTACACGCTGAGCCGCCGTGCCGGATGGATGGCCTCGCTCAAGATGGCATCCGACCGCGTAATGGGAGTGGAGACTATGAACGGCGATAACATGAAAGGCTATTATATGGCCGACGGGGCCCTCTATATCTATAAGGATGCAACGGAATATTACGATATCTTCCCGTTATGGGACTGGCGCAAATTGCCCGGTGTGACCTGTTACGACGATGTCCGTCCGGTGCCGTTGCTCAAGCACAGCTACTATCCGGGCAATCGGGGTCGCTTTGTGGGAGGCTTGTCGGACGGGAAAAACGGAATCAGCGCCATGGAGCTGGACCGCGACGGACTGAAGGCGCAGAAATTCTGGCTCTTTGCCGATGAGGCGGTGCTTTGTCTGGGAGCGGGCATCTCTTCCGATTCGGCTCTTCATGTCACCACCGCCGTGGAGCAGTGCTGGAGCAGGGAGGAACCGCTTCGCATCTCTACTGCCGACGATACGCGAATCTGGCATCACGGACGCGGGTATGTGCTGTGGAACAACTCAGACAGTTGCTTTGCCCGCACGGTGGCATCTTCCGGAAGCTGGCACGACGTGATGCAGATGTACAAGAACGATACCATTTCGGGCCGGTTGTTTACCCTTTATCTGGACCACGGCGTACGCCCGAAAGAGTCTTCTTATTGTTATGCCGTCCTTCCCGAGGCTACGGAAGCCGACGTGCGTAATTTCCGTACCGACAATTTTCGGGTGATGTGTAACGACAGCCGCTTGCAGGCAGTGTGGCAGGTCGACCGTTCGGTCTGCTGGGCAGCCGTGTGGGAACCTTTTACCCTTCGCGTAACGCCGGAACTGGAAGTGGATTTTCACACGCCTGGTCTGTACCGTATCGGAAGGGGAGCGGGCGGATGCTGGGAGGTGTACTTCAGCGACCCCATGCAGTGTCAGGATGAGGTGCAGATTATGGTGAACGGCAGGCGTGGCACGCATGCGCTTCCGCAAGGAAAGAATCGGGGCATAACCCTTCGTTTTGAAATAGACTAACCAATCAGTTAAGAAAAATAGAAACATGAAAAAAGCATTTGTATTGATGGCAGCTTTGGCAATGACCGGTGTGTTGTCGGCTACCGCAGAAAACACGACCGACACACCGACAAAGAAGACACGCAGCGAGGTCTTCATAACAGAGAAAGGAACCGAGTGGGAACCGGCTGGCGAGGGAGTAACCCGTCAGATTATGGGATACGACGGACAGGTGATGCTCGTGAAAGTAAAATTCGAGAAGGGTGCTGTAGGTACGCCCCACACGCATTATCACACGCAGACTACTTACGTGGCCAGCGGAAAGTTTGAGTTTACCGTGGGCGGCAAGACGCAGGTGGTATCTGCAGGCGACGGTATCTACATGGAACCGGATGTATTGCATAGTTGCAAGTGCCTGGAGGCCGGTTTGCTCATCGACTGTTTCTCTCCGATTCGGGCCGATTTCCTGAAAAAATAACTGGCTGAGAATCAATAAATTTCTTTGCCGAAAAAACGCTTCGACGTTTGGATGCAAACGCCTTTACGTTTTCCTCAAAACGCACTTACGTTTCGGGTAAAACGCAAAGGCGTTTTGTGTGAAATGCACTTGCGTTTTTTGAGAGATAAATTTTACCCGATTCCCGCTCCGAATTTCCCTTCAAATTCCATCACTATCTGCTGAAAATGTGTTGGCAGGTAGAGCATGGCCTGAGCGTGCAGGGCAGAGGGAATGCCGTAGAATGCTTCGGCAATGCTGCCCGTGATGCAGGCCAGCGTGTCGCTGTCGCCACCCAGTGAGATGGCCGTACGCACACAGTCCTCAAAGTCCGTCCCGTCTAGAAAGGCGCGGATGGCCTGGGGCACGGTACCCTGGCAGGTGGCATCCCATTGATAGGTATCACGAATGCCGTCGCAGGTGAAGTTCAGGTCATAGCCGAATTTTGCTTCGACGGTATTTTTTATGTCTTCCTTGCTTTTCCCGTTTCGGGCTAGAAAGATGCAGAGTGCCGTAGCCTGGGCACCCTTGATGCCTTCGGGATGATTGTGCGTGCAGGCAGCCGATATGCGTGCAGCCTCCAGCGTCTCTTCCCCCGTGCGGAATGCCCATCCCACAGGACCTACGCGCATGGCCGAACCGTTTCCGCAGCTGCCGTAAGGACAAAGCTGTCCCGTTTGCTGTCCCTGTCGGAGCCATTCACGGAAACGTCCGCCGAAGCCTCCTAATGGACACGGGTAACGGGTGGCATAACGGAAATAATAGGTGGCACAGTCTCCGCCGTGCAGCAGCCAGTCAGCCGTGGCGAGGGTCAGAATACTGTCGTCGGTATATCCCTTCTGCGGAGTGAGGAAAGGAAACTCTTTTGTCTTGATGTTGTGGAACTCGTAGACGCTGCCTGCGATGTCGCCAAGGATGCTTCCAACCATATTTTTTTCGTTTAGATAGATACAAAGGTACGGAGAATGAATGATATATGTATTGATAATAGCTGGCTTATTTCATAAATTGATATAAGTAATTCCTAAAGGTTATAGATTATTATCAATAATAATAGGGGTTGGAACTATATTTTCAGAATCATCATATTTAGGTGCAATAATAAATTTTATTGCAGGCGAATTAGATACTTGTTTTTTGAATTCAGAAATAAAAGATGGCGACAAGTCGCTTACATATACTTCTACCCGGTTGAAAGTTTCACTTAAAGAACATAGAGATAACTTTTCTCTTATGGGGTTTTCTGCATTCTTTTCTGATACCATAAATTCGGAAACCTCGTTTGCCGCTTTTAGTAATTCATTATAGGAATAATCACATTCTTTGGTAACAAAAATAGGGTCAGAACTTAGTAATTGGGGAGTTTTTTCGTTATACCCTTTAACGATATAAACTATTAGTTTCCCATCTTCAATATAAGAGCCACCGTAATAATCAGGATATTCTATGCTGTCTGAAACTGTATGAGAGTATCCAAATGTTTCTTTTAGTTTGTTCCAGGCGGCTAACGCTTTTGCTTCTCCATTTAAAGAGGTCTGTTGTAAATTAGTGCTGTTACCATTTAGGTAACTAATTTCTTCCGAAGAATATGATGATATACAACAAATAAAAGATAAAAAACTGAAAAATAAAGTCTTTTTCATGATACCTCCGTTTTTTATTTGATTTGTAAATGTAGCAAAAAAGAATAGTATGTTACTTCAAATTCAGCAAGCTCACTACAAAAAATCATTTATGGTGGAACCTTTTATTACAATCTTTACATATATAATTGGCATTAGAAATTTTCCCCAAGAATGCAACTACAAGAAACGAAATAAACATAGACAATGCTATATAATCGGCGATAGTTGATCTGATACCCAAATCATTTGCCCAAACAAGATAAAGCCCCGGAATAAGAAAAAGAAAGATGCACCATAATGCTATAGCAGTTCCGTATTTGTTGCTTACGGCTATAGCTGACACATTGTAACTTCCACATTTAGGGCACCAGACATGAGACTCATTTCTACTATCAACAATAGGATTTATTATCTCAACAGCTTTTTCATAATCTTTCTCGAAAACATATATCGCAATACCTGTGATAGCACCATAAGCACCTGGATTTTGGTCTTGCCCCTCATCATGCTGGCGAGAAACAATGTTATTTTCAATAAGCAGATTTGTAATCTCGTCTGCATAAATAGTAGTATCACATTTTATAAGAAGTTTTTCCTTCATATTAGAATTTACTTTTATGCTAATATACTGATATTTATATAAAAAAGCAAGATTTATCTCTAAGTCTTTATTATAAGCACTATATTTGCGATACGGACTCGGACCTGAAACATAAAGTGATACTTTTATTTGCAGCTGTTATATTGATAGTTATTGCAACAATCATTAAAAATAACAAAGAGGTGATTGAAGAGGATTTGAAGAATCACTCTATTCTGCCATTGGAGTATCACTATTTCTATTATGCCCACAGTGAAGGACCAAAATGGCTCGCAATAAAAGATGACATCGGTGTATTAGGGACAGCACACTATAAGAGCAAATACCCGGAAGCAGGCGTAAAAGCGGTTGTAGTTTCTTATGCCCTTGAAATAAACTGATACGATGCTCAAGACTCCACTTCCACCTTCACTTCCTGAATGTTCCGAAGCTCATCGCTGAAGTTGACTCCAATCTTGTAGACCGTACGGCTGTCCTTGGTAAAAGGTGCGGCATAGCCTTTCTCCCGAATCTGGGCCAGGGCTTCGTTCGCGCTGCCGTTCAACTTGAATTCCATAATGTACACGTAGTCCTGTGTCTGGAGTACCAGGTCAATCCGTCCGCGACTGGTATGGTATTCCACCTGCACGTAGAAGCCCATCAGCTTGAAGATGATGTAGAGGATATTCTGGTAGTGCACTTCGCGGTCACGCGCCAGCTCGTATGGAATGTCGGCAAACATGGTTTTCAACCGTTCGAAGAAATCATCTACTTTGCCCGCCATTACTTCCTCCACAAAGCACTGAATCTGGTAGGGTGACTTGCTTACGCTCACCGATGCGTAGTTGGGCAGCAGGAACTTGAAGAACCCTTGTTCCACTTCGCGGTTGGGGAAGCCTAACGTGTAGTTCTCGAACATCTTGTTGTAACCCTTGATGGTGAGGTAGCCACTCTGGTAGATAACCGGAATCGGGTCGGTTGAGGCCGTATCAATGCTGTCCAGCACCGGCTGGCTGGTGACGATATGTTCCAGTTCTTCTATCGGATAGTGGTGGAGCTTGAGCAGTTCGACGAGGTAGGTCGGTGTGCCTGTCTCAAACCAGTAGCTGCCGAACTTTTTCTTCGCAAACGTATTGAGCAGACTGAACGGATTGTACATGCCCACGGCATTTTCCGTGAAGTGATAACCGTCATAATTGGATTTCAGCTCCGCACAAGTCTCTTCATAAGTCAGGCCCGTAGCTGTAGCCAGCGCATGAATGTCTTCCTCAAAATACGTATGGATTTCCTTTTCGCTGATGCCGCAGATTTCCACGTAGCGGTCGTCCATGGAGATGTCCATCAGGTTGTTCAAATCGCTGAACACGCTGACCTTGCCGAACTTGGTCACTCCCGTGAGCAGGGCAAAGCGGATACAGCCGTCCATGGATTTCAAAGCTCCGTAGAAGGCTTTCAGGGTACTGCGGTATTCGTTCTGCAAGGCTTCATTGCCGATGGCCTGAAGCATGGGCTTGTCGTACTCATCGATGAGAATCACCACGCGGCGGCCTGTTTGCTCGCAGGCGCGGCGGATGATGCCTTGAAAACGAAGGGACAGACTTGTTTCACTTTCCCGTGCACTGTATCGGCTTTCCCAAGTACATAGATTATCATTCAAAATGCTGGTCAGCGATTCCGGCGTATCGTATTTCTGCGTATTCAAATCCAGGTGCAGAACCGGATATACCGTCCAGTCCTTCTCCAGTTTCTCCAGTGCCAGTCCCTTGAAAAGCTCTTTCTTTCCTTGTGCATAGGCTTCAAGGGTCGACAATAGCAGGCTTTTTCCGAAGCGTCGCGGACGACTCAGGAAATAGTAACTTCCTGTATTGAACAACTGATAAATCAAGGCGGTCTTATCGACGTATTCATAACCACCCAATATCACTTTCTCAAAGTTCTGCACTCCTACCGGATATAGCTTGCTCATAACCACTGGATTTAGATTCTACTGCGAATGTAGTAATTTTCAGCGAACATTCAAACAGGCAGGAAACAGGAAACGGAAAAGTTGGCCGGAAATGTGGTTGGGTATGGTAGCGGCTTCGGGAAAATAGAAAAGGAACCGACCCATTTAAGAGGCGATTCCTTTTTCGTGAGAGTTATTTTTTAGTTTATTCTGCTACTTTCTTTACCACCAGCGTATGATTATTGGTATCTCTCCATTCTGCCAGGAGGGCATACAGTTCCTTGTAGCTCGACGGAGTCTGCAACTGGCGGCTGATGCGCAGGCTGCGGGTCACTTTCATGCCTTCTTTCGTGGGCTGGTAGCTGAATACTACTTTTCCGCAAGCATTGCTGATTTCCTTGTTGGTGCGAGGAGTTGCTTTCATTCCTTCCGGCAGGCAGACAATGGTCTCCAGCGTGCAGTTCATAGTTCTCGGCAGAAGGATATTCTCGGGAATGGTTGTATTGGCAGCATATGCATAGAGCGTGCGGGCCGGTGTCGGGTCGTTCAGTGTCACGATTCCCCATCCTTCGGCAGGCTGCTGCAACTTCTTTTCGTCCACTCTCAGGGTGTCGGTCTGCTGCATTTCCTTGGCTCCTAAGTAAGCTTCCATTGTCAGTGGTTTTCCATCCAAGCTGCTCACTGTCAGGAAGGGTTGTAGGCTGGCTTCTTCGGTGCCTGTCAGGGTGACCTTCTCGGGCATCAGCTTGCTTTGGGCTACCAGCGATACGATGGTAGACAAACCTTGGTTTTCAGCTTTCGACGGGCGAAGGGCACATACGGCTACTTCCGCTTCCAGTCCGGCTGTCTGCTGCAGGGTTACATCCAGGTTTACTAATTCTGCCTGGGTGCCGTAAGCCGAACGGATGACTTCCGATGCCGGACGGAGACGGTAGCCGGCATCCTGCAGTGATACACCGCAACGGCCCAATTGATACAGTTCGGTCATGTAGTGGGCGATGGCGTTGCGGACTGCCTGTGGATTGTCTTGGATGCCTCGGGTTAGTTCGGCTACCTTTGCTTCGATAACGGAGCGGTTGCCGGGCTGGAATTGTGCTTTCAGGCTTTTCAGGGCTTCATCGTATCGTGACCAGGTTGAGGCCACGAAGACGGGCATCATGCCGCTGGCTACTGCTTGTACTTGTCCCATATTTCCTCTTGTGGAAGGATAGGCGTAAGGGCGGGGCTTCACTTCCTTTAGTGTCCAGGTGAAGGATTTCATTCCGTCTCTTTGGGCAATGGACGGCTGGGCAGAAGCGTTCAGCAGTTCATAGTGTACCGATTTTCCGGCTGGTACGTTCAGGCGGAAGGTGAATTCCTTGATGGGAGAAAGTTCTTTGACCGGACAGCAGACATCAAGTTCCGGCAGGTAACCGGCTTTGCTTACAATGGAGTAATCCAGCACGATGGTGGCACCTAATTCAAGTCCGGTGTGCACCACGACCATTTCTTTCAGTTGGTTGTAGGCCGGTGCGTTGGCAGCTGCGGCAGGCAATACCTCTACGAAGGCATTGGCGGGTGTCTGAACCACGGTGCCATCTTTCTGGCGGGTGTAGGACGCGTGAATCTCCAGCTTCTGGAAGTCGGGGTTATACACGATAAATGTTTCTCCGTACAGGCCGTTCATGGCGGCATGGGTGAACAGGGTGAGTTCCTTCTGCACCCGCATCTCCTGACTGCCGTCGGCACGCAGGGTGTACGCTTTCGAGAGTTTGCGGAATTCTGCTTCCGATGCGGCTCTGGCCGGCAGTACAGCCAGCAAAAGCATTCCTATGATTCCTATGTAGATTGATAATGTTTTCATTACGCTTCGTTTCTTGTTAAATCCTCGTATGAGTGGTTATTTCTTTACCACAATGTATTCTCCATATCCCTTGGCTGTGTTCACCGCATTTCGGAAACTTTCCCAGTCGGATGCTTCGTAGACCCGCTTCTTCAGGCGCAAGGATGTTTTCACCTGCAACTGGTTGCCGTTTTGGCCCATGTATCCGGTGAATCCGGCACCTGAGCCGTCCATCTGGTCCTGCTTTTCCTTTCCTTGCCATTCGTATCCTGCAGGAAGTTTCAGGTTTTCTTCCATTTCCACCAGACGGGAGCAGCCGTCCTTGAAGCCGTAGGCCCGTTTCTCCAGGCTGGTATCTATCCGCAGGTAGAGAGGACTTGCGTGTAGAGGTTATTCAGTACGAAAGGTTTGAAAACCATTTCTCCCTGGTCGCCTTTCAGTGCATATTCCGGAATCTCGTAGCGGAACGTAATCTGGATAGGGGCGCGCTGGTAGTCTTTCGGTGTCCGTCCGTAGTCCACGCTTTTCAATCGGGCTTTGGGCGATACGTTCAGCAACTGGCGTTCCATGGTATGTGCCCATTCGCTCTGAAATCCGGTGGTGAAGATGCGGCGGATGTTGCTGTCGCTCTGTCCCTCAGCTTCGATGGTGAAGGTACCTTTCAACGTGCCTTTTTCATCGAGGGTGTTCTGTGCCTTGATACGTACGTAATGGTTTTCCGGGTCGGAGATAGGAGTCAGGCACAGGTCGGTGCCTTCCGGTGTGCCCGGCAGGTAATTTTGCTGCTGTTCGGCACTGCTCCACAGTTCCCGGCAGAAAGGTACCCACGTGGGGTCGAGCGGCATCATTGTGCCGTCACTGAGTTTCACTACGGCCACGCAGTGGTTGAAATGGTCGGCCGGAATGGTCTCCACCCGGCTGCCTGCCATGGTCATGGCCGGAAAGGCTTCGAATCCTGCCATCCGCAGGAACGCAATCAGTGTGCCGGCAATGTCCTTGCACACCCCGCAGCGGTCGGTATAATTCATCTTCAGGTTGTGCAGGGTGAATCCTTCTCCCTTTCCCATGGAGATACCTGCATAACGGATGTTGTCGGCCACCCAGTGGGTGAGTACCGCCACTTTTTCCAGTTCGGTTTTTTTACCCCGAATGAGTTCGTCTACTTTCTTCTGGGCTTCCGGAATGGCGGTGAAACTGCCGTAGTCTTCGTTGACTCCGTAGAACCAGCGTGACTTCTCTTTCCAGTCGGCGGTGGTAGACATCATCAGCTTCGGTGCGGCGTCATAGAAATCGACCATATTTGGTTCCCGACGGAAGGGTAGGATGGCATCTTTAGCAAAGGTATAGACTTTCCGTCCGTCTTCGTAGCGCATGGAGGAAGCGCAGCTGCCCTGATAGAACTGGAATTGCATTTCTTTTTCGGCCGGCAGACTGACGCGGTACACTTTGCGCAGGGTGGGATCGGCCGACCAAAAGGGCACGATGTCGTAGAACTGTCCGCGCATGGGCGGGATAAAGCGGGAGTCGTCGCCTGACTGGGGTGCATCACTCAGCAGGGCATACGTGAATCCTTTCTTGTCGATTTCATAGTCGATGATGTCGCCCGGTTGCAATGCACCCAGTTCCAGCATAATCTGGCGGGCTCCCCAGTAGATAGCTCTGGCCGGAGCGGCGTAGTCACAGGCCTTGGTTACATCGACCGATGTATATGTTCCGTCGGCATGGTAGATGGTCACTCGCTTGAAAGTAGCAGCTGCCGTCAGCGGGTCGTAATCGTATTTCAGTATCCGTTGCTGCAAGGCTCCGGCAGTTGTCTGCACCCGTACAGCCCGGCAGACCGCAAACGAACCTTGTCCGGTGGGTTCCACCGTCACACTGGTACTGTCTAGTAAATTCACACAAGGATAATCGGCATATTGTTTATCCAAAGAAACTGCCCCGTCGTTTCTCCACGACTGGGCATGTACGGCCGTCCCTCCTCCTATCAGGATGGCAGCACCTACAAAAAATAGTTTTGTCTTTTTCATATTTTTCTGATAGATTGCCTGGTAAAAAATAACGGTCTTAAAGGTAGGTATTCTTGTGTAGCTGACCTAACGATTAAGGGATTTATTTTTGATAAATGTCTCTGTAATTGGGAAGGGATGGAGTTATTGATAAAAGGTATGATTTCCAAATTTTGGGGACGGTTTTTAGTTATTAAACATGAAATGGAAGAGAAATATGCAGTAAAGTCGTATTTCTCAGAGAATTTCCTAAATTTGCAACAGACGAACTGTAAATTTGAAGACCGAAATGAGGGCAGTTATACAAAGATGGATAATCTGTTTGTGCGGAGGGATGCTTTTTCCTTTTGCCGAAGCGCAGGTTGTGCAGCGGGGGGTGGTGCTGGAAATGAACAGTGGAAACCGTCCGCTGGCAGGGGTGGAAATCAGGGCGACCGGTGCGGCTCCGTCCGACAGCGACCAGGAGGGGCAGTTCGTCTTGTCATTTGTATCTTCTCTGCCGGGCGACCCGTTGCTGCTGGACGGGGTATATAAGAAAGGTTTTGAAATGGTAAACCGGGAGAAGGTGGATAACTGGAACCTTTCGTCGGATGCGGTGCTGAAAATCGTTTTGGGGCGTACGGAGATGATTGATGCACTGCGGAAAAAATATTATCAGATAGGTGTCTCTGCCAGTGAGCGGGAATATCATGCAGCGCTGGTGGAACTGGAGACTCGCCGGAAACTGCAACGGCTCACTGACGAGGAGTATGTCCGGAGGGTGGATTCTTTGTCGCAGGTGCAAGTGACCTTGAAGCGAAGACTGGAGGTGTATGCCATGAGGTTTGCCCGCCTGAACCGTGATGAACTGGAACGAACAGAGCAGCAGGCGCTGGAGTTGCTGGATAAGGGTGACATGGAAGGAGCTATCCGCTTGTATGAGTCCATGCATACGGATTCAGTGCTGGCACAGCGTGTGGCCGGAAGGCAGGCTGCCGATGCGGATGTGCAGCTTTTGCTGCCTTCATTGGTGCACAGTTTTGAACTGATGCGGCAGACGGGCGATGTGGCGGGCTGTGATTCGGTGGCCCGCTTGATTTTGGAAGCAACACGGGAGATGGCTCCACGACTGACCGTGACGGAGTGGATGTGGAACAGTGGAAAGAAAGAGTCTGCCATCGACCGATATGGCCTGCTAGTCAAGGAAGCGCAGACGGTGGCCGAGGTGGAACAGATAGAGGTCAGTCTGCAACGTTGCAGGCAGGATGTGAAGTGGCCTAAGAAAATAAAGGAGAAACTGAAATTACTGGAAGAACGGATTCTAGCTCGTCGTAACTGGGCTCGAATCAAAGAAAATAGTTGGAAAAATGAGAAGTAAGCTGGTAAAGGTTTTTATTGCATCGTCGGCTGAGTTGGATCAGGACAAAACGATGTTTGATGTGTATTTTTCGGACAAGAACAAGCTGTATCGGAAAAAGGATATTGAGTTTGACCACCGCACCTGGAAGGATTTCTGCAGTTCGCTGAACGACGGTCGCCTACAGGATCGCTACAATGCGTACATCCGTGAATGTGACCTGGTGATTTTCTTGTTTCACACACGCCTGGGAAAATATACGCGTGAAGAGTTGGAAGTGGCTTTGGCTGCTTTCCGGGAGAATAAAGAACGTCCGCAAATCTTCATTTATTTTAAGGAAGAAGGTATTGAGGATGAGGCGCTGACCAATTTCAAGCAATACTGTGAGCATACATTGGGTCACTTCTGCGATGTGTACACTACACCGGAAGACTGGCGGGTTAAATTTGACCGTCAGTTGGCTATACTGGAGCAGGAAGGAGTAATTCGTGTTCCATCAACCGAGGAGAAAATGCTGTATAGACTGAAGTTTACCTTGTCGTATGTAGTAGCTCCGCTGATTGTGATGTGGCTGGCATTTAAGGCTTTCTTCTATTTTACCCCAGTAACTACGACGGTTTGCCTGAGCGATCAGACAGTTTCCGCACTTCCATTTGAGGGGGCGGACATTACGCTGACTTATTCCGACAAGAGCGAGACCTGCCACGTGGACCGACTGACCGATGAAGCGATTTTCAAGGAGATACATTCCCGTTATCTGGGTACTCCGGTGCAGCTTTCAGTCACTGCTAAAGGATATGAACCAGTGGACACGGTGATGGAACTGGAAAAGAGACTGGTGGTAAACATACGTCGCGACAAGAGTCTTTCAGTAGTGTTCGGCACCGTGAAGGATGAAGCGAACCGTCCGCTGTCAGGCGTGACCATACAGGTGATCGACTTACAGACTGTTTCGGATGAAATGGGAAATTTCCGTTTGTCGGTTCCTCTGGACAAACAGCAGGTGCAGCAGCGGGTACAGGCCTTCAAGAAAGGATATGAATTATGGGATTTCACCGGTCCGGTGTCCGATAAAATCCCATGGAAAATCATTCTTCGCAAATAAAAGTTACTTGGTATAGAGCCCGTTGCTGTGGTATTCTTTCAGGGTGTACAGCAGTAGGGCATCATTCGGCTGGGAGCCTGCCTTGTATTCCAGCCCTTCCTTCAGCAGTTCCTGTGCTCCCGGTTGTGAAAGTTTGCTGAGCAAATCGCCCTTGGCCAGCTTGACGACAATAGGGTAGGTGGCGAAATACTGCGGAAATAGTGCTTTCATCTCCTCGGCTATGGCGGAAGCTTCTTCCAGGTAGTGCAGGGCCTGCTGGTTATCGCCATTCTGATAGTAGTTCACACTGACGTTCATCGTGATGAGCATGTAGTTCGTTCCTAACTGTGCTTTGTTTTGTGCATATAGGTCTTTCATCAGTGTGTAGGCTTTTAGTTGTTCCTTCAGTGCCTGCTTGTATTTTTTCAGTTTGCTATAACCCAGGGAAAGGTTGTTGTAGGTGCTGCATGTATTTGCTTTGAGTTCGTTGTTGTGGGGATATTTCTTCAGTTCCTTTTCCCGTCCTTCTTTTACGCGTTCCAGGTATTTCAATCCGAGTTCATAATATCCGCCGCATACCAGTGCGACTCCCATGCTGCTTTCTACACTCAGGTTTTGGTATCCCCAGGCCGATTGTATGGAATAGAGGGCATCGAGTTCAAGAGCTTCCTGGGCGGCTTCCTGGTTTTTAGATTCTGCAATCAGTACATCAATGTATTTGGCTCGTGCATAAAGATTTTCCTGGGTAAACTGGGAACTGCTGGATTCACTTAGTTTCTTGGTGTATTGGTAGGCTTTGACCAGGCTGCGCCGTTCTTCTGGCTGGTTGCCTTTTCGCGAATAATAAGTGGAATACATCATCTCCAGATTGTGCAAGGCGTTGATTTTAAAATCGGGTGAAAGAGAAGTGAACTCTTGTTCGATTCTCGTTCTCAAAAGTTCTGCTCTTTCTGGGAATGCGTCGGTTTCGGAATCTACACTCAGTTGCAGGTAGACGATGTATCGTTGCAGGAACTCAGCTGCTTTGGTAATCGGATTTTTCTGGTAAAGTACTTCTGCTTTTGTGTATGCCTCAGCAGCTATTTTATAAGCATCTTTCATTTGACCGGCATTCATAGCAAAATCCAGTAGCATATCCAGGTAGTTCAGTTCGATGGAAATTCTCTTTTCCTCGTCAAGGTCGGGGTCGTTGAGGCTGATTTCTTTGATTTTTGCTGCAGTCTGACGGGCCTTCTCCAAATCTTCCTTTTGGGAATAAAGCCTCATCAGTGAAGTATAGGAATCTAGAAGAGAACCTTTCTGTATCCGGATAAACAGCTGATTGTCACTAACGGCTATTTGTTCTTCAAGGTTTTTGATATTGCTCAAATATACCTCTTCTGCCTGTTTCCATTCATGTATGGCTTCGAGCAGGTAGGCCGTCTGGTGAAGCGTGATTTGCATTACGGCCAGATAGTCGCCCGATGGCATGGCTTCTTGTGCCTGTTGCAGGATTTCGAGTGCCTGCTGGTTGTATTCGAAGGCCTTGGAGTAGTCTTTTCGGATATTGGTGGCAATGAGTGTCTTCAGATTAAGAACCTGAATAAGCGATTTTTCATCGAATGCCAGTTTCTGACAGCGGTCTGCCCATTCTTCCAGGTCTTGTTCTCCTAAGGTGATTTTTTGTAGGACGTATTTTAGGACGTAGGAAAATCGGTCGGGCAATATTTCTGCAATCCACTTGTAGGTGTCATAAGCTTTCTGCTCATTTTCCTTTCCTCCGGCCAGTGCACACAGGTCGGCGTAGCGATACATGCGTTCTGCCAGCAAATCAATGTCTTCATCGGCTTGTGTGCGTTGCTGTAGCTTTTGGCGGGCCTGAACAATCAAGCCGGAATTGTTATATAATTCTATTGCCTCTGTCAGTTTGCCATCCTCTACCAGTTTCAGCACTTGTTTCTCTATTTGGGTTATATCGTCGGGGTTGATTCGGGCAAATTTCTCGGCATACTTGTCCAGCATGTTCATGAAAGTGTGGTTTTCTTCTGCCAGTTCTTTCAGTCGTTGGGCTCTTTCTGCTTGCGTAATTTTCTGCTGGGCGTACAAATGGTTGATTTCCTGTACTGTCTTATTGCGAAGCTTGGAAAAATGTGATATGGCAATGGCGTAGTAGTGATTCTTTTGTTCTTCGATGGTACCTTCCGGGGCCATGACAATGTCCAATGAACGCTTCTCTGAAAGAATCCAGCCGTTGAGCATGTCGCTGTTGACGACTTCGTACCCTTTCTTGTAGGCTTGTGGAGAACTGATAGCTGTGCCTGCTTTGTGATTCAGAAAATGAAAGCAAAATTCCCCATTATTGTCTGTATCAGTAGCAGGTGCACCGATGGCCATTAGTTGTACTCCGGGCAAGGGGGTATGTTGTGAGTTGAAAATGCGTACGTTGCCTTTTTGTGAAACTTGCGCTGAAAGACTGACAGAAATTAGCAGTGCCGTACAGAAACAGGTAAGAGATGGTGTGTTTATCATAGATTTCAGTTTTATTGTGTGTGATGTCTTTTGAAAATGATTTGACTGTGGATAAAGATAGGCATTATTTGTAAAACCGGTAATAGTCGGCTCTTATTTTTTTGAACGACAAGAGATAAGTGGTATAATTTTCAGTATATTTGTTGGAGGCATTGTTTATTTAAATATAGAAGATATATGAAACACATCCTGATTCTTTTGTGTGCCCTGCTGGGCCTGGGCAGTTGCCAGAGTGGTAACAGCACTGAGATAGACAACCGGACGGTACAGACGTTCGACGTACCGCGTTTTATGGGGAAGTGGCACGAAATAGCCCGTTATGACCACCGCTTTGAAAAGGGCATGACCCGTGTAACGGCCACATATACCTTGCTTTCCAACGGACGCATTGAGGTGCTGAATGCGGGATACAAAGATGGAAAGTATAAGGAAATCAAGGGAAAGGCCAAACAGCCCGATCCGAACGACCCCGGCAAGTTGAAAGTTTCGTTCTTCCTGTGGTTCTATGCCGATTATTACGTGCTCGATATTGACCCGGACTATCGCTACGTGCTGATAGGCAGTAGCAGCGATAAGTATCTCTGGATTATGAGCCGCGAAGAAACCCTGCCCGACGAAGTACTTCAGGAATTGATAGGTAAGTTGCGCCAGCGCGGGTATGACACGGACAAGTTAGTGTTTAATAAATGAGAGGATATGGGAAATAAAAGAGTCCCTCTGCTTCACATTGCAGCGAAAGCAGGGGGACTCTTATTTATTTCGATAAAGAAGTCAGGTTTGTTTTTCAGGCCCTGAATCCAATGCGACGGATGGGCTGCGGTTCCAGTTTCACTACCTGCTTGCCGCGGAGACGATTACCTGCCTTTACGACATCTTCCTGGGTGATAGTACGGAACAGGAAGGTATTGTCGGGAATAGAAGGTTGCGACATGATACGCTGGGCCATGCATTTGATGATACCCTGCTCAATCAGGTTGTGCAGCCAGCGTCCGTTGCCGAAATACTCATCGCGCTGGGCGGTGGCTTCCACAATCAGGGTATACAGTTCCTTGTCCGCTTCGGAAGTCAGTTGGAAATTGCGTTTCTGCAAGAGACGGTGTGCCATTTCCATCAGCTCGTCCGCATTGTAATCGTCAAAGTAGAACTGGAGAGGGAAACGTTCCTGCAAGCCGGGGTTGGTACGGAGCATCTGCTGCATCTTGTCCTCGTAGCCAGCCAGGATGATAATCATGTCGGGATTGGGTTCTGAGAGCACGGTGAGCAGGGCGTGAATCACCTCTTTCCCGAAATCTTTCGTTTCTTGTCTCGTGGTAATCAGGGTATAAGCCTCATCGATGAAGAGTACGCCGCCCCGGGCTTCCTCGATGGTCTGCCTGATATGCTTTTCTGTCTCACCGATGTATTCGCCCACCAACTTGGTGCGGCATGTCTCTATGGTATGTCCGCTGGAAAGCAGTCCCATCTGGTGATACAGCTGTCCGATGAGTTTGGCTACCGTCGTCTTTCCTGTACCGGGATTGCCTAAGAACAGCATGTGGTGACGGTTGTCCAGCTCCGTGTCGAGCCCTAATTCCATACGCCGCTTCATGAAGACGGCCATCATCCGGGCCTCCTGCAAGTCTTCCTTCAGGCGGGTCAGTCCTACCATCTCCTGCAGGGCTTGTTCGGCATCCGATGGCATGTTGTCTTCGGGCAGGGGACTATCTTCTTCGGTATGCGGAAGCGGCTGTTCTTCATCAAACGGTAAAGGAAGATCATCTACCGGAAAGGCTTCGCCTGGGTCATCGGTTTCCGCCTTGTCGGGTGTATAGATAGTGTTCTCTTCCGTAAAGATGCGGCTCATTGCTGTGCTGCATCTGCGCAACTGATAGGTACTGTCCATCGTACCGTAGAAGATGAAGATAGGGCCGGAAGAAACTTTCTGTTCCATCAGGTTTCCTAACAGGTCGAGCAGGTTGGATTCCTGTCGGGTGTACTCCTTGTAGGGTACTTCCACCAGTACTACTTTTCGGGTATCCATCTTCTCTTGCAGGACTTTCCATTGCAGGGAACCCTCCAGCAATTCCTGTAGGGAGAAATGGCTGCAAAGAGCGGTCTGCTTTTCACAAAAATGAAGGGCCAGCAGGCGGGCGGCATATTTGCGGGCCTGATTGCCTGAAACAAGCAGGTGAGGTACGGCAAGCTGGTGGCTGTCGAGCGCATACAATGTTTCGAGAAACTGGCGGATGAGGTTCGAGTCACATTGTTCCTGGTGCATCCAGGAGAACAAGGGCAGGAAACAGAAGGTCTCGGCAAAGTATTTTTCTTCAGGGCGGGTCTGGAAATCTTCCACCTCGGTCTTGTCCCAGCATTCGTAGCCGGAATAGAGTTCTAAGAGTGTCCATCCCACCGGGCGTCCGTTGCGGTAGATGTAGATACGGTAGAGTCCGGCTTCCCATTCTTCTTCAGAGAGTATGTCGAACCGTACTTTTCGGGGCCTTTTCCCTTTCAGTGAACGGGTGTCACAGCCCAACAGGTGGTATTCGCTGGAATACACCCGGATAGAGAGTTCTTGGGCATCGGTAAAACCATCGGGATGAGAGATTTCCACGGCGAGGTGGTTGTGAGCGTATTCGGGAGCACAGAGATCTTCAATAAAGGTGCGTGTAGCACGTAACATGACATTTTTCATATACAACAAACGAATTTTAAAATGAGAAAATAGAAATAGATAAAGATAGAAGCTTACGGACACTGAAGGTCCGTAGCAGCGTAAATTCCCTCTCGTTTCCCCATCGAAAGAGAGGTGCGCGGCTAGTACGTCAAAGAGCACAACAATCCCGGCCTCCTTGTCGGAAGCAATAATTCATTCGATTCCTATGCTGAGAAAAATCCGGTCAGGACCTCAGCGGAACGTAACGAAAACTTTGTGTGACATCTTTAACGATCATTTGTTGTATCTAAAATCAATGTGCGATGAAAACCGCCTTGTGCGCATTTTCGGAACAAATATAAGCATAACTCTTTAATTAACGAAGAATTAGGGAGGAAAATCGTTCTTGTGGCAAAAATAATTCTCCTCGCGACCGTTGGCTCATTAAGGGATTATCCTTACATTTGTGTAAAGATAAAAAATGAAGGAATATGTCGCACACGAAGTTTAATCTGCAACGGTTTCTGGATGCGCAGGAAGGCGTGTATCCTGTGGCATTGAAGGAAATCAGAAATGGAGGTAAGCGCAGCCATTGGATTTGGTATATCTTCCCTCAGCAGAAGGGGCTGGGCTATAGTTACAACTCGGAGTTTTATGGACTGGACGGGGAAGAAGAGGCCCGGGCTTATCTGGCACATCCTGTATTGGGTGTCCGCCTGCGGGAAATCTCCCATGCCTTGTTAGGTCATCGTGGCCATCGTACGGTGCGGGAACTGATGGGTTCGGAGGTGGATGTATTGAAACTGCATACTTCGATGAAGCTGTTTGATAAGATTGCACCGGGAGAGGTGTTCGGAGAAGTGCTGAAGGCGTATTTTTATGAGTGAAAGGAGGAAAAGGCATGAAGAAAATCCGAATAACCGTAATGCGAAAGGCGTGTTACCGGGATTTAATGGAGAAGTATGAGAATCCCATCGAACATGCGTGTGACATGGAAGAAGGGCAGGTGTTCATTGCTAATGGCTGGGAGAAGCCTGAGGGACTTTGTGAGAGTGCATGGCAGAGCATGTCGCCTTTCGTGATGGCACTGGCTCATGGGGGAAGCAATTTTTATGACGGCTGGATGAAGAACGAACGTTCGGCTATGATTTCGTGCAACGACGGTTTCCGTCCGGTGAGTTTCCTGATAGAAGTAATCGATTAATACAGAAGAATATGTTAGCTTATACGTATATGGAGCACGGCCGTTTCTCATTGATAGAGAAGACTGTGCCCGAGCTGAAAGATCCGAAGGACGCCCTGGTGCGCGTCACGTTGGGAAGTATTTGCACCAGCGATTTACACATCAAGCACGGCAGTGTGCCGCGTGCTGTACCGGGTATTACGGTGGGGCATGAGATGGTGGGCATCGTGGAACAAGTAGGAGCGGAGGTCACTACCGTGAAGCCGGGTGACCGGGTGACGGTCAACGTGGAGACCTTCTGTGGGGAATGTTTTTTCTGTCAGCACGGATATGTAAACAATTGTGAGGACCCCGACGGAGGATGGGCATTGGGTTGCCGTATCGACGGCGGACAGGCGGAATACGTGCGGGTGCCGTATGCCGACCAGGGGGTGAATCGCATTCCCGACGGAGTGACGGACGAGCAGGCGCTTTTCGTGGGTGATATTCTGGCTACCGGTTTCTGGGCTGCCCGTATCTCGGAAATTACGCCCGAAGATACGGTGCTGCTGATTGGAGCCGGACCTACGGGAATCTGTACGTTGCTCTGTGCCCGACTGAAACATCCGCGTCGTCTCATTGTATGTGAGAAATCGGAAGAACGTATCCGTTTTGTGCAGACACACTATCCTGAGGTACTGGTCACTACGCCGGAACAGTGTCGGGAGTTTGTGAAAGCCCACAGCGCGCATGGAGGAGCCGACGTAGTTATTGAAGTGGCCGGAGCTGATGATACCTTCCGGCTGGCATGGGAGTGCGCCCGTCCGAATGCCATTGTGACCGTCGTGGCCTTGTACGACCATCCGCAGGTACTTCCCTTGCCCGACATGTACGGCAAGAACCTCACCTTCAAGACAGGCGGAGTAGACGGTTGCGACTGTGCCGAAATTCTCCGGTTGATAGCGGAAGGAAAGATTGACACTACGCCACTCATCACACACCGCTTCCCGCTTAATGAGATAGAAGAAGCCTACCGCATCTTCGAGAATCGTCTGGATGGGGTGATTAAGGTGGCGATAACTGAAAAAGTCGAGCTTTATGCAGGAGACACGGACTGGCAGCGTATTGCTCGGACCAAACAATCTGATTTCCGTCGGAATTGTTTGCAGGTGGGATGTGAGGCCAATTCATTGAACAGGCAGGATGGTACGAAGAACTATTATGGCAATGTGCTTCAGGAAAAGGATGCCCGGAAAGGATTGAATTTCTACGAAGGTTTCCGGAAAGAAATCTTGTCTGCCATAGGGGCGTACAGACAGCCGTTATGGGCTAACTTACTCCGTAGTGAACATATTCCGTGGAACTTGTTTTTCCCGATGGGACTTACTTCTCGTGCGAAAGAAGCGTGTGGTGAACTCTTGAGGGAACTGACAGGGCTGGAAGTGAAGGAGGTGACCTGTATCCGGGTTGAATATGCTCCTTCTTCTGCAGACACTACAGATGGATGGCGCTATTTGAATGACGGTACCTCGTTTGACTGTTATATTGCGTACAAGGATAATTCGGATGCTTTCTGTGGAATCGGTATAGAAGTAAAATACACGGAAATGGCTTATAAGTTGCAGTTTGGCTCGTCTGAATACAAACATACTCGAGAAAAATTAAGCGAAGAATACCTTCGTGTTACTCTTCAGAGCGGATGCTATCATACGGTTTTGGCTGCTACTGACGAAGAGGCTTTTCCAAAGATTCTGATAGAAGATGATTACCGTCAGTTGTGGCGTAATCACATGCTTGGCATGTCGATGCTACAGCATTCAGACATCCAACATTTCTTGTCGGTGCATTTGTATCCTTCCGGGAACAAACACTATGAGAAGGTGCTTCCTGAATACGAGCGTTTGTTGACAGAGAAAGGCCAGAGCACCTTTCTTCCTCTTACTTATGAGCGACTGTTTGAAGCAATGGGACATTATGTGTTTTTCTCTTGCGAGAAAGACAGAAAGTGGAAAGAATATTTGCGGGACAGGTATTTGTACTGAGAATCTGAAAAGGAATTATGAAGAAATCTTTAATAGGAGCCATTGGAGAACAGATGGTTTCAGTGAAATTGATGCAACAGGGATGGAATGTGTTGAATGCTAATGCTTCTATTACGAATTTTGAATCCATAGATTTGGTGTGCATAAATCCCGAAACAGATGAAATATCCCTTGTTCAGGTCAAGACTCAACTGGGGCAGAATCCTAATTTTAATGTAGGATGTACGATTCAGAAGGTGGATACCTTGTTGGAAAAGATTAAAGGACCATGGGTATTCGTTCAGGTTATCGGCGAAGGGCTTGATATGGAATTTTATTACTTTATCCTTTCGCGACAGGAAGTAGCTGACTTGATTCTTACTAGTAATGAATGGTACCTCAACGATTGGAAAAGGACAAAAGAATTATCGGATAATTGTACTGTAAACTTGAAACTGAAGTGGTTGAAAGGGGAAGGAGAGTCAGAAACGCCATTACATTCTGCCTACGTTTGCAGTTTGGATCATGATTCAGAAAATTGCTGGCAGAAATTATGGGAATAATGAGAATCTGAATAAATGTTGTTTTAAAATATACAGACTATGCGAAAGAATTTTGGAGTAAAAACATGGTTGTACCCGATGCCCGTATTTATTGTGGCAGCGTACGACGAGAATGGAAACCCCAACGCCATGAATGCGGCGTGGGGAGGAATCTATACGGATGACATGGTGGGCATCTGCCTGGCCGAAGGACACAAGACGACCCAGAATATTCTGGGCACGAAAGCCTTTACCGTGAGCATGGCTACAGCCGACCATGTGGCAGCCTGCGATTATGTAGGGCTTGTCTCGGGAAAGAAAGAGCCGGATAAATTTGCCAAAGCCGGTTTCCATGCCGTAAAATCGGAGTTTGTGAATGCGCCGGTCATTGAGGAACTACTCATGACACTGGAATGTGAGCTGGTTTCATACGATCAGGAGAGCAATCATCTGGTAGGCCGTATTGTCAACGTGTCGGCAGCAGAAGAGATTTTGGATGAAAACGGACAGATTGACCCTGCCCGTCTGAAACCGATTACGTATGACCCGATTCATCATCACTATCTGGTGATAGGAGAGAAGGTGGGTAATGCCTTCTCCGATGGGAAAGCATTGAAGTAAAATATAGGAGGCTGTCTCAAAATGTACTGCACCCCAAAAGTTAGACACAAAACTTTTGGGGTGCAGTACATTTTGAGACAGCCTCTTTTTTTATATACCATTAGTCATAGTCTTTTATTTCCCTCCAAAAAACTTCTTCCGGTAATAAGAATCTGCCGTATACAGTGCTGCCGTCGGGTTATTGCCTGTCACACGGTCCTTGGTCACGAGGGTGGTGACGTAGGCATCCGAGTATTTGTAGAACAGGCTGTCGTGTCCCACGCAGAGACCGATTACCACGTTCAGGTCGGTATGTGCTTCGTTCAGCAGACGGGCTTGCAGAATCGGGTTGCACATGGCGGCACCGATGCTTTCACATTGTGCGGGGATACCCATCGACGTTTTGGGCTGGCCGGCTACCTTGCAGATGACCGAGTAAGCTTCGAAGCCGTTGGCACGGAGGATACGGGCAAAAATACGGGCTTCGCGGATGAGGCCGATGCAGTTGGCAATACCGATGCGGTGCGCACCTATTTTCCGGGCAAATTCCATGATTTCCTGCACGCGGGTCCACTGGCAGTAGCCTTCGTATTCCACTTCCGCACTGGCAATCATAATCTCGCGGTTGCGTCCCTCGTCGTAACGCTCCAGTGCCCACTGGCGGTCTTCCTCCTTCAGATTTTCCGTGGGACAGAAATCAGGATAGGTGCGGTCCTTGTATTTGCAGTTCTGTGTGCCGCAGTCCACACAGGTTGGTATTGTTTCTTTTTCCATAAAAGCGTGTGTGATTGGTTAAACAGAGGGCAAAGATACGAGATTTCTTTCCAATTGGTAGACAGAAAACCGCATTTGGTGGATTCTATTTTTAAAAATTGCAGGTGACTTCTACATTTGTTTCCGATTAGTTTTCATTTAAATTGTAAGTAAGATGAAGAAAATTGTGTGGATGGCCTGCGGAATGGCCTTGATGTGTGCACCTTTGAGTGCAAGTGCGAACGTCCGCTACGATGACCCGCAGGAGAAAGTGCAGAAGAAGGAAGTGCCCAATCCGGAGAAGGCGGCTCAGCGACGGACCGACGAGATGGATAAGGCACTGAACCTGACGGAGAAGCAGTACAAGAAGATTTACAAGTTGTTCCTGAAGGAAGAAAAGGAAAAAGTGGAAGCCATGATGCAGCGTCACCCGGGAGGAATGAACGGACTGCCTCCCATGGCTGGAAGGCCCCCGATGGGGGGAGGACGCCCTCCGATGGGAGGTGGAATGCCACCGCAGGGTGGAGGATTCCCCGGAATGGGAGGATTTCCGGAAGGCATGAGTCCGGAAGAACGGATGAAGGAGCATGCCGAGAAGATGCAGAAGGAGCAGGAAAAGCGGGAGAAGAAAATCCGTAAGATTCTCACCGAAGAACAGTATGCCACCTGGCAGACCGTGAAACCGCAGCTGCAGGTATTGCCTCCGATGCCGGAAGGTGAGAGACCGGGGCTGGGACCTCGTGGACCGGAGGAAGAGGAAGCTCCGTTGCTCGATACGGCAGCCGAGTGAATGGGATACCTGATTTTCCCGTGGGGTGATTCTTGGAATGTGCGGCAGATGTCGTAACTTTGCGGTTCATTCAAAAAAGTCTACGTTATGCCCGTTATCGAAATCACCTCGCTGGAGCATCCCGGAGTGGAAGTGTTCAGCACCCTGACCGAAGCCCAGTTGCGCAACCGCATTGACCCGCAGCGGGGCATCTTTATCGCCGAAAGCCCGAAAGTGATTCGGGTGGCGCTGGAGGCCGGCTATGAACCCGTGTCCTTGCTCTGTGAGCGGAAGCATCTTACGGGCGATGCGGAGGACATTGTGCAGCGCATGGCGCATCTGCCGGTCTATACGGGCGACCGGGAACTGTTGGCCCGACTCACCGGTTATACGCTGACGCGGGGTGTGCTGTGTGCCATGCGGCGTCCGGCTCCGCGTCCGGTGGAAGAAGTATGCCGTGGAGCACGCAGGGTAGTGGTTATTCATGGGGTGGTGGATACCACCAACATCGGGGCCATCTTCCGTTCGGCAGCCGCACTGGGTATCGATGCCGTACTGTTGACCACGGATTCGTGCGATCCGCTGAACCGTCGGGCGGTACGCGTGTCGATGGGGTCGGTGTTTCTGGTGCCCTGGACGTGGGTAGACCGTCCGCTGGAGCGGCTGAAGGAACTGGGTTTCCGCACGGCAGCCATGGCGCTGACCGACCGTTCCGTGCCGCTGGACTATCCACCGCTGAAGGAGGAACTGCGACTGGCCCTGGTGATGGGTACCGAAGGCGACGGACTGCCGGAAACTGCCATCGAGGGAGCGGACTATGTGGTACGTATTCCCATGGCACACGGAGTAGATTCGCTCAATGTGGCAGCTGCTTCGGCCGTAGCTTTCTGGGAGTTACGATGTGGTGAGAACCATTGAAAAATACGGGGGGTATACTCCGAAAAAAACTCCTTTACGCTTGAAATAAAACGTAAAGGAGTTTTCGGTAAAACGTCCTTGCGTTTCAATCCAAACGCAAGGACGTTTTGTTTGAAATGCACTTGCGTTTTCATTGAAACGCAAAGGCGTTTTTTCGAGGGTCAGATTTCGTCCGGCCAGGGGCACGGTTTTCCGGTCTTTTTGAACGATGGGCGCTGTGCACTGGAGCTGCGGAGGAACTCGCCGAGGTTGGCCGAGAGGGATTTTACTACGTCCGGATAGCGTTCGGCTAGGTTGTGCTTCTCGCTGATGTCGGCCGGAATGTCATACAGTTCCTTCTTGCCCGTTTCGTAAAAATAAATCAGCTTCCATTTTCCCTGACGTACGGTGCAGGTTGCGCCGATGCCCGGGCCTTGTTCGCCCCACAGGTTCGGACAGTTCCAGTAAAGGCTTCTGCCTTCCGACGGGTCGCCGGTCTGCTTGAGCAGGGGCACGAAGCTTACGCCGTCCACGGTCTGCGGTGCCTTCCAGTCGGTAATGCCGGCCATTTCGAGGATGCTGGGGAAATAGTCTTCCACGATGACGTACTTGTCGCAGCGGGTATTGGGTTGAGCTACGCCCGGCCAGCTCACAATCATCGGTTCGCGGATACCGCCTTCGTAGGCCGAGCCTTTTCCGCAGGTAAGCGGTGCATTCTGTGTGTAGAGCGGTTCATCTCTCCATTCCTTACCGGTGGCATATCCTCCGTTGTCACCACAGAACAGGATGATGGTATTGTCGGCTTCTCCGTTCTTTTCCAGCCAGTCCATGATGTCGCCCAGACTCTTGTCCATGCCTTCGATGAGGGAGGCGTAGGCCGCTTCCTTGTCCGACATGCCTTTCTTCTTGTACTTGTCATAGAAGCGCATATCCTTGTCGATAGGGATGTGGATGGCATAATGCGACATGTAGAGGTAGAACGGCTGGTTGTATTCCTTGGCCTTGTCGAGGGCTTTCAGGGCTTCCTGTGTCAGGGCCTCGGTGACGAAGGTACCTGTTTTCCAGTATTTCTCCAGTCCCGGAATTGACATGAGCGAGGTGGGGTTGCCTTTCTCGTCGTGTCCGTAGTTCAGTTCACTCAGGTAGGTAGCCAGTCCGCCTGCTGCATGGCCGGCAATGTTCGTTTCAAAGCCGAAGTGGCAGGGATTCTCTCCCGGAGTGTCGATGGCTCCCCAGTGTGCCTTTCCGCAGTGGATGGTGTGGTAGCCGCTGTCTTTCAGGTATTGCACGAACGACTTGGCCACGAAGGTGTGGTTTGTACCTTCCACCTGCGCAATGCCGTTGTAGTTCCAGTCGGGAAGTTGCAGCACCTCGCTTTGGGCATCGGTGGTCTTGTTCTTCTGCAAGGTCCAGTTGGTCACCCGGTGGCGGGCCGCATTGGCTCCGGTCATCAGACTGCAGCGGGTGGGCGAGCTGATGCTGGAGGCGTAGGCCTGCGTGAACATCATTCCCTGACGGGCCAGACGCTCCATGTTAGGGGTTTCGTAACGTTCGTTGTACATGGTTTTCTCTGTCCAGAAAGGCAGTGAAGTGTCCTGCCATCCCATGTCGTCCACCAGGAAGAAAATGATGTTCGGACGTGGGTCGGGACGGTCGTTAGCCAGGGTATGCAACGGGGTGAGCACAGGGGCTATCCCCAGAAGTGCTAAAAGATTTTTGTTCATAATATCTTTCTTTAGATTAAGGATTTACGTGATAAACACTAAAGTTTCGGATGAGGGGCTCAGCCGTGCATTCTTCTACTACCAGACGGAAGGATTTAGCCTCTACGGCAGGGAAGGATTCAATGCGCTTGTGCCCCACGGAAGTACCTTTGGCCACGGTAGTCCACTTGCCGTTCACCTGGGCTTCTATCCGATAGGCACGGATGCGTTCACCGCCGGTAATGTCTTCCTGAATCTGGTAATAGTTGACGGGCTGTGCCTTGCCGAGCGAGAGCGATACTTTCTTCTTGCCGGTGGCTGAAGTTTTTGCTAGCGGCTGGCCGAAACGGCGGTGGATTTCGGCACCCCATTCCTGCAGGCGGCGCACGTCACCTTCCGGAATCAATCCGTCGGGATTCGGGGTAAGTCCCACCATCAGCGTGGCATTGCGGCCGACTGACTTTTCGTACATTTCCATCAGGTTGGCTAACGGATAGACGGCCTTGTTGTCATCACCCGGTTCCCAGAACCATTCGTGGCGTCCGTTGTATCCGCGCAGAGGTGTGTCGGCCATGGCAGGCACCCAGAACTTGCCGTTGGGATCGCCGTGTGCCAGCAGCTTGTTGTGGTCGGTCACTCCGTCAGTGGCGTTGCTGTGACTGTACGGGTAGGGGAAGCTCGACCAGCAGGGGTAGCCTACGGTACCGCTTTCTGAACCGCCCCAGCGCAGGTCGGCACGGTTCACGTTGTGATAGAACAGGCAGTTGGGCTGGTACTTGTTCACGATGGGTTCTACATCGGGACCCATTCCTTTCGGGTCGTCGGCACCGCCGTCAAACCAAATCATGAAGAGTTCGCCGTAGCGGGTGCAGAGTTCCGTCACCATCTTTTCGCACAGGCGCTTGTACCACTCCTGGCGGTTGCGGGCAAACTCGCCTTCGCCTTCTGCCTTGAAGTTGTGGATACCCAGCAGGGAGTTCCAGCGGATGCCGATGTAGATGCCCGGCTGCACACCGTACTTGCGGCAGGAGTTCACGAAGTCGCGCACGATGTCACCCTTTCCGTCGCGCCATTTCAGGGCCTTCATGCAGTAAGGATTCACGTCGCTCTGCCACAGTCCGAAGCCGGTTTCGTGGGTGGCAGTGAGGATGGCAAACTTGGCTCCGGCAGCCTTGGCCGACTGAATCCACTGGTCGGTGTTGAGCTGGTCGGGATGGAAAATGTTATAGTCCTCAATCGGGTTGATGCGGTTGTTACCCTGTCCGTACACCAGTCCGTCGAATACGTGCAGGTCGTAGTGGAACACCACGCCCAGTTCGGCTTCGTGCCATTTAAGCTGGTGAGGAGCCGGGCGGGGACCTTCGTAGTCGGTATTACGGGCTGCGGTAGTGGTCGCGCAGAGGGCGAACAGTGTCAGTAATGTCAGTAATGTCTTTTTCATATTCATGGTTTCAAGTATTTTTCAAATGGGTCATGGGTCTGTTCGAGCCATGAAGAAAGAGTTCGTTTCAGTGAATCACAAAGAGCCGGCTGACTTTCCGCAAGGTTGTGCAGCTGGTTCGGGTCGTGAAGCCGGTCGTACAGCCATACGTGCATGGGCTGGCCTTCTTCCATCTCTGTCACATACGTGTAGCGTGTGGTGCGGATGCCGCGTCGGCCAGAAGTAGAATCCGAAGGTACGCAGTAGTAATAAGGCTGGAAGGCCTCCTCAGGCGTTTGTATTTCCTCGTTTAGCAACAGTGGCCCCCAGTTGTGTGTCTGTACGGATGCCGGTATCTGTGCTTCCATTCCCATGAGCGAGAGCAGGGTGGGATACAGGTCGGCAAACGCCATGGGCAGGTCACTCTTCTGCGGATGCAGCTTGTCCTTCCAGCAGCAAATCATGGGGATGCGCATGGATTCTTCGTAGAACACGTTCTTGCCTTCTACTCCGTGTCCGCCCATGCAGACGCCGTGGTCGGAGGTGAAGACGATGAGGGTATTGTCGTACACACCGCAGTCTTTCAGGGCCTGGACGATGCGTCCCACATGTTCGTCTACTCCGGTGATGCAGGCGTAGTAGTTGCGGATGTTCTCGCGGAAGTAGTCGCCTTCAGGAGTGCCCTTTTCCGGAATGTAGGGCAACTGTTGGGCCAGTGCTTCCACATCGAGCGAGTCGTACAGCCGTTTGTAGGTTTCGGGCACCAGTTCGTAGCCCGTATGCGGGGGATTCATAGACACCACCATGGCAAAGGGACGGTCGGTTTTTGTGCCTTCCGTACGGATGAACTCGATGGCGCGGTCGGCCTCGTAGGCTGGTCCCCACTGGTTGACGTAGTAGAACTCCTCCCGTCCGGATTTCGTATCCCAGTACATCGGTTTCAGGTGATTGTCGTACGTGCCGTAAGCAATCCACTTGTCGAACCCGTGGCGACGTTCAGGCGGACACCATTCGTTCCAGGCCACTTCTCCCTTGTTGTTGTACGTATCCACGTAGGGGCGGTACGGGGCATCAAGGTGCCACTTGCCGATGTAGGCCGTGCGATATCCTTCTTCCTTCAGCACGTCGCTCCAGCATACAGCCTCTTTCGAAAGCTCCACGCCGTAGGGGGTATTCTGCGAGTTGCAGTTGCCCGTCACCCCGTTGGTTGCCGGATACATCCCCGTCATCAGCATGGCCCGTGCGGGCGATGATACCGGATAGCTGCTCACGGCATCGGTGAAGAGGATTCCTTCGGAAGCCAGGCGGTCGAGGTTCGGAGTCTGTACGGGTTCCTTTTCCATGCATCCCATGGCATCGCCCCTGAACTGGTCGGCCATGATGAAGACCAGATTAGGACGTGAGGGCTTGGATTCCGGGCGGGAACATGCCGAGAACGGAAGCACGGCGCCTAAGGCAGATGTATAAACGAGTAGTGTCAGTTTCATATCAATGGAGGGAGGTAAAGGTAGGAGAAAAATCGGAAAAGGAGAAGTTTTTAAGAAGATTACAGTGGAAAAAGTGATCTTCATAAGAACTTCTCCTTTGGGGTTTACAAGGTTGGGATATTATTATTCGCCTTCGGGCAAACTGTTTGTTTCAATCTTCCATCCCGGATTCTGATAGATAGGAGAGGAAGTATAGTCACCTGAACCTTCCACTTCGGTTGTCAGACGGAAATGATCGAAAGCAATGGGGAAGAGGTAACGGTTCGGGTTCCAGTTGTAGCCGTTATAGGCAATGTTGCTGGAAATGACACGATACGGAAGCAGGTAGTCACCATCGCTCTTGGCCGATACGTTGGCCCCTTCTGTGCCGGCTTCTTTCAGGTCGATAACAGTCAGTGCTTTGTCGAAATTCTGTCCGTTGATACCGGCATCCGGGGTGGCATAGCGTTTGTAGTTCTCTGCCCACAGGTTGAATCCTTCTACCTGATAGTTCTGCATCTTGTCGAGTGCACACCAGCGGCGGAGGTCACGCAGGCGGAATCCTTCGGCAGCCAGTTCCACGCGGCGTTCACGACGGATGTTGTAGAGCGTAACGTCTACCAGATTATTGCCTGAGTAGCGTGCCAGGTCGATTTCTTTCGTCAAATCTGTATTGCGGTTAGTCTTTTCGTAGTCGGTATCCATACCGGCACGTCTGCGGATGGCTTCCCAGTATCCTTTACTTTTCGCATCAAGCGAGTGGTTCAGTTCATAGTCTGCTTCCATGTAGTTAAGATAAGCTTCAGCTGCGCGGAAGATGACACATGCGGTAGTAGACGGCAAGGTAGGACCTTGTGAAGGATCGGTATTCAAACCTTTCTTAATGGAATAACCGGTTGTGCTGCGGTTTTCAGCCATTTCTGTAATCGGGGCACGATAGTAATATCCGGCTCCGTCAATGATGGCTTCGGTCATGGCAGCCTTTTCAGTCAGCATGTCGCCCGGCATCAGGGTATTGTAAGTCAGACGCGGGTCACGTCCTTCTGCTACATCCTGATAAGTGCGGTCGCCTTTGTAATCTGTACCAGCAGCATAGATAGGAAGTCCGTTTTGCATCAGGTAGGTATTAATCATGCTGCGGGTGTAGCCACTGTTTCCGCCTCCGTTACGTTGCAGATAGCCCGCTACGAAGTGGTTCACAGCTGGTGTCAGGTTGGCATCGTAAGCTCTCCACAGTAAGACTTCGGACATGGAACTCAGTGAGTTGCTGTTGAACAAAGCCGGATAGTCATTGTAAAGTGGATAGTTATCGGCTACAATTTGTGCCGCTTGTTTGGCCTGATTCAGAAAATAGCTGATTTCCGCATCAATGTCGATGGTGAAATCTTTCAGATAGTCTTTCTGGGCACCTGGCCATCCCGGTCCGCCCGGAACGCGCGCTGTGCCTTTGTGGTATTTTTCCCATGTGCCTTCGAACAAGGCTACACGGCTCTTCAGCAGGGCTGCACAATCCTTGGTCAGACGGTTACTGGCCGGAGGAGTGTTTGACATAAAGTAGTAAGCCGAGTCAAGGTCTTCAATGATGAAGCGGGCCACTTCGTTGCGCGGACGGCGCTGGCTGGCTTGTTTTACTGCTTCATAATTGTCGGCAATGGTTGTCTTGATAATGGGGAAGTCGCCCAGTGAGTCCAGCTTGTTGGCATAATAGAATGCACGGAAGAAATAGGCTTCACCTAGATAATGTTTGTTGTTGGCTTCATTGCCACCTAGCTCACCGGCTTCAAGCAACGGACGTACGCGGTTGATGAAGTAGTTGGCCGAACGGATTTCGCTGAAGTTCCAGGCACCTCCTGATTGTGCTACACGGTTTTCACCTTTCACAAACAGCTTTTCCGGGTTGGAAGCTGCCTGGTTGTCACTGTTGTTATCGGTTGCGAAGACACCGATGTCGTACACTCCGGGTTTATGCGAAGGCAGTGAGTTATATAGGTTGGCCGTATAGGCTGCCAGGTCATTTTCACTGAGCAAATATTTTTCTACAGGTACTGCATCCATTGGCTCTCTGTCCAGAAAATCGTTGCAGGAGCAGGCCAGGGCTGTCATTCCAATGGCGAATAATATATTTTTTTTCATGGTTCGTTCAAATGTTTAAGGGTTAGAGTGTCACGTTGATACCGAATGAGAAGGTCTGTGAAAGCGGATAAGTTTTTCCGCTGGACCATCCGTTGGCTGCAATGGCCTCAGGGTCGAACATATCAGCAATACCGCTGATGGTAAACAGGTTTTCTGCACTGAAGTACACGCGTACTTTTTCGATATTGACTTTGCTGGTCCATGCTTTCGGGAAGGTGTAACCCACTTGCAGGTTCTTCATACGCATGTAAGCTCCGTTTTGCAGGTAACCGGTCTGTGTTAGTTTGTTTTTATCTCCTTTGTCGCCGATATAAGCTTTCGGGTAGTAGGCATCTGTGTTCGGACCGAAGATAGAAGTTGTGTTTTGCGGACGCCAGTAATCGAGGTGTTCTTCGTAACCTACAGACTGCCATTCTCCTCCGTCAGCTCCCCAGAACAACGGACCGCTGAGCCAAAGATCGCGTTTCAATACACCCTGGAAGAACATCTGTACATCGAAGCCTTTCCAGTCGGCACCAAGGTGAAGACCAAAGTTGAAACGAGGTTCGCTGTTACCGATAACTCTCAAATCACCGTGGTCGTCTACTGTCTTGGAACCATCGTCAACCACTTTGTCACCGTTCAAATCCTTGTACATGATATCACCAGCGCCCCACTGAGAACCCAGTTTGCTCTGATCGTTTGCAGCCTGCCATTCCTGCATCTGCTGGTCGCTCTGTGCAATACCCTGAGTTTCATATCCCCAGATTTCACCGATAGTCTTTCCATCGTAGTAAGCATAGGTTACACCGTCGGCCTGATAGATAGCTTTTGATGCATTCGGATATTTTTTCACTTTTGCACGATTGTCGGAAAGGTTGAAGCCCAAATCGTAGTTTACTTGTCCGATACGGTCTCTCCAGGAGATGTTCAAGTCCCATCCCTTGTTTTCCAGTTCGGCATTATTGGTATTAGGCAGTGTAGTACCCAGTGCAGCACCGATTTCAGCCGGAGGACCTACCATACCTTTGGTACGGCGGATGAAATATTCAAATGAACCTGTCAAGCGGTTGTTAAGCAATCCGAAGTCAAAACCAATATTGGTATTGTAAATCTTTTCCCAGGTAAGTGTACTGCTGACCAGTCCTGGCACACCGGAAATAGTAGGACGTACACCGCCCATCAGCCAGCTTCCGCCATTGGCTACTACATTTTGTGTCAGATAGAACGGATAGAACTCATCGGTGTTCTGGTTACCCAGCATACCCCATGATACACGTGGTTTGAACGTATTGATAACTTTGGTCAGCGGAGCAAAGAATGATTCGTGTGCCATGTTCCATCCGAAAGAGAATGACGGGAAGAGGTTCCAGCGCTGGTCGCGAAGGAAACGTGAAGAACCGTCGTAACGGAGGTTGGCTTCAAACAAATAGCGTTCTTTATAAGAGTAGTTGATACGTCCGAAGAACCCGGCGGTAGCCCAGTTTCTGTATTGGGTAGGATTATTGTCGTCATTGTTGATTTTATCTTCACCTACCGAAGCGCTGATTTCCGGAATCAGTCCTGAAATGACATCACTGCGCTGTGCCGACAGAGAACGTACAATGTATTCTTCTGTGTTCATACCCAGCATTACTTTCAGGTAATGGTCATTCTTCTCGAGGGTATAATCGGTATAGAAAGAAGTGGTGTAGAAGTTGCTATTCAGGTAGTTCATGCGGGCAAAAGTGGCTCCCGGTGCATAGCTACCGCTGAATGCCAGTTCTACAGGATTGTCGTTGATGTCATATTCATAAATCTTGTTCAGGTTCACTTGCTTGTTCTGGTTAATGACGCGCATGCCAGCTTCTGCATAGATATTCCAGTTCTTGAGCGGGTGGAGTATCACCTGTCCTTGCAGATAGATGTCATCGTTGTGTGTTTTGGAACGACCGCCGTCAGTCAGCTGTGCCAGCTTTCCGTTGCGCATATAGTGTCCGTTCGGATCTTTAAATGGCATTGTCGGCCACATACGGGCAATGTCATGATACAGCAAGCCGCCTTCTTCCAGATAAATTGGGTTGTCAAGGTCGTAGCGGATGAATTTTGTGCTCAGGTTGAAATCAATATATTTATTAATTTTTGTGTTGATTTTTGCACTCAGATTGTAACGTTTCATGTTATCATTACCGTAGCGCAGGTTACCGTTCTGGTTCAGATAACTTCCCGATACATAATATTGTAGTTTTTCGGTTCCTCCGCTCATGCTGAGGTTGTGTTCCTGACTCCAGGCCCAGGTGAAATGTGTTTTGTACCAGTTGACGTTGTCATTGGCTTTTTCATGGAAATGCCAGTTGCTGCCGTTAGGAATGGTAGTGGTAGTGATTTTACCTGCCATGTAGTCCTGAATACGTCCGATAGTTTCTTCGTCGAAAATAATTTTATCACCCTGGTTTACGGCTGCTTCGTTGAAGAAGTTGGCAAAGCGGTAAGAATCGAGCTGATTCGGCAGGTTGGTCGGACCGGAATAACGGAAACTGTTGTTGTAGTTGATGGTCATTTTTCCAGCTTTACCTTTCTTGGTAGTGATCAAGATTACACCGAAGGCAGCACGTGAACCGTAGATAGAAGAAGATGCAGCGTCTTTCAGTACGGAGATGCTTTCAATATCTTCCGGGTTCAGAGTATTCATATTTCCTTCCATACCGTCAATCAAGATAAGAGGTTCACCCTTTGAACCGGTACCGATTGTTCCTGTTCCACGGATGTTTACTTTCATGGATTGTCCGAGCTGTCCACCCAGGTCAGCAGTTGATAAGTTTAGTCCCGGCACGGTACCCTGCAATGCCTGTCCCACTTGTGACACAGGTCTTGATTCCAAAGCCTTGGTGTCGACTGTGGCCACGGCACCGGTCAGGTTCACTTTCTTCTGTGTACCGAAACCTACTACTACCACTTCATCGAGTGTCTGAGTATCTTCCGACAAAGTGACCTGATAAGAAGTCTTTCCTTTTTGTACGGGGATTTCCTGGGTTTGATAACCGATGTAGGAAACTACTAATGTACTTCCTGAGACAACGTTGTTCAGCTGGAAGTTTCCGTCCAAATCGGTGATACAACCGTTGCTTGTACCTTTAACTACTACTGAAGCTCCGATGATGGGCTCATTCAGTTTCTTGTCTGTAACAATTCCGGAGATGCTCACCTGTTGCGCTTGCAGTGGTAATAGTCCTGCCAGCAAGGCTATGAGCAGAGAGATGAATTGTGTTTTCATGTGACTCATGGTTTTAAGATTAAAGTTTATATATAGATGGTTAAACAAGTTGGCAGGTTTTCCTGTCGCAAATCTCCGAAATAAATGGTGTAAGGGCAGCGGGTAAACGTTGCATTAACAGTCGGTATTCTTCTTATCTGCGTTTTTATGGGGGTAAAAACTGTTTTTTTTACCGGTATTCTGACTTTTTAGACAAGATTTTTGTTTCTTTGCGTAACCATTACATAGCTTAATCTGAGAAATGAAAAATATATACTGCCTGCTCATTGTATCTTTTCTTTGTATTTCCTCGCTTCTTCCGGCGGGTGCACAGACACTTTCCGAGAAGGATTTTCAGGTATTGAACATGAACGACGGATTGTCGGACAACGACATTCATTCCGTGGCAAAGGATACGGAAGGCTTCATGTGGTTCGGAACCGGCAGCGGACTGAACCGTTACGACGGACGTACCTTCAAAGTGTTCCGGATGCCGGGAATCTCTTACCGGAGAATTGACAGGGTGGTGTCGCTGGATACGGATTACCTGCTTCTCCGTTCGGAGCAGAACCTGTTCTTGTTCGACAAGAAATACGAACGTTTTCTTCCGGTATGCGATTCGGTGAGCAAACAGCCTGTGATGTTCGCCGACTTTGTGGCCGATTCTGACGGTAGTTGCTGGGGCGTATCTTCCGGTGAATTGTCGGAGGTGAATTTTCCGTCCTCTTATGTGCAGGACACAGCGTTTGTCTCTGTGCGTCATGTGGTAAACAATTCACAAAGCGATCCGTTTGTGGTGCTGTGTATGGGAGAAGATGGGAAGATGCTGTATTGTGCAAGCCGGAATGGAACTGTCTATCGTTTTACTCCCGGACAAAGGCAGTTGAAGAAAGTTTGTGACGGGCAGTTGTCGTCCGGCAGGTGGGTATCTTCTTTGCTGAACGGTGATTCGTTCATCTGGATTCCTACCGTGGGCGACGGATTGTATGGTTACGACCTGACAAACGGAAAGTTGCATCACTGGCAATATATTTCAGAAAGAATGGGGGAGCAGCTGTCGCATAACGATGTCTTTCGCTTGCTCCCGATAGGGAATTCCCGGTACCTGGCCGTGACCTGGAACGGATATACTTTGTTGAGTCTTACACCGGAACGGGAAATCAAGTTGCGCGATTTTCAGTCCTTCCTTCATAACGGAAAACAATATTTCGAGACACGCATGATTTCGGGTTATTACGACGAGGAAGGATTGCTGTGGATTGGCACCGAAGGAGGAGGGGTGCTGTTTTCCGACCTGCGCCAGCTGTTTTATCACCAGTATGCACAGACACGTTCCAATGAAATTTGCGGCATCCAGATGGATGAAGAAGGTTACGTCTGGCTGGCTACGTTTCACAAGGGAGTGTTGCGGAGCACGCAGCCTTTTGACGTATCACATTCGCTGTCATTTGAATCATTTGATACCGGTATTCCCGGCCTGAAAACCGTGCTTTGCAGTTCGTCGGACAAGAATGGAGGTTTCTGGTTCGGCACGCAGGACGGACGGGTGCTTCGTTACGGAAAAGACCGGAAGTGGGATGACATGCGGATTGGCACTCCCGGACAGCCTTCTCCGGTGGTATGGAGTCTGCTTATGGTTTCGGACGAACAGTGCTGGGCGGGTACCAGCGACGGGTTATACTGGGTGGACTTTCAGCGGGGAACTTCAACGCACGTCAACTGGAGTAATCCGCAAATTCCAGATCACATACATATACGTGCGTTGGCAGCCGGTGATAATCAGACTTTATGGCTGGGAACCGGAAGAGGCTTGCTTCGGCTGTGGATGAGTGGTACCAAGGTGCTACGGACACATGCCGGATACGAAGCCAGAGCCGGTATGCCGGATACGGAAATCGAAGTCCGTGCCTTGCTGTATGGGACAGACAAGAAGCTGTGGGCAGGATATGCCGGAAGCGGTCTGGTGGCTTGTTCGCCGGAAGGAGACAGCATTCTGACCCGTTATACTACCGCTCAGGGCTTGTGCAGTAATTTCGTGACCGTACTGGCCGAAGACAACGACCACTCTCTTTGGGTAGGTTCCAACTCTGGTATTTCCCGTCTGAGCCGTCATTTGCAGTCATTTTATAACTATTACATTTCGGGTAGCAACCGTTCCGTCTTTTTCGGCAAGGACTTCCTTTTTTGGGGAAACCACAGCATGCTGACCTATTTCCGTCCTTCCGACCTTCGCTTTAATTATCCGAAGGAAAAGGGACGGGTGATTTTTACCGACCTGGAAGTGAACCACACTCCCGTACAAATCGGGCAGAAGGTCAACGGGCAGGTGGTGTTGCCCCAGTCGTTGCTTTATACTTCCGAATTGCACCTGACGCATGAGAACCGCAGTTTCTCCCTGCTGTTTACCAATCTGCTCTATCTGACCAAACTTCAGAAATACCTTTTCCGCCTGTATCCTTATCAGGAGGAATGGATTATGGCCGATGAAGGAGAAAAAATCTCGTATGACCGTTTGCCGGCCGGTACCTATACTTTCCAGGTGAAGACCATTTTCCAGGACCAGAGTGAAGGGGATGTCAGTACCCTGAAGGTGGTGATTGCTCCTCACTGGAGTGAAACTCTTTGGTTCCGTCTGCTTGTGGCGGCTGGGCTGATTAGTATCGTGCTGATTTACCTGCATCGTGTGCGATTGAAGCAAAAGCGGATACAATACGAACTGCGTCTGGAACATGAACTGTTTACGGTCAATATGGAGCGTAACAAGGAAGTGGAACTTCGCAAGGAGCGTGAGGCTTTCTTCACGATGGCAGCCCATGAACTGCGAACTCCGCTTACCCTTATCTTGTCTCCGCTACGTGAACTGCTCTCAAAAATTACACCCGCACATCCGTTTTATAGTCGTCTGTCCGTCATGTTTAAGTATGCCGAAGGACTGCATACTCTGACCGACCGTTTGCTGTATATCCAGAAAGCAGAAGCCGGTATGGTGAAACTGCGTCTGTCCGCAGTGGATGTGCTATCCCTGATGAGGGATGTGGCAGAAGGTTTTCAGCCGCTGGCAGCCGAACGCCGGATAACGTATGCATGGGTGCAGGGGTCGGAACATATTACGATATGGGCCGACCGGGAGAAACTTTCATCGGTCATTCAGAACCTGATTTCGAATGCCTTTAAATACACACCCGAAGGAGGAAAAATCAGTCTCTCGGTAGAACGGAAGGAGTTCGATCAGAAACCTTTCTGCTGCATTTCGGTGACGGATACCGGAAAAGGAATAGATGCCGGATTGCTGCAGCATATTTTTGAGCCTTTCGTAACCGGTGATGCAGATCCGGCAGTCTCTACCCGCATGGGAGTGGGACTGAAAATCGTGAAGCACATTGTGGAGATACATCACGGACGGGTGAACGTGGAGAGTGAACCGGGAAAAGGAACGTTGTTCGCTGTGTACCTGCCCGAAGGAAAATCGCATTTTGAAGAAGACGATTGCACGTGGGATGAAACTCCGGACGCAGATGATAAAGAAAAGGGAAGAGAAAGTATCTCAGACCTAATGCTGTTGCCGGAAGCGGAAGAAACCTCGCAGAAAACGGAGGAAGAACGTACCGCCGCCCGTCAGACGGTGCTTATCATAGAAGACAATACCGACATGCGCCGTTACCTGCGCGACCTGATGAAGAAATACTATCGGGTACTGGAAGCGGAGAACGGGGAAGAGGGAGTGAAAGTGGCCGTAGAACAGGTGCCCGACCTGGTACTGTCGGATGTGATGATGCCGGTGATGGACGGCTTTACCTGCTGTGCCGAGTTGCGTAAGCGGAAGGAAACGGCTCACATTCCCATTCTGCTGCTCACGGCCAAGGCAGAAGATAAGGACAGTGTGGAAGCTTCTTATCGTGGAGCCGACGACTATGTGCGTAAACCGTTCAATCCGGAGGTGCTGCTGGCCAAGGTGGCCCATCTGCTCGACATGCGTCGTCGCCTGAAGCAGATTTATACCCGTACGCTGCTGCATGCTTCTTCCGTATCGGCAGAGAAACCCGAAGGCATCGAAAGTGAGTTCATGCAACAAGTGCTGTCGTGCATCGAGGGCCATGCCAGCAATCCCGAGTTCAATGTCAAAGTGCTGGCTGGAGAACTCCACATGAGTCAGGCTACGCTCTACCGCAAACTGAAGCAGCACACCGATCTGTCGGCTGTGGAACTGATTCGCCACATCCGCATGACGCAGGCCGCTTTCCTGTTGATGGAAACCAGTCTCCCGGTCACGGAGGTAGCCGAGCGCGTGGGCTTCAATGACCTGCCCACGTTCCGCAAGCATTTCACGGACATGTTCGGTGTGTCTCCTTCCAAGTACGCAGAAGATAATCAGAAGAACAAGTAAAAAGACGGTTCAGCCCCTTTGTAGCGTTCTGTATTCATTGGGGCTGTGACCTACCACCCGCTTGAACATGCGGCTCATGTGCTGCGGATACTGGAAGCCCAGGCTGTAGGCAATCTCACTCATGGGCTTGGTGGTAGAAAGCAGCATGTCCTTGGCTCTTTCCACTACCTTTGACTGGATGTATTCGGAAGCCGTCTTACCCGTCTGTTTACTGATCATGTCACCGAAATAGTTGGGCGAGAGGAATACCCGTTCGGCAAAATATTTCACCGTAGGCAATCCTTCTTCCTGAGGTGTCTGTCCGTCGAAGTACTCATCCAACAGCTGCTCAAAGCGTACGATGATGTCCTTGTTGGAGGCTTCGCGTGTGGTGAACTGCCGCTCATAGAAACGCATGCAGTAATCCAGCAGCAGTCCGATGTTGGCCGTAATCAGCCGCCGGCTGTGCTTGTCGGCAGGACGTCTCAGCTCCGTATCTATTTTATGCAAGCAGTCTATCACCGTGTGCCGTTCTTCTTCTGAGAGGTGCAGGGCTTCGCGGGCTTCGTAAGAGAAGAAAGAATAATTCCGGATGTCATGTCCCAGTTGGGTACCATGAATCAAGTCCGGATGGAAGAGCAGTCCGTATCCGGTGGGACGCGTTCCTTCCTGTGCGTGGATGGAAGCCACCTGTCCCGGTGCAAAACAGACAATGGTTCCTTCCTGGTAGTCGTAAGGCTGCCGGCCGTAGGTAATGTCTCCGCAGAGCGTATCTTTCAGAAACAAGGCATAGATGCCATAATTTATGGTAAATGGCTGTGCAGGCTGAGTAATCTTTGAAAGGTCTACCACGGTAACCATGGGATGATATGTCTCCACTTTGAAGAATTTGTTGTATTTATCCACTGTGTCCAGTTCTATCACTTCTTCTTTCATCATCTGTCAATTTTATTTTCAGGCAAATGTAATACTTATTCTCGGGAATACCTACAGCCGTGTGGCAGATTCAAGGAATGTGAACAAACCGGAAGGTGTATTCAAAAAAAAGTTTAAACGCTTGTTCGGGCCGTGAAGGTGACAAAAGAAATACGGTATGGAACAAACGAGTTTCTGTAAAATCCCGTGATATTTGTCCAAACGAAAACAAAAAATTATGGCCCCACGAGTGTTGAGAAGAAAGATTATCCGGACAGCCTCAGGCTGTTTCCATAAGAACGGAATAAAGGCCACTTCCATGAACAGCATATCCGAAGCGCTGCACATTTCCAAACGGACGCTTTATCAGGTATTCTTGAGCAAGAGTGAACTGCTGGAAGCCTGTGTGTCTTTTCAGATAGAAAAAAGCAGAAAGCAGATAGAAGAGAAATGCCGCACGCTGAACTGTCTGGAGGCCATTGTCTATCTGAACTATCAGACGTTTGCCCTTTCGGGAATATTGTCGGCCGATTTTTGCCGGGAGATTGTGAAATACCCGGAAGCCCTGGCACTTTTCAGTCGGGAATACCGTGAACCTCTGCATGAAAAGTGTGCCAGCCTGTTTCGTGAAGCTCAGCAAAAAAACTGATACAGCCGGAAAGTAATTTTGAGCTGGCTTTCATGTTTTTTGAAAACACCTTGCTTTATGCACTTTTTGCCCCTTATGAGGAACCGAAGCGTGCCCTTACGTATAGCAATGCCGTGCTGACCTATCTGGCGGGCGTTTGTACCGCCGAAGGAAGAAAGGTGCTACACTGCATGGCAGCATCGGGCGAATTGCAGCCGGCAGGGTGAGAATATGTCCGACAACCCTGACCTGATGTAAACATACAATGATGGGACTTATGAAAAAAAGATAAATCGAGCATTGGGGTAGAAACATCGGTAATTTGTATCATTGTCTATGGTTTCTTTTGCGTAATTTTGCCACATCCATAATTAAAATGACAAAAAGGAACAAACAATGAAGAACTTTGACTATCAAACCCCGACCCGTCTGATTTTTGGCCGGGATGTAGTGGCTGGACTGCCAGAGGTGATGCGCCCGTTCGGACGTCGCATCCTGTTGACATACGGTGGCGGAAGCATCAAACGTATCGGCCTGTACGACCGCGTGAAAGAACTGTTGAAAGACTTTGAAATCTTTGAACTGGGTGGGATTGAGCCGAACCCGAAATACTCTACCAGTGTAGTGGAAGGCGTACGCATCTGCAAGGAACAGCAGATTGACGTGATTCTTTCTGTGGGTGGCGGTTCGGTACTCGATTGTTCGAAAGCCATTGCCGGAGGTGCCAAATACGACGGCGAGACCTGGGACTTGATTATCGGCAAGGCTCCTACGCTGGCTGCACTGCCTATTGTGGACATCCTTACCCTGGCCGCTACAGGCAGTGAGTACGATGCCGGAGGAGTCATTTCCCGCACAGAGACCAACGACAAGGTGGCTTATATCGACCCGCATCTGTTCCCGGCCTGCTCTTTCCTTGACCCGACCTACACCTTCACGGTCAATGCCAAGCACACGGCAGCAGGAGTAGCCGATGCCATCAACCATGTGATGGAACAGTATTTCACTCATGCCTCCAATTCCGTGGCCGACGGTTTCTGTGAAACGTTGGTAAAGGCCCTGATGAAATATGCTCCGATTGCACTGGAGAAACCGAACGATTACGAAGCACGTGCCGAAATCATGTATGCCTGCACCTTTGGCTGCAACGGTCTGCTGGCCCTCGGTACCGGCGGTTCTCCCTGGCCCATGCACGGCATCGAACATGCCTTGTCGGGATATTATGACATTACGCATGGAGAAGGTCTGGCCATCATTACACCACACTGGATGCGCCACGTGCTCAACGAGCGCACACAGGAACGCATCGTGAAATTTGGTGTGAACGTCTTCGGACTGGCTGCCGATCAGGCTCCGTCGGAAATTGCCGAGCAGACCATCGCACGTACCGCACAGTTCTTCAAGAGTCTGGGCATGCCGATGACCTTGCGTGAGGTAGGCATTGACGATTCCCGTCTGGAAGAAATGGCACATCACATTGCTGTGAATGAGGGACTGGACGCACCGGGCACGTTTGCTCCGCTGAACGAACAGGGCATCCTTTCCATTCTGAAGGCTGCGCTGTAAACAATATGAAAATGCGGGGAACGGTAGACAAGTCGTTTCCCGCATTTTTTTAATCGCCGAGCATGGAATTTAGCAAGTCCATGATGACCATTTTCCGGAAAAGCCAGTGGCACATGCCACCGGGGATGCGCTGTATGTAGCCGCTGTCAAGATCGATTACATAAAGCGGACGTATGCGCCAGCTGTAGTTGTAGCGGTTCTGCCAGTCGTACATGCAGTATTCCCACCATCCTTCATCGGGACGCCACCATTCTCCCGTCACATAATTATTCTCCAGTCCCCAGCGGGTAGCTTCCAGCGCGTTGGGCTTTCCGCATTGATAATACACATGATAAGGCGCCATGCCAAGGTCGAGCGTGCTTCCCAGTGTTACGCGACAGACGATGATGGCTCCTGCGGAATAATGTCGGGCCGTACTGCGTGCCGGTGCAAAATAAATGCCGTTTCCAGCATAATTACCGCCACCTACGCGCCAGATTCCTACATCTCGTCCCCGGTAACTTCCCCGATTAGGGCACGCTACGATGGATTCGGCTGCGTCATTGGAGGTACCGTGAAAGAGGGTCAGAGTAGGTAAAAAGACTTCTATTACCGTCCATATCGCGCTTTCAATGATGGTCAGCGAGCCATGCCATACCACGTATTTGATGATTCTGTAGGGTAAGAACAAAATCCATCGGATAAAATCGTCATGCCCTTCCTTGTCTTCTGAGGGTAAAATTACTTCCATCACATAATTGAACATTTCGAAGGAACAATGTACCAGGAGATTGAAAAAGACAGCATTGACAATTCTCAATGGAAACAGCAGGACATAGAACGGGAATTGCAGGAAATAGAAAATGAAACGCAGGTTCTCATTGGTGGCGTTGCTGAAACGGTTTTTCTTGAAGAAGATAAACCAGGGCTTTGCCAGGTATCGCTGCAGGGCATTAAGAAAGAAGAAAGGAAGACTCAACAGCCTGAACGTAAAGGTAAGGCTGGCCGATACGATGAAATAGGAGATAATGAGTATTTTCAGCAGCCAGTACAGCACCACCAGTCCCAAATAAATACCTAGTCCCCAGGTAATGATGTTCCATACTATTGACCAGAAACTCCATGAGGAAGAACCGGAAGACGATTTGGCAGGCGGAGAGTTTGCCTTTTGGGGCAAAGGAGAGAATTTCAGGTATTTGGAGTAGGCATATCCCCTTTGTGAACCGAACTCAATCTGTACCCAGTTGTTGCTTGATTTCTGAATGACATTGACCTCCTGTCCGCGACTGAGCTGTCCGACGCGCGCATAGCTGATGCCGGGTCCGGAACGCACGTTCAATACGGTGGTTGCGGTTCCCCTGCAGGGAAGAGACTCTTGTGCCGTGGCATAAGAAATCATCCAAAGCAGCATGATAAATATGTATATGAATCGTTTCATCACATCTTATGGTCAAATGTAAGAAAAAATTTCTATATTGCATTTTATACATCGTACATATTTAGAAAGATGAAAAAGAATGATAAAATAAAAAATCTTTTATGAAACCACATCGAATTATTCTTATACGTCATGGAGAATGCCATGCCAATACCGACGAAAGCAAATTTGCCACAGAACCGGATTATACCATTGAACTGACAGAAAAAGGAGTAGCTCAGGCCCGTGAAGCCGGACAAAAGTTGAGGGAACTGGTGGATGAGGAATCTATGTATTTTTATGTTTCTCCATTTTGGCGTACCCGTTCCACCTTTGAGAACATAGCCCGCAGCTTCCCGAGAAACCAGTTTGAATACAGCGAGGAACCTCGTTTGCGTGAACAGGAATGGGGATACCTTCGCACGTATGCCGAGTTGCAGCAACTGAAGAAAGAGCGCAGGGACTATGGCATTTTCTACTACCGTTTTCCGGGAGGAGAAGCCGGCACGGATGTGTACGACCGTATCAATGACCTCTTAGGTTCGCTTCATCGTGACTTCTTGCGTGAAGATTATCCACAAAATTGTGTGCTGATAACCCATTCACTGGCCATACGCTTGTTCGTCATGCGCTGGTTTCATCTCACCGTGGAAGAGTTTGAACAGATGCGTTCGCCTAAAAACGGTCAGCTGGTCATCTTGCAATTAAATGATGACACCGGGGACTATGAGCTTGTAACCCCATTGGAAAAGGATGGAACGGTTGTTCGAAGAAGCAGGCCCATCAGGTTGCTCTGATAATCTTTTCAAAGAAGAGAAAGGAATTTAAAGGAACTGCATGAAAAATATGTTTTAGATACATGTCTGCGATTTTTCTTTTATTTTCAGTTGCCTGCTATTGAAAGATGTCCTACCTTGCGATATTACTATCAAAAACATATAACAACAATGATAACAGAATCAAAATCAATCGGTATTTTCATAGATGGGGGCTATTTTTCAAAGATAAATGAGGCCTTGTCCGATCAATTGTCTTTAAATATTAAAATCAAATCCTTGTTTGATTTTATTCGTGCGGAGATTGCGCGTCGGAGTGGGTTGGAAATAACCAATTGTTACATTACAGAAAGCCATTATTTCCGGGGGCGTTATCGGGTGAATGATGCCAATAGCAAACATCTGTTGTTTTCCGAGCGAAAGTTTGAAGACAGTCTGATTGAAAATGATGTAATTTTCCATTACAAGCACCTGCGGGAAGTACAGAGAGATGGAGATATTACGGTCGTAGAAAAGGGGATAGATGTGTGGTTTGCTTTGGAGGCCTATGAGCTTTCCGTGTTCCGCGAATTTGATTATATAGTGCTGATTACGGGAGATGCCGACCACGAAATGCTGGTCAAGAAGTTGAAATCGCTGAAGATTCACGTGGTGTTACTTACGTGGAATCTGTCGGAACAGTCTTCCAGTGCGCGACTTTTACGTGAGGAAGCGTGCACGCATATCGAGATGAATGAAATGATTGCGCAAGATAAAGAATTGCTTGGCAAGTTGTGCAGAAATGTGTAATGTTTTTCGAAGACAGAATGTGATTTTGCCAAAGCCTACTTCTCAGAGAATAAGTAATATTCGATAACCCTTTTAGTATTGGAATAGCCTGCACTCAGGCTATTCCGAACAGTTCAATCTCAAAAATCAGGGTAGAGCCGCCGGGGATGCCGGGCTGTGAGAACTTGCCGTATCCCATTTCCGACGGAATGTACACCTCCCATTTGTCGCCCACACACATTTGCTGCATGGCGATAATCCATCCCTCAATCAGGTCGCTCAGGCGGAAGGCTACGGGCGCACCGCTGCGGCTGCTGTCAAACTTCTTGCCGTTAATAGTCCATCCCGTGTAGTGCGCGGTGACGATGCTCCGCAGTGTGGGATGCTTGCCGTCGTTCTTGCCCGATGCCAGCACCTTGTAGTAAATACCCTTCGGGAGCGGCATCACTCCCTCTTCCTTTGCCTTTTCGGCCAGCCAGTCCTTGTTGGCCTGCATGTATTCTTTCTTTCCCATTATGAATGATTTTGGCGTAAAGGTACGTATTTTCCGGGATACTTAAAACAGTCCGCTTATCCATGTCCATAGCGCCGTAGTCAGGTAGACTGCCAGTTTGGCCACCCAGTAGATAATTACGCACAGCACCAGGATGCCCACGGCTGTCAGCAGGGCTTTGCGGTTTACCTCTTGAATCACCTCTTTGTCACCTTCCACGAAACCCACAATCAACCGGTAGTTTTTCGCGTACGAACGGCTGAAAATATCCAGCAGGTCGCCAATCCAGAGCGGAATGATACCCAGCATCATGTCCACCAGCATGTTGTAGAGGATGGCCAGGGTGAGGGGAATGGACTTGATTTTGAACAGCGACACCGTGAGAAAGGGCAGTGTCATGGCCGAAGAGAAAATGTCGCCCGCCGTTGGAAAAAGCAATCCAATGAGAGGGTCGAGGTAGTATCGGTCCATTACATTCTTGATGGTTCTTATCAGCCGGTAAAGTGGGTCGTTTTCCCACTGCATGCGTTTTATGTCTTGTTTCGTACTTTTCATGTAGCAGCTAGTTTGGCGCAAAGATACAAAAAGGTGAATGCAGTGTCAAACCCGAAGCCCGCTTTTGAGAAAAGACGATGCTGAACCGCATCCCGTCTTATGAAAAGATAACGATATTTGGTGGAGATTTCCGGATAATCCCTATCTTTGCTAAAAACGCCTTTGCTTTAATGACATTATATTTGATACGATGAATACATTCCGTTCTATAGATGAACTTGTGAAAATGTTTGAGCGTGAAAAAGTGTTGCTCAAGGAAATGTTTTACAAACGTAAACAGCTCTCATTCCGTTATGATTATGCCCTTGAATTAACTGAATACAAGGAAGAGCGTATTCGTTTTCTTATTGAATACGGTGTGCTGCGAGAAAGCGGTGATTTCCTGGAAATGGAAGACTTGTACTTGAAGTTTTTCGAAGAGGTTCTGCAAATAAACGAGGAAATCAATGTGTCGTTCGTGCAAGATTATCTGAATCATTTGAATGATAACATCGATTATTTCCTGAAGGAGAACAATGAACAGCGGAAGTATGCGTATCAGCGAGAGGTGAGACGTTGTTTGAAAAACATTGCACTGGCTACCGTACGTAATGTGATGGACTTGAAACGTAATTTGGATGTAACTTATAAAACGGAACCAAATTATCAGGTGAAACTGGCCAAATTGAAAAAACTGGATGAAAAACGGCGTAACATAGCTTTGCTTATAACTCGGAGTGAAGAAGTGATAGACTCACAGCAGCCTACCTTTTTCCGTGTGGCTATGGATGTACAGATGCGGGCTGTGGTGAGTGATGTAAAGCTTCAGCTGAACGATTCGTATCATAATCTGATTGAAATAGAAAAACAGATTATTCATTACTTGAACTTGATAGCCTACCAGAATCGTATTTTTGAAAAGGTAAGGCGATTGAAGTACCTGCGCGATCAGTTCCTGCTTGAAGAGAATACAGATATTCGCCGGGTCATTGGCGAAAAGAATCCGGTGTGGATGGAACCGCAGCCCAACTATCGCATCAAGTTGTCTCTGTCAAATCTGCATACTTCTGAAGTGGCATTGGAGTTGATTCGTAAGGTGATGTCGCGGCGGAAGAAGGACGCGCGTGGTCCGCGGAATGTGGCCGGAGCCATTCCGGAAAGTTATCTGTCACAGGCAGGTGAGGTAATGGACAGAGTCAATTTGCAGGAAGTTTTCAATGCCTTTGCTGCCTCTGGCACACATTTGTTCCGGTTCGTAATGAACTATTCCTATGGCAAGCCGGTGGCGGAAGAAGACAAGCTGCTTTTTTTCTGCCAGCTGGCTTCACAGTATGCGGATGAGCTGGATTTTACTGACCATTATGAGTCAACCTCTGAGGTGGAGTACCCTTTGATTTATTTACGACAAAACCCTTAATCATACTTGATAAAACGATGAAATATACGGAAGAAATATTCAATATTCTGAGCAGGGGAGGATTTATTTCCGCCAATAGTGTCTCGTCAACCGTCAAGCGGTACTATGATGCGCTTGAAGAAGATTTTACGGAGTATTACGATTATTATAAAGGCATCGGCTTCTATTTGGAAGCGGGTAACGGATATTACCTTTTTACACGTCAGGAAACCCGGGTCGATTTGGAACGAAAGCTGGAAGCTGTAGGCAAATGGATTGATTACCTGAGCTTCCTGAAAACGTATCATTCGGCTTTTGGTCCCGGATTCCTGTTCCGACGGGCAGATATTGAGGTGCAGATAGGATGTAACATGGAACTGAAGGAAAAGGCTTCCCGCTTGTTTTCCGACAAGAAGAAATTCGGAGAGGTTGTAGAGAAACTGGTGGCAGAGCTGGAAAAGGCTGGGATGATTGAACTGGAGAACGAGCACGATGAAACCTATAAAGTACTAACCGCATTCCACTATATGGAAGAAATGGTGGACTGCATCACGATATTGGAGGATACCAGCGATGAGATACCTGAATAAAGTCATATTCCTGAATAGTGCGCATATTCCTTATGCCGAAATCCGGGTGGACGGCAATGTGCATTTCATTGGTACGCAGGGAGTGGGAAAGAGTACCCTTCTGCGAGCTATCTTGTTTTTCTATAATGCCGACAAACTGCATCTGGGCATTCCGAAAGAAAAGCAGAATTTCGACGCTTTTTATTTGCCCTATGCCAACTCGTATATCGTGTACGAGGTGGTACGTGAGAATAGCGCATATTCCGTAGTGGTGTCCAAATCTATGGGACGGGCTGCTTTCCGCCTGATAGATGCTCCTTATCGGAAAGCATGGTTTGTGAACGACCGTCACGAGGTATCTGCCGATTGGAGTGAGGTGCGTACACGTATTCTTGAGTCGGATGCCCGTTGTACGATTACTCCGCTTGTTACGAGCTATGAAATGTTTCGTGACATCATCTTTGGAAACAACCGCAAGCCCGATATGGTGTCTTATCGTAAGTTTGCCATTGTAGAAAGTAGTAAGTATCAGAACATTCCTCGTACTATTCAGCATGTATTCTTGAATTCCCGTTTGGATGCCGATTTTGTGAAAGATACCATCATCCAGTCCATGAATGAGGAAGATGTGTCTATCGACCTGACTTATTACCGGAGCCAGATAGAAGCTTTTGAGCAGGAATATGATGATGTCATGCGATGGCTGCGTCCCAACAAGAATGGGGAGATTGTGGTGCGCAAGCAGGCGGAACAAGTCATTCAGCGCTACCGGAGCTTACTTTATTCTCAAAAGCAGCTGGAAGAAGGTAGAGCTGAATTGAATTATGCAGAGAAAGCAGCTCATGACATGTTGCCGGTGCTCGAGGAACAGATTCAGGAAGCAGAAGAGAAGCGGGCACGGTTGGTGCGACTTGTAGGAGAAGAAAGAGGCAAGTATTCTGCCGAACGTGACAAGCTGGTGCGCCGGGAAGGGGCGATAGCCGACGATTTGAAGCGTATCCGCGAAAAGCGCTTGTATTATGAGAAAGAAGGCATAGAAGAGGTGATGCGGCGTGTGGCAGGTGAAGCAGCCTTGCTGCATGAGCAGGATAGTTTGAAACAGACGTATGCAGAATTGACCGCTACTTATAGGGATGTGTTGCAGAAATATGATTTGCTGGTCGGAAAGGTAGAGGCGGCTTTTACCGCATTTGAGAATGAACGGCGAAAGGCTGTGCTGGCCCGTGAAAATGAATTGAACGTCTGGAGAAATGAATTGTATGCCCGCTATCGGGAACAAGAGGTACACGTGCGGAATATGTATGAGGAGAGACAAAAAACGTGGAATGAAAACCGGATACGGCTCACCGAAGAAATTTCCGCACTTCGTCAGCAGAAGATTCGCATTCAGCTGACTTGCCATTTTGAGAAAGAAACCGGGGACTATCAGGAACAGTTGGATGCATTGAAAGATGAAGAAAGGCAGACAAGCTGGCAGGTAGCCGGCCTGAAACTCACGTGCGACCAGTTGCGACAGAAATGTAGCGATGAGATGAAAGAGAGTGAGTGGCAGTTCAAGCAAGAAGCTGAGGAACTGGTGCGCCGTCGTACGGCATTGGACGAAGAAATTCAAACCCTTACCAGTCTTCTTGGCCGTTGGAAAGGTTCCTTCTGTGAATGGCTGGACGCGCACAAGCCGGGGTGGCAGGAAACAATCGGGAAAGTGGCAGATGAAGAGTTGATTCTGTATGCACAGGATTTGCATCCGGTATTGGCTGGGGACAGTGACAATACGCTGTTCGGCGTACGAGTTGAACTTTCGGGAGTGGCGAAAGAATTGCGTACGCCAGCCCGTTTAAAGGAAGAACTGGCCGAAAAGGAAGCTGCCCGTGAGTCGTATGTCCGCGAGTTGGCTCAGTTGAACGGACGTCGGGAGGAAACACTCGGGCAGATAAAGAAGAAATATAACCGGCAGATTCGGGAGGTAGCCGACAAACAGTACCTTTTGGAGGCCCAGTTGCAGCAGATTCCTGCCAGACGGAAATACTTGCAGGCTGAACTTACCTCCTGGCAGCGGAAAGAGGCCGAATGGAAACGGGAGCAAACAGAGCAGGTAGAATTGCAGTTAGCTCAGAAGTCGCAGGAACAGGTGCGTTGGGAAGATGAAGACAAGCGTTTACGGGCGGAAAAGGAGAAACGTCTGAAGCAATTGGCCGAAGAACTGCGGAAAACGGAAAAGGCTGAAGAGGAGGTTGTTCGGCAGGAAACTGGCGTTATCCATGAAGAGATTACTCGTCAGCGAATTGAAATGGAAACGAAAAAGGCAGAGCTGCGGCGCTCACAGGCCAAGGAACTTGAAGGAAGCGGGGCGGATATGTCTGTCATTACCAGTTACGAGAAACGTATGGCCGACATCCGTCAGGAGCTGGAATACATTGTCCGTAAACGTTCTTTGGTATCCGATTTTGAGAAAGACAAACGCGAGTATTTCGACTGGGAGCCGCAACTGCGCAACGAGAAAAAAACAAACGATACGCAGCTGGAAGATTTGGAAAATAAGTACAAGCTTCGTATGGAGCGTCTGCTAAGCCAGCAGAGTGAGGAGGATAAGATACTGGAAGCCAGGAGAAAAGAGCATACAGACATTCATAAAGATTTGGCCAGCCTGAAAGCTTTCCGTGCAGACGAAGACCTCTGTCCGTCCGAGTCGTATACCTCGGAAATGCGTCCTACCCGGAAGTCTTGTGGAACCATTATCGGAGACTTGAAGTCGCTTATTATTTCCATTCATAGAGAGCTGGACCAGTTCAAGCGGGCGGTCAATGCATTCCATGGCAATTTTACGGCTAAGAACACCTTCCATTTCCCCGAAACGTTGGTAAGCGACTCTGATTTCTATGATTTTGCGGCAAATCTTTGTGAGTTTGTGGAAGATAACAAAATTGTGGAATATCAGACACGTATCAGTGAGCGCTACACCAACATTATCCAGCGAATCTCGAAGGAGACGGGCGATTTGACCCAGCATGAAAGTGAGATACAGAAAACCATTCGTGCCATAAACGAAGACTTTGTAAGGCGGAACTTTGCCGGAGTCATCCGTGGCATCGAGCTGCGGACTCAGGCCAGCGATGACAAGCTGATGCAGCTTCTGGTAGAAATCAAGCAGTTCAATGAAGAACATCAGTTTAACATGGGAGCCCTTGATCTTTTCTCGCAGGACTCGCGTATGGAAGTGAACGAAAAGGCGGTGAAGTATCTTTATTCATTCAGCCGGCAGCTGAGAGACAATCCGTCTCGCAAAAGCCTGGTATTGTCTGACACGTTCAATCTGCAGTTCCGTGTGAAAGAGAATGATAACGATACCGGATGGACCGAAAAGATAGCCAATGTGGGGTCGGACGGAACGGATATTCTGGTGAAAGCCATGGTTAACATCATGCTGATTAACGTGTTCAAGGAGAAAGCTTCGCGTAAGTTCGGAGATTTCCGGATTCATTGCATGATGGACGAAATCGGCAAGCTTCATCCCAACAATGTCAAAGGTATTCTGGCTTTTGCCAACTGCCGGAATATCGTACTGGTCAACAGTTCTCCTACCACCTACAATGTGGAGGATTATCGTTATACTTATCTTTTGAGTAAGGATGCTCAGAGTTTTACGCAGGTGGTACCTTTACTCACACGCAAGCAATAGTTTATGGAACAGAAAAAATTTACTCCGTCAATATGCCGTAAGGTACTTCGTCTTATACAGGGAGAGACACTTCCTTCCAGCCTTTTCCCGCGCTGGTTTGCCGATGAACTGAAAGAAGAAGGGTTGCTTTCTGTCATCACTCATGGAAGCCGTAACTCTTATCGGTTGCTGGATGTAGAGGCAAGCATCCGTTATGTGAAGAACAAGTATACGGGTGGGGCCGAATTGTCCCGGTGGATAGAGCTGACCGATGGACATAACCCTGATCTGGACCGGAGTGTACTGGTAAATGAAACCGGCGACTCCAAGCTTGTTCGTGTGCGGACCTTCCGCGGCTTTCTGGTAAATTGTTGCGAGCCATTGGAGGTGACGATGGGAGAGAAATCTTTCACCCTCTCTCCGCTGGAAGGTATGGCTTTTTTTGTGCAGGAACCGGAGAAATTCCGCATACCCTCCGATGTGCTTGTGGTGGGTGTGGAGAACGGCGACAACTTTCGTCTGCTTCACCGTCAGCGACATTTGTTCAAGGCCCGGAAAGTACTCCTTGTGTCACGTTATCCTCAGTCGGATGACTTGCGCAACTGGCTCCTTTCGGTTCCCAATGATTACCTGCATTTTGGCGATTTCGACCTGGCCGGCATTCATATCTATCTCACCGAATTCTATAAATACCTGGGCAACCGGGCTTCTTTCTTTGTGCCGGACGATATTGAAATAAAGCTGAAGAATGGAAATGCCACCCTGTACGACCGCCAGTATGCACGCTTCTGCCATTTGGTGCCGGAGGATGTACGCCTCATTCCGCTGGTAGAGATGATTCACCGTTATCATCGGGTTTACGAGCAGGAAGGATATATCTCTTCAATTGTTTTTAGGTAAAATTACGCTTTATTACCGCCGCATTGTTTCGATTGTGGTGGAATGCGTCTATTTTTGTCCCTTATTGTGTACCTATGAACAAGAAACTGCTTAAATACTGGAAAAACTGCCTGCTGGATGCTGAGTGGAGTAACAGCATGTTCTATAAAGAGCCGCGTGTGACGCTGGCGTTTGAAGACCGTATGCCGGAGTCAATACCGGAAGAAGACATCGAACTGCTTTTCCCCGACGGAAGGGAAGACGGGAAGAAGTGTAAGGTGCGCATTGCCCCCTGTGTGCTGCTTCCCGAATATGAGAATGGCAAACCTATTGGTAAGATGTTTCCTGAATACCCTTTCTTCATTACGGCGACACTAGGACCCGACGGTTCCTTACAGTTGCCTGAAAACCCGATGGACCGTGTGCCGATGTTCGTCCGCAAGTTCCTTTCGCCCAATGCCAAGGACGACCGTACCCTTGCTTCCCTCGACGAGGTGGACAGCCTGCTGAGTGCGTTCAAGACCGATGTGGCTACCGAAGAGGAATACTGGAAGGCATGCGAAGCCCTCTTCCGGAAGGCTACCGGGATGACGTTTGCCGAAATGAATTACCCCGACCAGCCGGAGATGGTTATCACGAAGGCGCCCGTCACGGGGATGGCACAGAATATCCTGCGGTTGTACGACAAGCTGCTGGACTGCAAGGAAGACCTCCCGCTGCTGGAGTGCCTGACGCGCTGCGAGTGCGAACCGTCGCTTCCGCTTCCTGCCCGTCGGGAGATTTATGCCAACAAGCGGCACCTGGCCCAGATGAGCAGTGATTTCCCCTTATCCGTTTCCCAGCGTGAAACGCTCGCCATGTACACCCATCCCCGTGGCAGCCGGATTTTTGCGGTCAACGGTCCTCCGGGAACGGGAAAGACCACTTTCCTGCAGACGGTCATTGCCAACCGGCTGGTGCATTCCGTGCTGACGGACAGAGAACCTGAGCTTATTGTGGCCAGTTCGGTCAACAACCAGGCCATTACCAACATCCTTAAGGATTTCGAGATGGAAGTCGCTGAGACAGATGCGGCCGAGGTAGGCCTGGCGGCACGCTGGTTGCCAGAATTGGATACGTTAGGTTTGTACCTGTCCGGAAAGGAAGAGCTTACCGAACGCTATGCCATGATGCTGAACACCCGAGGAAAGGGCTTTCCCGAAACGTACGACAATCCGGAGCGGGTGGACGAGTACCGCACGTACTACTTGGAGCTGTTCAACCGTTACTTCCACACCTCGTGCAAGGATGAAACAGAGTGTCAGCACTACCTTCGTGGACAGATGGCCCTGCTGAGGGACTGGATTGAAACGGGCTTGGAGGCTGCTGCACAGAAAGAATCCGGTGGTGTAAATGGAGGAAAGAATCTGCTTGTCCGGATGATGCAACACTTCCGCAAGACTTCTTCCGCCTACGAAGAAACCATGGCCCGCTGGGAGGAGAACGACGATTTCAGGGCACGCTACACCCGGCTGACGGAAGGAGAGGAGTACAGGAACCTGCCCTGCATGGAAGACATGGCCGTGCGCCTGGACATCAGTTACCGCTACCAGATGTTCTGGTATGCCATCCACTACCGTGAGGCCGAGTTCATCCGTCGTCTGAGCCGTTGCTCCGGAAACCTGAACCGTTCGGACCGTGCCGTCTACCTCGAGCGTCTGAGACGGCTGGCCTGCGTGATGCCGGTGTTCATCTCCACCTTCCATTCTCTTCCGCGCTATATGACCTGCAGCAGCGAGGGTAATCCCTCCGTGCCCCTCTACAATACCATCGACCTGCTTATCGTCGATGAGTCTGGGCAGGTGTCGCCCGAGCTGGCCGTACCCTCGTTCAGTCTGGCCCGGCAAGCCATCCTCGTGGGCGACATCGAACAGATAGAACCCATCTGGCCCGTGACCGGACAATATTCTTTCATCAATCTCCGCCGCTCCGGGGTGGTTACCTCGTCAAAAGATCCGTTGTATGCTTTCCTGAGCGAACACGGTTTCCTGTCCTCTTCCGGAAACCTGATGAAAATGGCCCGCAAGAGTGGCAGCTATCAGGTGGACGGTGAACGCGGGGCCTTCCTGCGCGAGCACCGCCGTTGCCTAGACTCCATTATCGCCTATTGCAACGATTATGTGTACCACGGGCGACTGCTTCCCTTGAAAGGCGACCGTCCGAAATACGCGGCTCTTCCCTCCAAAGGCTATGTCCATGTGAACGGATACAGCCAGAAGGGAAAGACCGGAAGCCGATTCAATGAAGCCGAAGCTGCTGCCATCGTGAAATGGCTGTCGCGCGAGAAAAGAAAGCTGAAAGAAGCCTACGGAAAGCCCATTTCTCAGGTAGCCGCCATCGTTACCCCGTTCAAGGCACAGGAACGCCTTTTGCGCAAGCTGTTGTCCGGACTGCCCGATGCCGCAGACTTCGTCACAATGACCGTCGGCACCGTCCACTCGCTGCAAGGAGCTCAGTACCCGCTGGTGATATTCTCGCCCGTCAATTCACCCGACGACACTTCCTACTTTATGGAAGCAGGCGGAAAGTACAATATGCTCAATGTGGCCGTGTCGCGTGCGCAATACCACTTCCTGGTGTTCGGCCACATGAACATTTTCCATCCCGACCGGGACACCCCGTCGGGCAACCTGGCCAAGTGGCTGTTCGACAGTCAGCAGAGCGAAATTTCCTCCCACTTTCTCTACCAGGACGAGGACCCCCTCCTGATCCAGTCGCTCGACGTGCCCCGTCAGTCGGCCGCAGTCTGCCGTCTGTCCACCCTTGAGGCCCATACGGACATTTTGCGTCAGGCCCTTCAGACCGCTCGCCGGAAAGTGGTGATTGTGTCGCCCTTCCTCTCCATCCGTGCCCTTGAAAGCGACCACCTGCTGCCCCTCATTCAGGAAGCAGTGGAACGTGGGGTAGAAGTGGTGGTGTATACCGACCATTACCTGGATAAGAAAAACGGCTTGTGGAAGGAGGAAAGTCTGCAAGCCCGCCGTGCGCTGGTAGAACACCACGTCAGTCTGCGGGTGTTGAAAGGCATCCACAACAAGACCTTGGTGGTGGACGACCGCCTGCTGGTGGAAGGATCGTTCAACTGGCTTTCGGCCCGACGGAATAAGGACGATGCCCGCCATGAATGCTCTATCCTGGTGCAGGCTCCGGCCGCCGCTGCATGTATCGACCAGCTGATGCAAGAACTGGAAACCATTGACAGGGAGGCTCTTTTCTACTGTCCGCCGAAGCAGAAGATTCTCTGTGCAGACTTCTTCTGTCAGCCTCTCTATCACAACTATTGGAACAGTGTGCTGACACATCTTCGTGAACGGGCCAGCCGGCTGAACCTTCCGGAAGATTCTAATCCGGAACCTTTGCAGGAAATCCGGAAAAAATATCCGCGCCACAGAGCAGCCTGGACCGACGAAGAAGTGCAACTCGTGTGGGAACTGATGAACTACACCAACGACCTGCGCGTGTTCACCGACTGCCTGCAACGCAGCGAGCGCTCCATCCGTTATAAAGTGGAGGGCACAGCCCCTTAATCCCCGGGGCTGGCTGCTCCTTTCCGGCAAAAACGCTATCTTTGCACAAACTATTCAAGCAGCCTATGCAACTTACCTATATCTTCCACAGCGGCTTTGCCCTCGAGACCGACCGCTGCATCCTCGTGTTCGACTACTGGATGGATCCTGCCGGCGTGATGCCCCGTCTGTTGCAGTCGCCCAAGCCCTTGTACGTCTTCTCCAGCCATTTCCATGAAGACCATTTCAACCGCGACATCTTCTTTTGGCGGACCCGGAAAGCGAAAGTGCGCTACATCCTTTCGAAAGACATCCTGAAACACCGTCGGGCGCAGAAGGAAGAAGCCGACGCCTGGCTGGGGAAAGGTGCCACGTGGGAAGACGAATTCCTCCGCGTGACGGCTACCGGAAGCAACGACAGCGGTGTGTCGTGGGTGATAGAAGCTGACGGCAAGCGCATCTTCCATGCCGGCGACCTGAACAACTGGTACGCCCGCTTCCTGACCGACGACTATCACGGGGGACTGGTCTACAGCCCCGACTTCGGCATCGACATCAACCCTGCCAAGGAAGAAAAGCGTTTCCTGGGCGAGCTGAAAGACATCCGCAAGCTCACCGACCGTTTCGACGTGGTGATGTTCCCCGTAGACGGACGCATCGGCAACGGCTACACCCGCGGAGCCCGTCAGTTTCTCGACGTGTTCCGTACCGGTCTGTTCGTGCCCATGCATTTCGTGGCCAGCGGTTTCGAATCAGCCTGGCGGATGAAAGAGTTTACCGACGCCAAGTCCGTCCCGTTCTGGTGCATCCGTCGGGAAGGAGAGTGCTGCGAAGTAAAGGAGATTATCGCCCAGGCATCCCGTTAGTTGTGATCGTACCGTTGGCCACCGGCCAGCAGATAGATTACCCCTATTATGGGCACTACTATGGAACTGATGTTGATAGCCGATGCTTCGTCCATGAACAACCGCAGGAGCAGGTAGCTCACGAAAACCAGTATGCCGATTGCACAGAACACACGGCACATGAAGGCTTTGAGCCCTTTGACGTCGACTTTTTTTTGTTGCTCGGGCGTCATGGTGTTGTATCCTGCAATGAGTTTGGGGAATCTCCAGACGAGGAGTCCGAGCAGGATGAAGAAGGCTGAAAAGATGGGGATGAAGGAGTTCATAATATCCAATGATTTATATTCACAAAGATAAAGTTTTTCGGGATTCTTTCTAAAAATATGTCAGCTAGTTTCATTTTATTTTGTACTTTCAGCATGAAATTCTGAAATCAGCAAGCGATGTTAAAGAAAGGTATCTACGAGAATATTATCAATCAGGAAGTTGAACGAGATATACGGGAGGCTGAATCCCAGCAGTTGGTTTGCCTGCGTGAACAGATAGATGCGGCCGAATCCCCTAAGATTTTAGCGGATTATCTGGCAAAAGCCATTCGGCAGAAACTGGAAGACACGGAAGATATGCACGACCGGATGACACTGGTCAACCGGATATTGGCCGAGTACGGGCTTGTGGAAGAAGTGCAGATAGCCGACACTTCCAACCTCTTGATGGAGGTGATGACCCAGCAAAAGAACCTCCTGCAAAAGCACAGTCATTCAGAAACCGTCCGCCCACAATCCGGCTTCCGGGTGAGCAACTTGTTTACGGGTGGAAACAGCGTCCTTTCATTGGGCGAGGAAATCCGACGGGAAATTGCCAGTGCCGACGAGATTTATTTTATTGTTTCTTTTCTGAAGCTCTCCGGTGTGCGCTTGCTGTTGGATGATCTGAAAAAGTTCTGCCAACGCGAAGGCACCCGTTTGCGCATCATTACCACAACTTATTGTGGGGCGACCGAGACTAAGGCCGTGCAACAACTTGCCGAACTACCTCATACGGAAATCCATATTTCTTATCAAACCGACATCGAACGTCTCCATGCCAAAGCCTACATTTTTGTACGTAATTCCGGCATGCACACTGCCTATATCGGCTCGTCCAACCTGTCTAAGTCGGCACAGACCGACGGATTGGAATGGAACATGCGCGTGACGAGTGTAGAAAATCCGCACATCATCAAGACCGCACTGGCCACCTTCGACTTGTACTGGAACAGCCCGAACTTTGAAGATTTCCGGCTGGGAGGTATTGAAAAGTTCCAACAAGAATTGCATCGCAACACCTTCAAAGGAAAACCGGATACTTTCGTGTACCAACGTTATTCCTTGCTCCCACACCAGAAGCAGATTTTAGATAAACTGAAAGTAGAGCGCGAGGAGTGTGGCAACTTCCGTAACCTGGTTGTGGCGGCCACCGGTACGGGAAAGACCGTAATTTCCGCTTTTGATTATCAGTCCTTCTGCCAACAGCAGACAGGAGCAGGGCGGACCAGTCGTATCCTGTTCACCGCCCATCGTGAAGAAATCCTTCGCCAGTCCTTGCACACCTACCGCAGCGTGTTGCAAGACGCCAATTTCGGTACGTTGTGGGTCGGTAATGAAGCTCCTCAAACCGAGGCCGACTATGCCCATCTGTTTGTCTCCATCTCCATGTTCAACTCACGGTTTGAAGCCCTGTTTTCGCAGCTTCCGGCCGATTATTACGACTACATCGTCATTGACGAAGCTCATCATAGCCAGGCCGACAGCTATCGGAAACTCTTTTCGCATTTCCATCCTCAACTGTTAATTGGACTCACTGCCACACCGGAACGTATGGACGGAAAAGACCTTCGCCCGGATTTTGGCGGACGCATCAGTGCCGAGATACGCCTTCCGCAGGCCCTTCAGGCCGGATTGCTGACTCCCTTCCAATACCTGTGCGTGACCGATGACACTGACCTGACTGATGATTCCCTCTGGAACGGACAACATTACGTTATCGACCGACTGGCCGACAAACTGTGCGTACCCGAACGGGCACAACACATCGTAGATGCCTTACACCGTTACCTGGCCGATGAATACACCTGTCGTGCTCTGTGCTTCTGCGTCAATAAGAAACATGCCGACTTTATGGCCCTTCAGCTTCAGAAATACGGATTCAATGCAAAAAGCCTGACTTCCGATACGCCGCAACCGCAACGTAAGCAACTGGCGGAAGACCTTCGTAACGGACTGGTACATTACCTGTGTGTGGTCGACATCTTCAATGAAGGAGTCGATATACCCGAAGTAGATACGGTACTTTTCCTCCGTCCTACAGACAGTTTGACCATCTTCCTGCAACAGTTGGGCCGTGGTCTCCGTCTTTCTCCAGGGAAGACCGAACTCACCGTCCTCGATTTTGTGGCACAAGTCCATAAAAAGTATGATTTCGCCTCAAAATTTCGTGCCCTTACTCTGCGTCCCGAAAAGAACATCGCCCAGCAGATAGCGAACGGTTTCACCCTTTTGCCTACCGGGTGCAGCATCATCATGGAAAAGCAGGCCCGACAATACATCTTAGAGAACATTCAGCAAGCCATTTATAACAAAAATCGCCTGGTGAAAGAAATCAATTCCTACACCACGCTGCCCACGCTTACCCAATTTCTGGAGAATAACGGACAAGACATCCGTGTGGTATATGTGGGTAACAATTGTTGGACGTCTCTCAAACGGGCCGCAGGGCGTATCTCTTATACCGATGATGCGATTACCCGACGCCTGGAGAAAGGCATGGGCAATCTGATACATCATAACACCGCCTCTTACTTGCATTTTGTGGCCGATTTCCTGTCGGGCAGCAAACGTTATATGGACGAAGACAAGCGGCTGTATGCCACTATGCTTTACTATAATCTCTATCAGGAGCGAATCGACAAAACCGAACTGAAAGAAATGGGCATGTATCAGGCGTTGGCTTTACTGCACGATGACCGTTATCGGTATTTCAAGCAAGAAGCTGCTGAAATCGTGTCTTACTTGTTGTCACATTTGGAAATTACCACCACACCGCTTGGCCCTGAGGTATTACCTTGCATTGAACTCTATGGATGCTATACCCGTGAGGAGATATTCACTTTGGTTGGACGGCAAACTGAAGAGAAAAGAATGTCAGGTTCGGTGTCTGGTGTGTTCAATTTGCCAGAATACGATGCCACCTTGCTCTTTGTCACCCTGAACAAATCCGACAAAGATTTTTCACCTTCTATGCAATACGACGATTATGTCATCAATAAAGACTACTTCCATTGGCAGTCCAAGAATACCGACTCCCATCATAACCGTGGAGGACGGATTTACACCGAGCAACCTCAGCGGCATAACAAGATTGTGCTTTTTGTGCGTGAGGAAAAGAAAGATGGTTTTGGAAACACCTGTCCTTTCCATTGTTTTGGTCTCGTGGACTATGTTTCTTCGCATGGTGATTTCCCCATGAACATCACCTGGCGACTGGAGAAACCTGTGATGCCGCAATACCTGAAAGTGGTATAAAGATAGGGAATGAGCTTCTTGAAATTTAGAAAGCAAATCCTTGCTTTTTCTTAAAAATTGAGTTAAATTTACCTCGACACGTACGTGACGAGGTCTTGACACGTTCGTGCTGATGTCTCGTCACGTTCGTGTCGCGACCTTGACAGCTACGTGTCGAGGTATTTTTGTATAAGCGTTTCGAAAGAAGTATAATAACAATATAACTAAAACGATTATGGCTATAAAATTTGACCTGTTTGAGAATCCGGTAAAGGAGGGAGTCTCCGTACCGAAGTTGCATGCAAAAGTGATTACCAAAGACGTGGTGACCACCCGTGAAATCCGTGAAGCGATACGCAAGAAATGTACCGCCTCTCCAGCCGATGTGGCAGCTGTCATCACGGCCCTGAACGATGAGCTTTATGAGAACCTGAGCAACGGATATGCGGTGCATCTGGAAGGAATCGGCTATTTCAGTCTGAGCCTGAAATGTGCGCCAGACATTAATCCGAAGTATATTAAGGATGACGATGTACAGGTGAGAAGCATCAAGTTTACGCCCGACAAGGATTTGATTGACCGCTTTCAGAGTGTGTATCTGGAGCGCAAGGTGGACGAGGCGCATCATTCTACTAAGCTGGATGAGGAAGAGGTGAAACAGAAATTAGCAGAGTATTTCAAGACGCATTCTTTCCTGCAACGCCGCGATTTTGAACGGCTCACTGGGTTTAATTCGTCGAAGTCTACACGGGTGATTCGGGAACTGGTGAAGGATGGGGTGTTGAAGAATGCGGGGACGAAGTATCAGCCGGTGTATGTGGTGGGGAGAAAGAGTGAAATGGACTTATGAGTGGGGTGACTTTTCTGGAACTTGATTATGAGATGAATATATTAAAAAGACTCTAGATTCCTGTTTTTAAGTGTTCATTCGTCCTTTGTGATTTCAATAAATCATCGTATTTTTGTACATTTAAAAAGGACTGTTATTAAGAAGTCTTTTAGGTATTTATCTCAGTTAATAAGATTTGTATGAATATAAAGTATACATTTTCAGGTCATGAATCATTCCCTTGTAAGTCTTTGTGGCTAAAAAAAGGATATGACTTTGTGAAGCGTGAAAGAAATTTTAATGCTCCTGATGCAGTAATTGACTTAGGCGTAGGGAAGAATATGGTTTCATCGATTCGTTTTTGGTTGAAATCTTTTGGCCTGTATGATGGGAAGGATTTAAATGAGTTGGCTGATTATCTTTTTGATGAAGTTGCGGGTCGAGATAAATATATGGAGGATTTGGCCACGCTATGGTTGTTGCATTTTACGATTGTGACAAGTGGTGAGGCTACATTGTATGATTGGCTTTTTAAAGGCTTACAGAAAGAGCGAAAAGAGTTTGATCGAGCTCAAGTTTTGTTTTATGTGAAAAGACGACTCTTAGAAGATAATAAGTATAGTTTGTTTAATGAGAATACTGTAAAAAAAGATATAGGAGTTTTATTGTTGAATTATGTCATTCCACAAAAGGCTTCTTCAAACGAGGATTATTCTTCTTTACTTCTTGACCTTGACTTAATAAGAATGGATAGCGATAATAATAAAGCCTATTTCTTTAATATAGAGGGTAAAAGACAGGTTACACCTGAAATTTTCTTTTATGGTTTAGTCAAGTTAAAAGGAGAGGAGCGAACTGTTCCTTATGAGCTTTTGCAAGAATTAGGTTTAATCTTTTGTATGTCGGATTTGGAGACAATAAACATGTTAAAATATATCGCAGAAAAGTATAATAACTTTGTAAACTATAGTGACGTAGCAGGAATCCGGCAGATGCAATTTATTCAAGATATTGATCCGATGATGGTTTTAAATAATTACTACGACAATGCAGACATTTAATTTATCAGCCAATATAGAAAATGGGTTTGCTAAGGGGATGCAATATATTGTAACTCCTAACGCTCAGAATGTGGTCAACGATCTTATAAATGGATTCAAAACTGGTATCCATTCTTATACGATTATAGGTACCTATGGTACTGGTAAGTCTAGCTTTTTGCTTGCATTAGAAGCCGATCTAGATAAAAAGAATCGTAGTAAATACTTGTTAAATCCTAGTTTACTCTCAGAGTGTACTGAATTTGAAATTTTAAATATTGTAGGTGATTATGCAGATTTAAGCGTTTTATTAGGCCGCAAGCTTAATAGGGAGGGTACATCCAATAGTGTATTGGATGAGCTCAAGGCGTATTATCAGCGATTAGCAAAAGAAAACAAGTTTTTGCTGCTTGTCATCGATGAATTTGGTAAGGTATTAGAGCATGCCGCAAAAAATAATCCTGAACAGGAACTGTATTTCTTACAAAAGTTAGCGGAATTTGTGAATGTTCCTTCTAGAAATATTTTGTTGATAACGACATTGCATCAGAATTTTAGTTCGTATGCAAAAAGTTTGAATGAAGAACAACGAAATGAATGGACTAAAGTAAAAGGGCGCTTTAAAGAATTGGTTTTTGTTGAGCCAGTTGAACAATTATTGTATCTTGCTTCATGTCAACGAAGAGGAGTCCATACTGCAATTGAAGATGAAGATATTTTTAGAGAAATATTCTCTCTTGGCCAAACGACTAAATTCTTAAAAGATACTTTATCATACTCTACGGCTAAGCAATTATATCCGTTGGATCCATTTGCTGCTTTTGTAATGACTCAGGCCATTCAACGATATGGACAAAATGAACGCTCTTTATTCTCGTTCCTTGCGGTAAAAGGTCAAGGCTCATTTAGTGAGTTTAAGCCTCAAAAGTGTATGACTTATAATCTTGGTATTGTATATGATTACATTATTTACAATTTTTATTCAACGTTGAAAGATGTACATTTTGATTCTACGAGTTGGAGTGTGATTCATTCAACGATTGTTCGTGCAGAAGGACTGAATATTTGGGCTTCACAGCGTGAGATGTGTGATGCAATAGAGTTGGTAAAAGCTGTTGGACTATTGAATCTTTTCGGGGTTGCAAGTTTTCATATGACCGTAAAAGAATTGGCATGCTATGCAAAAGATGCGATGAATATATCCAATGCTGAACACATTATTAATGAGCTAATACAGGTTCAGTTATTTCGTTACGCAGAATATAAACAGAGAGTAATCTTGTTTGAAGGTACCGATGTAAATATTGAGGAAGAAATGATAAAAGCGGGTAATGTGGTGCCTAAACCGGTCAATTATGCCGATGAATTGCGTGTATTCTTCAATAAACGCGTTACTCCTGTAAAAGCTCATTTTTATCAACGTGGCACTCCTCGATTTTTTGACTACATGATTCTGGACTCACCCATGGATATTGTTCCATCAGGTGATACAGATGGAGTCGTTGAGTTGATTTTTTCAACTCGTAATGATGCCTTAGATTCGATAAAAGAGTTTAGTAGAGAAAATGAGCATGCTCTTGTTTTTGCTGTATTCAATAATACAAAGGATATCATTGGACATCTTTATGAGATTAATAAGTGTGATTATATTCTTAATAAAGTTCTGGTAGATAAGAATGATAAAGTTGCTATTTCAGAAGTAAAGAAGCATAAAGAATACGAGGAACTGAAATTAAATAAAGCCATTACAGATAACCTGTTTTCTTATAACAAAAATGTAACTTGGGTGTATCGAGGTGTAGAACAAGAAATTATGTCACATCGAGATTTTAATAGTCTGATATCACATATTTGTGATGAGGTGTATTATAATACTCCTATCATGAATAATGAGCTTTTCAATAGACATAAACTTGGTTCTCCAATTGCTACAGCAAGAGCAAAATATTTAAAGGCTTTAGTTGGGAATAGTGATGAAATAGATTTGGGATTTGCCCCGGATAAATTTCCTCCAGAGAAGACTATTTATTACTCCTTATTGCGGAATACAGGCTTGCATGTTGAGGGGAGATTTACCGATGTGCCCAATAATAATATAAGAACAGTTTGGGATGCTTGTGAAGAGTTTTTAAGAAGTACAGTAAATAAGGCTCGTAGAATATCTGAACTGTTAAAAATCCTGTCATCACAGCCCTATAAATTGAAGCAAGGATTTTTAGATTTTTGGATTCCTACGTATTTTTATATGAAACGTCAGGATTATTCGCTATATGATGTAAACACTGGTGGATATATTCCTGAAGTAGATTTAGAAGTGTTGGCTTTATTTCAAAAACACGCGGCTGATTATGAAGTGAAGGCTTTTGCGGTAGATGGCATAAAATTGGCTTTCTTTAATCAATATCGGAAATTTATTAACTTGGATGATAAAGAGGCCATTAGTAGTGATAAGTTCGTGGAAACGATTAAGCCGTTCTTTATTTTTTATAATCGATTAAATGAATATACAAAGCATACACATAAGTTTAATCATTTGACGACTCTTAAATTCCGTGATGTATTAGCTAATGCTAAAGATCCAGAGAAAGCTTTCTTTGAGGACTTGCCTGAGGCTTTAGGGTACAAAAGAGAAGATTTGAATCAGGAGCAATTTGTGTCAAATTATTGCAGCATTATACAGCGGGCTGTGAAAGAGCTCCGTAGCTGTTATACTCATCTTATTGATAGAATTGAAGAACGGTTGGTAGATACATTAGGATTTAAATCTTATGAATACTCAGAGTATATCATTGAGGTAAGAGACCGATTTAAATGTATAAAAGAATATTTGCTTACCGATAAGTTGAAAGAATTTTACCACCATGTAATGACTCAATTTGATAATCGGATAGAATGGTATCAGTCAATTTGTTACACTGCATTGGATCAATCTTTGGATACTTTGCGGGATGAACAAGAAGAAGAATTAGTGGATAATTTAATTTTTATGTTCCGTGAATGTGAAAAATATGCTGATATTGCGTTATTATTAAATGAAGGAAGCAAAGACGATGATATTTATGCTTTTGATTTGGTCTCTACTCGCGGAGCAGATATGAAAAATCAGACTTATCGTTTGTCTGAAAAGGACAAACAACGTTCCAAAGAATTGGAGCATAAAATCAACAGCCTTCTTTCAGGAGATACAAATTTTGATATCTGTACGTTATTAAGTATATTAAATAGCAAGATTAACCAATGAAAATAAGACATATATTAGGAATTTCTGGAGGAAAAGATAGTGCGGCATTAGCCATTTATCTAAGGGAAAAGTATCCGAAGTTAAAAATAGAATACTATAATTCTGATACAGGATGTGAGTTGCAGGAAACTTATGTCTTGATAGACCGTTTAAAAGCATCTTTGGGTAAGATTAAAGATTTGAAATCAGTGAAGAATGAGAATCTCTTAATTACTCCTTTTGAGTATTTTTTGAAACTAGTAGGAGGTTATTTGCCTTCTCCACAGGCTCGTTGGTGTACGAAGAAAATGAAACTAGAGCCTTTTGAAGAGTATGTAGGGGAAGATTATGCAATATCTTATGTTGGTATTCGTGGAGATGAAGAGCGAGATGGATATGTTTCTTCTAAGCCTAATATTCAGGCTGTATTCCCCTTTCGCAAAAATATTTGGAGCTTGGATGTAATAAATAAGTTCTTGCATAATGATAATTTAAATCGAATCATAGATATTTACAATGACCTGTATCCGGAAGGGATCTTAAAGGACGAATTGATGGCTTTAGTAGGGAAACCTATAACCAAACAGTTTTACTATTCAAAGAAGTTAAATGCCTTGTTGGATTTTGATATCAGAATCTTTAATCATGCCGTTTTTAGATTTCTAAAGACGACAGATTATCCTGTAGGAAAGTTGAAAGAATCTGAATTTCCTTTATTGGATAATACGGATGTATTGGTAAAAGAGGATATTTTTAAGCTGCTGGGAAAAAGTGGTGTAGGAGTTCCAGATTATTACAAGGAGATACCATTTGAGGTTGATGGACAGAAAGGGACTTACTGTAGAAGTCGTTCTGGATGTTATTTCTGCTTTTATCAGCAGAAAATAGAATGGATTTGGTTGTATGAACAACATCCGGATTTATTCAAGAAAGCAATGGAGTTTGAAAAAGATGGATATACTTGGAATCAAAATGAGAGTTTAGCCGAGCTTATCAAACCAGAACGAATTAGACAGATTAAGTTAGATATAATAAAACGTCAAGAGGCGAACAGGAAACAAAACAAAAGTTCTAAACTGGCTGATGTTTTTGGTGACGAGGTAATGTGCGCAAATTGTTTTATTTAATTATAAGGAGGTAAGCTTATGTTGCGAGACGTTGTATGGTCAGACGATGGAATGTATAAGGTGGGTAATGTATACAATCCTGAACGTTTTTTTCTGATGCATTAAATAATAGTTCAGAGTTTGATTTATCTTTATCTATGACATATATTATAATGCAGATGGATAAAATATACTGATTACAATACTACCGATTCTCTCTTCTATCCTACAATAGAGTATCGGTATTTGTTTGTACTGACTATTTATAAACCACTCATATGTATAAATTAATTTACTAGAAATATGGCTGTATTAAATATTGAAAAATCGTTTCTGACAGAGAATAGAAGTGTCTATGACTTTTTTAATCAATCAGGTCAAGGCTTATATATTCCGCTCTATCAGCGTGAATATAGTTGGGATAGTGATAATATAGAGCAATTATTGGAAGATTTGACGCGGGGCATTCAAAGAATTTCGTTGGGGGAAGTAAAAGATGATACGAAGGAAATTCGTTTCCTAGGAACAATTATTACTGTTGTAGAATCTAATAGAAATAAAATATATCCTGTTGATATTCAGGCTGTACCTTCAAGAATTGAAAAGCTTATAGATGGCCAACAGCGTGTATCTACTATTGCTCTTATGGCTACGTTATTGGTAAAAAGATTAACGGAAATTAAGAATAAGATAAAGAGTTCAAATTGTATTTATGAGCAAGTTAATGAAATCTGTAACACATGGATTGATCAAAAGTTGGCCACTTTATTCAGTTATGATTTGGGACGAGGAACCCCTAAATTGAAACCTAAAATTATACGTGGAGCTAAGGATTTTTGGACGCGTGATAAAGATGTTGATGAAGCATATCAATCTGAATTATCCAATTATCTTGGACATTTTATTAAGGCATATGTTGATAAGAGTTCTTTTCCGTGTTTATCAAAGGATAAATATGGCGATTCATTGCTATATAAGAATGGAAGAAGAATTGAAGCTTGGCTCAAAAAAATCGTTGCAATTGCCCATGAAGAGCAATCAGATGATTTTGCAACAGCTGTTGATATATTGGATAATTTTCCACAGGAACAACTTTGGGACTATGATCGCCACGACTTAGTAGAAATTGTAAATGAAAGAAATATTACGGACAAGAAGAGCAATTCATATATTTTGTGTGAACTTGTTCAAACGTTGGCCGTTTGTCATTATTTGCTAGATCGTTGTTGTTTTACAATAATTCAACCCACAGATGATGATTGGGCATTCGATATGTTTCAATCGCTTAATGCTACAGGTACTCCTCTTACAGCTATTGAAACATTTAAACCGACAGTTGTCAATACTATTGATACTGAGGCTGATCTTCAATTTAAAGATTCTGTAAGTGATCGGTATTTCAAGAAAATAGAAGATTTTCTTTCAGAAGTAAATACTGCCCCTCAGAAAAATAAGCGTACTAATGACTACTTAACATCTTTTTTTGTTTCCTATGATGGGAGAACAATGTCAACACATTTTAGTTATCAGAGAAAAACATTGAATGAGGTATATTTGGGGTTAAGTACAATACACGAGAAAGAAGCTTTTATCAAGAAGATGGGTAACTATGCAGAGTTTTATAAGGAATGGACTGATTATGATGGGAAGAATAATGCAATATTCTCGTTAATTAATAATGCAACAGATTCTGATATGGCATCAATGCTAATTCTTTTCTTGAAATCATCTAACCACAAAATGGCTATAACTATGTTGGCTAGTATGTATAATTCTTTAAAAGAACAATATACCCAAGAGAGTATAGATACATTTACAGAACAGGATGCAAAAATATTTACAGATATAGTAAAACTCATTGCTGGATATTATTTCTTATGGCGTTCTGCATTTTCAAATGCGGGATTAGATACAACATACCGTGAATTCTTTAAGAATAACAAGCATGGGTTTTCGATAGATGCGGTAAGATTTTATATTAATGATGTATTAAAGAAGAGAAACATCGCAAATGTTGAATCATGGAAACAGCAAGCTAAGCAGTATCTCAAATATGACTCTACAGGAAAAGATGTTATTAAGCTTGCTCTTATGATTGCCTCACATGATACTATTATAGATGGGAATAATCGTGGTTTAATAAAAATTGGTAGGGAAGGTTGTTCTCCTTATTTAAATATTTCTAAATGGCTTTCAACAGGTCTAAAAACTATTGAGCATATTGCTCCACAGACCAACAGGCATGGGATGTGGGATGAAGATTTATATGATACAAATGTAAAAACATTTCAGAGTCTCGGTAATTTAACGCTCCTTCCACAAGATATAAATTCATCTGTCGGAAATAAAGGATGGAAAGAGAAACTTTTATATTATCAAACAGTGGCAGAGAAAGATCCTGAAAAAATAAAGTTGATAAAGGAGAATGCTTCTAATATGGGAATAGAATTAAAAGATACTACTGTAAATGTTCTACAAGAATCAGAATTTAACAGTCATTTGTCATCAATTTCTTCAATGACTCCTGATGATGTATGGAATAAAGAATTAGTAGATAAACGTACAGATGTTATTTTAAATATAATCTGGGAACGTGTGTCAAAATGGGTGTTTTAAAAAATATATATAATTAAAAATGATTAGTCTATAGAATTTATTAAAAACAGTTTACAGTAATTGGAAATAATAAGAAGGAATATTCAGTAAATAGTGCGTATGCCTGGCAGAACGGTAATTGGCCTTCAGGCTGTGTAGACTGTACAGTATACACAGTCTGAAGGCTTCTGAATATCTGAAAGATATGGTACACAGGTATATTGAAGGTGAAATGACCATTGATGAAGTGCGTGAACAGATAAAGAGCTATTGTCAGTCAAAAACGAATCGTGAGTCGGATGACGAGGGAAAGCAGGAAGTCGACAAGGTCTCTGATAATATTACGAAGGTCCTGTCCACACGTACACTGGATTTTAGTACAAATGGATATATTTCACTGTGCCGAAGAATATTTGAGGAGGGGGAAAAGTTTGCTAACAAATACGAGAATATGACATCATGAAAAAAGAATGGGTACTGAATGGGATTCTGTCAGTTACTTGAACTGGGAAGATTTACGGAGAGCCATAGACTATGATTTGGAACAGGAGCGAAACTTCAGTTATGCAGGACTTTCAGCGGATGAGATTGTTGCTCATATTGCACGGTTTGTTTCGGGTTTGTGGAGATTCATGCTTTTGGAGAAGGGAATACGCGTACTACAGCTGTTTTTACGATTTTATATTTACGTTCCATTTGGCTTTGATGTGAGTAACAATCTTTTTGCTGATCATTCCTGGTATTTCCGTAATGCATTGGTAAGAGCGAATTACAAGAATGCACAGAAAGGTATTGATTATACCCCTATATATTTGGAGCGTTTTTTTCGGATTCTGTTGTTGGGAGACCAATAGGACTTGCGCAATCGTTATCTTCATATTACTCCTTCCGCTGAATGGAAGAACCAACCTAACTTGGCAGAAACCTTGAAAACAGGACAAGTTACTTATTAGATAATTCGGAGCGCGGGATAAAATTTTTCCTTCATATCCTCCTATATGGCATACCTTCAGGTGTATATTTGCCATACATTATGAAAATCATTAAAAGAAAAAAATGTATGGAAGAGAATTTAGATAAGCTATTCGATTACAGACCGCTGATTCCGGGAAGCGGACGTTTTGCATCTATAGTGGGCATTGGCGGGGGAGCAGGTCGTGTGGTAGACCAGATGCGGAAATGCTGTCTGCCTGATGTGCAACTGTATGCGTTTGGCATGAATCGGAAGGAAATGGATGAGTTGTCCTTGTGCGGCAAATACCTGATTGGACAGGAAGGGCTGGGCAGCGGTAAGGACCGTTTTCTTGCGGAGTATGAGTGCAGTAAGTTTTTCCCTGCAATTGAGAGTGTATTAAGGGGCAGACTTGTGGCGGTGTTTGTGGTATGTCTTGGTGGAGGAACAGGAGAAGGATGCGTCAGGTCTTTCCTGCAGAAGGCCAGAGAGGTGGGAAACAAGGCAATCATTCTGGTGGCAACGATTCCCCATTCGTCAGAGGGAGCGGAAAAGCGGAAGAATGCTTTAGGTTTGCTGAAGGTGTTAGAACCGATGGTAGACGCTCTTTATACAGTGGATTATGATGACTCCCGGTATGCCACGCTTACGGAAGTGTTTCAGGAAGCGGACCGGAAGATAATCGAGTTTACGGACTCGCTTTTGGGGATGGTGCTGCGTCGTTGCATGATTACCTTCGACTTTAATGATTTCAGGACTTTCCTGCGGTTTCCGACTCCTTCTAAACACGTCGACTTTTTTATGCTTGCCGGTAATCTGGATTTCCTGAGGAAGGAAGTGAAGGACTGGTGGAAGAAGCTGCCGGCGAAATATTCGTCTGCAGATGAGGTGGCGATGGTTGTGTTCTCAATAGAGAATGCGGACTGGTCGGACGACAAGGAAACGACGGAGGCGATGGACGTGGTGCACGAATGTTTTTTACAGCTGCCGCCCGACGCGGAGGGTAAATGGGGGATATACCCGGATGAGACGCTTCCACCGCACCAGTTCAGGTTGCGGGTTTTCACCAAATGCAAGAGATAATGTGGTTTAATGTATAGTTGCAGAAAAAGAGGAAAGACAATGAAATCAATTGATAAAAAGGAAGTGGTCATCTGGTTGATGATCTTAGTTATCGTTCTTATTATCTGTTGTTTGCTTAGCCTGTGTGGGGGAAACTCGTCGGAGAGGTGGTTGCGGATTTGGTAAACATAACGTGATATTTTTATCTTATGTGGAGATTTTTCCAACGGGGCCTTGCTGGACAACTGTAACAGGTTGTGCCGCCGGCCCCGGTTGTTTGCTTTATAAAGTCTGCAGCGGGCGTATCAGAACTCTTTCGTTTCTTGCGTTTGTTGCAGGATGGTTTTTCCGTTGTGCTGTACTTTCAGGGTGGCTTTGTCGCCCATGGTTACCACATAGCGGTAGCTGCCTTTTGAGAAGAGGAAGGTGTTGTCCTTCTCTACATAGTTGCCGTTCAGCACCAGTTCGGGAGTATCTGACATCTGCTGTGTGCTTTTCCAGGAAGCGTATCGCATGGTTTCTCCGTCCAGATTGTCGATGCGGATAATGTAATCTTTCGTTCTGAAAAACAGTTCCAGTCGTTGGTAGTGGTGTAACTGAGGATGCAGCCAGAAAGGAGCTCCGGTTTTCTGATAGACAAAATCTGTGCCATTGAAATGGTAGATGTCGTATCGGTCGGAAATGCAGTTCATGCTGTCTGTGGTGGCTACATACAGGTTTTGTGCTTTCTTGTCGTATTGGAAAAGCCAGTCCCATCCTTCGCCCAGATTGGCAAGAAAGTACCAGTCAGCAATGCTGTGTTCAAAGCCTATGGTGTCTGAGCGTTTGCCGTGGCGTACGAAGCAAGGGGCACTGACGAGATTTCCATCTTTTATCCGCATAGCCACCAGGGAATTGGCGGAGTAGTTGCTGGATATTCTGAAATAATCGTCGACCATGTACAGCTTGCTGCCGTCTGTACAGGGATAGGTATAGATGGTGTCGATGTAGCTGCCGAAATCGATTTCATCGTGCTCGCCGTCGGGATGCAGCAGCATGTCGAGCGATTGGTGGACAGCTTTTATTTCCGTTCCGCTTCTGTACTGGATGAGGTTGCCCCAGCAGATCATGGTTCCGCCTTCGCCCGTATTCCATGAATAGATGCGCAGGCATTTGTCGGCTGAGGTGGCGATGGTGACGTATTCCTTTTCAATGCTTTGAGTGAAAGGATAGGAGAAAGTGGCGGTGTCGGTGAGTACCCAATTAATCAGACCTTCGTGGGAGGGAGTGTAGAAGTTCTCGAAGGCTTCTTCTTCTGATTTCGGCTGAGAATCTTCCAGCATTTTCAGTTCTTTCTTTTCCATTTGGGTGGTATGTGACGACTGACACGCATAGAGTGTTACCAAAGAACACAGCGACAGATACAGTAATGAATAAGCTTTCATGTTTTTAGGAATTTGGATGTGTGTATTTCGGGATAAAGATACTACTTTTTCAGCTGATTCCATACGGTTTCTACCCACCGGTAGATATTCTCCCGGGCAACTTCCGGACGGACGGCTTCTTCAAGGGGCATACCGTCGGGGGTAAGGCTGTCTACTCTGCTGAACCCGGCATTCAGCAGGGATTTGGCATCGCTGGCTTTTCCGGCTACCAGCCAGACGGGGACATGCTGTGCCTGTGCCCGCCGCATTACTCGTTCGGGAAGCTTGCCCATGAGTGTCTGACGGTCGGCATGTCCTTCGCCGGTAATGACGAGGTCGGTATGTGTCAGGAGGGTGTCGAATTCGCAGAGGTCGAGCAGGAGGTCGGCACCCGATTGGGTGGTGGCCTGGAGGTACTGCAGGAAGGCGTATCCCAGTCCGCCGGCAGCTCCGACACCGGGTTGGAAGGATGCGTCTCTGCCCATGCGTCGGGCGGATTCCTTGGCAAACTGACGGGCGCGTCGGTCCAGTTTTTCCACCATCGCGGGAGTGGCTCCTTTCTGTGGGGCGAAAACTTGGGCGGCTCCTTCGGGTCCGTAGAGCGGATTGCGTACATCGCTGGCCAGTATGAAGTGGCAGTCGGACAGAGGACCGTTCAATACGTCTTCTATCGTGCCGCCGGGAGCCAGGGACTCAGTGAGGCCCTGAAGCATGCCTTTTCCGGCATCGCTCGTACCGCTTCCGCCTAGTCCGATAAGGAAGCGTCGGCATCCGTGCCGTACGGCGTGTGCCACGAGTTCGCCTACGCCGTAGGTGGTGGCCACTAACGGATTGCGTTCCTCGGCAGACAGGTACGTCAGCCCGCAGGCTTGCGCAGTTTCAATGACGGCGGTTCCGTCGGGAGCAATGCCGTAGCAGGCGGTGATGGGGCGCATCAGCGGGTCGTGTACTTCCGCTTGGAGAAGTTCTCCGTGGAGGGCGGTGATAGAGGCCGGAAGCATTCCTTCCCCTCCGTCGGACATGGGGAGTGAACGGACTTCTGCCCCGCGGGCGCTAATGGCCTGCGAGAAGGCGGCTTCTACTTCTTCGGAAGAAAGGCAGCCTTTGAATGAATCGATGGCGAGCAGAATTCTCATGAGTGAGTGGGTTTTAGTAACTATTGCAAAGTTACTAAAAATAGGCGGAAGACTGCAAGCACATTGGTGTGATGTCAGCTTTTGGAATCGGAAACGGTGTAGTTAAGCAGGTAAATGTCATCCGGAGAAATTTGTCCGTCTTCCGTCAGGATACGCCAGTCGGTGATTTCAGAGACGTGATACACATTTACGTCACCACAATGCAAAGAGCTGATATAGTAAGGTTCGTTCAGTGCTTCTGCCCGGAATGTGTCGGGGCCGATGAAACCTTTCATGCGGAACCAGATGTGTTCTTTCTGTTCCTTTTCATCGGGGTCTGCGAATTCCGGATCGACCGTCAGCCCCAGTTTGACGATAGCCGATTCCGGGTCGGATGCACAAGCTCTTCTCATATAGTCAAGGCGCTCAAGGGCCATGTCTTTCATACGCCGTGTTTCAGCATTGGTAATCATGCACAGCAGGTTATCGTCCATTTTGTCCGCAAGGTCGGTAATAGGCACATATTGATGCTGATTCATGGCTTCTTCGCTTGGGTAGGCAAAAAGCATGCAGGAGTGGGTGTTGTGTCCATATTTACGTTGCTGGAGTCCTCCGTTTACCTCCTGAGGGTATCGTTGCAGTGCTTCAGGCCATGATATCAGTGTGCCCACTAATGGTGAGTTGTCAGCAAACCGCGCCAGCAATACCGGTTCTCCTGTTTCCGGAATTTCTTCGTTGTCAAGCAGACTGCAAGCCATGGTGTTCATCACTTCTCCAATTTCGTTCAGGTTTTTCTTTCCGGCATCCAGAATTTCTATTTCCGGCAAGCCACATCGGGCCAGTCCGTGTGTGTGAAGCCAGACTTCGTCCTTTTCATCCGTCACGGCATGTATCTGATAGATGTACTGCGGGCTGGGAGGAGTATTTGAAGCAGCTGCCAGGTGGGCCCATTGTCCGGAGAAAATCTGTTCGGCACTTTCGTCAATGATGGCCACCGGTTCCGGCATCAGGGCATCAATGAGCTTGAGCTGGAAGTGGAAGGATGACTTATGGTCTTTTCCGAAAGGCATGATAACCATCAGGCCGAATTCAGCCTTTGCCAGTTCTTCATTTTCTTCATCAGAAAAGATGTGTCTGCGCTGTATTGATTTGTAACTGTCGTAAGCGGGATAAGGAGAGAGGTCGACAGCATAAGTCTCTCCATGATAGCTGATGGTAATGAAAGGCTGCTCACCGTCGTTCTCGGAAGCCACGGACAATACTTCTACTCCCTCCATCTGGCTGATGCGCCTGATCTTTTCTTCGCGGTCGAAAAGGGTGTCTTCCTGGTCGCTCCAGGGAATGGCGAGCATGTATGATTTTCCTTCGTAATAGGATAAAGGCTGTTCGGAAGGAGAGGCGAGGAAGTCGGTCACATGCCGGCATTCTTCCAGTGCTTCTTTCACATCGCTCCAGAATTCCTGGGTTTCGGGGTCATCATCTATCATTTGCATGACGGCGTCGAAATAGGGTATAGCTTCTTTTTCACGTTCCAGGTGCATCAGCGCGTATCCCATTCTGCAATGCCAGTTCAGGTCGTTCCGGCCTTCCTTTCTGGTCGATTCTAACAAATCCAGTGACTTGAGCAGATAAGATTCTCCATGGTTTATGCTGTGACCATAGTTTGCGTATTCACGTGCCAGAAGACCGGTGAGTTCATAACCTCGTTCTGCTTCGGGAACAGATTCCATCAGTCGGATGGCTTCTTCTATTTGTCCTTTTTCCAGAAGTGCCTGCACTTCCTTTATCATGTCATTTTGATTTTTCATAAGATATGTGTTTTTAAGGTGAGTATTTCTGTCAGGATTTCAATTGTACGGATTCTATCAGCTTCTGGGCTTCAGCCTCATGGCTGTCGTCTGTGGTTAAGCAGATAATCAGATAGCCTTCGAGTGTTTCACGGTCCAGCCGGAATACCAGGGTCTGCTGCACATGGATGGTGCCTCCTCCAGCTACCGGATAGTCCATAGGGACAGATATTTTTTCGAACTCCTTTCCCTGGACGTTTATTTTCTCAACTGGTTCTCCTTGCATGGAATGCAGGATGGTTCGGTGCATCTCGTCCAGTTCTTCTTCGGTATCAAACTTGTTGTGATTGATTGCTATGCTGTTTTGTTCATCCAGCAAATAGAGAATGCATTGTTCATTTGATTTTTGTGTCATCCAGTGTGCCGGATAGGAACAGCTGAATCCAAGCTGGTCGACGGTATAAGTTTCCCATTTGTCAGGGTCGATCGTGGTGGGAGGAGACAAGATGGGAGTGTCAGAGTTGGCAGTTTCTTCTCCATCTGTTTCTTCAGTGGCATATTTTTCCAGTTCTCCGCTTTTCCATGCTGCCTGTATTTCCTCGTACTCTGATGGGGCAAGGCGTGTCTGTTCGGTAAATGCCAGTATGAAGAGTACCAGAAGTACTCCTTCGGCGATGCGGGAAATGGCCCGGCTGTCTGTTTGCATGCGGTCGGCCTGCACGTAGCCTGCTCCCAGCAGCAAGCCGCTTACCAGTCCGCCTACATGAGCTGCATTGTCAATTCCCTCCGTTCGGGCTCCCGTGAGCAGGTTGTACACGACGAAGAGTCCGATGCTGTACAGCAACGACCGCCGTTGGTGACGTTCTATGCGATGGAACAGAAGGTAGGAGAGGAAGATACCGTATAATCCGAAGATTGCTCCAGAAGCCCCTGCACTGATACTGTCAGGGTGTATCATCAGACTGGCGGATGCAGAACAGAGTCCGGTGAGCACGTATGCCACACTCAGCCGGTCGGTACCCACGAGTTGTTCCAGGTAGGCACCGATATAAAGCAGGGCATACATATTCATCAGGAGATGAATGACCCCGATGTGGATAAAGTTGCAGGTAAACGTGCGCCACCATTCGCCGGAGAGGGTAAGCGGACCGAAGTCGGCTCCCCATTTAAGGATGGAAATACCCGTCGGGAATAGGAAATTTACTCCGCAGAGCACCATCAGTAGGAAGATGGCTACGTTGATGTATACCAAAATAGGGGTGGCCATATTGCCTTTTCGTGGGGTCAGTATGGAACGGAATGTCATTCTGTTGCTATCGTCCAGTATGACTCCGTCGTTTTCTGCGGAATGAAACGCGCTGTAACCTTCACAGGTGTTTCTACGGTCAGTGCGGGCAATGTGTGAACAGTCTTTTAGTTTGTCAAGTAGATTCGCCAGTCCGTTAGCCTGCTTGAATTCGGTTTCTTCTTTATATAAGGGATACAGTTCGTAGAACGCTACTTTCTCACCATCGGGCAATGTACATTCTCCGGCCTGCTCATCCCGCTTTTCAGGGGAAAGGAGCAAAAGGGACTCCATGGCTGTGTTTTCATGCAATGGGCTACCGTCGGATACCGTATGTCCGCATGTCAGCCAGATGTCTTTCTGCCGGGTAAGTTCAGCACACCGGAACAGCCACTCCACGGGCCATCTGTCTTCCGGTTCATTGCTTTCGGGGTTCCATTCCGGTGGAAGGCTGATGCAGAACTCGCACCGGGAGGGGAGATCCTTATGTGGCATTTTCATGGAACTGGCACCCGCTCCACAGGTGACCAGCGTGTAATAATCATATCGGTTGGTTGGAGCTACGAGAAGTATTTCTACCGGAGAGTTTGTTTCTTCGCTTCGCAGAATGGCGTTGATGCTGCCGAAATATTTGCGGATGTGTGCCTGTACCGCCTCTTTCTGCTCACTGGTATAGGCAATGTAGGGATGCACGCTCTCCTTGTCATTTGTAATGCAGTGGCTGTCGTGTAAGCGCTGCATGGTTTTGAAAAGCTTTTTAAGATTGGATTTGTTCTTCCCCCAGTCTATTATCTGTATGGTAGAACAGGCACTGGTGGCCACAACCTGTCCGTTTATTTCGCGAAGTGTTACTTTTTCCTCCCACGACCTCATGCTCATGGGAGTATAGAATACAGCTTCTGTGCGTGTCATGCCTCCCGCTCGCCAGCCTAACTGTCTGGCTGCTTCTGCCGCAACCAGCAGGATTTCGCTTGGGCTACAGCCGGGAAGACTGAGTGTCATTTCTGCTTTAGGTTTAAATCCGATTGCCATAATTGAATTTTTTAGTGTAGTAATTCTTGTTTCAAATCAAATGCTGGCTTTTCGGTGTGTGCTTTACAGAAGGGTCCAGGCTTAATAAAATGGAAGCGGACATTTAATGGTATGAAAGGTTGTTTTAATTCGTGCGAAACGAAATTAGGTATATGAATTGATAAAAACAACTTCTTCGAAAAGTTTTAATATATTTTTAATAATTGCAAAAAACTATGTAATTAATAAGAAAATATACTTGGGAACTTCATTTGTAGACTGAAAAGTATAAAAAACTTAAATTATGACCGCGTGGTCGTTTTTTTAAGACATATTAAGTGGAGAAATGAGGTATGGTAATCAATTTGTGGTATTTTTGAGCAAATGAATGGTTGGTGTGTGTGCAAAATAAATTTTGTGTAACAGAATTTAGGACAGAAAACTCAGGGTACAGACAAAATAAGGAGGAAACAGGTAGGAAAGAATTACTTGAAGTCGGTTTACTTGATATGGGGACTATGGAGGCTGTGCCTTGGTCTGTGTTCACTCCATGCAAATGAAGTGAAAAAAACGCAAGTGCATTTGCTGTCAAACCCTTTGCGTTTCAAGTAAAACGCAAGTACGTTTCAGGTAAAACGTCAAAGCGTTTTCACACAAACGTAAAGGCGTTTTTTGCCCCTGACGAACTTCCTTGAATCCTGATGAATGAAAATAGATGTAAAACACAGAAAATCAAAACTTATGAACCTTATAGAACAATGCCAACAGTGGAATGAACAAGACGAGTTTCAAAAAATAATAGATGCCATTGAAACTATTCCAGCTGACCAGCGCACTCCGGAGTTGGATAGTGAACTGGCCCGTGCTTATAACAATTTGGCCGAACCTACCGACAGGCACCTTTTTCAAAAATCCCTTGCCTTACTGAAACCCCATGAAAACTATTTCAAGGGGGACCATTGCTGGAATTTCCGCATAGCCTATGCTTATTATTATTTAGAGCAAGAGGGAAGAGCGCTCCACTATTTCCGGCAGGCCCTGGATGCACGTCCTGGTGATGAGGATACCCGGCAAATGATAGAAGCATGCCGTAAGGATTTGTCGCTGCCCCGGTTTAACAAGACCTTTCGTGAACGTACAGAAAAGGCGTGGGCTGCTTTTGAACGGGAAGAAGCAAGGCTGCGCAAGATTATGCGCGAAGATATACGCCATGAGCGTAGCAAAGAACTGATTAGCCGTTGTGAGCGTGTCCTTTCCATCGCCCTGAGTGACACGGCATTCGAACTTGGTTGTCAAAAGGACCGATATGAACTGGTGCTGAGTCCTGAAGGAGAACGGATGAAGCTGTTTCCACTGGTTTATTTCCAACAACATGCTCCGGCATCCGTGCGTAAGAACTGGGACATTATAGTAGGCCGTCAGAAAAATCCTCATTCCACAATTCGTATAGATGAATATGAAGTAAAAGGAAAAGATGTGGATGTGTGGATAGAACAGATAAAAGGCAAGCAGGTGGTGCTTACTCTTTATTGTGAGAAACTGCTTCCTCTGCTGAAAGAAAACGAAAACAAGGCTTGGTGGATGGTGGCCAACCTGATGTCGCACGAACTGGGTGAAATTGCTTACCTGTCTCTGATTCGCAGTTTCGAATTGGCCGCTACACCTAAAAAGGGAATCAGCACCAAGCTGTCCGTACTTTCTGACGCATTGAAGGCAATGAATCTGCCCGATTACAAAGATGCAGAAGAATTCCTGATTCACAATCGTATCAACTATAACTTGAGCCCGGAAGAAGACAAAAATGCCGACTGGCGTCTGGATGTCTTTACAGGGAGTGCCTGTGTGCCTGCACTTATCAACGGCTATTTAAGTGCGGAACCAGATGCCATGGATGAGCTTCATCAGGATGGCATTGTGGCTGGATTCTTTATTTATCCGGCAATTGAAGCTGTAGAAGGAGAGGAACGTACGAAACAAATGCAGCAACTCAGGGATGACTTGCAGGAGAAAATCCGGAAGCAGGCTGGCGATGATGTGGTAGCTTTTCTGGGGGGAGCTACGGGACTGTATTGCGGATACCTGGATTTTATGGCCTGGGATTTAAGGAAACTATTAGAGGTTGCTGCCGATGTCTTTTCACACACCAATCTGCCGTGGGCATACTTCCATTCTTTCCGCCGTGATGTAAGTACGGTAAGAATATGGGAACGTACAGTCGAAGAAGAAGCTCATCAACAGGGCATACATCCGGACACCGGTTCCCTGCTCTCGGCAGAAGACCTTCGTGCGCTGGAAGCTTTTCATGAAGGGGCCACCGGTTATTTCGGAAAAATGTTCAGCTACATTGTAGATTTTGTAAGGAAAGGTGTCAAGGAAGGCCGTTTTACAGAAGAACAGGCCCGGGCTGACCTCCAGATAGCCTTGTGGTATTCGTATAGCTGTATCAACCTGACCTCTTATGAATATTATTACCGTGCCATGCAGTGGATGCCCGATTCGGAAAAGAATGCTAAAGGATGTGCCACATGGTATTATCGTTACTCTTGTGCGCTGATGTATTGCAGTCGGTTGGAAGAGGCCCTGAAATATGCCGAGCAAGGAGCAAAGGAAGAGCCCGATTATCCCTGGATATGGCTTCAGGTAGGAAAACTCCGTTATTATTTCGGCGATAAGAAAGGCGCGCTGGAAGCCGTAAAGCAGGGGCTTTCACTTGAACCGGGCGATTATGAGTTCCTGACATTGGGCCGGGAGATAGAGCTGGGAGCCTCACTTGAACAGATGGAGTTCCACTGGATAAATCCGGATGCAGACCGCGACCTGCTTAACGGGCTGGATGAAGAGGCTGACGATAAGATATGTACCATTTCCTGTCTGACAGTCAATCCGGAAGGTCTTGCTCGTTTCCATCGGATATTTACCCCCGGACTGGTTACTGATTATGTAAAGAATTCACCCTATTGCCGCTTCAACTATCAGACGCAGCATGGCAAGGTAGAAGTAGTGTTCAAGATGAACGAGGCGGGGCTTTCTAAACTACAGGCCGACTGGCTGGTAATGGTGAAAGATGCACTGGATGACGGACGCTGGGCTGCACATCGTACTACAGAAAATCAGGAAGGAGCGCTTGAAACCATTGTCTTAGGACTTGACTATTCCATTCTCTTAGAGTACAAGCTGAAAGGTCCGGATGAAGGATATGTGCAGGTGTGGTTGAACAAGGATGGCACACCCGTTTCAAATGAAAGCGGTGATTGATATTAAAGGGTTTAAAGAATAAAATCAACTTTAAAAACAAATGACATGAAACGAATAAACTATTATCTGCTGCTTCTGGCAACCATGCTGTGTGTATCATCACTAAATGCACAGAAAGAATACTCTATAGATTGTGTCACTGTAATCAATTTGGGAGACGGGCGTATTCTTCACAGAGATATATCTGGCAATAAACCTCTCAATGGCGAACATCGTATCATTGACGGTTATCATTCTGCTTACATTCTTGCCGGGTTCAAAGATGGTCTCTACAATGGTGATTATGAGGAATATGTGTACAATAAGCTGAAAGCCAAAGGCTCATACAGAGAGGGATGGAAGAATGGAATCTTCAAGAAGTTTGATGATGAAGGCAGAGTGACAGAAGAAAAATCCTACAAGGACGGAAAACTTGATGGGGCACATCGTACATTCTATACAAACGGCAAGCTGGAAATGGAGCGTTTCTACAAAGAAGGAAAACAGGATGGGAAGGATTTGTATTATGAATTTGACGGAACTCTGCGGAGGGAACATAACTATAAGAATGGGAAACAGATTGGCAAACAATATTCATACATAAAGGGTACATTCGAACTGAAAGAAACATCCTATTACAATGAACAAGGACTGCTTGATGGTGACTTTGAGCAACTTTACTTGTTCGGTCAGCCTCGTACTATCGGCCATTACAATAATGGTCAAAAGGATGGTACCTGGATACAGATAGCAGAAAGTGGAGATACGCTTCATATAACGACTTACAATAACGGAAACGAAGAAGGACTTCAGGTTCGTTTCGACAGAGCGACCGGATCACGAGTAAAGGAATTTTACAAAAAGAATAACCGTTATGACGGATTTTATAGAGAATACGACCCTGAAACTGGAGAACTTATTTATGAGGCAACCTACCAGTTCGGACGTCTTAACGGTAAAGCAAAATCATTGGTACGCGATAACCGTTTCGATTATTGGGAAATAAGTACATACGTCAATGGTCGACAGACTGGTCCTTTTGAGTCACGATATGTAAAGAACGATAAAGTAAGAGAAATAGGTACATATCGCAATGGTCATCGCACCGGACGATGGAAACGCTATGACATCAATGGAAAACTGGAGATGGAATGGGAAGAATAGGAATTATGGTTTAATAATCCTGTGTGTTGGAAAGGCCGGTTAATGATAGAGCGTATGAAAACAGTTATATCGTTATTTATTATTAATATGCCAAGTTAGCTGCTAAACGCAGCTTCTTGTCTAGCCATTATCAACTATAAAGTAAATAAGTGTATGTACGAGATTTTTTTAGAAAAGAACATCAATAGTATCAGGCAAACAGTTGATGATGCCTTTATTGCTAAATACGCCGATTTGTCTTATCCGGAACTGACTACTCTATGGCAAGAAGTTGGACTGGGCAGCTATTGTGATGGAATGCTTAAAATCATAAATCCGTCAGATTACCAAGATGTACTAAACTCTTGTTATATTATGGACTATGACACATCGTTTCTGACATTCATGTGTACGGCTTTCGGTGATGTCTTTGCCTATGTAAAAAATTCAAGATTGAAAAATTACATTGTTTATTTGAATGTAAGATACGGAACATATTTAATTCTTCCGGATAATCTCGTATTATTGTTGGGTAAAATAATCTTTAACAAAAGTATCTTGAAAGGTTGGTTTGATTTAGAAAATTATCCTGTAATTCAAGACGTAATGGGAACTCCGGACTATGACGAGTGTTTCGGATATTCTCCACTGCTGGCATTGGGCGGAAGTGAAAGTATTGAAAATGTCAAGATTGTCAAGACACTTCCTTATATAGATATAAGTACACAAACAATCGGCAGATTCAAAGATTCAGATAAATTTTGAGTTTGAAAAAAGTTGATAACAACGCAGGATAACGGCAAGCCGTTCCCTGCTGAAACATTAACGATAATAATTATGAATACAGAAGAACTTTATATTTGGCGATATGGGATAGGTAAACTTCCTAAAGGATTATTGGAGTATGGTAGATCTGATATCTGTGATACTTACGATGAGAGTAAAAGGCAGAAGTTTCAGAATCTCGGGCAATGGATGTGGCAAAATAATGACGGATGGCGCGAGAATTTACCTCCCGTCTTATACCTTGTATGCAACAAGAAACCGGGAATCCTGCAATTTGATTTTCTTGATAAAAGCAGTATAGAACTCAAAATCGTATCGGAAGATTTTTTGTCTTTACTTCAAGAAAATGGGTTTATCGATAAATATGATATTGCAACTGTCAAGGTAGTAGACAAGAAAAACGAATCTCTAACGGATAAGAAATACTATGCTCTACGTATAAATCATTTTGATAACGATTATTTTCATTTCGGGAAAGGCATAACATATCAGAGTGACTTTCAAAAAAAACTAGGTACTTGTTTTACAGTATATCCTGATATGAAACTGAAAGACAGTTCAATCAAACAGAATTTCTTTGTTTTGAATAGTATAGAATATAAAGATGGTATAATATTCCGAGAAAGAGTTTTGGATAAGGTATTGAATCTGTATAAACCTGAAATTTACAAATTATCAGACTACTCCAAACTATGGATAGATAATGACTTTTATCCATATGGAAATGAATTTATGATTGTGAAATAAAATCGTTAACAAGGTCGAGATAACAGCTAAACGCTGTTGCTCACCAAACCATTAATAACAATAGAACGAAACATGAAGATAAGAATATTGACTTATTTACCTCACATCATCTACTTTTTAGTATTGGGAGTACTATTATTGTTATTGGTGTGGATTGTAAGTCCATCTGATACAGGTGGAGGCATGGACTTTGCTCCTTTTTTACAGGCAGCTTTACTTTTTGCAGGTGTTCTTGCATATCTGATTTACGATTTGTCTTTACATAAGCTCAACTTCAGAATATCTTCACAATTTATAATATTTATTTTTTTAGCATGGTCGTTTAGACATTACTTTAAGATGCAGGAGCTGAATAAATTATGTAGTGGTCATCCGGAACCTCCATATGATTCTCTTATACCTCCACCAATAGATGATTTTATAGTATTATGGGTTGTTTGTCAGGGGATTCTTTTTTACTTATTCTTATTTACAAATGTTTCGTATTTGTTAAATAGAAAAAAGTTATTAACAAACCGGGATAACGCTTGACTGCGTTCCCCACTAAACCATTATAAACAATAAAACAAATTTTTATGGAAGATTTTGATATTCTAAAGAGATTTGACAATGATAAGCTAATAGATGTTGTGAAAAATTATAAGCGTTACGGCTATGATGATGAAATTCGTGATTATGCTATTAATTTATTGGAAGAAAGAGGCTGGAGCGTTGAGGATTTGAAAACATTCGGTTATTGGGAAAATTCCGATTACGAAGAAGCATTGATACAATACAAAGCTTATTGTAGAAATTCACTGATAGCTGTCTGTGTCTTGGTGTTAAGTCTTTGTATGCTGGCGCCTATCTATCTTGTATTTGTTTTTATGGCATATCGGAATGTATGTAAGTTCTATCAGGCATTAGGGAGAAAGGAAGAAGCCGTATTCTCCTTTGACTTGTGTTGGCATGTTTTGTTGTTCTTCTACCTAAAAGAGAAAATGAAAGAGGAGTTGAAAGGAATAAGATAAGTTTATAACAAAAAACAACTTAACGTTGTCTCTCACCCAAACCATTAACAAAAACAGAAAGTCTATGAACAAAGAATACTTTGTATTAGAAATAGAGGACACAAGTTCTGCTGAGTATAGAAAGAACTATTGGAAAAAAGCAGCCGAAATTCTCCTTGAGAGAATATATCAAAGAGAACAGTGCATATCCGAAAAGGTTAAAAATATCATAGAACTTTGTTCTTTACCCGAACATCGTTTTTTTAATGTAGATGTTTATATGCCTAAAAAAAGGAATAAGGCAGATACCAACTATTATGCTCTACATTACGACTTTACCTATATTCAAAATGATATATTAGGAATGATTGATTACCTTAAAATGATAGAACAATGATTTAAATGATGATTGGTATGCGTTATCCGTTCAATCTTTCTGAACCTTTGGTCATTCCACGGAAGAAAATCAGTACATTTGTGGAAGCCGGGTTGTGTATCGCTTATATATGGCTCTGTTGGGACATGCTGTCCGAAAGACTGGTTTTTTGGATTCCCGTAGGCCTATTTTTTTATTTTTTGGTGAAGGGTATCCGGCATTGGCACCATGTCATCCGAATCAGTGAACAGGGAATCACTACTCCCAAAAGAAAGCTGTTGCTTTGGAATAAAATCTTGTATTGCCGATATGTGGTAGTGTATGGTAGATATACGCATGTAGAACTGTTTCTCCGTACTAGCCAGAACTACAACGAGACAATCCTTCTGGATGATTATTTCTGTAACCATCGGGAGTTGAGGGCTGCCATTGCATTTTACTCCAGAGGGAAGGTGGAATTGGAAAGTAAAGAAGAATTTTAGTATGAAATTACATTACTGGAATAATGTTTTCAATTCCGGGTAACAGACAGTATCTTGTTCATAGACCTAACCCAATATTAGAATGGGTATAATATTTTGCTAACTAGGTTGAGATAACAGCTTAATGCTGTTCCTCAAGCAAATCATTAGATATAACAGATATGAGAATATTTATACTATATTGCTTGCTCCTTTTTCCACTTAGCTATGTCATAGCAGAAAATGGCTGTATGGAACAAAGTTCTGCAAAATATCATTCTTTGGCTGAACAAGATTCCCTTTATATAGAAACGGAAAAAACAGAATCTGAAATTCTATATAGGTTATGTTTTAATCAGCAAGGTAAAAAGAATGTTGTTTTTGAGTTGAAAGCGGTAGATGATAGTAGTATTGACTTCATACAAAGCTATACAATCATGGGTGTAAGAAAGTTTGATAGCTTTGCTGTGTACGATAATGTAGTAGACGGAAATCGTTTTTTGTTTTTTGATTATGAAAGTCAAATTGCTTATATAACGCCTACTTGTTTTTCCGGTTTCTATCCGATATACAGTTCTGTGGACTTTTCAAAAATGGAAGTTTTGCTACAAAATGAACATTCTTGTTTGAAGTATCCAAGTGATACGTTAAGTATTGACAGTAAGGTGACTTATGTTCCATTTAACTGTAATAATCGAATCATAAAGGCTATTTTTGTTCCATACGCTCAAGTAGGAAAAGATAATAAATATTTAAAACGAAAGATAGCATCTGGCGATGCTCCTTTCTAACCATTATCAACCATAAAACGTAGAAATATGTACGAAGAATTTTTAGAAAAAAGCCTCAATAGTAAGAGGCAAGCAGTAGATGATACTTTTATTGCTAAATATGCTGATTTGTCTTATCCCGAACTGAATACTTTATGGCAGGAGGTCGGGTTGGGAAGTTATTGTAATGGGCTGTTTAAGCTCATTAATCCGTCAGATTATCAGGATGTGATAAACTCCTGTTTTGAAAAGGAGGATGACCAATCATTTCTACCATTCATGTGTACGGCTTTCGGCGATCTCTTTGCTTATGTAAAGAATCCGAGACTGAATAATTACGTCGTTTATCTGAATGTCAGATACGGAACATATTTAATACTTCCTGCCAATCTTCGTGCGATTTTTAATAAGGTAATGGTAAATGAAAGTTTCTTGAAAGGCTGGTTTGATTTAGAAAATTATCCTGTAATACAAGAAAAACTCGGAACTCCAGATTATGATGAGTGTTTCGGATATTCTCTACTATTGGCTTTGGGAGGAAGTGAGGACATTGAAAACATCAAGATAGTTAAGACTATTCCGTACATTGACATTTGTACCCAAACAATCGGCGAATTTGAAATTGCAGATAAATGGTGAATATAGAATAGGTTGATAACGAAGCAGGATAACGGCAAGCCGTTCCCTGCTGAACCATTACTAACAATAGAACGATGAATAAAACCGTCCAATCCATAGTATCATTGACTGCTTTCAGTGCTTTACTGATAGCCATAACATTATTTTGTGGTGGCTTAGGTTTTAGTCGTCTGTTCGAGATATATGGTATTATGGAATATTGCCTTTTAGGTTTACTTATTATTACAGATGTATTGCTAATCTACAAGGTCTATAAACTATATGCAATGCAGCCTAAAGTGATAATGTTATTGCTGGGCTTGGAATGTTGCTCTGTCATTTTGTGGCTTGCCTTTATCTGTATAGACCAAAGTCTATTAGATTGGCAAATTACAAACTTCATATTGCAAGCTGTCAATTTAGATGGTTTCACGGGAGATGAACGAGGATTGAATATGCTTGCAGTATTATGCGGCATTATTTATCCTCTTTGGGGGATTTTGTGTTTATTCACTGGATTGAAGTTTATAAATAAGTTAGTAACAACGAAAGATAGCATCTGACGATGCTCCTTTCTAACCATTATAAACAGTAGCAATATATGATACATAGAATATTAGGATATTTATGGTATAAGACGGAGTACTTCACCCGACATTCAGATACAAGTATGTATTCTTGGCATGTTCCAAGTGTGTTAAGTACCGTAATAATATTTTACGGAGTAGATATAGCTTTGATTTATTGGGCAGCTACAAGTGTTAATCCGGGATCACTTTTTCTGCTTGCCTTTCCTCTTATATGGATTATTCTGTATGTCTATTATCATTATAAACGACGGTATTTGAAAATTCGAGAGGACGAATCGTATGAGAAATATTCCAATATATGGGCTATTCTATTTTTAATATTACCGTTTATTATTCTAATTGTATTGCTGTTTATGGCAGATAAATTTTATATGCCATATTAATCTTTTATAATAAAATAAGTTCATAACAAGGTTGAGATAACAGCTAACGCTGTTTCTCACCAAACCATTAGCGAAAACATATTAAGATGAAACGGATAGAATTGTTTATGAATATGCTATACTATTGTAATTATATGATTTTTCATAAGGTACAAAAAGGTCTTGATTGGCTTGTTTTCTCTATATTGGACAATGTATGTACACGAAAGTTCTGCAAAAGCAATGGTTACTGGAAATATGTAAACAACTTTAAGCAGATGTATAATAAATCGATGTGGTTTTCAGAAAATAAAAAGAAACCGCCGGCTAAGATTCTTAGTATGGCAGACACAGGAATTATTTTATTTATTTGCATTAACTCGTTTACAATACTGATTAACTTACTTACAATACTGGATGCTATAGCTATAAAAACAGATATAGAAGAATATGATTTTTTCAATAACAAAATGGTATTGGGATTACTAATAATTATTCTTTGTATAATGATATATTTTACTTATCATGTTTTTATAGATAGGAACGATAAATATGTTTCTTATTTCAAGAAATTCAGGAAACAGAAATCTTGGAAACTATTTATATGGTATATACTATCTTATAGTATGTCTATGGCTTGTCTTGGTATAACTTTAAGGTTTATTCTGACAAAATAATAGCAGAAAGAATATTTCACTAACAAAGCAGGATAACGGCAAGCCGTTCCCTGCTGAACCATTAGATATAATTGATTCATGCGATATACAGTTAATATAATAGTGAGTATAAAGGACGTTATTAAAAAGATGGATATTGAAATACCAGAGTACATTTCAAATATCCAGTCTTTCTATTTATATCTTAAAGAGAAATGTGATTTACCACAGGTTAATCAAGGTGAAGTCTGTATTTGCAGTAAGGATAAGAATAGAGATATAACTTTATTTGTCATAACTGATACCGAATCAGTTCTTTACTCTCCCTTTGAAGATATAAGTATGTTTGCTTCTATTTTTCCTCTTTATATTTCTTATTGTAGCACTATTGCACGAGCAGAAGAAATATTTCTCGTAAATGAAGGTTCTCACTATTATATGTGGCATGAAGGTTATGAAGATGAGTATTCAAAGTATGGAATCGCTAAAGAATTGGAAGAAGAATGGCTTCAAGAATACTGTTTATCTCCCAAGATTCCTTAAATATATCTAACAAGGTCGAGATAACAGCTAACGCTGTTTCTCACCAAACCATTAGTAATAAAGAAAGCAATTAATATGTACGATAAGTTTTTAGATAAGAGCCTAAACAGCACTCGCCAAACGATAGATGATACTTTTATTGCAAAATATGCTAATGCGGTATCGGAACAAATAATCGAACTTTGGAAAGAAGTTGGACTTGGAACGTTTTGTGATGGATTGTTCAGAATTATTAACCCCGATAAATATAAGACAATAGTAGATGATAGTTATCCTTTGTATGAATATGAAACAGCAACTCCATTTATGACAACTGTTTTTGGAGATATTTTTGCTTATGTTAAGAATCCCGTGATAGGAAATTATGTCGTATTCATCAATGTAAGATACGGAACATTCAAGATTTTATCCGAGAATGTTGATATACTATTGAATGTGGTAATTTTCAACAAAAGTTGTTTGGAATCATGGTTTTCCTTAAATAAATATCCTATGATAAAATCAGAAAAGGGTGTTCCTGCATTGGATGAATGTTACGGATACGTTCCAGCATTGGCATCGGGTGGTATAGAATCAATCGATAGTATCAAAATTCTAAAAGCTATTCCGTATATAGAAATGTCACTCCAATTTATCGGGGATTTGAAGCGAGTGCGATAGAATATATTACTAACAAACCGGGATAACGTTTGACAGCGTTCCTTGCTGAACTATTAATAATAATTGAACGTATGAAAACAGTCATATCATTGCTTTTTTTACTGTTACTCATAATGCAAAGCTGCGGGTTCGTATATGAACGGCATCTTACAGGAAACTATTACCTGATAGCGGTAGATACCAAGGAGGATATGGATGTGTGTTATCATCAGAAAAATGATTCACCCTATACGGGAATAACGGGAGCCAGTGTTTATGCAGTGGGATATGATGATAATTTTATTCTTGTCAAGGCATATCGTGCTTTTAAGGACAGCATGGGCATTTCCTTACCCCGTTATGATAAGGATACAACCGAATATTATATTATTCCCGTAAACAACACACAAAAAGCATGGGAAGCACAAGAAAATAAGTTTGGGGCATTCAGTAAAAAGGATTTTGAAGTCAAGCGGAAAGAATTAGGTGTACCGGATGATATAACTTTTAAGGAGTTATAAATATATTATTAATGAGAAAAGATGACGTCTTATGTCGTTTATTATCAGATTATTAGTGGTGACAATATCATTATAAATCCAAAATATAAAATAGATATGATAGCATGTGTAATAAATATGATACTTATAGCGGTTTCACTGTTGCTACTCTTTTTATTAAGAAAGAAGAAATATAAAGGTGTAAAGAAAATAATAATACTAACAATATGCTTTGTGACAGGTCTGTATATTTTGTTGCAAATAATTATGTTGCTATATTTCTTCTTAGGCGATTTCTCTGCAGAAGAATTATGGTAAAAATATCACTAACAAAACTAATAATTCTTTATGATTAAATTCTTTTTTGATGCGATGTATTATCAGTTCTTTATATACAATAGGGATAAATTTAAGTTGGAAGATCCACATGAGAGAACAATATTACTATTCTGTGGAATATTATTTCTACCGATAATTGCATTGATTTATCCATTGATAAAAGAGAATTTCAATTATGATTTGCCGTTTATTTTCTTTGTTCCAATATTTTATATTCTATATTATTTTTTTAATAGATATTATGTAAGAAAGGGAAAGGGAATTGAGATAATACGAGAAAAACCTTTATTGTTTAAAAGCCAACGTTTATCGTTCATTATCTCTTGGATGGTTTACCCATTTTTAGCTGTATTGCTTTATTTCATGATAACACATCGGCATTGGCTGAAAATAATATAATAAAGATTTAATAGGTTGGTAACAACGAAAGAAAGCATCTGACTATGCTCTTTTCTAACCATTAGCATTAACGTGCAACTTAAAAAACTAAATATGAAGATAATAAATTGGACATTACTTTTTCTTGTAATGTTTTTTTGTTGCTTAGATAGCGTGAAAGCAAATCCATTACAGCAAGATACTATAAGGGATGTAACTTATCAACTTTATCCGTTGGGTGTTGCATGCCGTAACAATGATATGGCAACCATAAAACGGCTGCTTGCAGGAGAAGATGAACCTATGGCAATGGGTAACGATTTTTATGAGTTTGATATATTTTATACGGCAATTTACTTTGACAAAGAAGATGTGCTGAAATATGCTCTTGCCAGATATAAGGATATTAATAATAGATTATATAGTGACGAATACGGGCTGACGCTCTTGACATACGCCTGTAAATTGTCTAACGTGAGGTTAGCCCGTATATTGCTGGAGCATGGCATTAGCGTAAATGGTTACCAGAGTCCATACGATACATATAAAGTATATCCGATTATGGAAGCCATTGCCAATAATAACATAGAACTGGTGAAATTGCTTTTAGAATATCACGCAGATCTTAATATAAAAGACAGTAACGGCAACACCCCTCTTGCTTTAGCAAAGGAAACAGGTGCAAAAGAAGTAGAAGATTTGCTTTTGCAATGGATGAAGCAACATACTTTCGGACAAAGCTATAAGGAAACTATTCAAGAGGAGATTGATGCAATAAACGAAATGCCTTTGTGGATTGCATACCTTGTTCCTTTGGATAGTTTAGGGAAAGTGATAGAGGATGAATATATGGAGTTTAATCAAATCCATTCATACAAAATCTTAGATGATGGTCAAATCAAGAATGCCAATATATTGTTCACGATGTATTTTGATAGCGATAACAAAATAAGAAAAGTATTTAAGCGATGGGCTGACGGGGGAGCATTGCATAGTATTGCATATTATAATTCTAATGGGCGATTGGTATATGGAATATATAATAAAGGCGATGAAACTCACGGAAAGTTGTATGCTGACGCTTCGGGTTTTCACATAGAGCATTTTCCTGAAGAGAATGAATGTAACGATTGTTTTGAAGCATACTTATTCCTGTCTACGAAAAGCATAGAAGCTCAATATAATATAATATTACAGAGCTCCTCAAATGCTAAAAGGACGACTTTTATACCACAAATTGGAGATAGTGCCATACTATGTAGTTCTTACATTTATTCTTTACCTGATGGAGAAAAAACTACCAAAGGTGAGGATGGCATAGCAGTCCAATTTGGAATGCCTGTTGTCATAAGTGAATTAACAAATGGCTGGTGCAGAATAAATTCCATTTTTAATGCTCCTATTGGTTATATATCTATTCAAGACATTGAAATCATTAAGTAAATATATAGTAAGCAACTAACAAGGCCGAGATAACAACTTAACACTATTGATTACCAGGCTATAACTGATTACAACATAATTATAAATTCAAAATATAGATATATGATTATATGTGCGATATGTGATTAAATCAAATTAATCATGTATCTTTGGGAGAAAGATGGATTATAATATATAAATATGAAAACAAATAGGGACGAAATATTGGAGAGTGCTTTTCAGTTGTTTATGGCAATGAATTATGAGCGTGTAAGTCTGCAAATGATAACTAAAAAGGTAGGGCTTACTAAAACAGGTATATTTAATTATTACCCTACCAAACTTGATTTGTTTATAGCCGTAGCTGATAAGTTCCTTTTTAAGGTGCAGGACCCTAAAAACAAATATGAGATACATGATGGCACTTTCAGGGATTTTATTCAGAAGTATGTTCAGGGTGTGAAGAATGCGATGGCTAAGATTGTCAATTTAGGCAATTTAAGTAAAGATATTATGCCAGGTAAATCTCCTAATGCCGGATATTTGCATCTTTTGCAGCAAGTAAGATTGTATTATCCGGATGGGGCAGGCAAGCTACAGGAAATGATTGAAAATGATAAGGAGCATTGGCGTGTGGCTATACATGCTGCTGTTAAGAATGGGGAATTGAGAAAAGATATAGATGTGGAGAATGTGATACTGCTTTATCATCATGTTTTCATGGGTATGTCTTATGAGATGTCTTTGTTTAACGGACTTGATACCGATTTGCTCTATTCAAGTTTTATGTGTTTGTATGATGCGTTGAAGCAATGACATAAAATAATCCTTTTCAATTAAAAAAAGCAAAATATTACCGGTTGGTCATATTTTGCTTTTTTATTTTTTATATTTGCAAAAATGACCAATCGGTAATATTATGGAAAAGGAAAAATTTGAGAGCATAAACAAAACGTTCAATTACACTCCAAACAGTGTTTTTACGAATCAGTGGTCCAGTCTGGCATTTGGCATAGGTATGGTTGTCGTTCCATTGATATATCCTTTCGGACTTCGTATCAGGCGTGTTCATATATTGTCGCCTACAGTATTGTCAACAATTCTTGTAATAGGAGGGATATTGCTTCTGTGGTTTACTTTGCAGAGTATGCGGAAGGCCAAAGCGTTGATTGCACAAGGAGGAACAATCAAGGTAGAAGGTAACAGAGTGACATATCCATCCATTGAAAAAGGCAAGGTGGAATATCGTTCATTCCTCATTTCAGATATAGAATATATTAAAGATGATGAAGATGAGAATCAGTGTAAGGTCAGTCTTCCTGATAAGTATGTGATTTTTGAAATCAAATATTTTGACTCATACGATGAGTTTGAAGAATTTCGTGCGATTTTAGGATAAAATAACCAATTTAAAAACTTAATATTATGATTAGACAATTTTTCAAGGTAACACTGGTAGTTTCAATGGTTGCATCGGTACTTGTTGGCTGTAATGGAAGTGAACCTTTAGGAATGGGCTCAGAAGAGAGTATTTCGAAAATAAAGGAGCTCGTAAAAACCAATGTCGATATGAATGAAAACAAAATCTATGAATTACAATGGGAGGAAGATAACGGTGAGCATAAGTTGGAAAATATGCTTTCAAGTATCACTGTTGGCTACATTGATAAAGAAAATAATGATTATAAACTTATTATAGAGTTAAAAGACGGAGAATTTGTTGCAGGTGAACCGGATAAGAATGAAAAATGGAAATATTCGTATGAAAAGTCAACGGCACTGAATCTTGACGATATAAATGCCGGTTTGCTGAAAAAAATGGTCAAAGAGGGATATGACTTGTTTATGACACAGGAAGATAGTACCCAATATGATCTTAAATCAGTCGGGAAGTATAGGTTCTACATTTATCCGGTAAAAGTCGGTCGTGAGCATTTGCTTGCTGAGAATGAATCTTTCAAAAAAGAATATACCACTATGGTTTCTTACTTCGACTTGAATTTTATCAAGAAAGATGAGGCACCTGAAGTACGTGGAAAACATATATGGACCAATTACTATACCGCTTCATTTAAGATTGATGAAAACGGAGAGATAGGATTTTTTTGATAGACAAGAAGGCTAATTATAAATCAAAGTATTATGGAAAACGGAAAAACGTATGGAAAACAGACTCCGGAAGAAATAGCAAGAGCCGCACAGGAAGCGGCTATCAAGTCAGCCATGGAACAGGCGCAATTAATGTTAGGAAACATACCAGGTATGAACATGCAGGACATGCAGGCACAGATTATGGCTCAGATGCAGGCTGCTGTTCCGAATCTTGTCGATATACAAACCCAACAGGCTACGATGGGGACATTAGGAGATGTGGATGCGGATACAGTATGTAATACTGGTATGAAAAACATGAATGATGCTGCGGATATAACACAATCTTTGATGAACCTGGATTTCAACGCTGATGATTTCTTTGATGATAATGATAGCTGGGAGATTAAAAGAAGTAAGGATGGTACCTTAAACAGTGAACAGCTTCGTTTGTTGGCTCTTGGGGCACCGATACTGGTCTATAATGATGAATATACAGATACCATAGGACACCAGGAGTATGTGGATTCATTGAAGGAACAGATAAGAAGCTGGTGGGAGGTAACTGACAGAGAGTCTGCCTTTGAAATTGTTGACTGGCTGCTTCGTGAAGGACATCATGCTGAAGCGGATAGGGTTCTTGCTGCCATGAGAAACGGGCAGGAAACCGAAGGTATTGATGAAGATAAGGTAGAAGATGTGTCGTTGATAACGGACTACATGTTGGAAAACAGTATCTGTGATATGAATTCTGTACCTCATACAGCCATTGCCTGGGATTTGGTACGTATTGTCAACCTCGGGCGTTGGGCTTTCCAGTGTGGTTATATTACAGAAGAAGATATGTGGAACATCATGTGTGTAGCGGATGAAACAGCTTCTGCAAATTTCTCTTCGTGGGAAGAATATGGCATGAGTTTCGTTTTGGGTCGTGGTGTATGGCACGGTGATACAGACGATTGTCAGACTGCATACGAGATTGTTGCGGAATTGCTGAAGAATGAAGATTCACCTTGGTTACAGCTTTCATGGAGTGATTGATTATTTAAAAGAGCGGAAAAAATGAGTTACGAATTTTATATAATGTCGGGTATTGCCGTTTTTGTAGGCTGTACGTGGCTGTACCGGAAAGGTAAAGGGGCATACATGATGGTACGGAAAATCAGAAGTGCGTTTAAGGTTGTAAATATTAATCCGGCATCCTCTCTTGCCGATGAGCAATATAAGAAGCTTGCTGTCGGTGCGTTGTATGCTTCACAGCAAGGAGTATACCAGAATTCTATAAAGACCGGTATAGACTATGAACTTCCACAGATACTTGGTGAATGGTGGGGAATCAAAAACAGTCAGGATGCCAGGGAAAAAATGGATTATTTGCTGGAAAAAGGATTCAGATATTATTTCCCTTATGTGTGGCAGGCTTTTCTTCTTTCCGACCCCAAGCAACAGGATGAGGTGTTTCAGCAATATATGGAGTCGCAGGAAGATTATGATAAGGCTGTATCTCAGCTTCAGAATCTGGAAGAGACTTATGATGAATTGCTTGAAAATAAAGTGATATCCTCAAAAGAAGACCTGAAACGTTATGGCGTTGTAGGATGGGATGCTGGTAGGGTATGCTTCCTTGCACGTGCCTGTTGCGAGATGTGTTATATCACAGAAGAAGAGGCTTGGCAGTATATTGACAGAGCGTACGACCTGGCACATCGGGAGCTCGCTTCATGGCATGACTTGGCAATGAGCTATATCATAGGGCGCTCAATGTGGGGAGGAAAGAAATCCTATAATTCAGTAATGAAGGATAACGCCGATAAATTACTTTCCGATGAGAAAAGTCCGTGGGTAAGACTTCAATGGTAACAATTGTGATATAGCAATAAAGGCTATTCTTATGGCACGATTTGTCAATGACCAGCAAACAACTGACAAGGAAGTGAAACGATTGTTTTCTGCCGGAGTACTGCTTCTGCTTGGCAAAGCGTATTCGGACGCTTATTCATGCTTTGACCGTATCCATGAGGAGCACTTCGAAGCAATGTACAACAAGGCATTATGTTGCTTTATGGTAAAATGGTATGACGAATGTTACAGATTGCTTTGTGAGGCGGAACGACTCCTGCATGGAATGGATATTGCATACGAAACGCAGTTGCCCGAAGCTTTTCTCCGCTACGATTATGATGAAGATTTCCCTTTTTATCCCATTCCGCAAGGTATTCCAGTGTTCGGGGCATACAAACAATTGCTTCGGTTGAAAGCGGAAACGGCTTTCCGGCTGCATTTATATAGTGAAGTGAAAGCTATTTCCGCTCGTCTGGGAGGAAAGTACAAATGCATAGAAAAATTGATAGACTTAAAAAATGGCAACAATGACTTGTGAAGAAATATTCAGTCTGCATGCATCCGATACCGAAAATTCAGATTTGTACGATGCTTACCGGAATGTACCGCTTGATAGTCGGGATGAAATGCATAAGAACAATACTCCTTTGCACACAGCCTGCTATTTTGCAGACATTACAGCTGTAGGTATCTTGTTGGAAAGAGGTGTGGATACGAATGCGAGAAACGATGACGGTGATACACCGCTGTGTGTCATGGCGAAGCGGAACTCCTGTCCGAATGATACCCTGTATGCCGATATTTCCGGACTATTGCTTTACGAAGGGGCGAAGGTAACGCGCTCGGGTAAAAATACAACCGCTTTGATAGAAGCAGTACGCAATCGTCATTTTTTGATGGCCGATGTCCTTCTGATGTCGGGAAACCGTATTGATTCTACCGACTGGAATGGTGACAATGTGCTGCACGCTATTTGCGACTCCGCAGGATACATTGCAAACAATATTAAGTCCAGAAAAAAACGGATAGCTGACTTTGCTGAAAGATGGTACTCGGACAAGGACAAGCAGGAAACTTATGAAGAACTGGAAAGCCTTCTGGTATTGGACAAGCAGTGTTGCCATACTACAAGGATTATTTTGGAAAGCGGGCAGATAGATTCGGAGGAAAAGAACAATTGCGGGAAAACACCCTTTCTCATAGCGGCAGAAAGAGGCGCCCGGAAAATCGGGGCATTGTTGTCAGGACAAGACCCCGAAACAGACGAGCTTGCGGCCATTGCCGGTGGATTAGACCTGTTTCAGGCATTGTGGTATAGGGACGAAGAGGCTTTGGATGCTCTGCTACGTTCCGGTGCGGATACTCAAGTTGTGTGCGAGGATAATGATATGACTGATTTCAAGGGAAAATCCCCGTTGGGATGCGCTTTGACATGGGAGAATTTTTCAGCAGCAGAGTTATTGCTGAGAAGAGGAGCTGATCCGAATTTTAGGGATTCGGAGGAACGTACAGCCTTTGCAGTATGGATGAGTAACAGAGGGCATGGCTGTGAGTATAAGGAGCCATGCCTGCATTTTCTCCAATGCCTGACAGTGTGTGGGTGGGATTTGGAAAGTCCGGCCGACAAGGAAGGAAACACTGCCTTATCCGTGGCTTGTCGCGGGGCAAAATATGACACGGGAATATGGGCTGTTCGTTATCTCGTAGAAAACGGGGCAGATGTGAATGCACACAACATGCAGGGACAGACCCCTGCGATGAATCTTTATGGAGGACGTTACTGGGATGGAAACATACCGCGTTTTTCAGGTTTCGCAAGGTCATATCCATACGACGGGCGAGCTTGTACGGAACAAGATGCGGAGACGCTTGAGGTGCTGCTTGAAGCTGGGGCAGACATCAATGTCAAGGACAAATGGGGTAATACTTTGTTGCATTATATAGCGGGAAGCTCGATGAGAGGTTCAAAGGAGGCGACCGAATTGGTCATGGAGTTCGGTACTCCAGATGTGAGTGCTGTGAATAATGAAGGCTTGACGGCTTTGGACATCGCAGCGAAAAAAAATGACGAAACTCTTGTAAAATTTTTATTGAAATATAGTTGAGATTTGTATGGATAACAATATGACTTTCCTGAATGCCTGCCGTAACGGTCAGAAAGGCATTGTACAGATATTCCTTAAAAAAGGTGGTATTGATGTGGACAAACGGGATGTAGAGGGTAATACTCCGTTATATCATGCTTGTCTGAAAGGATTCAGAGACATTGTGAATCTTCTGCTCGATAGCGATGCGGATGTTTCCATCGCTAACAACTGTTCGGAAACACCCTTACATGCAGTTGCAAGGAACGGGAATAAAGAGATAATTGGAAAGCTGATACAATATGGAGCGGATCTGGATGCTACGGATAATGAGGGACGAACTCCCTTGATTCGTCTCCTTGATAACAAGCGTACCGATGCGGCCCTGTTTCTGATAGAACAAGGGGCAGACACAGAAATCACTGATAATTCTGGTCATAAGGCGATAGATTACGCTACTGCCCACGGGCTGAAAGAAGTTGTGATACGCCTGATAGTGGATGGAACAAGCGATATCCAAGGTAATACACCTCTCCATCAGGCGGTTTTCAATGGTCAATCGGAAATAGTCCGTTTGTTGCTCTCTACATCTCCCGACATGATAGATGTAACGAATGATGCTGGGGAAACTCCTTTGCTCATCGCCTGCATGAAAGGAAACCTGACCATCGTTAATCTGTTGATTGATGCTGGGGCAGAAGTAAATAAAGCCCTTTTAAATGGAAATACCCCCTTGCACTTTGCAGCTGGGTTTGGAAATAAATTTATAGGCAATAGCCTGATAGCGGCACAAGCATTGGTTAATGTTAAAAACAAGAATGGGGAAACGCCGCTTATTCTTGCTTCCAGGGAAGGCAACAATGAGTTTGTTGCACTGCTTGTGGCACATGGAGCAGACGTAAACCTTGTGGATAATTTTCAGCAGACAGCATTGTATTATGCAGGTGAACGAGGCTATAATGAGATTGTGGAGACATTATTGATGGCAGGAGCTGAAGGATAGCACGGATAACACAACATAAAGCTCCGTTCCCTGCAAATCATTATGAATCATTTTCCTTATTATAAAAAATGAACATGGAATTTATAAAACGACTAGCCAATAATCTGTTTGGCAAACGTAAAACGTATGATGCGAAAGAACTGGGTATCTTTTATTCTAAAGTTTGGAATTGTTGGAAAAATGAAAGCTATTATTGGTTCACGTCCATGAAATTTTCAGTATATAGGGAAGAAACTTTTTTGTGTATAAATGGAGATTCAGATGCTCCATTTCAGCCACAGATAGCCTGCCTGAGAGAGCTATTCGACAACTGGGAAGAAATACGCAGTCAGATAAGCCGAATTATACCCAAACATGTTCGGTATATAAAAAATAAGGAAGTATTTATTTATTGGAAAGAGCGCTTTTACCCGGAGTCTGTCGATGTGTTTGGAGCTGAAACTAATGGAGTGAAGATTACTTTTTCCACATACGACTTGAATCATAGCTTCAGTTTTGTATGGAGAGATGGACATGTTCGTGATTTCGTTTTGGAAAACGAGGAAAAGGAAAATATCCCATATCTGGATGCATACACATATTATTTATTTGATTATTTGTATTATATAGGCGAAATATGGGAAAAAAGCAATTCTCGGATGTGTGGCAGTATATTGCTTTTTTGGTATTATACATTCATTTTTGTTATTCCTGTATATTTTCTTCTGCTACATATATAGGAAATAGGTAGAGCTGATAATTTCCCATTGTATTATATAGGATTTAATTTTCTTTTTCCATTTCTATTTTCATGGGTTCGATACAGGAAGAAAAGAAAATCAGCCCTGATGAAACATTATCGTTATCCTAAAAAAATAAAGGTTATCAGTGCTATTTTCTTTTTGTTGGTTCCAATTGCAATATGCGGTTTAGAGATGTGGATTTATGGTAAACAAGGATGGATTAATATTGTGTATTGAGAAACTGCAAAACTATTGGTTTAAATTATTATAATCATTTATAGGGATAATGAACGTGAGGGATTATTCAACAGATGAGCTCTTGATGATGGTCAATAATGTAACTGGAGAGTATTCAGAAGAGGAAGTCAGACTGGCAAAGAAAGAGTTATATAAACGGGGAATAAATGACGAGTTAATAGCTGATATTGTAGAGGAGGAAGAAGAGGCTTTTATGAAAAGGTTGGATGCTGCTGCACGTGCGGAGCAGGCCCGGATAGATAAACGAAACGAAAAGAACAGGAATGTAAGTTATCAATGGTGGGAATTACTGATATTATTTGTATTTGCACCATTTTATTTGTGCAGGAGATATTATTTACCTCATAATTTTTTTCCAAAATTGAGACAGTTGAGAGAAGAAAAATATGACCTGAAATTTAAACAACGGCTTATTGCATTAATTGCTGGAGATATAGTATGGGGTCTTGCTTATTGGATTGAATGTATAATCATGGGAAACTAAATTATAGAATCTCTCTGGCTATCCACGCGCAGGCTTCAGCATCGGCCAGTGCGTGGTGATGGTTTTCCAGACGGTATCCGCAGGCAGCGGCCACGGTGTGCAACTGGTGGTTGGGGAGCTCCGGAAATACTCTGCGTGCCACGCATAGGGTGTCATAAAACTCATAGTCGGGATAGTCCATCTGATAGACGCGGAAAACGGCTTTCAGGCAACTCTCATCGAATGGACGGTTGTGTGCCACGAGCGGCAGGCCCTCAATCAGTGGTTCAATTTGTGCCCATACGGCGGGGAAAATCGGTGTGTCTTCGGTATCTTCACGGGTAAGTCCGTGTACCTGTGAGCACCAGTATGCGTAATAATTCGGCTCCGGATTGATGAGGGATAAAAGGTATTGGCTATCTCGCCGTCGCGCACCACGACCACGCCCACCGAGCATACGGATGAGCGCTGGTTGTTGGCGGTCTCAAAATCTATTGCGGCAAAGTCTCTCATGTCTTTACTTGCTCTATATGCGTTATCGCTTGGTCACGGTGATCATGAACGTGACGGCTACCATGGCAATGGAAATGCCGACAATGATGTTGGTGGTCAGCGGTTCGCCAAACATCAGTGTGCCGACAATGATGGCGGTGATGGGCTCGAATACGCCGAGTACAGAAGCCTTGGTGGCCCCGATGTTACGGGAGGCTATGGCAAGGGTGGCCGTGGAAACGATGGTTGGCAGCAGGGCAAGTCCCACAAGGTTAAGCCAGTCTGCTCCGGTAGTGATTCCGGCGGTTATCGCGGTGTCGGAACTGAGGATTTTTCCGATAAAGACAATCGCTCCTACCATGAGTGCATAGAAGGTGAGGAGGGAGTTGGATATGCCGGCAATGGCCTTGCTGCGGTTGATGATGACGATGAAGAGTGCATACACCAGTGCCGAGGCGATGGAGAGCAGCACACCGATGGGGTTGATGGTTTGTGAACCGTCACTTTGTGTCATGATGAGCACACCTCCGAAGGTGGCGGCAATGGCAAGCCATACCGGCCATGAGGGAACGACTTTCAGGAACACCATGATAATGGCCACGAGGACGGGGTAAAGGAATACCAGCGTAGTAGCCAGTCCGGAAGCGATGTATTCGTATGCATCGAAAAGAAAGATGCTGCTGGAGGTGTAAAGCAGTCCGAGGACGAACAATACACCGATTTGCTTTCCTGAAACCCGGAAACTTTGTTTGCGGAGCAGCAGGAACAGGCCTAAAAGCAGCACCGCGAAAGCGTAGCGGAAGAAAAGTATGGACTCAGTGGCGGCACCGTTCTTCATCAGCGGAACCGCAAATAAGGGATTTAATCCGTAAGTAATACCGGTGATAATTCCTGCCGGATAGCCGATAATGGCATTTTTGCTTAGTTTTTTCATGTGCGGGTAGATGTAATTGTGTAATCGGGGTGCAAAATTAATTATTAAATGACAAACCTGCGCTTGTGACGGAGGAGATTCTTCCCGTGTGCCTACTTTCTGTAAATATATCTTGCCAGTCCGTAGATGTATCTCCGGAATCCCGGACGGTACTTAAGCAGACGGTCGAACCATTTCAGATGGTGGCTGGCAATACGTACGGCCCATCCTACATAATACATGGCAAACAGCGTACCTACTCCGATGATATGCCATTGCCATTTTCCGAAGAAGATGTAGCAGAAGACGATGCCGAGAAGCACCAGTGAAACGTCTACCACAATCTTGACTTTCGGAAATTCTATGCCCGTCACCTTGCTGATGGCGACGGGAAAGCCTTCTCCAGGCATGGTCACGCTGCCGCATCTTACCTCCAGTGCAATGCCTGCTGCCAGGATGGTGATCCGGCCAGTTGGGCCATGGCTTTCTCCCATATAGCTTCGGGTTGCAGCCATGAAAGAAGGTAGAGGTTCAGGTCGATTAACATGCCGAATACAAAACCCACGAGCAACTGGAACAGTTGGACCGGGTCAAACTGCCGGCGGAGTACTCCCACTTGTCCCACTACCAGCAGGGCATTCATGATGAAGGTGTATTGCCCGATGGTCAGTGACGGTGTCAGTCCGCCGGTTCCCGCATCATGAAATACATAGGGCAATACACTGATGACGCTTGCTCCCAGCATGCTCTTTACGCAGGCGGCAATTCCCAGTGTCATGATGTACAAGGCAATGAAAAGCAGTAAGTGTTGCCAGGCAAAAGATATGATTTTTTCTTTTTTTGTCATTTTTGATTGTACTTCGTGCGATGTTGTTTTTCGTGTGGATTATTATCTCAGAAACGGATCAATAGTACTGAGCAGCTCAGCCTTCTGCATCACGCCGCTGGTTCTCCAGAGTACTTCCCCGTTGCGGAACAGCATGAGGGTAGGGACGGACTGAATCTGGTATTTCTGAGACAATACGCTGTGTGTGTCCACATCAATCTTGATGATACGGATGCGGTCGCCCAGCACGTCTTTCACCTGTTTCAGAATCGGGTGCATCATTTTACAAGGTTGACACCAGGTGGCGAAGAAGTCCACCAATATAAGCTGATTGCCTGTTACTACGTCATAAAAAGTTTCCATTGCTTTCGTTTTTAAGTGGTTCTATATAAACAAGGCTACCTCCCGAAAGAAATAGCCCGGTGTGTGTTCAATACGTTTAAAATGCGGTGCAAATGTACGAAAAGCCGATTAATGATGAACATGAAATAGTAAAGAAAAATCTGTATCTTTGCACGACTTTTTTTAAGGTAAGAAGAAACAATGGATGCAATCGTTACACAGATGATTATCCTGTTTATTCTGGTAATCATCGGCTATTATCTGAGTAAGAAGAAAATGATGGATGCGGATTTCGACCGCAAACTTTCGGGACTGGTTATCAACGTGACGTGTCCCAGTCTGATACTTTCGTCGGTGATGGGCGACACGCTTCCCGACAAGACGCTGATTCTGCCTTTGCTCGTGGTAGGTTTTGCTACCTACGTGGTGCTTATCGGGTTAGCCTTTCTGCTTCCGCGCTATTTGCCCGTCAAACTGTCCGACCGCGGTATTTACAGTTTCATGTTGGCATTCGGCAATGTGGGTTTCATCGGCTATCCCATTGTGGCTTCCATTTTTGGAGCCAGTGCGGTGTTCTATGCCAGCATTCTTAATTTCCCCAGCACGTTGTTGATTTTTGTGTTCGGTACCCTGTTTATTTCAGGCGGTCAGGGAAAGATGCGTTTTGACTGGCGTACTCTCTACTGTCCGGCCATGATTGCGTCGTACCTCTCCATTCTGATTGTCGTGACCGGATGGGTACCTCCCCGTGTCATCAGTACCCCGTTTGTCCTGTTGGGAAATGTCACCGTGCCTGCTGCGCTGCTCATCATCGGCTCGTCCATTGCCCGTGTACCCATTCGCCGGATGTTTGGCAATACGGCCATCTACCTGATGTCGGTCTTGCGTCTGATGCTGGTTCCACTCCTTATTTTGTATCTCTCACGCCTTTGCCGGGTGGAAGAAACCATTGCCAGTATCAATGTGGTGCTGGCGGCCATGCCCGTAGCTTCGTACGGCACCCTGTTCTGTATCCAGTATCAGAAAGGGGAGATCATCATGGCAGAAGGAACCTTCCTCACTACCTTGCTTTCCGTACTGAGCATTCCGTTGCTGACGATGTTCCTGTAGACTTATTTCAGCAGGGCTGCATACGTCTTTTCGGATTCATGCGGCAGTATCTTCTGGAACTGGGTGAGCATCCGTTCGCGTGATTCCTGCGGACTGCGGTCGGGATGGCAGGCCTTCCGTCCAAAGAAACGTTCGGGCGTGGTGAGCAGTGACCAGCCCCAGCCATATTCCCTTCCGTGGCGGTCGAGGGGGTAGATAAAATCCTCCGTCACAATGTAGCCACCCATTTCCAGTCGGGTGAGATAGGCATCGAAGCGGCTCCGCATCTTTGGTCCGGTAAATCCGCATGCCGCACGCAGTTCCCGTGTAATCAGGCTGCCTTCGTATCTTAGTATGTCGAGGATGGTTTCTTCAATGCTTCCCGCCTCCGGATAAGGAAACAGACTCCGCCGGTAATTGCAGAAGTCGGGCCACCACTCGCGACTGATGAATGCGGCTTTGTCCTTGAAGAACTTGCCGTATGCGCAACCGCTTTCTTGCAGGATGGCACCTTTCCATTCCCAAAGCGGCCATTCCCATCCGCCGTCGGGCAAACGGGTATACTGGCAGTCTTCGTCCGTGACTTCTTCGGCCGACCATCCGGCGATGCCCATGCTTAGCAAGGGAAGGAAACCCGTTTCATTGATGTAGTCAATAAGTTCGGGGCAGGAGTGTAGGAGTTCTTGTTTCATGGTTACGGTGATTTTTCCTTGTAAGATAATGAACAAAACTGATATATTTGCGTATTATTGTATGAAGCAAAACAGAATCTATGACACCTCCTCCAATTGAACAATCCACCTGGGAAGCTCGCAGGGCGTATGTGCTCGATGCCTGGAAGTGCCTGCACGATTGCGAGTCGTGCGGCAAGTGCCGCATCCTAAAAGGTAAGGATGCGGAAACTTTGTATGCCGACTACATTGAAGGCAAGCGTAGCTATATGGACGTGACGCTGGAGCTCCGGAACAAGAGTTATTAAATTTTTCTGGAGGTAGTGATGTCGCATGAATCACTTTGTCAGGCGTAGTTTTTTTCTGAAATCTTATCAGCAATGGAACCCCATCTCGTAAGCTTCATTCAGCTTGCTGTGTCCGTTGATGGCGCGTGAGTCAGCTACTCCGCCGCAGAAAAGCGTACCGGCCAGGCGGCTCTTCGGGAAGCAGTCAATCCAGCCCGTGAGACCCGCTTCGGCACGTTGAGGAACCTCCGGCTCTTCTTCGGCTGCCACGGTCAGCATATAGACGTCGCGGAACTGGTAATCCAGGGTGTACATTGCATTCATACGGTCGATGAGTACTTTCATCTGTCCGCTCATCTCGAAATAATAAATCGGGGTAGCCCATACGATGACATCTGCATGCAGTACTTTCTGCATGATAGCGTCTACATCGTCATTAATCACACACTTGCCCAATTTCTGGCAAGCTAAACATCCGCGACAGAAACGTATATCTTTTCCGATGAGTGAGATTTTTTCTACTTCGTGGCCTGCCTGGAGGGCACCTTCTATGAATTTGTCGGCCAGCATGTCGCTGTTGGAACCAGCACGCAGACTGGTTGAAATCACAATTACTTTTTTCATGTTATCTTGTTTGGGTTGATTTTTTCTGATAAACTTTCTTCAAAGTTATGGATTTCTGTGCAGCTTTCCTCGTGTGTGGAGTGAAAATTATGCGTATAGAATATCTCTTGAAAATTATTAAAGGCAAATAGTGGAGGTGTTACGGTTTATTTGTAATATTGCCACACTAAAAGAAATACTTGAATAACAAATAATACCGGTATGAAAAATCAGCACATTCCGTATTCTTCAGCGATAAACGATATGATTTTCGACATCAAGAAAAAAGGTGTGGTAAGTTTTCCTAAAAAAGGGCTTGCAGAGAATGCCACTGATTTCTTCAATCAGATAATCAAGTGGCAGTTTCAGCATAAAGCAACCATTCAGGCTATACACAAGGCACTACTTGAGTATGTGAAACGTCCGGATGCCGTGTTTGCTATCCGTCTTTATGCAGATGCGCCAGGAAAGCAATATTTCTTGCTGCGCAGGGGATTCCTGTCTGAATATCAGGATGGGTTGAAAACCTTTTTCTGTGACAATACATTTGCCATGCCTTTTACTGCTTTGAAACTTTATGATAAGTGTTATACTGCATCCGATTTAGTGGAGCATCTCAATCAGAAAAATGTAGTGTGCGGCTTTAAAATAGACAAAGAAGAACGAAAACTTGCTTATTATAAGTGCAATAACTATAGCCATATTAACTTGAATGATTCGGGGTGGTATTTGGCGCATATTCTTCCTGTGGGTTATAATTTTGCCGGGAAACAACGGTTAACTAAGGTATTTCCTAATCCTAAAAGAGCGGAGTAGGAATTGGACCCGGCACACATCCGGCGTGTCGACCGTTCATTTACGGAGAATGAATACGCTGTACTTGTAGCGCATTTTCTTCGCTTGGTACACCCTCTTAATTCTTTTGTGATACCTAAGCAAGACTATGTGGCTTATGATGGGAAAAACCTGGGTGAAGAGCAAGAGCTTATCAATATAGTGCAGGATTATGTGAAAGCGGGATTTCCTAAGGAATATGCCGAGCTGCAGACACTGATGCAGATTCCTGAGCAGGAAAAAGTGACGGACACGGTAGGCAAGATTCACTGGGCGGTATCGGAATATCAAATCAAGAAATGGAGGAAGACAATTTTTAAAGACAAGCCAAAGATAACTTTAAAGAAGCGCAGTAAGAAAGTGAAAGATCAATATGATGAGGATAAAGCGTATGCATTGGATAACAGGCTGAGTTCTGTTGGCAAGGCCACTTTTATAAAGCTTTATCCTTTGGTCAAGCAAAATCTGGATATTACCGTAGAAGAGGTAGAGAAGGTGTATCCTGAGTATAAGAAAGGTAAAGCAGAGAATGCAAAAAGGACCTGTTTGTCGTCTACACGCAGTATCATCCGAAACGGTTATGAGGCAGAGGCGCTGGAAATTATCGTAAATTCATCACGCATGGACGATGCGGTGATTCTAGAAGCGAAGAAATATCTGGAAGAATTGTACCAGAAAGATTGATTTGCGGGGAACTCTTTAATGTGATTTCCTGAATGCCTGAAATATGAGGGACTTTTCGTATCTTCGCAAACAAAACAATCAATGAAGTATGGGAAAAAGAATGATTAATTTTTCGGCAGCCTTGTTGGGAGTTGCCACGATGGCTTCCAGCCTGTGCTCGTGCAGCAGCCAGCAGAAGGAATCGCCGATGAAAGCAAAGGTAGAGGAGTATGCATCTGTTGAACTTAAGTCTGATCTTGTGAACAACTTGAGCGACAAGGAAAAAGAGTTGGTGAGAATATTTTTCCAGGTGGGGAAAATTACCGACGACCTTTTTTGGAAGCAGACATTCGGTGATAAAAGCAAGCTCGATACCATTACCGACAGCTATGCGAAAGAGTTTGCCATGATTCACTATGGCGCATGGAACCGTCTGGACAATAACAAGCCTTTCCTGGCTGGTTATGGCGAAAAACCGGATGTATGCAACTATTACCCGCTGGATATTACCGAAGCCGAGTTTAATGCCTTTGAAGATGAAAACAAGGACTCATGGTACACGGTTATCCGCCGCAACGAAGACGGTTCTCCAAAGAGCGTATGGTATCATGAAGCCTATGCCCCGGAAATAGAACGTATCTGTGCTTTGCTGGAGAAAGCGGTGGCACTGGCAGAGGACCCGGGCCTGAAAACCTACCTTGAAAAGCGTATCGAAGCATTCAAGACTGATGATTATCTGGCCAGTGACCTGGCATGGATGGACATGAAGGACAGCAAGATTGACTTCGTGACAGGACCTATTGAAACTTACGATGATAAGTTCCGTGAAACCAAGGCTTCGTACGAGTCGTTTATCCTGCTGAAGGATGAAGCCCGCAGCAAGGAACTGGCCAAGTTCGTAGCCATGCTTCCGGCCCTTCAGAAAGAGTTGCCCTGTCCGCCGGAATATAAAACCTTTGTGCCGGGTACCTCGTCCGACCTGAATGTGTATGATGCAGTGTACTATGCCGGCGACTGTAACGCGGGAAGCAAGACCATTGCCATCAACCTGCCGAACGACGAGCGGGTACATGCGCTGAAAGGTACACGCCGTCTGCAATTGCGTAACTCCATGAAGGCTAAGTTCGACAAGATTCTGTTGCCTATCGGACAGCTTGTCGTTACGCCCGAACAGCAGAAATACCTCAACTTTGATGCGTTTTTCTGGAACGTGACTTTCCATGAAGTGGCACACGGACTGGGTGTGAAGCAGACTATCCGTACCAATGAAAGCGTAGATGCAGTGATGGGCACAGAGAAGACTTCCTGGGAAGAAGCCAAGGCTGACATTCTGGGCCTGTTCATGGTGACCAAGCTGATTGAGATGGGCGAAATCACGAACATTACAACTGAAGATGCGATGGCTACTTACATTGCAGGCATTCTGCGTTCAGTCCGTTTTGGAGCAGCTTCTTCACACGGAAAAGCCAATATGATGTGCTTCAACTACATGGAGAAAGCAGGGGCATTTTCACGCGATGACAAAGGTCAGTATGTGATTGATTTTGCAAAGGCCAAGGAAGCCATGAACGGTTGGGCCACGTTGATTCTTCAGACACAGGGCGACGGCAATGTGGAATTTGCGAAGAAATACAGAGAAAAGAACGGTGGAATCACTCCGGCACTTCAGGCCGACCTTGACCGGATTAACGGAGCAGGCATTCCTCGTGACATTACCTTTGTGCAGGGAGAAGAAGTGCTGTTAGGAAAAGCACAGTAACATCAGTTACTGAAACATAAAGAGCCTGCGGTTCAGATGCGTCTTTGAACCGCAGGCTTTTTTATGCCGTCATTCTCATGCCGCATGTGCAGGCATTGATTCCTTATTCTTTATCTGCCTGTCTTCTGAAAATCTGTGCCGCAATGCTGCCCGAGAAGTTGTGCCATACCGAGAACATGGCTCCAGGTACGGCCGCCATGGGAAACAAGGCAAAATGAGTGGCGGCAAGTGAAGTGGCCAGACCTGAATTTTGCATGCCCACCTCGATGGCGATGGCCGACCGTTTGGACGGCTCGCTTCCGACAAGAGAGGAGAGACCATAGCCCAGGGCCAGTCCGAGTACATTGTGCAGAATCACTGCTACGGCCACTATCAGGCTGCAAGCTAGGATGCTGGCTGCGTTGTGCGCTACGATAATGCCGATGATGAAAGCAATGGACAAGGTGGAAATCATCGGTAGCAGCGGTACTATCCGTCGGGTGGTGCGCTGGAAGTAATGATTGGCGGCTACTCCCAGTACGATGGGTACTATTACCACCTGTACGATACTTAAAAACATGCCTGCCACGTCTACTTCCACCGATTCTCCGGCAAGCAGCCATACGAGTGCAGGTGTTACGATGGGAGCTAGCAGTGTAGAGACTCCGGTCATGGCCACGCTCAGGGCTACATCGCCTTTGGCCAGGTAGCAGATAACATTGCTGGCTGTACCTCCCGGACAACATCCCACGAGAATCACTCCTAAGGCGAGTTCTTCTGGCAGCGACAATAATTTGCAGAGCAGCCACGCCAGCGAGGGCATGATAAGAAACTGTGCCAGTTCGCCGACGAGGATGTCTTTCGGATGTTGCAAGACTGGTCGGAAGTCGGACGGACGAAGCGTCAGTCCCATGCCGAACATCACCACGCCCAGCATCGGTGTGATGGCCGATGTATCTATCCAGTTGAATGAGGAGGGAAGGAAGAGAGCCACGGCCGTCACTAGCACCACCACAAGGGTGATGTGGGCTGCAATCCATGCAGAAATTTGGATGAGTTTATTTTTCATTGTCATTTTTTCAAAATTGTCTGCAAAGCTACAAAATTTCGTGCGAATCTTGGCGGGAATGTGGACAAAGTACTCCTCCTGACTCGTGGAATATGATTCAGCTTCTGCTGTATATGCAAAGCCAGCTCTGTCTGCCTTTTCCTAGAATCTGTAACATGGGTATATAGTCCGAGGATTTGTATACTATCCGTCATTCAGCCCTTTTCTATTTTTGTATCGGTTAATTGATAAGTAACAGATATGATTGGAGGAGAAAATTATATGGAAGTTATCAGAAATTCAGAATTCGGGGGCGAACGCCCTTTGTTTGAGTCGCATAATCTGCGTTTGGAAAACGTAATAATCCGTGCCGGAGAATCGGCCATCAAGGAGTGCAGCAACATTGAGGCAGTAGATTGCCGTTTTGAGGGGAATTACCCTTTCTGGCATGTTCACGGTTTTAAGATTGAGCGTTGCTATTTCGATGTGGGAGGACGCTCGGCGTTATGGTATTCCGACCATCTGCAGATGAGGGATACCGTGATTGACGCTCCCAAAATGTTCCGCGAGATGAGTGAGGTTGACATTGAAAACGTCACGATGAACGATGCTGATGAGGTATTCTGGCGTTGCAACGGTATCCGTATTAAAAACCTTAAGTTGCATGGAGGAACTTATCCCTTCATGTTCAGCAATGACATTTATGTGGACGGACTGGAGAGTGACAGCAAGTATGTTTTCCAGTATGTGAAGAATGTGGAGATTCACAATGCCAAGATTACCACCAAGGATGCTTTCTGGGAAGTGGAGAATGTGACTATCTACGATTCAGAGCTTAACGGCGAATACCTTGGCTGGCACTCCAGAAACCTCCGTCTGGTGAACTGCCACATCACGGGCGAGCAGCCGCTTTGCTATGCACACGACCTTATACTGGAAAACTGTACGTTTGGGCCAGACTGCGACCGTGCCTTTGAGTACAGCACGCTGAATGCCGATATCCGTGGTGCCATAACCAACATTAAGAATCCTACATCGGGACGTATCGTAGCCGACGAGTACGGCTCCATAACCATTGACGAGAACATCAAGGCTCCTGCCGACTGCGAAATCCGGCTTAGAGATGAACGTACCTGCTTTACCGACTAAAATGTGAGGACCATGAAATACGACTTTGATACAATTATTTCCCGCCGGGGAACCAATTCCTACAAGTGGGACAGTCTGCCGGCGGATAAAGATATACTTCCCCTTTGGGTAGCCGACATGGATTTCCGTACGGCGCCGGCAATTACTGAAGCACTAACCAGACGTGTAGCGCACGGCATATTCGGGTATGTGCGTGTCCCCGATGAATACTATACGGCAGTAACCCGCTGGTTTGGAAGGCGCCATCACTGGACTTTCCGTAAAGAGTGGATGATATACACTTCCGGAGTAGTTCCGGCCGTATCTGCTGTCATCAAGGCTTTGACCCAACCTGGAGACGGTGTAGTTGTGCAGACTCCTGTGTACAACTGCTTTTTTTCATCCATCCGTAACAACGGGTGCCGCGTTGTCACCAATCCTCTGATATACGAAGATGGTACCTACCATATCAACTTTGACGACCTGGAACGTAAAGTGAAAGAACCGGGCGTAAAGTTGCTGCTTTTGTGCAACCCGCATAATCCTGCAGGACGTGTATGGACCCGTGAGGAACTGTGCCGGATAGGAGAGATTTGTCTGCAGAATAATGTGACCGTTCTATCGGACGAGATACATTGTGAGCTTGTTTTCTCCGGATATACCTATATACCGTATGCATCTGTCAGTGAGGAGCATTTGTGGAATTCCGTGACCTGCGTATCACCCAGTAAATCCTTTAATATTGCAGGATTGCAGATAGCCAGCATTATAGCCCGCGATGAGACCGTGCGCCAGCGGATAGACCGTGCCATCAACATTAACGAGGTGTGCGATGTCAATTCTTTCGGGGTTGAGGCTGCCATCGCCGCTTATAATGAAGGTGAGGACTGGCTTCTTGAGTTGTTGGACTATCTGAAGGGCAACTATGACTATCTGTGTGCATTCTTCCGTACCCACCTGCCTGAAATACCGGTGACAAAGCTGGAAGGAACCTATCTGGTGTGGACAGACTGCAGGGCACTGCATTTGCCGTCTGATACCTTGCAGACCCGTCTGCTGGAAACTACCGGACTCTGGCTCAACAGCGGTACCATGTACGGAGCCGAAGGAGAAGGATTCCTGCGCTGGAACATTGCCTGTCCGCGTTCGGTATTACAGGATGCCCTGTCGCGTTTCAAGGGCTTTGTCGATGCCTTAACAACAGAAGAATGACCCGATGAAACGTAACTTACCTGAAACGGACACAAATGGAGCCTTACCGGAGCAATCCAAGGAGCATCCGGCTGCAAAAAAGAAAACAGATGTGTTGCTTGACCTTATCCGTGACGGCCGTCCGATGACCTTGCGACAGCAGCTGCGCCTGACCGTAGAACTCAGCGTTCCGGCCATTATAGCACAGCTGTCTTCCATCATCATGCAGTATATCGATGCAGCCATGGTGGGACGTATCGGTGCAGAGGCATCTGCTTCCATCGGACTGGTATCGACCACTACATGGCTTTTCTGGGGACTCTGTACGGCTGCCGCTACCGGATTCTCTGTACAGGTGGCCCACAAAGTCGGAGCAGGCGACCTGAAGGGAGCACGTATGATTCTGCTGCAGTCACTTGCCGGCACACTGGTCTTCAGTCTGCTGCTGGCCATATTGGGCGCGAGCATCAGCTCCTCACTGCCGGCATGGCTGGGAGGCGATGTTTCCATCCGTCGGGATGCTTCCATTTATTTCTTCATATTTTCTATTTTCCTGCCTGTCCTGCAAATGATTTTTCTGGCAGGCGGTATGCTGCGCTGTAGTGGAAATATGCGTATCCCCAGTCTGCTGGGCGTCATCATGTGCGTACTGGATGTGGTATTTAACTTCTTTCTGATTTTCCCGACACGCGGATGTAGCATAGCAGGCATGCAATTCACTATTCCGGGAGCCGGACTTGGCGTGAGCGGTGCTGCCTTGGGTACGGCTGCTGCAGAGACCATCGTTGCCGGTGTGTTACTATGGTATCTGTTGACACGTTCAGAGAAACTGAGCTACCGCAGTAGGGAAGGCAGCTTTCGGCTGAAAGCCGATACGTTCAGGAAAGCACTCCGTATCGGTTTCCCGATGGGAATAGAACATGTGGTCATTTGCGGGGCACAGATTCTGACGACAGTCATCGTAGCGCCACTCGGAGTCTTTGCCATTGCAGCCAATTCTTTTGCCATTACGGCCGAAAGTCTTTGCTATATGCCTGGCTACGGAATTGCCGATGCGGCCACCACTCTTGTCGGCCAGAGTATCGGAGCCGGACGGAAGAAGCTGACCCGCAGCTTTGCCCATATTACCGTACTGATGGGAATGGCCATCATGGGCGTAATGGGTATTCTTATGTATCTGTTCGCCCCTCAGATTATTGGGATGATGACTCCGGTCGAAGAAATCCGTCTGCTGGGGGTAATGGCTTTACGCATCGAAGCTTTTGCTGAGCCCATGTTTGCTGCCTCTATTGTTGCATACGGTGTCTTTGTCGGAGCAGCCGATACACTGGTTCCATGTCTGATGAACTTATTCAGCATCTGGGCTGTACGTCTGACTCTGGCTGCCTGGCTCGCCCCGACACTGGGACTGCAAGGCGTATGGATTGCCATGTACGTAGAACTGTGTTTTCGTGGACTTATCTTCCTTGTACGTCTGAAACGTGGACGATGGCTGAAATGCGATAAGACGTAATTGATGAGAATTACCGAACCGGCAACCCAGGTAAACGACAAGGCTGTGGCATCAGTTCTCAGAAGCCTTTATATCAAAAAAAAACCGATCATCGGAATATGGTAAAGTCGTATCCGGTGGTCGGTTTCATTTCTTGTCTTTTTGTTTGCCTGTTATTCTCGTTCAAAATGGGCAAATGTGAACTATATCTTTCCATTCTTTTGATTGCTTCTTTTCTTGTACCCATTCAGTAGCTTTATCCCATATTCGTGGTGTTACGAATACAAATGTGGCAGATGCTTTGTCATATTTTAATGGATCCTTTGTCCGTTTATTATAATCTTCATTCGCTTTTTGAAGGGGATTTGCGTTAACCCCACATTCCCAAAGTGAAATTCCAGGAGAAATATTAAAGATTGCATCAGCCGATTCTACTACGCCATCCCAACCTGTTAAATGAACTGCGTCTCCATTGGGAAATCTAATATTACTTGTGTTGGTTGAGGTTGCTCTTATCAATCGTAATATTAATTCTGGTAACAATCCTTGTGCAGACCTTGTATCTGCCCATTGTTTGATAGTTGTAGATGTAATCCATTTCATATTTAGTCGTCTTTTATTGTGTTTGGTTAAATCTTATTTTTTATTATATTCCACCCTTTCTGCCGCAGCCATGGGATAATCACTCTCATAAAGGTGATACACTTTCGGCTCATTTACAGGCATTTCATTGTCAGTCCATTGCTCACACTGGCGGATAACAGTTTCGAGTGCATTTGCTGCTTCTTCAGGTGGGTAATGATACTTCTTCAGCAGACGCTTGATCATTTTGCGCATGCCGGCACGGGCTGATTCCTTTTTCTGCCAGTCAATGGTACGGTTCTTTCGGAGAATTTCCGTCAGTTCCTTGGTCATGGTCACCAGTTCCTCATTGGTATATACATCATGTACGGCCTGAGGCTGGGTCAGAGCATCGTAGAAAGACTTTTCTTCACGTGTCAGTCCCAGGTCATTCCCGGCAGCTTCGGAGGATGAAATTTCTTTTGCCAATTTCAAAAGTTCTTGTATTACCTCTTCATTCGTAAGCAGCCCTTTCAGGTAGTTCGATAAGGAACGATTCAGCAGGTCAGAGAACTTTTCAGCCTGCACGATGTTGGTTTTCTGATACAAGGTCACTCGTTCTGCCAATAACCTTTTCAGCAGTTCAACGGCTATGTTCTTTTCCTTCATTTTGGATATATCGTCAAGAAATGCCGCATCAAACAGAGAGAATTCAGCCTTTACATCAGAGAAAAGATTAATCACTCCTTCACTCTTGATGCTATGTTTGAGTAACTCTCCAATTCTTGCGTTAATTTCGCGCTTGGATACCTTTCCTTTTCCCGTCATTCGTGAGAGTAGGGTACGTACTGCCTCAAAGAATGCCGCTTCATATCGCTGTGATTCGTCTAACAAGCTTCGGCACAGTGTGAGGGAGTTATGCAGAAGCAGTGCTTCTTTCAGGAATATCTGGTGCTGTTCCTGCTTGGCTGGTGACATGATGAAGTTCACCCCGCCTTTTATGATTTGAGCACATTCCAGGTCGGATGCCGTTTGGAAATTGCTGTAATCGTAGCCGTGGAACAAATCGCGGCACACCTCTAATTTTTCCCTGAATTTAAGTAAGGCCGTTTCCTTAATATCCGGATTCC